>Ga0206125_10000213_pt1 | contig 78339 bp, 56 predicted proteins | sample Helgoland_Spring_4_FD_148598 | JGI IMG/M metagenome (GOLD analysis project Ga0206125, IMG submission 148598) | Pelagic subsurface seawater microbial communities from Kabeltonne, Helgoland, North Sea - Helgoland_Spring_Bloom_20160331_1 | ecosystem: Environmental > Aquatic > Marine > Epipelagic ...
CTTGGCTCCAATGGCAATCCAATCTCCATTGGTCGCCAGAGCTTCCCGAGCACCGAAACTGATGTCCGATGAAGGAGCGGAAATGACGGTTTCTAATGACCAAGAACCGTCACCAGCCTTTCTCAAGACCTCAACGTGTTCTTGCTCATCTGCCACCACGAGTACGTCGCCACTCATCGCAACGGCAGAACCGTATTTCAAGTCTTCACCCTGCTGTGAACTCGCATGCTTCGAATGCACTGAGTAAGGGGCGAAGGGTGTGTAGAGTATTTCCAGCTCAAAAGCACCCATTTCGGTGTCTTGGCTGCCCTCTAAAGTCACATAATACGTTCCCGCGGGCACATCAACTTCTATGAGAGATTGACTGCCACAGAAATCGTCGTTTTCGGCTAAAGTCGTGCCTCCACAAGTGGAGGTTGAGAGGTACATGTAGGTATCGAAAGCAGACCCACAAGCAGAAATCCAAAGGCTGCCCGATTCAGGCACGATCAACTCGTATGTGGCATCATTCGAAGGCTGGAAAAAACAACAGTCAGGCAAGTCTGCCGTGTTGTCTTGAATGGCCAACGTATCGTTTGCCAAGAGTGCATGCGATTCGTTTATCCCTGACCCACAGTAATTGGGGTCTGTGATGGAGAAGGTTCCTGAGTTGGTTGTAGTGTTTTGATCATCCACCAAAAAGTAGTACGTGGTGCCCGCGACCAAATCGAGCGAATGCAGGTGAAACTGAGTTACCTGTTCTATAAATGTGAAGTCATCTTCTGAACACAACTCCCCCACAAACAAGTCCACCAAACCATCGTCATTGGTCACCGTCACATTGTGGGTGCCATTCACCGTTGCGGTGAATTCATACACCACCTCATCGCCTGGAGTTCCATTCGGTCCATCAGACGGATTGAGCTCTCCATTGCCCGATGCTAAGTTGAAGTCATAGACTTCACCAGACACGGCTGTTATAGCGTTGGCGCAAGCACCGGGAATACCCATATTGACCAATGTCGCTGACATATTTCCGCACTCAGTTCCCGTAACAACAGAACAAGAAGCATCGTCCATCAAGAGCAGGAAGACCCCATTCTGAGCAGCTGTAAAGGTCACAGTGGATTGCGCCCCACACCCATCATCGTTGTAACCGACGAGCGCTCCAGTTGAAGTGTCATAAATGGTGAGCTGTGTGTCCCAGGGGGTGCCACAGGTGTTCACCTCATAGGTCGAACCCGCGATCACATGCAAGACATTGTGTTCCCCACTAAAAATGCAAGCGGTCGAGGCGGTTTGTCCTTCTGTCGTGAAGATCCACGTTAGCCAAGGTTCATTGTCATCCGGGCATTGGGCATGGGCCGTCGGTGCAAAAAGCATCCAAAGACCCAGGGTCAGAAGAGAAGCGAGGGTGGCGAATCTCGAAAAAACGGGCGCCGTTGAAGGCGCATTAAAAGAGCAGCAAGGGCTGAGCATGGCTTGAACAAGGTTTGGTCAAGGTGAAAATGGGGCGTGAACAATGAAATTCATCGACAGAAGCCTTGATTCTACCATTAATCTTGTGGGCGTTGGCAATGCCGGAAAACGCAAGCTTCGGGAGACGTCAAAACAAAAAAGAGGGGACTCTCGCCCCCTCCTTCTACTTTTTTATCGAAAAATATATTTTTTAGTCAGCAATCAGCAGTTTTCGAACCTCGCTGTGCATGGATGAAGACAGGCGCAGTTGGTACAGTCCCGCCGACATGGCTGTCACACCAATTTCCACTTGATAGGCTGCCCCAGGCTCGGCCATTCCATCAAATACATCCATAACATGCTCGCCACTCATGGTGTGCAGCCGCACGATCATGCGTTGAGCGACATCTACTTCGAATTGGAGCTGTGCCAAGTCTGCAGTTGGGTTCGGACTCAGGCCCAAAACCCGGAATGGCTGTTTGCCATTGATGCTCCCACCCAAGACTACAGGACCACCTGTATGCTGGGTCCCCCCAGACAATCCTGCCCCTTCAGAGGCCAGCTCTCCAGAGTTTGATACGGAGTAGGAAAATGGCGTTGAATTTGCGCAATCATCAGAAGCCACATAGAAATGTGATGCTGTCCAAGGCAGGCAGCAATTGAGGTCGACAAAAATGTCACCACTCGAGGCTGCGTTTCCTTGGTCCTGACCATCTACAACAAGCTGTCCATCCCAGAAGAACCAACCGCCCGCTCCATATTCTTCGTTCTTGTTGTTGGCCCCCGGGCCCACTTGGAATCCGAAGTAGTGGCTCGCGGGCTGATGAGCCAAGGAGAACGAAGAACCCGCATAGGTTCCTGACCCTTCCAACGTGCCATCCAACATCACGAAATAGTTCCAATCCAACCAGATGGAATTGCCTGGATAGACGGCTTCACAGTCTTTTTTGTAGCTGCCCGCAAGCCCACTGTGGTAGGGATTATCGGCACTGGACCAGCTGTCCCAGTCTCCCGCAAAACCATATTCGGCGGTAAAATGGAAGCCCCCACCCTGCCCATCGGTCAGGAACAACTCCACCTGCAAGGCGCTGTCGCATTGAACATCAAAGCGTGAAGTCTCCGCAGACTCGAGCACGAATGACGCACTGGATTGCCCATCAAAGTTGAACAACCTCATGGCTTCAGGCTCCTCATTGTCACAGGTCAAGCCATTGACAAATGGCGCTGGGTCTGACGGTGCACATACATTGCACACGCTGCCCGTCGGAGCATCGTCATCGATTTCATCAAATCTGGCCACCCCTACCTCGCTGTCGCAATTGTCTACAGCCTCAACATTGCAAGGGAGCGGGAGCGGATCCATGTCGAAGATGGCTGAGCCCGCACAGTCCAACAACACTTCCTCTCCGTTCATCAAACCGCAAGTCTCCGTGAGCTGTGGAGCTGTGGTGTCCAAAACAGCAATGTTCTGGAAGGTGAATGCCGTATCGGAATTGCCGCAGTCATCGACTGCGACGCTTTGCCATGTGCGCATGAAACTGTAACTCCCTTCTTGGTTGCCATCATCTGCAGTACACGCATTTCCAAAGGAAAGCGTATAGCGGTTGTCGGCCCCTCCAGGACCTCCTGACAACACCTGCACATAGACTTGACCACTCAGGTGACCAGATGTACTCAGTTGAGCCAGCAGCACCCGACCGTCTTCATTTGGCCGACAATTGGCACTCGTCGGGAAAGCAAACCAACCATCACCAAATGCGCTGTTCAGGGCCAAGGAGGACCCGGCGTTGAAGTCACCTATCCAAGGCGAGGACTCCACCACCTGCACAACATCCTCTTCAAGACTGGCATCTGGAGCGCGGTCAATGCCGATGGTTACCCAAGAATCGTATTCCAGATCGGGGTAGAATTCGAACAATATGGGATCGATGCTCGACGGGGTCACCCCACCCAGCTCGTGCTGATAAAACGGTGCTGTGGACGTGATCCATGTCGCATCTGCGCCTTCACCCACAACAGCACTGAGGCAGTCGTCAGGATTTGTCAGCACGGCATAAAGACGGTAGGTCGTTGTCCCCGGTGCGCCATTGGTGGCCACCGTGTCAATTTGCAATGCAACTCCGTCCGACTGCGCTTCGTAAACCGCAGGATCGTCTGTGTGGGAGATTGCCACCGCAACATCGCTGTCGCAAGCGTCCTCCGCCACAACAGATGGGATCACTGCTGGATCCAAGTCCGCTGCACAGTTCGCATCCAAGAACAAGGTGTCGGTGCTCAGGGTCTCCAATTCATGCAAGCTGGGAGCCGCACTGTCCCAAAGGTTCACCAACTGGTCACAACTGAATGTGGCCACATTGCCGCACGCATCGGAAGATGTGGCTGTAAATGTCCTGATGAAGGAGAAACTGCCCTCGACCATGCCATCGTCCCCCATGCACAACTGCGTGGTATCGTGGTCCAGGTAATTGACCTCTAAACTTGGCGTGGGATCACAACCATCGCTGACCACCACTGCGGGCTGTCCCGATGATCCGGACCAGCTGCAGTCGCTGTCCAACACAATGTTGGCCTCCTCAGGACACACCATTGAAATTGTAGGTGCGATCAGGTCCTCGACCGTGATGTCTTGCGTGCACGTGGCCTCAGACTCTTGCCCGCAGTCATCTACCGCGGTGACGGTAAAGGTGCGGATGTAGAAGCGTGTTCCGATGCACCCCAGGGAAAACTCGTCATCGGTGAAATCGACCGTATAGGTCACATCGGTATCGCAGTTGTCAGACGCTGTGATGCCGGGCATTCCAAGCAACGCGGGCGACAAATCGGCGGTGCAGTCAGCCAAGGAAGCCACTGTAGTATCGGAAGGACAGACCAGTGTCAAGCTGGGTGCCTCAACGTCAAAGAAGTTCACGGTCTGAACATGTACAACTGTGGATGTATTTCCGCCGCAATCTGTAGCGGTGATGTGGAAGGTTCGGTCCAAAGTGGTGCTGCCTTCTGGGGCGTCATCGTCTCCATCGCAGGTGACTGTGACCTCATCGGAGGTGGTGACCACGATGTCCACCTCTCCTCCACAGGCGTCCATGGCTGTCGCCGTCAAAGCCCCCAGTGCCGATATGCTGGTATCGGTATCTGCAAAACAAGCAAAGATGTTTTGGGGCAGGGGTGCATCAAACGTGATGACCGGACCGGTGACATCCAACAACTCAATGGTCTGCACGCAGGTTACCGTGTCGGCATTGCCACACCGGTCCTCCGAAATGAGGGTGTGCGTGCGCTGGATGGTCATGCTGCCAGCATCCCCGCAAGCATATTGGGGGGCTCCGTCCGTATGACTCAAAGTCAATTCAGGGGCATCGTCGCAATTGTCCAACGCACTTACCGTTGGCGCACCCCATGGGGCCGCAGGGTCGGGCGCACCCAAATCATAGGTGCAGTCTGAATTCAGCTCGAAGGAAACATCGGCGGGACAGGTAATGCTGCCCATTGGTGCGACTGTATCAATCAACAGCAGAATCTGCTCTGCCTGCGTCACGTTTCCGCATGGATCTTCGGCCGTGTAGACCAAAGTGAGCATGCCATTGGGGTCGAGACACCCGCCGGAGAACTGGTTGCACACGACGCTCAAATCCACTTCACCGCAATTGTCTGTGGCAGAGACATGCCCGAGCGACGCCAAATAGTCGATGTCGCAGTTCCATTCAGAACAAGAGATTTCAATTTGAACCCCACTGGTGACCAAAACAGGAGCCACCGTATCGAGAACGTCGATGACTTGAATTTCGTCGCTCTCATTGCCCGTGCAGTCTGTTACTGTGAAGTGACGCTCCACGGTGAAAGTTCCTGGACACTCAAAATGAACCGTGTCGTCGGTGACCTCCAATGTGGGGGCCATATCACAATCGTCAGAGAAGACAACTTCAGAGGCATCGAATGCAAACAAAGTACAGTTCACCACGGTGTCTGCAGGCCATTCGCTGATGGTGGGCGGCACACCGTCCACCCTCGGAAACAGCTGCACATGTGTTGCGGTGTTTCCGCAATCGTCGGTGGCTGTGATCGTCCGCTCCCACACTGCAGAAGACGCGCAGCCATCAATAACCAATTCATCGTGCGCAGAGATGGACACGCTTCCGCAAACATCTTCTGCGGTCGCCTCTCCTGCTTGGTAGGGGACAGGATCACCGTCGCAGGCCAAATTCTGGTCGTTGGGAACAACCGTGAAATAAGGGGCTACCGTATCCACCAAACTGATGATCTGCTGAGCTGTGGTATCGTTGCCACATGCATCAACAGCCGTGTACTGAACCTCCCAGTCTCCCGCACAATCGCTGCTAAACTCACCAATCACGGTCAGGAGAATGGTGTCCATCATGCAGTTGTCTGCGGCCGTTACCCAACCCAGAGCGACAGCATCGTCCGAATCAAAACCATCAAACCAGTCCACACAGTCTAGGGAGACGAAACTGGCCACCTCCAATGCGGGAGCCTGGCTGTCTGTGACGGAGATGTTTTGGACCCCTTGCAGTTGTGAGGTGTTTCCCACGCAATCGGTCACGCTCAGTGTCCAAGTCCGCTGGAAGGAACCGGAACCGCCGCCGGAACCACATGGCTCAGTGAGGGGCCCATCTGTGTGTGTCAAGAATTCCGTCAATTCGCCGCAGTCATCTGCTGCTGTGTAAGTGGCGGTGCCCAAAGCGGCAACGCTCACATCGGTATCGGCAAAGCACCCTTCGGCGGAGAAATCGACGGGCATGTTTAACGTGATCAACGGTGCCGCTGTGTCCGCTACATGCACATACTGGGTATCCAAAGCATGGTTGTAGCTGCAGTCTTCTGCAATGAATATGCGCTCTATGATGAAAGTCTCATCGCAGCCGTCCCCATCGTCGATGTAGTTGACTTCAAAAGTCATGTTGACCTCCGGATCGCAATTGTCTATCGCATTGGGCAGCGCATCGACCGCCGCAGGATTGGTGGTGCAAGAAACCAGCGTATCTGCTGGAACATTCACGAGGGTTGGCGGGGTCGAATCATTGACCGCTACAATCTGATAAAACGAGGCTCCCACATTCCCGCAACCGTCCACAGGGGTGTAGGTCATGATGTGGTCATAATGACAACCTCCTGACATGACCCCATATTCGATGAGCACCGTATCGATGCTGCAATTGTCCACGGCATCGATGATTCCTGCCGCCACCAAATCAGCAAAAGGAGGCTCGAAGCCGCCAGGCCATTGGTCGCATTCAATCAGCACGACCTCCTCTCCCACCATTTCTGGAAGGATGTCCTCAAACTGATCAATCAATCGGGCTGCGATGGTGACATTGCCACACTCATCTTCTGCACGCCAACGCTGCTCATAGGATCTACAAAACCCCTCTGAAGCTTCAACCTCAAAAACCCCTTCGTAGGTGAGCACAGGGTAACCGGGCGCCGGGCAGTTGTCCGTTGCCGTGACCGCTTCAATCAAAGAGAATTCGGGCAAGCACTCCACAATGGTGTCTTGAGGGACCCCTGAAATCACGGGTGGCGTATCATCCACGCGCAACACGTCGAATGAATACTCCAGCACCCCACAATCGAGGTTGTATGCGCTGAAATAGACGGTGGATTGCGCATCGCAGGGCTCAAAGTCAGAGCTACAATCAAGGTCTACAATGACATCGCCCATTGCGCCTGCCACTTCTTGTCCGTGCAAAGTGCCGCTCCAGCTGAACCAACCTCCGGCGCCATAATTACAGTTGTGGTCATTGGCCCCTTGCCCCACTTGGAAGCCGAAGAACTGGGAACTGGGAGCATGCTGTAAACGCAACAAACTTCCTTCCAAGTCCCCCCTTCCCATGAGGTGGCTTTGGTCGGGCTTGATGGTATAGATGTCCCAAGTATCTGTAGGAGGCTCACATGACATGGCATGCTTAAAGCCCCCTCCCCATTCGGAGCCGCTCACACCATTTTCATAAACCACGAAGACCTCAAAACGTTGGCCAGTGTCATCGGCATTGGCCACCTCTCCCTGTAAGATGGCAATGCCGTTGGCATATTGGGTTAAAGTCAGCCCTTCGTCTGTCTCTAGAAACAGATCACTGCTGATGAGCTCATTGGCACTCAACCCGAACAGGCGCAATGCACCGTCAGGGCCAACTCCATATGCGGTGGTAGCATTACAAGTGGTCACTGTATCAGCACCACTGCCGATGACATGAAAGGCAAGGGTCTGATCCAAAGTGCAGGTATCCACCAAGGTCAATGAGGCACAATTGTATGCTGCCAAGTCTTCCAGACACTGCACTGTGTCATTCTCTATCGGATAAGAAGTCACAATACATGTGGTGTCGCAGTCAGGCCATCCTGAAGAGGCGATCAAATGCCCAGAAGAGATGAGAGTCAAACTCACTGCTGCAAACAGGTGTCGCAGGGAAGGCGACAGGATTGTTGGGGAATGGAACATCATGACATGATTTGGTCATGTGTAATTTCCAAAACTTCATTTAGTCTACATATATCATTAGTCGGTAGAAACTATAATTTTGCTGGCGCGCACTGTACTAATTATCAGTGAGTTACATACATACACTTATAAAACGATTTGATTTTCGTCGAAAGTGACGTGTATAACATGCTATATAATCACATTATCATCGACTGATGATTGTAATCTGTATTTTTTGAGGGGCAGGTTGTTTTTTAGCCTTTCTGTGGCACAAAACAAAAACGGGCTGCCCAAAGGCAGCCCGTTTCCAATCCAAAGATTTAAGGGATGATTACTCAGCCACCAAGAGCTTCTTCACTGCAATGTATGTGGCACTGCTAATGCGCACCTGGTACATACCCGCGGAGAGATTGTCGACGTCGATGTCCATGCTGTACTGCACACCCGTCACAGCATTGCCATCGTACAACTCTTGAATCAACAGTCCATTGGAGTTGTAGAGATCTACGCGGAGGCGCAGGTTCTCATTGACCAAGAATGTCAGCTGGCTCTGGTTGTTCGTTGGGTTTGGTGACAAGCCCGTGATACGGATGGGCTCCTTAATGCCCCCGATGTTGGTGATGTCAACTGGTCCGACGGTGTGGCCACCGGAAACGTCAGCACCTCCGCCGTTGAGCTCGCTGCCCATCGCCTCGGTGTAGTTGAAGCCTGTGGTGTTGCCACAGTCATCCAACGCCGTGTAGAAGTAATCCACCTGCCACTCGAGGCAGCAGTCGAGGTCCATGTACATGTCACCAGAACTGGCCATTGGTCCCATGTCAGTGCCATTCATGAACAGGTTACCCTGCCAGAAGAACCAAGCACTGCCACCGTAGTTGGCGTTCTTGTTGTTGGCACCTTGACCCATCTGCAAGCCGTAGTATCCGTTCGCTGGCTGATGGCTGAGCTCAAAGCTTGAACCGGCATAGATGCCTGTTCCCTCCAATGAACCTGAAGCCATCAGGAAGTAGAACCAATCCTCCCAGACTGCTTCACCTGGATAGATCTCAGCACAGTCCTTCTTGTAATTGCTGCCACTGGCTTCCCAAGCGGTCCAGTCCTGACCCGCACCATACTCTGCGGAGAGGATGAAGCCACCTGTTCCATCAGCATTCTCAACTTCCATGGCGATGTTCAGGCTTCCGTCTGCCATGACCTGCACCAAGTTCTCAGACTCAGATGACATGACGAAACTGTCGTCAGCACCTGGGAAGTTGAACAAGCGCATCGCCTCTGGAGCACGGTCATCACAAGTCTGACTTCCGCTCTGAGCTTCCGGTGTCACCGGAGCACAGTAGTTGCGGATGGCATCGGTTGGGATGTAACCTTCCGACTCCGAGAAGAGTGTGATGTTCACGTCGGTGTCACAGTTGTCCACCGCCATTACATCGCATGCCACTGGAACAGGATCGAAGTCCATGACACCAGCGCCTGGACAGTCATACGTCACGGTTTCACCGTTGTCGATGTCACAGGTGTTGGTCAGCTGCGGCGCTTCAGTATCCAAGACCATGATGTGCTGATAGGTTACAGCAGAGTCGAGGTTGTCGGCATCGTCCGTACCCGTGGCCAACCAGCGGCGCGTGAACGCATAGCTGCCTTCCTGAAGGTCATCATCCTCGGCACACTCGCCGAAGGTGAAGCTCAAGCGCATTTCATCAGCACCAACGCCATTCGGGAACACCTGAACAAACAGCTGTCCGCTCATTTGTCCATCGGTGGTGAACTGACCAAGCAATACGCGGTTGTCAGCACCTGCCACAGCTGCAGTATTTGGATAGGTTGTGAACCAGCTTCCGCCGAAGAAGTCGTTGATGAGCAAGTCATCACCGCCCTCAAAGGCACCAGCCCAGTCTCCAACCGTGGTCACTGCGGCTTCTCCTGCAGGACCGTCAGGCATCTGGTCAATGCCGATGGTCACCCAACTGTCGTAGGCCACAAGCGGATCAGCCGCTTCCAAGAGCGCATTGTAGTTGTTCGCTGTAGAACCACCCAATACATTTTGGTAGAAGCTGGTCGACGTGCGGATGCCCGTCGGGTTGACTTCGTCTCCTGCCACAGCACTGATAAAGTCGTCGGCATTCTCAGTTTGGATGTACATCCGCACCGTGGTCATGCCCATGACGCCTTCCTCAGGACCGCTGACGGTGTCAATGATCAAGCTGTAGTCACCTGCCACCTCATTGAACGCGAGCTCATCGGTGGTGTATGATACATTCACATCAACCTCACTGTCACATCCATCCTCAGCCGAAGCCATTGGAGTTCCAGCAGCTGTTGGGGACAGATCAACATCACCGTAACAACCCTCCACCATGTAAGTGGGCAGGGTCTCCAACGTTACCACTGGTGCAGTAACATCGTTGGCAGTGATCATCTGATCGTGCTCCTCAGAAGAGGTGTTGCCGCAGTCGTCGGTAGAAGTCACGGTCCAAGTACGGATGAAACTAAATCCTCCTTGTGCCATTGCATCTGCGTTGACAGCGAACAACGTCGTGTCGTGGTCCACATGACTCACCGTGACATCAGCTTGGCTGTCACAAGCGTCATCTGCCGTAGCAGTGGCACTTCCGGTAGCTGCCGCTGAAAGGTCCGCCATGCATTCTGCGTCAAGGTCTGTGGAGTAATCCTCAGGCCAGCTTGCCGTGATGGCAGGAGCCGCGTCATCCGTCACCACAATAGTCTGTGTGGTTTGCTGTGACGTGCTGTTGCCACAGTCGTCAGTAGCCGTGACCGTCCAGGTACGTGTGAGGATGTATGAACCCTCAGCCTCACTGTCTGCATTTGAGCAAGAGTAAGTGGGGGCACCGTCTGCATAGATGTAGGAAATGGCAACGTCAGTGTCGCAGGCATCCGTGGTGGTTGCCGTTGGCGTCGTGATGGGTGTCAAGTCAGCCATGCAATCGCCGTCCAAGGTGTACGAATCCGTCGCCAATGCTGGCAAAGCCAGAATGGTCGGTGCCGCAACATCGAGGGCAGTGATGTTCTGTGTCAGCATTACCGTGGTTTCGTTTCCACAGTCATCCGTTCCTGTCACCGTGAACGTCCTCACGAAGGTGTAGGAACCTTCAGCCACACCATCGCCACCATCACAAGTGAAGACGGGAGCGCTGTCGACATGAGTGGTTTCCATGTCGATGCTGCTGTCGCAGTTGTCGGATTCATCGGTCACCGTCGGCATACCCGCAATGGTCGTGCTGGTATTGGCACCACAGAACGGATCAATGTTGACTGTGATGTCCGCCGGAGCAGCTGCATTGAAGGTCGGGCTGATGGTGTCAACCACGGTCACCAGGCGGTTCACCTGCTCTGTGGTCGTGTTGCCGCAGTTGTCCGTTGCTGTGAATGTGTAAGTCCGCAGCAAGGTGAAAGCACCTGTGCTTGGCAAGCAAGCGTACTGCTTTGGACTGTCCACGTGGTATGACGTGATCTCTGCATCTCCATCGCAGTTGTCCGACGAGGACGCTGCTGGATAAGGCACACCATCGATGTAGTCTGCACTGCAGTCTGCATCAGCGAAGAGCACTGTATCTGCAGGCTCGGTCAATACGAGACCTGGTGCCACATCGTCGACCAACACAAGACGCTGGTTCACTGTGGTCATGTTGCCACAGCTGTCCGTCGCAGTGTATACGATGTCGTAAGCACCTTCACATGGAGCCGCATCGAATGTGATCGCCGCTTCAGTAGTCGCCAACTCGACATTGTCAGAGAAGGAAACATATCCATTGGCAGCCAAAGTGGCCAGTGGGCTGGCACCTTGCGAGAAGAGCACGTTGTCAATGAAGAGACCTTCGCTGCCAGAGTTGGACTCCAACGAAATGTGCAATTCAGCATCGTCGAATCCATCGAGGTCGAGGCTAAAGGCATTCCACTGTCCCTCGAGTCCCAGTCCGTCGATGTCCTGGTAGTCGGTATCCAGCAAGTCAACCTCACCGCCGTCGGCCACCACCCAGATGCGGATGCGGTCTCCCGTTTCCCATCCAGTGGATTGTACGAAGGCATCCAAGGTCAAGGTCACGCCACCAGCGCTCACGTCAACATTGTCCAACACAAGCTCCATGATGCCATCGGTATCCTGGAATTGGAAGCCCTGAGCACCATCAGTATAGGCGTCAACGACTCCGGTAAAGGAGCTCACACCGACGTAGTCACCGTCTGTGAGGCCACTTCCACCTGTGGAGTAGTAATAGCTGGAGAACCCGAGCTCACCACCTGTAGAGGTGTAGTTCACGCTCGCCTGACCGTCGTTGTTTGACAGTGCGTGGTCCACGCTGTTGTCTCCCGCATCATAGTACTGGCCTCCCGTGCTGGGCTCCTCGAAGCTGGTGTAACCAATGACGGTAGACTCGTCTCCTGCGGAGAGGTCGAATCCGAAGAAGTCACAAGCGGCTTCAGCGTTAGCACCTGCTGTGATGTCCGGTGCTGTGGTATCAGCGACCTGAATGGTCTGCATGGACGTCATCGTCGTTGCATTGCCATTGTTGTCGGTCACTGTGATCATCCACGTGCGCTCGAACGTGTAGCACGCCGAAGCTGTGTAACTCGTGGTCACATCACTAAAGGAGATGTCGGTGGTGTTGAAGTCCGTCTGCGGAGCAGGTGGAGCTGCACCGGCCCAGTTGCTCACGAGCGGTGCAATGTCCGCCGCGTTTTGTGGCTGGTTGGCATTGTGATCGGTACAACCGCTCGCAGTGGAGTAATCGCTATACACGGTCCAACCCGCTTCATTCCAAGTTCCGCCGTTCGGGTCCGTGTTTGTTCCCGCACGGAGGGCGATGCCGTCCTCGAAATCGTGACAGGTGTTGGAACCGTCCTCTCCAGGCACACCGAAGATGTCGATGACATTGGAAGCACCGTCAATGATGGCGATCTGGTCGTCACCATTGCTGTCGGCTGATCCACCGCCGCCCGCCACAATGGCTGGAGCGAATCCGTAGCATCCAGAGAATCCAGCGTTGTTGGCGATGTGGGCATACGCACCCGGTGCCAGCGTTCCAATGGAGCTTAGGTTGATGTTGCTGCTCGTGGACGGTCCGGGATTGCCGTTGGTCCAGCGCTGCAATGCGTAACCCGCCAAATCAATGTCGGCATCACTGCTGTTGTGGATCTCCACGAAGCGGCAAGAAGAAGCCGCATCGTTCGGATCGGCAATGGCCGTGATGATCAAGCCTCCCGTTGGCACAATTTGACCGACAGAACCAAAGGAATCGTCCCCGTCGCCGCTGCAGTTGTCACTGTAATCCACTGAAGGGCTTCCAGTGCTGCTTGGCGTTGGATCAAAGTATCCGTTGCTGTCGTCGGCATAGATGATGGTGTCGTTCGGGAAGTCTGGCGTCATGCTCGGGTTGAGCGTATCGAGGACTGCGATCGTGTGGCTCGTCATGGCTGAGCTGCTGTTGCCGCAGTCGTCCATCACGGTTACCGTATAGGTCCTGAGGATGTTGAAGCTTCCCACGCCGTCTGCTGCACCAGTATATGTGGTGTCGTCAGCATGAGCAATGGTATGCGCCACATCCGTATCACAGTTGTCGCTGGCATCCACAAGGAAGCCACTGGCGTCACCTGATACTGGCTGAGCGATGTCCGCTGCGAAGCAGGACGCATCCAAATAGAGCGTCACGTCAGCAGGAGCCGTCAAGCTCACTGTTGGATCGGTGTCGTCCGTGATGGTCAACAATTGATCCACAGACATTACCGTGGCATTTCCTGCGCAGTCCATGGCGGTCACCGTGAACGTACGTGTGACAATGAAGCTGCCCTCTTCGGACGCATCATCTGCTGTGCACTGGTAAGCCTCAGAATCAGAGACCGTGTAGGTCACAATCACTTCGCCGCAGTTGTCCGTGGTGGTCCAGGTTGGTGAACCATTTGTGGCCTCGGTGGTGTCCACTGAGGACAAGCATCCATTGATGGCCACATCAGCAGGTGCTGTCAGGGTCAATCCTGGGAATACCGAGTCTGCCACCGAAATGATCTGCGTCGCCTGTGCGATGTTGTACCCGCAGTCTTCTGCATGGAACGTACGGACGATGGAGTATGATTCCGTGCAAACCGTCGACACCACCTCGTCGGTGAAGGTCATGTTGACACTGGGGTCACACAAATCCACTGCCGTAGCCATCTCAAGGTAGGCCGCGACATTGTCCGTGCATGAGAACGTGGTATCGGCTGGAACGTAAGTGAAGACGGGATCAGTGAAGTCATCCACTTGAATCAACTGATACAAGGTGTCTCCTGCGTTTCCGCAATCGTCCACAGGACGGTACACCAACTGGTGGTCATAGTGGCATCCACCAGACATCCATGTGTAATCAATCGGGAAGTCGGAGTATCCGCAATCCTCGACCAGTGTGATGATGGGGTTGCCTGCCGTATCCTGGATGGCCAAAAGCTCATCGATGGTAGGCTCGTACAACGTCTCCCATGGCCACTGCGAGCAATCGATGATGACCACCTCGTCTCCGCTCACCACAGGATTCGTCGTGTCGACGATGGTGAAGGTAGCTGTAGTAGAGGTGCTGTTGCCACAATCATCCGTAGCCGTGAAGGTGACCGTTGCACCACCTGTGGCAGAGCAGAGGTCGCTCAAGGCCGCGAAGTTGTTGCTCCAGGTCACGCCGCTGCAGATATCTGAAGCCGAAGCGCCGCCGTTGGAGGTCAACCAAGCATTGAGCTCCGTCGGGTTGCCGTTTCCATCACACTCGACAGTCAAGTCGGAAGAAGCCACATCCATGCTCGGAGCGGTGGTGTCTTCGATGGTGAAGGACGACGTCGTAAAGCTCGTGTTTCCACAGGCATCCGTTGCAGTGAAGGTGACCGTTGCACTGCCCGTGGCACCGCAATCGTCGCTTAATGCCGTGAAGTCGTTGCTCCAAGTGACACCCGTCGGGGGCGCGGACATCTGCTCCTCGCCATTGATGACCATAGAATCAAACTCGGGGTCTCCATCGGAGAACTGAACCCTGACGTTCCGCTGGAAGGACGCGCCACTCACCGTGATGGTGTTAATGCCAAGCACCAGCGGCTGAGGGCTGGCCTGGAACCAGCTGCCGTCGGCCAGCGTCTTCTCCACGCGGAAGTTTGCACCGCCACTCGGGAGGGACGTCACGTTCATCTCGAATTCCTGCTGGTTTCCGCTTGTGGGGTCAGCAATGGTCGTCAACGACACCTCATACGGCCACGTTCCGTCGGGACCGGCGTCGATGAGGCTGCTGACTCCGATGGCCACAGGGGTGACCACAGGGTCACTGCAAACGTCGCTGACGCTGGCACCACCATTGCTGGAGAGCCAGTTGTTGAACTCCGTCAGGTTGCCGGCACCGTCACACTCGACCGTGAGGTCAGCAGATGCGATGTCGATGCTCGGATCGGTCGTGTCCTCGATGGTGAAAGTCGCCGTCGTGGAGGTGCTCAATCCGCAGTCGTCCGTGGCCGTGAAGGTCACCGTAGCCGCACCCGTCGCACCGCAATCGTCACTGAGGCCTTCAAAGTCGTTGCTCCAGGTTACGCTGCTGCAATCGTCGCTGGCGCTGGCACCACCGTTGCTGTCGATCCATCCGTTCAACTCTGAGAGGTTGCCGGCTCCATCGCATTCTACTGTCAAGTCAGCCGACTCGACGTCCATGCTGGGTGCAGTGGTGTCTTCGATGGTGAATTGTGCAGAAGTGTAGACGCTGTTGCCACAATCGTCCGTCACAGTGAAGGTCACTGTAGACATTCCAGTGGCTCCGCAATCGTCGGAGAGCGCGATGAAGTCATGTGACCAGGTCACTCCTCCACAGATGTCAGATGCCGCAGCATTGGCATTGCTGTTCAACCAGCCGTTCAATTCAGCCAAGTTGCCTGCACCATCGCACTCCACTGTAAGGTCATCCGCTGTGGCACTGAAAGCCGGTGGCGTTGTATCCTCAATGGTGAAGGTGGCGGTGGTAGAAGTCGCCAAGCCACAATCATCGGTCGCCGTGAAGGTCACAGTCGCACTGCCCGTCGCACCGCAATCGTCGCTCAAGGCCACGAAGTCGTTGCTCCAGGTTACGCCGCTGCAATCGTCACTGGCACTGGCACCACCATTGCTGGTGAGCCAATTGTTGAGCTCGGTGACGTTGCCCGCACCGTCGCACTCCACCGTCATGTCAGACGACTCCACATCCATACTTGGGTTGGTGGTGTCTTCAATCGTGAAGGTCGCGGTTGTGGTGGACGTCAGTCCGCAGTCATCCGTGGCCGTGAAGGTCACCGTTGCTGCACCTGTGGCACCGCAGAGGTCGCTCAAGGCGGTGAAGTCGTTGCTCCACGTCACACCGCTGCATGCATCTGAAGCCGCAGCACCGCCATAGGTGTCGATCCAGTTGTTCAGCTCAGCGGTATTGCCGTTTCCATCACACTCCACTGTCAAGTCAGCTGAAGGTGTATCGATGCTCGGCACCGTGGTGTCTTCAATGGTGAAGACAGACGTGGTAGAAGTGGTGTTGCCACAATCGTCTGTTGCTGTGAAGGTCACCGTAGCGGCTCCTGTTGCACCGCACAGGTCGCTCAATGCGGTGAAGTCATTGCTCCACGTTACGCCACCACAGATGTCGCTCGCACTGGCTCCACCGTAGCTATTCAGCCAGTTGTTCAACTCCGTCGTATTGCCGGAACCGTCGCACTCCACTGTCATGTCAGAAGACGCCACATCCATGCTTGGATCGGTCTTGTCTTCGATGGTGAAGGTCGCCGTTGTGGTGCTCGTATTGCCGCAATCGTCGGTCGCTGTGAAGGTCACGGTTTCCGCACCGGTAGCTCCGCAGAGATCGCTCAATCCGGTTGAGTTGTTGCTCCAAGTCACGCTTCCGCAGTTGTCAGAAGCTGCAGCACCGGCGCTGTTGGTCAACCAAGCACTGAAAGCGGCAGTATTGCCTGCACCATCGCACTCCACTGTCTCATCGGATGCCGCCGTATCAACAGATGGGCTGGTGGTATCCTGAATGGTGAGCGTCTGGACGTGGGTGTTGTTGTTGCCGCAATCGTCCGTTGTTGACCAGGTACGTGTGATGGTGTAACTGTCAGGACAAGCACCAGGTGTACTGACCTCTGTGTAGGTAACCGATTCATCACCGCTGCAGATGTCTGTCGCTGTGAGAATATCAGCAACAGGCACATTGTCGCACTCGAAGGTGCCGTCCGCAGGCAGGGTCTCATTGAATGCAGGTGGTGTTGTATCCGCAATGATGAACGAGAGCGTAGTGTCGGCAGAGTTTCCGCAGCCGTCCGTCAAGGTGTACGTCTTGGTAGACGTACCTGTCGCTCCGCAATCGTCGGTGAGCGTCTCACTGACCAAACCGTAGGTTACTCCGCTGCAGATATCGCTGACAGCGATGCCCGATTCCCAGAGATCATGCCACGCTTCGTATTCCGCGATGTTGCCATTGCCATCACATTCTACTGTGACCGTCAGGCCTTCAGGCACCACGTATGGAACAGTGGTATCCTCGATGGTGAAGGTCGCTGTCGTGCTGGAGCTGTTGGCCGCACCGTCCGTCGAGGTAAAGGTCACTTCCACAGAGCCGGCTTGACCACAAGTCGAAACAAAGTTGGCCGCATCATAATCGTTGGACCATGTTGGGGTGGTGCAATTGTCGCTGGCAGAACCGGCATTGCCGTTGGCCGCCAACCAGGCATTAAACTGGGCGGTATTGCCTGCTCCATCGCACTCAACGGTCTCGTCTTGCGCAGCAGAAGCAATGACCGGAGCTTCATCGTCGGTCACCGTCACCGTAAAGGATGCGGTGCTTTGATTGCCGTTCACATCAACAGCAGTGTAGGTCACTGTTGTCGTGCCTACGGCGAAGGTCGCCCCCGAAGCGTGCGTTCCGGTGAAGGAAGCTACGCCACAGTTGTCCGTTGCCGTGGGGTCAGTCCACGTGGCCACAGCACCACAGATGCCCGCATCGTTGCTGATGTTAATGTTGGTCGGCATGCCAGCAATGGCAGGTGCTTCGTCGTCGGTCACCGTAACGGTGAAGCTCGACGTCGTCTGGTTTCCAGCAGCGTCCACAGCGGTGTAGGTCACCGTAGTGGTGCCCACCACGAAGGTGTCTCCGCTGTCGTGGGTTGACGTGAAGCTCGTTACCGCGCAATTGTCCGTAGACGTCGGAGCCGTGTAGTTCACCACCGCACCGCACTGACCGGCATCGGCCGTCTGCGTGATGTTGGCCGGCGTGCCTGCAATGGCAGGTGCCTCGTTATCGGTGATGGTCACCGTGAAGCTCGAAGTCGTCTGGTTTCCAGCAGCGTCCACAGCGGTGTAGGTCACCGTAGTGGTGCCCACCACGAAGGTGTCCCCGCTGTCGTGGGTCGACGTGTAGCTGGTTACGCCACAGTTGTCAGATGACGTCGGGGCCGTGTAGTTCACCACCGCGCCGCACTGACCGGCGTCTGCCGTCTGCGTGATGTCGGAAGGTGTTCCCGCAATCGCCGGATCTTCATCATCGTTCACGGTAATCACGAAGGAAGTCGTGCTGGTATTGCCGTAGATATCCGTCGCGGTGTAGATCACCGTCGTGTTGCCCACATTGAATGTGTCTCCAGAAGATGCATCACCTGAGAAGGAGGCGACAGAACAATTGTCCGCTGCAGTAGGTGCAGTCCAGGTCACAACGGCACTGCACTGGCCCGCGTCGTTGGACACGGTCATATCAGTCGGAGTTCCAGAAATCGCTGGGTCTTCGTTGTCGGTCACCGTCACCGTAAAGGATGCGGTGCTTTGATTGCCGTTCACATCAACAGCAGTGTAGGTCACTGTTGTCGTGCCTACGGCGAAGGTCGCCCCCGAAGCGTGCGTTCCGGTCAAGGAAGCCACGCCACAGTTGTCCGTTGCCGTGGGGTCAGTCCACGTGGCCACAGCACCACAGATGCCCGCATCGTTGCTGAGGTTGAAGTTGGCCGGCATGCCAGCAATGACAGGCAATTCGTCGTCGGTCACCGTGACATCCATGGTGGCCGAGCTGTTGTTTCCGTTGCCGTCGTTTGCTGTGAAGGTGACCGTGGTGGTTCCCACAGGGAATGCGTCATCCGGGTCGTGGGAAGTGGTCAACGTTCCGTTGCCGCAGTTATCGGCCACGGTCGGATTCGTCCAGGTTACCACCGCCGTGCACAATCCTGCATCGGTCGTGGTCGTGATGTCGCTTGGCACATTGGACAATTCAGGGTCATCCTGATCTGCCGCGGTCACCGTCACCGTCACCGTCGAAGAAGTGGTCTGTCCACAATCGTCCGTGACCGTCAATATCACATCGTTGGCACCTACGTCGTCACAATCAAACGCCGTCACATCCAAGGACAGCGATACCGAGCTGCAATTGTCATAAGAACCATTGTCGATGTCGGCCGAGGTGATTGTTGCCTGACCATTTCCATCGAGGATTGCGGTAAAGTCGCTGGCCAAGGCCACAGGCGGTGTAGTATCCTCAATGGTATACGTAGCGGTGAATTCGGTCGCGTTCCCACAATTGTCCGTGGCGCTGAACGTGACCAAGGCACTGCCCGTTGATCCACAGTTGATTACAAAAGTGTAGTCACTGCTCCAAGTCACGGTGCTACCGCACAGGTCATCCTCCACACGGGCGCCTCCATTGTCATCCAACCAAGCCTGGAAGGTGGCAGCATTGCCGGCATCCCCGCACTCCAGTGTCAAGTCCGCAGCATTGTTGGTGGACGACGGAGCTGTCGTGTCCTCGATTGTGAAGGTGGCCATGGTCGTGGACTCATTGCCACAATCATCCGTAGCGCTGAAAATGACCTCAACGGCACCGCTTCCGGCACAAGTCATTCCGAGGCCAGTAAAGTTGTTGCTCCAAGTAATGTCGCTGCAATCATCCTCAGCCAGTCCAGCTCCACCATTGGATGCCAACCAAGCAGACAGATCGCCGGTATTACCCAGACCATCGCACTCCACCGTAACATCCGTAGCAGGACTCAAAATGGCAGGAGCCGTTGTGTCCTCGATGCTGAAAGTGGCCTGCGTGTCAGTAGAATTGCCACTGACATCTGTCACCGTAAAGGTCACAATGACCTCAGATGCACCTCCACAAGTGGGGGACATCGTCGCAGGATTGGGGCTGTAAGACCAAGTCAATGGCCCGCATGCGTCGCTCGCCGTTGCACCTCCGTTGTTGGCAAGCCAAGCCGCCAACTCTGTAGAGAAATTGCTCACGCCGTCGCATTCATGGCTTTCATCCTGGGCGGCCACATCAATGGTGGGATCTGTATTGTCCACTACGGTGACCGTCGCGGTAGCAGTGGCTGAGTTGCTGCACTCGTCCGTCACAGTCAACGTCACCGTATTGTCACCGAGATCATCACAGGTGAAGCTCGTCTGGCTGGCCCCGAAACTGACCGTTCCACAACCGTCGGACGACCCATTGTCCATGGCCTGAGCATTCATGGTGGCCGCGCCCGTGGCGTCGAGCGTCACCGTGACATCCTTGGCCAATGGCGTGGGGTCGGTCGTGTCCTCAATGGTGAAGATGGCTTGAGTCTCGGAGGCATTACCGCAATCATCCGTGGCCGTAAAGGTCACCGTGATGGAGCCCGTGGCGCCGCATCCATTAGAGAAGTCGTTGGTGACACCGTCTCCGAAGTCACCGAGGTAGTTGTGGCTCCACGTCACGCTGCTGCATATTTCAGAAGCGGCTGCTCCTCCATGGCTGTCCAACCAAGACTGGAACGCTGTGGTATTTCCTGCGCCATCGCATTCCACAGTCTCGTTTGTGGCCTGTGTGTCGATAGAAGGGGCTGTCGTATCCTCGATGGTGAACGTGCCCTGCGTAGTGCTAGCGTTGCCCGCGTCATCCGTTGCGGTAAACACCACATTTACAGAAGACGTGCTTCCGCAAGTGTAAGCGAGGGTGGTGAAGTCATTTGACCAGGTCACAGCGCTACAGTTATCTGTCGCGGTGGCTCCTCCATTGTTTCCCAACCATGCCAACAATTCCGTATTGTTTCCGGCTCCATCACATTGGACCGTTTCATCGGTCCCAGCGGTAATGGTCGGGGCCTCCCCGTCCGCTACGATGACATCAAACGTCGCGGTGCTCACATTTCCAAATTCGTCAGTGGAGGTCACTGTAACCGCAGTGGTTCCGAGGGAGAAGGTGGAACCGTTTGAAATGCTGTAGGTCACAGTCGGCTCCGAACAGTTGTCCGTGGAGGTCACGGTGGAATAGTTGACCACTGCCGTGCAAGCACCTGCATCTGTCGTCACATTCTGATCGGATGAAGTTATGGATGGTCCTTCATTGTCGGTCACGATCACCTGGAACGTCTCCGCCGCCGTATTGCCTGCATCGTCGGTAGCCGTGTAGGTCACCGTCGTCGTGCCCACAGCAAAAATCGAGCCGGAGGTGTGCGTGCCGCTGATGGTAGAGCTGCAGTTGTCGTCCGTAGTTGGCGCCGTCCATGTCGCCACTGCGCCACAGATGCCAGCGTCATTATTGAGGTTGATTGTCGTGGGCATGCCCGCAATCGTGGGATCCTCCGCATCAGATACGGTCACCGTAAAGGATGAAGTTGTGACGTTGCCTGCACCGTCCGTAGAAGTGTAGGTTACCGTCGTGACGCCACCGTTAAAGGTGTCACCACTGTCGTGAGAGGACGTCAGCGTAGTGCTGCAGTTGTCGGTGGTCGAAGGCGCAGTCCAAGACACAACTGCGTCGCAAGAACTGGCGTCCATGTCGGCCTCGATGTTTGAAGGAGTTCCAGTAATGACAGGAGCCTCGTCATCCGTAATGGTGACTGTAAAGCTTGAAGTCGATGTATTGCCTGCATCGTCGGTGGCTGTGTAGGTCACCGTCGTGGCGCCCACAGGGAACGAATCACCTGAATTGGCACTGCCCGAGAATGTCGCGATACCACAATTGTCATTCGCAGTCGCAGCGGTGAATGTGACCACTGCGGCGCATTGCTCTGCATCGGCCGTCTGGGTAATGTCCGAAGGCGTGCCCGCAATGACAGGGTCCTCGTCGTCCGTGACTGTGATGTCAAAGGTCGAGGTGGCCGTATTGCCAGAAGCGTCTGTAGCTGTATAGGTTACCGTCGTCGTGCCCACTGGGAACGTGTCGCCGGAGGCGGCATCGTCCGTAAAGGTGACAACACTGCAATTGTCGCTGGCGGTTGGAGCAGTGAAAGTGACCACTGCACCGCATTGACCGGCATCTGCCGTTTGCGTCATGTCCGAAGGCGTACCCGCAATGACAGGGTTCTCAGTGTCGGTCACGATCACCTGGAACGTCTCCGCCGCCGTATTGCCTGCATCGTCGGTAGCCGTGTAGGTCACCGTCGTCGTGCCCACCCCAAAAATCGAGCCGGAGGTGTGCGTGCCGCTGATGGTAGAGCTGCAGTTGTCGTCCGTAGTTGGCGCCGTCCATGTCGCCACTGCGCCACAGATGCCAGCGTCATTATTGAGGTTGATTGTCGTGGGCATGCCCGCAATCGTGGGATCCTCCGCATCAGATACGGTCACCGTAAAGGATGAAGTTGTGACGTTGCCTGCACCGTCCGTAGAAGTGTAGGTTACCGTCGTGACGCCACCGTTAAAGGTGTCACCACTGTCGTGAGAGGACGTCAGCGTAGTGCTGCAGTTGTCGGTGGTCGAAGGCGCAGTCCAAGACACAACTGCGTCGCAAGAACTGGCGTCCATGTCGGCCTCGATGTTTGAAGGAGTTCCAGTAATGACAGGAGCCTCGTCATCCGTAATGGTGACTGTAAAGCTTGAAGTCGATGTATTGCCTGCATCGTCGGTGGCTGTGTAGGTCACCGTCGTGGCGCCCACAGGGAACGAATCACCTGAATTGGCACTGCCCGAGAATGTCGCGATACCACAATTGTCATTCGCAGTCGCAGCGGTGAATGTGACCACTGCGGCGCATTGCTCTGCATCGGCCGTCTGGGTAATGTCCGAAGGCGTGCCCGCAATGACAGGGTCCTCGTCGTCCGTGACTGTGATGTCAAAGGTCGAGGTGGCCGTATTGCCAGAAGCGTCTGTAGCTGTATAGGTTACCGTCGTTGTGCCCACTGGGAACGTGTCGCCGGAGGCGGCATCGCCCGAAATCGTGGAACTGCAATTGTCGTCCGTAGTTGGAGCCGTCCAGGTAGCCACTGCACCACAAATGCCCGCATCATTCGTCAAGTTGATGTTGGCTGGCATCCCCGAAATAGTGGGGTTCTCTGTATCCTGCACGGTAATGGTGGCAACACTCGTGGAGGTGTTCCCACACTCGTCTGTAACCGTAAGGGTCACCGAGTTAGCGCCGGTTTCAGCACATGTAAAAGAGGTGACATCAATGGACAACGTGACTGCTCCTTGAGGAGCGTCGTTAGAACCGTTGTCCACTTCAGCAGCTGTCAGGCTAATGTTACCCGTTCCATCCAAAGTTAAGGTTAGGTCTTGGGCGTTGGCCGTTGGGGCGGTAGTATCCTCAATGGTGAACGTGGCAGATGAAGTGGTGGTGTTCCCGCAGTCATCAGAAGCGGTAAAAGTGACCAAAGCCGAGCCTGTTGCTCCGCAATCATCACTCAAAGAAGTGAAATCGTGGGTCCAAGTCACAGCGCCGCAATCGTCAGTCGCCGTGGCGCCTCCATTGCTGCTGAGCCAAGCCGTCAAAGCAGCACTATTTCCAACGCCATCTGACTCAACCGTCTCGTCTGCTGCCTGAACTCCAATGACAGGAGCCGTAGTATCCTGAACATTTATGGTCTGAACGTGGGATGTCTCATTCCCACAATCGTCTACAGCCGTGTAAGTTCTCGTGATGGTGTATGTGTCGTCACAGGCGCCAGCTGTGATCGCGTCTTCTACACCAATACTTACGTCTGTATCACACGTATCAGTAGCCGTCAAAGTCAGTGCAGCAGGAACCTCATCACAACTGACAGTAGTGTCGTTTGGCAACGTGCTCGTGAATGCTGGGGCGAGATTGTCAGATACTGTAATGGTTTGGGTCACCGACTCCACCGTTTGGTTGCCATAGCAATCCTCTGCTGTCAGCGTAAAAGTCCTGGTGATGACCAATCCCCCTTCTGGGTTCGCGTCATCTGTCTCGGCACAGTAAGCATAAGCATCCGACGTGGTGTACGACGCTGTTGCTGAACCACAATCGTCGGAGACTGTGAAATACAACTTGCCCATGGTTGCCGTCGAGAATGAAAAGTCAGACCAACAACCTGTCAGATCCACATCATCGGGTTCGTCAAGGGTAACTGTGGGGCCCTGCGTATCAGGCGGAGTCATGAACATCGCAGCTGTGACGCTGTGAACGATGCTGGACGTTCCTGTAAATGATACTACCTCATCTGGAGCGGGAGCGACAGAGGAGGGGGCTAGAAGGTGCGTTGATGAGTTTGTCGCTGCGCTTGACGTTTGAGTCAAACAGAGAACGAGAAAGCTGCAAAGAAGCACAGAAAACTTCTGGTGAGACATAGCGAGACTTTTTGGCTCTCGGAAATTGACAAACCTTTTTTCCTTTCTGAAATTATTACACGCCTAATTCCAACGGCTTTGCAGACGTTTAAACCTCACTTAAACAGACTGTTACGGATATTTCTGTTCAAAATATTAACGCATTATATGCGTATAATATTGACAATGCCTGTTTTTCATAGACGAAGCATTTATCATTTCGTCAGATAGACCTCCAAACAAGCCGATGTGGTCCTCGTAATGGCACCTCATAGGTTGGCCCTACCACGTCCCAATTCAACCGCGTATAGAATCCCAACGCAACGTGCCGAGCATTCGCCCAGACCAGCGAACATCCGGCTTCTGACAATGCCGATGTAGCGCCTTCAATCAGCATGCGCCCAACACCGCATTGCCGATGGTTTTGATCCGTTGCCATAGCCCTCAAACGGTAATGAACACCTGGCGGCAATTCAGGATGGACTTCCTTCGCAAAGGTTCCTATTGACACTATTCCTGTGGCGCATTTCACCCCGAAATGAAAAGTGTCAGGCAAGTCATCTATGGACAACTGACACGTTGGACCAAGATCTTTTTCCGGCCAAAGAACTGCCGCTCGAAGGCCCCACGTCTCTGCCAGTGTAATTCGACTGAACTGATATGTAATTAACCCTGCCATTTCTCCCAGTTGCGCCGGTCTTTCTTTGTCGGTCTTCCTGTTTTCATAGGGTATTCACGCATTACCTCCATTGTCAATGCCTGCTTCTCCCTCTCCTCAACTGGCGTCAAATCATTTATATATTCTTCGACAAGCTTTGCTCCAACACGTCCTTTCGGAAAGGCCAACACCTCGACCAATTCATAATGTGCACCGGTTCTAACACGGACCTCCTCCCCCACTTTTAACTCGCGGCTCGGTTTTACAGCACTCCCGCCTACTTCGACTTTCCCCTCCTTCACTCGGGCAGTTGAAACAGATCGGGTCTTGAACAACCTCACAGACCAGAGAAACTTGTCTACGCGCACACTTTAAAGTTCGACAATTAGCCCAATGGCGGGGATGGCAGAACCGGCACTGGCCTGAATGTACCGCGGTTGGTACCGGGAAGGGTTCACCGGATCAGCCACCGGCACACCCGTTGCCGCATCCCTCACGACATCTAGGGCAGGTGGTGCATCAGGCACTTGACCCAAGAGGTTTTGGATGTCCATGAAAACGTCTAAGCTCCAATTCTCGAAGAACCACTTTTTGTCGATGCGAAGATCCAATTGACTAAAGGATGCGTTGCGTCCAGAATTGAGTGCTGCGTAATCCAACTGCGGTGTGCCCTGACTGTTCCAATAAGCCTGATCCATGGACACATCGATGTCATAAGGTGTAAAGGGCAAGCCTCCGCTGTATAGCCAACGTGTCCCGATTTCCCAATCCCGCTTGAGCTTTGCGCCGCCAGTGAGGGAGACAATATGCCTGCTGTCCCAAGCACTGGGCGCATAGGTCCCTTCGAACTCGTATTCTGAACGCACCCATGTGTAAGCCATTAACCCATACACCCCTTTGTAGAGGCGGCGTTGGGCCAACACCTCCATGCCGTATGAACGCCCTTGGCCATCAAAACGAACAGCTTCGTTTCCCACTACACCAAAGTCCGCACCCAAGTTGGCCAATGCAATGCCCGTGGCTTTGCTGACAGGAGTGCCGTCGTAGCCCTTCATGAAGCCCTCCACTCCTAAAGTCGTATTGCGCTCACCAATGTCATAACGCACTCCCGCAACCAGTTGATCACACATGATGTAGCCCGCGTCCGGGGCGTTGACCCTTACGCCCGATTCAGCGTACCCCAGAATCAGCATGGAGGGAAGCTGGTAATACCGACCAACATTGGCATTCAAGCTGAGGCCAGGCAGCACATTCCAACGCACAGCCGCCCTAGGGCTCAACTGCTGGAGGGGATTGGACATTTTGGCATTCACTTCGTTTCCATCCACCCTGACCCCGCCACTGAGCACCACACGTCCATCCGCCATGGACTTTGACCCTTGAACAAAGGCCCCATACTCGTGCATGTCAAAAGCGCTCTCAAAATCAAACGTCACAAGCGTGTCCTGTGAGAACACATACCGCTGGGTGTAGGTGCTGTTGTTGAACTTGGCGAATTCGTATTGGGCTCCCCAGGTCAATTTGGCTCCCCCATCACCGTAGATCCGGCGCTCAACGCGGAATTTATTCTCCATCTCTTGAGAGAGATAATCCAAGGTGAGGGGCAGGTTGACATCATTGTCCTGATGCTTGTATGCGCGGTTGCTGAGCATGTTGCGGCTCGCCACCCACGTCCATCTGCCATTGTCGGTGAACCGGTCGTACTTGACGCCCATGGCGTAATTCCACTGCTTATTGACTTGAAGCGCATCAAGGATGGCCACACGGTCGAGGTAATTTTCGGCGGTTGTGTCGTCTGCTACCGACAAATTGAGCTGAAAGTCATCGTAAGCACCGATTCCGAGGACCGTCCACCGTTCATTGGGACTTGATTGGTGCACCCACTTGAATTGGAAGTCATTGTAAATGGGCAGGAAGGGCAGGCCCAATACCTCGAATAAAAACTGCAGATAACTGCGACGAGCGCTCAAAATCAGCGAGCTATTGGGACCTGTCGGCCCCTCAAAAGTCAAACCAAGATCACTGGTTCCCACCACAGCATTGGAGGTCCATTCGTCCGTTCTGGCCGTCTTAAAACCAAACTCCATCACACTGGACAAGGCATTTCCTCGGGTGGCAGGAAACGCACCAGAGTAAAACTCTACCTCTTGGACAAGGTCCACATTGATCATCCCTACTGGGCCTCCACTGGCCCCTTGCGTGGCGAAATGGTTGATGTTGGGTATTTCGATGCCATCGATATAGAAACGGTTTTCGTTGGGGGCACCCCCGCGTATGACAATGTCGTTTCGGAAACTGGGGATGGCGGCCACGCCAGGCAAGCTGCGTATGGCCTTGCTAATGTCACGCCCTCCTCCCGGATTGCGCTTGATTTCATTGGTGCCAATGCGCCGCAACGAAACGGGAGCTTCCTCCTCCCCTTTGCCAACGGTGGCCTCGACTTCTGCCGCCTCAATGGCCACAGCCAGCGGAGACATCTCGACCGTAAGGAAAGCCGCCCGTGACGGAGTAACCTCCACCTCCAGCCTTGTGGCACTTTGGTATCCGATGGAGCTAAAAGAGAGGTTGACCAGCCCTGGTTTGACTCCTGTCAATTCGAAACTCCCTTCGAGGTCAGTGGACACCCCTGTGGTCCCCCCTTGTACGACCACTGAGACGAAGGGCATGGGCGCACCCGTCACTTCATCGACCACAACCCCGCGCACTGAGGCGTCCTGCGCCCGCAATGCTGCGCCGCCAAAAAACAACACCAAAACAAGTGTGGACCACACTCTCCAACCAGGCACAGCCTGCATTCTAAAGTGCATAAAGGATAGGAACCAAGACATAAGGAAGCAACAAGGAAAACATCGTGAGGTTCAAGCCTCCTCACCCCAAATCAAGGTCCAACCTCTTGCGCAGTTCTTCAAGCGCCGGATTTTCGGAAGCCCAATGCTGGTAGCGATCCTTAGGAGTCAAGAACATGGGAGCCGCGACCTCCTCGCCCACCTCTACTTCGAAGGCAATGCCACCATTGCCTATTCTCACCCTTAGAAAATGCAGAAGCTCTGTGGCGCACTCCTTGAGCTCTTCGTATTGAACGTTATTGGCCACCACCAATTTCAGGGTTGGATCCTCGAATGTCAGTCCCCCTGTGGCTAGGGTGGCCGCCATTCCCATTTTGTTTTTATCCCGAAGGTCTTGGATTAAATCTGCCCAAGCCGACATCACTTGATCGCGGTTGTAATCATCGCGCAATTGCGATGTGTCGGACAATCCTTCGCCTTCGCCACCTTCTCCCGTAACAGACCCCGGCACCAGCATGCTCCTACCAGCCAACAATGCCCCCAACTTCCCTGTCGGAGCGTTTGACACCTTGGGGCGGCCCAATGTTGTGGCCAAGTCTGCGTCGATCTCCGATTTCTCTGGTGCCGATTGGACCACCTGCGAATCGCGTTTACCCTCGGTCACTTCGCCCCATTCATTGGACACCTTGGCTTCAGACTCGTGCACTTCTTGGTGCAACGGCCCCGTGGCCTCAAGCGACGGGACTTCCCCGGCCTCCAAAACCGGCTTCACTTCTTGGGCAACGTCTCCCGGAGGGACGGGCACATTGCTTTGGCCCGAAGGCAAATCCTGCGCATGATTAAGGGCGACTCTCACCACACCTTCGCTGGGCGGCAAGTCGGAGCCCCATCCTAAGATGGAAACGAGCTCATTTTTTTTTTGCCCCCTCCGCGTTGACCGCTTCGAGGGAGCCGATGCGCATGAGCATCAGTTCGACCAACAGTCTCGGGTGTCGCGATATCCGATATTGTTGATCGGCCTCATTGGCCTGGCCAATGGCACCGACCAAAAAGTGCAAACCACAGCGTTTGGCTTGTTCGCGAAACCGGTCCACCACCGAGTCCCCTGCCTCCATCAGACCGAGGGTTGACTCATCCTTACACACCATTAGATTGCGCAGGTGGTGTCCCAACCCGGTGACAAAATGGTGGGCATCAAAACCTGCCGCCACAACTTCTTCAAGTTGCAGCAACATATCTCCAATCCGCCCTTCTTGAGCAGCATCGACAATGTTGAAGTACACGTCATGACCGAGGACATTTAAATGCCGTGTGACCGCTTCATAGGTCACACCTTCGCTGCTGGACGCGACCATCTGGTCGAAAATGCTCAGCGCATCCCGCATGGCGCCATCCGCCCTTTGGGCAATCACATTTAACGCTTCCGACTCCGTTTCGACCCCCTCCTGCCCGGCCACATAAGCAAGGTGCTCCGCGATGTCTCGCGTTGTGATTCTTCGGAAGTCGTAAATCTGACAACGCGACAGAATCGTGGGAAGGATCTTGTGCTTTTCCGTAGTGGCTAGAATGAATACCGCATGACGGGGAGGCTCTTCTAGCGTCTTCAAAAAGGCATTGAAAGCGTCCTTGGACAGCATATGCACCTCGTCGATAACGTACACCTTGTATGCACCATCCTGTGGTGGGATGCGAACCTGATCGATGATGCTCCGAATGTGCTCTACGCCATTGTTCGAGGCTGCATCAAGCTCAAACACGTTGAAGCTCCGCTCGGCCTGTTCAGCGGTGAAACCATTGATGGCATTGGCAAAAATCCTGGCACAGGTGGTTTTGCCCACTCCGCGGGGACCACAAAACAGATAGGCCTGCGCAATCTGACCGCTTTCGATGCTGTGGCGCAACGTATCGGTAATCGACCGCTGACCCACAACGGTTTCCCATGTGGTCGGTCTGTACTTCCGCGCAGACACCAGGAATGAATTGCCCTGTGACATGTTTCAAAGGTGGGGATTGCAGGGCAAAAATCCCTGTTTCAATTTTGCACAGGAGGCCCACATTTTGCCTGTGTCAGGGCCGATGTGAAGAATCCTCGGTCAAGCTATTGTGATACACAGGCATTTCGCGTAGATTTGCGCCCCCTTTGCGACAAGCATAATGACCCGGAATCGATACGAAACTGTCTTCATCATCACGCCAGTCCTGTCTGACGAGCAGACCAAGGACGTGATCAAGAAGTACAAGGACCTCCTGAAAGATAAGGGAGCCAAAATCACCCATGAGGAGAATTGGGGCATGCGCAAGCTTGCCTACCCCATCCAGAAGAAGTCTACGGGCTTCTACTATTTGATGGAGTTTGAAGCAGATGCTTCAGTGATTCTTCCTTTCGAAACCGAATTCCGGAGGGATGAGCGGGTTATCCGCTTCCTGACGACTCGGATGGACAAGTTTCACGTCGAATACGCCGAAGGCCGCCGCGACCGTGAAACGGACCGCCGCGAGAAGCCCAAGCAGGCCGCAACTGGTACCGAAACCAAAGCCTGAACGCACCAGATTCAACGATCATGGCCGATAATAAAAACGTCCGTTACCTGAACCCGATCGCCATCGACACGAAGAGTGAGCGGTATTGCCGCTTCCGTGAGAAGGGCTTCAAGTACATCGACTACAAGGACCCCGACTTCTTGCTGATGCTGATCAACGAACAGGGCAAGATTTTGCCCCGCCGTTTGACCGGAACCAGCCTCAAATACCAGCGCCGCGTAGGCAAGGCCATTAAAAAGGCCCGGCACATCGCTTTGCTTCCTTACCTCGCTGACCAGCTGCGTTAAGCAGCCGTCTAACCTACTGCGTCATGGATGTGATTCTCAAGAAGGATGTCGACCGCCTCGGAGCGAAAAACGACATCGTCACCGTCAAGAACGGCTTCGCCCGTAATTTCTTGATCCCAAAAGGGTTCGCCGCCGTTGCTACGGAGAGCGCCCGCAAAGTGGTCGCCGAAACCTTGCGCCAGCAGTCCCACAAAGCCCTGAAGGCTTTGGACGATGCCAAAGCTTTTGGAGAGAAGATTTCGGGGATTTCCCTCAGAATCGGAGCCAAAGCAGGAGAAAGCGGCAAGATTTTCGGTTCTGTCAACAACATTCAATTGGCTGAGGCCATGACCAAGGCAGGACACCCGGTTGACCGCAAAAACATCGACTTGGGGACTGAAGTCATTCGCGACTTGGGCACGTACACCGCCAAGGTGAAGCTGCACAAGGAAGTGATTGTCGACATCTCTTTTGAGGTGGTCGCCGAATAAAATTCTGTCCTTTCAAGGACCAATCATGAGAAAAGGGGGCTTTGCCCCCTTTTTTTGTGCCTGACAATGGCTGCATTCAAACTCCACAGCGACTTCGAGCCTACTGGCGATCAACCTGAAGCCATCCGCCAACTGGTGGAAGGGGTGGAAAGCGGTATCCGTCACCAGACTCTGCTCGGGGTCACGGGCTCGGGAAAGACGTTTTCGATGGCCAATGTGATCGAACGCACCCAGCGTCCCACCTTGGTGTTGAGCCACAACAAAACCTTGGCGTCTCAGCTGTACAGCGAATTCAAGGAGTTTTTCCCAGACAACCTCGTCGAGTACTTCGTCAGCTACTACGACTACTACCAGCCCGAAGCCTTCATCCCTTCCTCTGGCACCTACATCGAGAAGGATCTGGCCATCAACGAAGAGATAGAGAAGCTTCGCCTTTCTGCCACTTCCGCCCTGCTGAGTGGACGGAGAGACGTTATTGTCGTGGCATCCATCAGCTGCATCTACGGCATTGGCAATCCTGTTGAATTCCACAAGAGCGTCATCGAAGTCCAACAAGGCCAAGTCATCAGCAGAAATGCCTTGCTGCACCGGCTTGTTGAAAGCCTCTATCACCGAACCCGCGGGGAATTCAAGCGCGGATCCTTTCGGGTCACAGGCGATGTTGTCGATGTCTTCCTCGCCTATGCCGACCATGCCGTTCGCATCCACTTTTGGGGAGATGAAATCGAACGCATTGAAACCATAGACCCCGAAACCGGTCAGGTGCTGCATGGCTTTGAAAGCTTGCGGATCTACCCTGCCAACCTGTTTGTGACCGGCAAGGACACCCTGAATCAGTGCATTTGGGAGATTCAGCAGGACATGGTCAAGCAGGTGGAATGGTTCAACAATCAGGGACGGTTCATCGAAGGCAAGCGGCTCGAAGAGCGCACCACCCACGACCTCGAGATGATGCGGGAACTCGGCTTCTGCAATGGCATCGAGAACTACAGCCGCTATTTCGACCGCAGAGAACCGGGACAACGCCCTTTCTGCCTGTTGGACTACTTCTCCGATGACTTCTTGCTCGTGGTGGACGAAAGCCACGTGACGGTGCCGCAGGTTGGCGCCATGTATGGGGGAGACAGGTCGCGCAAAGTCAACCTGGTGGAACATGGATTTCGACTCCCCTCGGCTTTGGACAACCGCCCATTGATGTCGGAAGAATTCGATGACATGGTGCACCAAATCGTCTATGTCAGCGCCACCCCTGCAGATTACGAGCTAGAGAAGAGCGAAGGTGTCGTGGTTGAGCAGCTCATTCGCCCTACCGGCCTGTTGGACCCCCCCATTGAGGTGCGGCCCTGCAAAAACCAAGTGGACGACCTCATCGGTGAAATCCGAAAGACCATAGAAGCCGGAGACCGCATCCTCGTGACCACATTGACAAAACGAATGGCGGAAGAGTTGTCGCGTTACTTGGACCGGTTGCGCATTTCCTGCTCCTACATCCACTCAGAAGTGAAGACCTTGGACCGCATAGAAATCATCCGCAACCTGCGCGAAGGGGTGATCGATGTGTTGGTTGGAGTCAACCTCTTGAGGGAAGGGCTCGACCTCCCCGAGGTTTCCCTTGTTGCGGTAATGGATGCTGACAAAGAGGGCTTTCTTCGGTCCAACCGTTCGTTGACGCAGACGGCAGGCCGCGCAGCCCGAAATGTGGATGGGCGCGTTCTGATGTATGCCGACAAAATCACCAATTCTATGGCCCAAACCATAGAAGAGACCTCGAGGAGGCGCGAAACGCAAGAGGCCTACAACAAGAAGCATGGCATCGTACCGAAGCAGGTGAAGCGTTCAAAGAAGACGGTCTTTGAGCAAAGCGAGCTCATCGATGAAAGGCCTTCGCCCATCGCCGCCGAACCTGCCGCATCCGGCGTAGGCATCCTAGAAGACCCTGTGGTGGCAGGTTACGTTCAAGCCCAGGACAAAAAGGCGATGGAAAAGCTCATGGCCCGCACGCGGAAAGAAATGGAACGTGCGGCCAAAGAGCTGGCCTTCATGGAAGCTGCCAGACTGAGGGACGAGCTTTTTGCAATGGAAGGCGCCGTGGCCAATTGGTAAGATTGAACCACCTTGCAACCTGAAGAAGGTATCCCACGTCTTCATCCTACCTGCAAGTAGATTTTAACTGATGAAAAACGCATTACGCACTCTGAGCGCCAGCTGTTTCCTCGCACTCGCGCTGCCATTATTTGCCCAAGTATCGCACGGAGGTGCGCCGCTGTGGACCACCCCAGGGACCAACATGGGCAACCCCGCTTGGCCGGTTCACCGCATGCCCGGGATTGACCTCGACGCTTTGCGCGCGGCTGATGCCGTAACCGACCAAGTCAAAAGCGCTCCTTGGCGGTTTGGCCAAGAGTTCGAGGCCGACATCAGCTTGAGCGACGGGGTGTGGTTCGAAATCAACGGCACGTCGGTCTGGAGAACACAGATTCAAGCGGCGGGTGCTTTGGCAATGAGCCTCTCATTTTCGGAATTCGCGGTTCCCAAGGGTGGCCAGCTGTTCATCTGGAACGCCGACCTGATCGAGTTCATCGGAGGCTTTGACCACCGCAACATGAAGCCTTGGGGGGGACTCGCCACAGGCCTTGTCGCGGGTGACGCTGTGGTGGTAGAACTGCAAGTGCCCACGGGCATGGAGGATGCCGTGGCGCTGCACATCGACCAAGTGGTTCACGCCTACAGGGACATTGCCGGCAAAACCGCTGTTATTGCAGAGAAACTGGGCGAACAACGCGGACCATTTGGCAACAGTGGCGACTGCAACATCAATGTAAACTGCCCTGAAGGCGCCACCTGGCAGTGCGAGAAACGGTCCGTTGCTTTGATTGTACAAGGAGGGTTTGCGGTATGCACAGGTGCCTTGGTCAACAACACGGCACAAGACGGATCCCCCCTGTTTTTGACCGCCAACCATTGTCTCGGTGGGAACGTCGGCAACTGGACCTTCTATTTCAACCACGAAACTGAAGGGTGCGAAGGCAACAGCGGGCCGACCAACCAAAGCGTCAGCGGCGCAGAACTGCTTTCGAGCAGCGGAGCCTCGGACTTTGGACTGTTGCTTCTCGACGAGACACCTCCTGAAAACTATAACGTGTTCTACGCTGGATGGGATGGCACAGATGCTGAAACCATACAAAGCGCGACAGGAATCCACCACCCCTCAGGCGACCTCAAAAAAATCTGCATCGAAGAAGACGCTCCTTACCACGACAATGCCGCAGGCGCTGCAGTGTGGTGGATTGACGCATGGGAGGATGGTGTCACCGAAGGTGGGTCCTCAGGCTCCCCTTTGTTTGACCAAAACCACCGCATCATCGGCCAGCTCTACGGCGGAGCAGCAGCCTGCTCCGGCAACGTCAACAACGGTCAATTTGATTATTACGGACGGATGGGCGTGAGCTTTAACAACGGCATTACAGAACACCTCGACCCCCTCGGTCTGGGCATTGAAGTCTTGGACGGATTCCCGAGTGAGGGTTGCGTGACCAGCTTTGCCCTCGACATGGGTGTAGGCATTGTGAGCGCCCCTGAAGGCGTCCTTTGTGGTGGCGGAGAAGTCACCATTGAAGTGGCACTGAGCAATTTTGGAACCACGCCCCTGACTTCCGCCACCATCGGCTACACCGTGAACGGCGGTGCTGAGCAAACGGTGAATTGGAGCGGCAACTTGGATCAATATGAAGTCGAGGAAATCTCACTTCCAAGCATTCCTGCAGAAGACGGTTCTACCGAAGTGGAGGTCTATGTGGTCAGCGTCAATGGAGCGCAGGACGAAAACAACTTCAATGATGCTGCTGCCATTGAATTTACCGCCTTTGCAGGAGAAACGTTTGACTTTTCGTTCGAACTGGTACTTGATGAGTACGGAAGCGAGACCACTTGGGAGATTCGAAGGTTGGGCAACGTCGTGTACTCGGGGGGACCCTATGAAGACGACTTGGAGGGCACTGTGGTGACCATCCCACTGTGCCTCGAGCCAGGCTGCTACATCCTGCAAGTTGATGACAGCTACGGGGATGGAATGTGCTGTGATTACGGTGACGGCAGTTTCACCGTGTTTGACCCACAAGGTGATGTCGTGTATACCGGAGGAGAATTCAACGACTCAGATTTGGAGCAATTCTGCACCAGTGCCATGTCTGTAGAAGAAGGCCAGCCCGTCGCATTGCGCATCTGGCCCAATCCCGCCAGCAGCTCCGTGCAACTGGACGGCCTGCCACAGGATGCGACCATCCAAGCCTTTGACGCATTGGGACGCGCCATCTCGGCGCCTGTCAACGCCTCTTCAAGCCTGCAAACCTTGGATGTATCAGCGTTTCCGAGGGGTTGGGTGGTGTTCCGTGTGACCTCTGCGGATGCGGCATACGCAGTGCGTTGCCTCCTCCGTTGATTGACCATGCATTGCCGCCTTCTCTTCCTTCTGTTTGCAACCATAGCTTGCTGTGGCTGTTCGACACAAAAGGGTGGCAGCGCTTCAGGCGATGCGGCTCCCGGGTCGGCCCAGGTTGATTCCCTAGCCGCCCCTTTCACCATCACAGCGGTGCGGGTAGAATCGGACAGCTTGGTCACTGAGCTCCGCTATGGAGGGGGCTTCCGGACACACAAATTCACCCTTGTTTCCGCCGGGGCTGCCACCAAATCACTGCCCCGACAGCAGCCTTTGCGCATCACACACGACGCCCAAGGCGACATGGGAAGGGCACTGATCACCACCCGTGAGGCGTTTGACCTTACTCCCTTTCGCGATCCAACCCAACCCTTGGTGCGGCTGGCTGTGCAAGGCTGGTCTGGGCAGATCGACTACGCCTACAGCGACTGACATGAGCGCCCTGTGGAACATCGGGGCTGCGGCTTTGACCGCCATCCCTGCGGTCTGTAGGATCGCTTGGGACTTGAATGAACACCTGGCCTTGCAACGGAGAGCTACCGCACCCGATGATGGGAAGCCCACCCTTCGGACCCCACCCCCTGCCAACGGCGACAGCCCCATGGGTTTTGATGGCATCACACTGATCGTGTGCACGCACAATGACCTTGAAATGCTGCAATCGAACTGGTCCTTGTGGCGTGGGCAGCAATTCCCAACCCACTGGCCTGTTGAGTGGCTGGTGGTCGACGACGGGTCTGAAGATGGCACAGCGGACTGGCTCGCCCCTTTGGCCGAAGAGGACGCCCACCTGACGGTTGTCCGACACACGAAGAAGAGGCCAGGAAAGAAAGACGCCCTCTCAGCTGGCATTGGGGCCGCGCGTCATGAATTTCTGGTGTTGACCGATTCTGATTGCGCACCGCAACCCCATTGGGCGGCGGACATGGCGTTGGCCTTGACCGGGGATGCCGGTAAAGGCAACCCGACCGGTTGCGACATCGCCCTGGGAGTTTGCCTCCCTCTTGGCGGACCCGACCTCCTCACCTTTGACGCCTTGCGCGTGGCTTTTCAATACGCGGGCGAGGCCGCCGCAGGCCGCCCATATATGGGCGTGGGCCGAAGCATGGCCTACCGCCGCAGTGCCTGGAAGCGCCTCAGCGGCTTCGATGCACATGCCGATTTGGCCAGCGGTGACGATGACCTGTTCGTTCAAGCTGCGGTGCAATCTGGATTCCAGGCCAGCCTCGTCTACCCTTCCAGCAAATCGGCTACAAACCATGTTCTGCCCTCCCCAAACTGGAAGGACGGATGGAAAAGAAAGCAGCGACACCTGACCACCGCAGGCCGCTACAGCTGGGGCACACGGTGCCTTTTGGGCGCTGACGCCTTGCTTGACCCGCTCATCATGGCGCTGCCGATCGCAGCCTCATCATGGCGCTGGCGATCGCAGCCCCACTTGGCCTTTTGCACAAGTTCATTTGGATACCGATGATGGCCATGACCCTTGCTGCTGCCGTTCGCGCGTTTACCTTGTCGTTGTTCTCGAAGGTGTGGGACAAGGATGCATTTCCATGGTGGAAATGTCTCCTGTGGGGTCCAGTTCGCTGGAGCCTTTTGGCCACCGCCACGGTAAAGAACCTTTTCACCTCATCGCCGACATGGACGCAGCGGGCACCGACAAGCAGGTCGTAATCGACCACCTTTCCGACAAGGCCAAGTATGACTTCGGCCTGATTAGCAGGGCATTAGACAAGCACGATCAAGCTGCTTTTGCAGAATTGATGGAGCGTTACCGTGAGCCCATCTACTACATGCTGTTGAAAATGGTCAACAGCCAAGACGATGCAGAAGACTTGATGATCGAGACTTTTGGCAAGGCGTTTAGAAGGCTCAAACAGTACAGCCCCAAATTCGCTTTTTCCACTTGGCTCTTCAAGATTGCGTCCAACGGGGCCATCGATTTCATCCGCAAAAAGCGCATCAAGGCCTTGAGTCTCGACAAAGGTTTTACAGACGCAGAGGGCGACACCATGGAGATCCAAGTGGCCGATGACGGCCTTGATCCCGGGCAATCCCTTGAGAAGCAGCAGCGCGTAAACCGCATGCGGGAGGTCGTGGCCCAACTCAAGCCGCGTTACCGCCGCTTGGTAGAATTGCGCTACTTCGAAGAGTACAGCTATGACGAGATCGCTGCAGAGCTCAACCTGCCCCTCGGCACCGTAAAAGCACAATTGTTCCGCGCCAGGGACATCCTCGCCGGCGTGCTCGAGACAGACCGTGAGCAATTCTGACGTGGCGCCAACAGACCAAGACTTTCGGGGTGTCGATGCGCTGCTGAAAAACCTGTCAGTGGAGTGTCACGACTTTGGCACCCCCATTCCCCCTTGTTCGGAAGTCCAACGCCAACAGCTGGCCATGCTCGGACCCCTGTTTCGTGAGTGGAACGCACAGATCAACGTGATTTCAAGAAAAGACATGGACGCGTTTTTTACGCGACATGTGCTCCACAGCCTTTCTGTAGCCCGCGTATTCCGTCCTGAACCGGGTGCGCGCATTCTGGATGTGGGCACGGGCGGAGGTTTCCCGGGATTGCCACTGGCCATCCTTTTTCCCCAGGCGGAATTCACACTCTGCGATTCAATCGGAAAAAAGATCAAAGTGGTCAAAGCAGTGGCAGAAGCTCTGGACCTGAAGAACGCAAAAGGCGTGTGGGCCAGGGCAGAGGCTTTGACCGACCGCCCCCTCTTTGACTTTGTGCTAAGCCGCGCAGTCACCAAAATGCCCACCTTCCTCGATTGGGTCAGGCCCTTAATTGCCGATGACCATGAACACGGGCTCCCCAATGGCGTGCTTTATTTGAAGGGTGGAGACCTCAAAGCAGAACTCTCACCGGTCCGGGAGAAGGTCCTTGAATGGTCTTTGTCTGATGTTTTGAAGGACCCCTGGTTTGAGACCAAGAAACTCCTGCACGTCGCGCTCTAAAAAGAATGAAGGGGGCATTTCTGCCCCCTCCGAAACCTGCAAGGATTTTGAAACCGACACGGCTTTTTAAGACCGCATCCAGTGTATAGACGACACGAAATGCAATCGTTGCCTCAATGCACAAAAAAAAATCACATTCCACACACTGTTCCGTTGTCACATCCATGGACCTCAGTGGGCAACCACAGGATGGCATGGTTAAATTAGCAGGGTGAATAAAGAGGATTCTCCAGCATCGGAAATGCCCAGTGCGGAACAACTCAAGGCCTTGGGGAGCAACACCATCAGCGACTCATTGGGCTTGGAGTTGATTTCTGTAGAGCACGGGACCGTAGTGGGCAAGATGCCGGTAGACTCTAGAACCCACCAGCCATATGGGTTGCTCCACGGCGGTGCAAGCGTGGTGTTGGCGGAAACTTTAGGGTCGGTTGGCTCGCACTTCATCGCGGCGCCAAAAGGAAAAGCTGCCGTGGGAATCGAGGTCAATGCGAACCACCTTCGGGGGGTCAAATCCGGTTGGGTGACCGGTACCGCCCGCCTCCACCACGAAGGAGGGAAACTGCATGTTTGGCACATTGAAATTGTAGACGATGCAGGAAGTGCCATTTGCACAAGCCGCCTGACTGTCATGTTGATTCCCGGCCCAACATCAGCTTCATGAAGACGGAAGGTCACATTCAAGACTCCGAAACTGAAGTTTTGTTTCACCGTCCCGGGAACGTCCACTTGGAGCGCCTGATACCCGATGAGGATGGCAGCACGTGTTTCAGGCTGCACCCTTGGGAAAGGGCGCAAAACCAAACGGAGATGGTCCTGCGTGGCCGCCCCGAAACATTAGAGGTCCTCGCCCCCGACGCTCGACCCACTTTCAAAAGCCGCGCTCGAACCACCGCTGGAACGTCCCAAAATGAGCACGCCACATGGGTCAATGCTGCCCAGCTCTCCATGGCACAGGGCCCGCTCAAAAAAGTGGTGCTCTCGAGCGTTTTGAACGTTGAAGTAGAGGCCTTGGACAACACCGACATTGTCCGGCGTCTGGCCCTGGCCCATCCCGACTCATTCAGCTGGGCATTTTCTAACCCCTCTATGGGCACGTGGTTCGGCTCTTCGCCTGAGCCCCTGCTCAAAGGCCAGTGGCCACATTTGCGCACCGCTTGTCTGGCGGGAACCCGCATGGCGCACTTGGGCGATGTCTCCGACCCTTGGACCGAGAAAGAGCGGGAAGAGCAAGAATTGGTCACCGAGGGCGCACTGCAAGCCCTGCACGACAGCGGTTGCGAAGGCATCCGAACCAGTGAGCGACAAACCATTCAATATGGCCCCATTGAGCACCTGCGCACTTGGGTGGACTTCGAGGCCAAACGCCCATTGAAAGAGGTGATCCGGGCCCTTCATCCCACGCCGGCTGTGGGTGGCACCCCACGCTCTGACGCACTGGACTTCATCTCCGAGCACGAGAGCCACGACCGGGCCTATTACACGGGTTGGGTCGGGATGGAGCAAGGCGAACACCTCTCCTATTTCGTCAATCTGCGTTGCGCCCACATGCGCAATGGTGTCATGACCGCCTATGCAGGGGGAGGGATTACTGCAGCTTCTAACCCCGCGGCTGAGTGGGCGGAGACCCGCAACAAACTCCGGTCCGTTTTGGATCCCATCGTGCATTGGGCACCATGACCACTCCCGCCTCAACTGCCATGGCTTCTGCCCATGCACTTGCAGCGGGGCTGATCAAAAATGGCCTCATGGCTGTAGTGGTGAGTCCGGGATCGCGGAACGCCCCCCTCATCCAAGCGTTTGTGAGCCTCGGTACCCAGGTAGTGGTGGCACTGGACGAACGGTCAGCCGCGCACCATGCACTGGGCATGGCTTTGGCGCTCAAACAGCCTGTCGCAGCCTGCTGTACCAGTGGAACCGCAGCACTCAACCATGGTCCTGCCCTTGCAGAAGCCCAACACGTAGGCTTGCCGTTGATCAGCCTGACTGCTGATCGCCCCGCGGGAGCGCACCTCACTTGGCAAAGCCAGACCCTCGCCCAAAACGGCATGCACGCGCTGCAGGTCAGCGGCTCTTATACTTGGGACGCCCCTTCAGACGCCACGGGCCAGGCGTTGCTTTCCAACATGGCGCATGCTTTGAACAAAGGGCCCATCCACATCAACTGCCCTTTTGACGCCCCCCTCTACGCGGGTCACCACCAAGGAGGACCCTCCAATGAACCAGAGCGGGATGCGGACAGCAGGCCCGCTTTTAGAAGTCTGACACCCCCACGCCTCGAGCCCCCAACTTGGTTTGGTGACCGCCTGAAAAAGGCCGCCATTTCCGGTGAAAGGGTGCTTCTACTCGGGGGAACCCAGCCCGCCGCACTCTCTGCGGAAGCCCTGCTCATCTGGAGCCGATTTGCGGTCATTGCAGGCGACACCACCAGCGGGCTTTTTGCACCTGATGTCCCTGCGATTTCAGCCTGCGACCGCTGGCTTTCCGCGTGGCAGAAAGCAGACAAGCCATGGCGGGACATGGCTCCTGATGTGGTCGTCACTTTCGGTGCCCCCTTGGTGTCTCGGCGCCTGAGGGACGCCCTTGCGCAGCTGGACTTCGAGCACCTCCATTTGGGCCCTTCTGAGGAAGCGCCTCAGGCTTTTGCCCGCCCTCCTGGCGCTGTTGTGTGCGATGTAAATGCCGCAATTGAGGCCGGTGCCCTGGCATCTGAGTTGTCCCCAAGCAGCAGGCGTTCACCTCAGCTTGAGGATTGGTCGCAAACGTGGTGGACCCAAGAGGCCGCAGTGCGCAACCGCCATGACACCGCCATCGGTGCTGCACCATGGAGCGACCTGCGGGCTCACCATTGCCTGCACGAGGCTTTGCCAGGAGGATGGGAACTGCACCTCGGCAACTCTACTCCAGTGCGCTATGCCCAGCTGTTTGAATCGAAAGAGAAACTGCACCCCTGGTCCAACCGGGGCGTGGCCGGCATTGACGGATGCAGTTCTACTGCCGTAGGGTCCGCCTTGGCAGGAAGCCCCACCACCTTGATCACAGGTGAACTGGGATTTCTCTACGACGCCAATGCCTTTCACATTCAACCCCTGCCCTCCACCCTTCGCATTGCCGTGATCCACAATGGCGGAGGTGGCATCTTTAGGTGGCTCGACGGCCCGGCCCAGACCGGACTCTTGGAGAGCCATTTCGAATGGAACCACTCCATTGCACTTCGACCGCTCTGCGAGATGCACGGGCTCATCTACCAGCGGGTGACCGGTGAAGCTGAACTGCGGGAAGCTTTGAAAGATTGGTGGGCGCCTTCCAACACGCCCAAGGTTTTGGAAGTCTCCACCCCCGGTCCAGAAAGTGCGGTGGCATATGCCCGCTACATGGAGACCGTCTGCATGTAAATTTGCATCCACGCCGGATGCTTCACGGAACCTAACAGAACATCCTTAGCCCCGGCGTTGTCAATCAGCAAAGCGCAACACATGGCGAACGAAAGACAGTGGGAACAAATTCAACCCTTCGAAGACATTCGATTTGAGTTCTGTGAAGGCATAGCCCGGATTACCATTGACCGCCAAGAGGTCTACAATGCGTTTCGCCCCGAGACCAACATGGAGATGCTCGAGGCCATGGACATCGCCCGCGAGCGACAAGATATTGGTGTCGTGGTCCTGACTGGTGCAGGAGATAAGGCTTTTTGCAGCGGTGGTGACCAAAATGTAAAGGGCACAGGAGGCTACATCGGAGGAGACGGCGTGCCGCGATTGAACGTGCTGGACTTGCACAAGAAAATCCGCTCATTGCCCAAGCCTGTGATTGCTGCCGTCAATGGATATGCCATTGGAGGTGGACATGTCCTGCACGTTGTGTGCGACCTCACCATCGCATCCGAAAACGCCATTTTCGGTCAAACAGGTCCCAAGGTTGGCAGCTTTGACGCCGGCTTTGGATCGAGCTATCTCGCGCGCCATGTGGGCCAAAAGAAAGCCCGTGAAATCTGGTTCCTCTGCGAGCAGTATTCGGCCAAGGAAGCGGAATCCATGGGACTGATCAATACGGTGGTTCCCCTCGAGAAACTTGAGGAAACTTACGTCAAGTGGTGCAAGACCATCATGAAGCGCTCTCCATTGGCCATCCGCATGATCAAGCGGGGCCTCAATGCCGAATTGGATGGCCAAGCCGGACTGATGGAATTCGCAGGAGACGCCACCATGATGTATTACCTCATGGAAGAGGCCCAAGAAGGCAAGAATGCCTTCCTTGAGAAAAGGGACCCCGACTTCCAACAGTACCCCAAGTTCCCTTGAGGGGCATGATCCGCGACTTTATACAGGCCGCGCGGTTGCGCACACTGCCATTGGCCAGCGCGTGCGTCCTCACGGGTGGGGCATTGGCGGCTGCAGCAGGCACTGAACAAGCGCGCTTCACCCCCTTGTTTGCAGGCTGTCTTTTGACGGTCGTCCTGCTGCAGGTGCTCGCCAATTTTGCCAATGACCTCGGTGACTTTACCAATGGGGCGGATCGGGCAGAAGGCCACCAACGCAGCGACCGTGCTGTGGCTTCTGGTCGCATATCTGCGGCCCAAATGAAACGCGCCGTTGTCACCGCTGCGGCGCTGGCGCTGTTGGTTGGGATCTCCACCGTAGTCTGGGCTGCAGGAGACCACATCCTTGGCGTGCTGTTTTGGATCGGCATGGGCATCTTGTCCATAGGGGCAGCATACACCTACACCGCTGGTAACCGACCCTATGGGTACAGCGGTTTAGGAGACATCAGCGTCCTGGTCTTCTTTGGACTGGCCGGTGTTGCGGGTACCGCAGCGCTGATCACAGGCACCTTTGCCGCTGTATGGATCTTGCCCTCGCTGAGCATGGGGTTGTTCAGCGTGTCCGTACTCAACCTGAACAACTTGCGGGATCACACCACAGACGCCGTCACGGGCAAGCACACCTTGGTGGTGCGCATGGGCTTTGACCGGGGTAAAGTCTACCACGCCCTGCTCTTGGGCGGAGCTTGGGGAAGTCTGCTTGCATTTTGGGCATTGGACGCCGGAGGCCCTTGGCATGGCAAACTGTGGTACGGACTGTTTGCGCTCGTGCACATCAAACACCTGGCCTTGGTTTTCCGGACGCAAGACCCTGCGGAACTTGACGGAGAACTGAAAAAGGTGGCCCTGAGCACCTTCGCCATTTCATTGTTCCTTTTCCTGAGCGCGACCGCATGACAGGCTTTGACATCCGCATTGTGGAGCGCACGCTCCAATTCAAGCAACCCGCGGGCACCTCGCGCGGCGTACTGCTGGAAAAGCCCAGCTTTTTCGTGGTTGCTCAGGATAATGAGGAGGATGGCCGCATGGGCATTGGCGAGTGCAGTTTGATTCCTGGCCTTTCTCCAGAAAGTGCCCCTCGGGCAAGGATGGAGCTCAAAAAACTGGCCGCATCGGGCACCCTCGACCCCAAAAGCATGAGCCTGCAGTACCCGGCAGTGAGGTTTGCGGCTGAAACCGCTTTGATCGACCTGCTGAACGAAGGCGACAGGACCTTGTTTCCAGGTCCTTTTACAGAGGGCCGTCCCGCGCCCATCAATGGTCTGATTTGGATGGGCGATCCCGCAGGCATGGTGGACCAAGCCGCTGCCTTGCTCGAACGGGGCTTTGACACCCTCAAACTCAAAGTTGGCGCTCTGGATTTCGAGCAAGAATTGGAATGCCTCCAGGCCATCCGTTCCATTGCACCTGCAGAGAAAGTCACCCTGCGGCTCGATGCCAATGGAGGTTTGGACGATGGAAACGTCGCCGTTACCCTGCGCAAACTGGAGCGGCTGGCGGCTTTTAACATCCACAGTATGGAGCAGCCGGTGAAGCCCGGGCAATGGAAGAAGATGCAGTCCATTTGCGCGGACTCTGCCATCCCCATCGCCTTGGATGAAGAGTTGATTGGCGTTCATGACACGACCCTTCGCCGCAACATGCTGCATGTGATTCAACCGGCTTTTGTCATTCTGAAACCGAGTTTGATCGGCGGTTTTGTAGAGGCCAACCATTGGATTGACCTCGCTGCGGAAGTTGGAGCGAAGTGGTGGGCCACCAGCGCCTTGGAGAGCAACATTGGACTCAACGCCATTGCGCAATGGGCCGCCGATGCCACCCTCGAGGATCCCGATCCCATTCCGCAAGGCCTCGGAACAGGAAGCCTGTTTACCGACAACGTCCCCTCTCCACTGGTGGTGGAGGACGGGACCCTGCGCATTGATACCGCAGGTCTTGAGGACCGTTCGCATGCAAATGGCTGGGACTTGACTTCCTTGCTCTCATGAGCAGGCCATGGCGCATTGCCGCTCAAGGGCGTGTGCATCCTCCTTCCGACCATGGAACTTGGACCTCGGAATTTGACGCCGCCGTGGACCAATGGCACCGCGCAATCCCTTGGGCAAGCACCTCGGGCAGCACTGGCACCCCGGTTGAACACCGCTTTACCATGGAAGCCGTGCAGGCCTCTGCCGCGTCCACTGCTGATCACTTCGGGCTCGATCAAGCCCGCTGCAAAGAGGTCATGGCTTGGTCCGCTCTGCCCGCTGCTGGCACTGGAGGCAGAATGATGGTCTGGCGGTCTTTGGCATTGGGTTGGGACCTCACCGTGACCCAGCCTTCATTGACCCCGCAAGTTCCAGTTGCCCCTTCGTCTTCTGGCCGCTATCACTTTGCCGCCGCCACCCCATTGCAAGCAGAACACCTGATGGCGTCCGATCAACTCAGTCGGTTTGCCATCCTTTTGCTCGGAGGAGCACCGCTTTCTCCTGGACTTGAGGCTGCTCTGCAAGAGGCAGCGGGCCGCTCAGATTGCCGCATTTTCCATGGCTTCGGCATGACGGAAACGCTAACCCACATAGCCACACGCCCCCTCGGAACAGAGGCGTACACGGCTTTGCCCGGCGTTCAGATTGGAACAACGGAGACGGGCGCTCTCGTGCTCAACGTCCCCCAGCGCGGGGTCCATGGACTGGTCACCGCAGACGCTGTGAAGCTGCACTTCGATCCTTTGGCGGCTCAGGACGAATCTGCGCGACAATTTTCTTGGCTTGGACGCTTGGACGACGTCATCAATTCTGCCGGCCTGAAGTTTCATCCTGCGGCACTGGAAAGGGAGTGGTCGTCCCCTTTAGACAGGGTTGTGAATGGCCGGAAGTGGTACGTCACGGGAAGGCCGGACGACAGCCTTGGTGCCCGCGTCACTTTGGTGGTGGAGGGGAAACCCGACCCAGACTTGGCGTCCAACATTCTCGACACCCTCAATGTCGCCGGCAATGCCCGTCCTCGTTCTGTAGAATTTCGAGCCACTTTTCAAGAAACCGCTTCAGGGAAAGTCCGCCGAACCTGAGACCGCTGCATCTTCGCACCATGACGCTACCCCGCCTTGTATTTGCCACACGCAACCCTGGAAAGGTCAAGGAAATTGCCCAGCTGCTCGACGGACTCTTCACCGTGGTGGGACTGGATGAAATTGGTTGCCATGAAGACGTTCCTGAAACCGCCGACACCATCGAAGGCAACGCCATACAGAAGGCTGAGTATGTAAAAGCCCACTATGGCGTGGACTGTTTTGCAGACGATACTGGACTGGAAGTAAACGCATTAAATGGCAGGCCGGGGGTTCACACCGCACGATATGCTGGCCCAGCAAAAGATGCCAACGCCAACATGGACAAGTTGCTCGCCGCCCTTGAGGGTCAGCCAGACCGTGGTGCCCGGTTCAAAACCGTGATCGCATTGACCACCGTTGGTGGCACCCTGACCTTTGAAGGCATCTGTACAGGATCCATAGCCCTGCAGCGCAGCGGAGCCGACGGGTTTGGTTACGATCCCGTCTTTGTTCCTGAAGACGGTTCGGGGACTTTTGCTGAAATGGAGGCCGCCGAAAAGAACCGCGTCAGTCACCGTGGAAAAGCCGTTCGGGCCATGGTCGAAAAACTCAAGAAAGGCGGTTGACAATGAATCGACACGAGTTTCGCCAAACCCGGCATCTGAACTTAGGTTTGTATAAGTCCTGCACCGTGCAGAGCTTAGACTGAGGAAACATCCAGATGAACTACCTCGATTTCGAAGAGCCCATCCGCCAATTGCGCGAACAGCTCGAACAGGCCCAGGACATCGATGGGCAGGGACAGGTCGACATGCAGAGTACTGTCGCCGACCTCGAACAGAAAATCGAGGCCATCAGCCAAGAGATCTATGCCAACCTGACCCCTTGGCAGCGGGTTCAAGTTTCCCGGCACCCTGACCGGCCTTACACCCTCGACCACATTGAATCCCTCACTGATGGTCGGTTCATGGAACTCCACGGAGACCGAAACTGCAAAGACGACAAAGCCATGGTGGGTGGCCTTGGCATGATCGACGACCTCCCGGTCATGTTTGTCGGCCAACAAAAAGGAGCCAACACCAAATTGCGACAATACCGCAATTTCGGCATGGCCAACCCTGAAGGGTACCGCAAGGCATTGCGCCTCATGAAATTGGCCGAGAAGTTTAACCGCCCAGTAATTTGCCTGATTGACACCCCAGGTGCTTACCCAGGTTTGGAGGCTGAAGAGCGGGGACAAGGCGAAGCCATTGCGCGCAACTTGATCGAAATGATGCAACTGCGCGTTCCTGTCATTTGTGTGGTGATTGGTGAAGGGGCTTCGGGTGGTGCATTGGGCATCGGAATTGGGGACCGTGTCCTCATGATGGAGCACACCTGGTACTCTGTGATCTCACCGGAATCCTGCTCAAGCATATTGTGGCGCTCATGGGACCACAAAATGAAAGCCGCTGAAGCCCTTAAGTTGACCGCTGACGATATGCTCGGCAACAAGCTCATCGACGGCATTATTCCCGAACCTTTGGGCGGTGCCCACAATGACAGGGAAGCCGCTTTCAGCTCCGTGAAAGACGAGATTTTAAAGCACCTCCGTAAACTCCGAGTACAGAACCCCGACAAACGCATCGATGCCCGTATTAGAAAGTTCTCTTCTATGGGGGTTGTTCAGGCCTAATTGGCGTTTAAGGAACCCTTACTTTTGCCCGCGATACGATTCATGAAAATGCAGTACCCCCTTCGCCAAACTCTGGCTTTCCTCCTTCCCGCGCTCGCTCTACTCCTCGCCCTTCCAGGCTGTGGTGGATTGGGTAAAATGGACAAGGCCATCGAAGAATTGAACCTCTCTATGGACCCAGAACCCTTGATTTTGCAAGGCAATGAGGTCGCACTGAGCCTTTCCGGAACCTTCCCTGAGAAGTACTTCGCCAAGAAAGCCATCATCGAAGCCACTCCGGTCCTCGTGTGGGATGGTGGTGAAGCGGCTTTCGAGACGCAGGGTTTTCAAGGAGAAGATGCCGCCGGCAACTACATGGTGGTTCCTTTCAAATCCGCCAAATCTTTTGACTACAGCGCATCTGTGCCTTACGAAGAAGGCATGGAAGACGGTGCCCGCCTCGAGCTTCGCATCAGCGGCACAATGGGCAGCAAGACAATGGATTTCTCACCAGTGGTGTTGGGAGATGGTGTGATCACCACCCCCAACTGGGTGCAGTCTGACGACCGTTTTGTGATGGGAAAAGATGATTACCAGCGCGTAGTGTCTTACACCCAACAGGCTACGACCGTTTTGTGATGGGAAAAGATGATTACCAGCGCGTAGTGTCTTACACCCAACAGGCTGAAATCAATTACGATTACAACCGGTCCAACGTGCGTTCTGCGGAGTTGCGTGACGGCGACATGAAGGAGATGAAGGCTTTCTTCTCGTTTGCAGCAGACCATGACAGTGTCATGCTCAAGCGCACTGCTGTCAGTGCCTATGCTTCTCCTGAGGGTGAAATCACTTTGAACGAGGACCTGGCCATGGAACGCGCCGAAAGCGCCAATGCCGCTGTCGCACGGTTGCTGAAGCGCAGCAAGATTGATGTGGAAGAGGGCTTTTATGGGAACAACCCTAAAGGCGAAGACTGGGAAGGTTTCCAGTCTTTGATGCGCGCCTCTGACATCGAAGACAAGGACCTTATTCTCCGCGTGCTGTCCATGTACAACGACAAGAACCGCAGGGAAGAAGAGATCAAGAACATCGCCAAAACTTACCAGGAGATCGAAAAGGAGATCCTGCCCGCTTTGCGCCGCTCCATGATCACCCTCCACTATGACATCGAGGGATACACTGACGGTGAACTCATGGATTTGGCCATGTCCAACCCCGACACCTTGACGGTAGAGGAGGCCCTCTATGCTGCCACCTTGTTTGAATCCAACGAAGACAAGCTGAAGGTCTACGAGGCGACCAGCCGCGTGCACAGTGCCGATTGGCGCGGTCCCAACAACGAAGGCGTATGCCTGATGGACATGGGCAAGCTCAATCAAGCTGCCGACCGCTTCATGGCCGCTGATGAGCGCGGAGACAGCCCCATCATCAACAACAACCTCGGTGCTGTGGCCCGCATGAAAGGCAACCTCACCGATGCCAAGCGCATGCTGTCCAGTGCTTCTGGTGCCGGTGATGCGGTGAAGTACAACAAAGCCATCCTCGCCATTCAAGAAGGCAATTACAGCCAGGCAGTGTCCAACTTCAGCGGTGAGAATACCGTGAATGCTGCTCTCGCCAAGTTGTTGAATGGCGATGCCAACGGCGCCAAGACGATCTTGAACAATGCCAACGACGACAGCGCTGTCGCACACTATGTGTTGGCGATTGCCAATGCCCGTGTAGGCAACGTGGCCGAAGCCAAGCAACACCGCGATATGGCCGTCCAGAAAGACGCCAGTCTTTCCGCCAAAGCGAGCGCTGACCTCGAGTTCCGCGACCTCGACTGATCAGACATTCTGTCCATCAAAAAGCCCCGGTTGCATGTGCAACCGGGGCTTTTTTATTGGGGCCTCAGCATCCGATCAGGTCGGCGGAGGACCCATGGCACGGAACGCCTGCCAACAGACCATGCCTGCTGCAACGGATACGTTCAGGCTGTGTTTGACCCCGAACTGGGGGATTTCAAGCACGCCGTCCACCGCCGCCAAAACTTCAGGCGCGCAGCCGCGCACTTCATTGCCCAGCACGACGGCCCATTTTTCGTGCCGATCTGGGGACCAGTCCTCAAGGGCCATTGCCCCGCTGGCCTGCTCCAAAGCCATGACTTGAAAGCCTTGATTTTGCAGACCTCGGACCGTCTCTACCGTATGCTCATGACCGACCCATTCAACATGGTCGGTGGCCCCAAGCGCTGTCTTGAGGATGTCGCGGTGGGGTGGACGAGCAGTATATCCGCAGAGGTCCAGCCCATGTAGCCGAAATGCGTCTGCTGTGCGGAACACCGACCCCACGTTTTGGGCGCTGCGAATCTGGTCCAGCACAAAGCGCAAAGGCAACTTTTCGGACGCCACAAAGGCCTCCGCCGACAATCGCGACAAATCCTTCATGGGAGTCGCGCGGTGTCCTACTGACATCAGTACACCCGAATGTGAAAGGGCAAGCGCGCTTGAACCCTGTCCTTGGCCTGCAAATTCACAAAGGCCTCTACCTCCATCATCGCCTGAATGGCATCTTCGGGAACCCCCGCAGCTTCTGCCATCGTGGCCATTTGAGCTACACCGGTAAATTCAGCAATGAACTGCTCGAATGGATCGATGGGCTCAGGATACTCGATCATGTCAAACTCATCCAAGCTGGCCATGTCCGCCGCCATCTCAATGGCGTCTTGCAGGTTGCCCATGCCGTCGACCAGTCCTTTTTCCATGGCGTCTTGGCCGGTCCAAACACGGCCACGGGCCACGGCATCCACCGCCTCGATAGACATGCCCCTTCCCTCGGCCACCCGGCCGATAAATGAATCATAAATCTTGGTGACGGACTCATTGATTGCCGCCAAGGCTTGTCCTTGAATGGGCGTGTGCATGGAGACTGCGTCTGCATGATCGTGCAACTTCACGCCGTCAAAATCAAGCCCGATGCGCTCGTTGAGCAGCTTGCCCGCACTGGGCAAAACGCCAAACACTCCGATGCTTCCTGTGATGGTGTTGGGCTGGGCCAAAATGTGGTCCGCTGCGCAACTGATGTAGTATCCACCGCTCGCCGCCAGATCGCTCATTGAAGCCACCAACGGCTTTCCTGCTTCTCTGAGTAAGACCGTTTCTCTCCAAATGACATCGCTGGCCAATGCGCTGCCTCCTGGAGAGTTCACGCGAAGTACAACGGCTCCGACTTCCGGATCCAACCGCGCATCGCGAAGGGCCCCAGCAATGCGGTCAGAACCAATGGTGGCATCGTCGCCTTCACCGCTCTGAATTGCACCGACCGCATAGACCACGGCCACCGCATTGGCCGCTGAATCCTCATCATCTTCCGCTTCATCGTCCTCCTCATCGTCCTCATCGCCCGCACCCAACTCCACCTGAAGCTCTTGGATCAGGTCTTCGAATGAATTGGGGTTGTGATATTGGCCATAGCCCGCCAGTAAGGCATGGCTGGGTTCGTCCTCGTCTTCTGCGGCTCCTTTTTCGAGCAGCATCGCGTGCAACTCGTCCTCGTACATCAATCCGTCCACGAACCCCAGCTCCAAAGCATCGGAGGGAATTCGGATGCTCAGGTTGTTGATGTGCCCATCAAGCTCATCCATGGTCATGCCGCGCGCCGCGGCAATGTCACCGCCCATCCGGGCCCAAAAATCTTCGAGCAAAGCCATAAGTTGCTCCTTGTTGGCTTCGCTCAGATCGTTGCGCAAGTAGGGCTCTACTGCACTCTTGTAGGTGTTGTCTGGACCGCGTACGACGGTCATTTCTACCCCGAGGTCTTCCAACATGCGCTTGTAAAAAGTGGTCTCCATCCCCATGCCCCGCATGTCCATTCCGCCTTCGGGGTGCAGGTACACTTCGTCGGCCACTGTGGCCATCCAATAAGCGCCTTGGGTGTAGATCTCGCTCCAAGCGACAATCCATTTGCCGGATGCTTTGAATTGAGCCAAGGCATCGCGTACCTCACCCAGCATGGAAGGGTAACCGGAAATCATGTCGGCCTGAACCAAAATCCCCTCGATGTCGTCGTCGTCTGCCGCGCGCTCCATGTCGGCCAAGAAGTGGTTGAGGCCCATTTGGGTCTGAGGCTCCATGGAACCGAACTGGAGGGTGAACGGCAACTCCATTCCCCGCTCTGCCAGCGGCGCATCAAACGTCAAAAGAAGAACAGACCCCTCTTCGATGTCCCCACCAAAATCCAGGTCCATTTCAGAGCCATCAGTTGCTCCTTCAAAAGCAGAAGCCAAGCCCCCCACCAGGGCACCAACAAAAATGAAAATGAGCAGTGACCCAGCGATGACCAAGGCGAGTGTGGAACCCAGGAGGCTGGCGAGGAATTGTTTTCCGAAATTCATGAGGGTAAGGGGTGTGATTTGCTTCCCGATAGGGAGTGTAAAGTTGAGGGAAATGTGGACTCAGAGATGAGAAAAGGGGTCAAAGTACCGGTCGGCCATCAAAACATGAACTTGAAGTTCCATTGACCTGTGATGATGGCGGACAGAATCAACCCACCAATGGCCAACAGGATCAGGACACAGATCAAGATGAGCATCCAACCCAACGTGCGCATGCACGCCTTTATAAACCGAGGCAAATGTTGGGCAATAAAACGGCTCCACCACGCACGGAAGCGTCGTGTGGCGGTGGGGTTCTCAAATTCTTCCTTGGCCCTGTGGAGTTGGTCTTCGATCGTTTCCTTGATGGCATCAACCGTTACGGGTTCTCCTTTCATGGCCACCCGGTCACTCACCGAGCGCGCTTTTGGGATGATGCACCACAAAACGCCGTAGAGCACAATCAGGACCGGTCCTGAGATGAAGAACAAAACCACGGCCAGCGCCCGGACCACAACCGGGTCCAAGCCAAACCTGTGCGCAATGCCCGTCGCGACTCCGCCGATGACCCGGTCATCGGGGTCGCGGAACATGCGCCGTTGTCGGGAGCTGTCATCGGCGCTCGTGTTGTGGCTGTCACGGTGGGCAGACTGGCCCATATCATCCCCATCGGGGTCTCCGAATTCAGTGGGTTCACCCAATTGGCGGCAGGCCCTTTCGACGTCTTTCAGGGTTACCACAGTGCGGCTCGTTCCCATGAATTCCGAAAAGAGCTCAGCCAAGCGGTATTCCACCTCCTGCACGATGTCCTCCTGTCCATCAGCACCCCTGAGTACCCTTTTCAAGTCCGCCAGGTAGCCGTTGAGCACATTGTAGGCCGGCAGTTCAACGTGAAATAAAAGCCCACCGAGGGAGATGTTGCGTGTTTCGACCATGGTGATCAATCTTGATGGGTTTGAGACAAGGAGTTCACGGAATCCACGAACTGGTTCCACGCCGTCTCCAACTCTTGGAGGACGCTTTCGCCTTGAGGGGTCATCACGTAGTACTTCCGGGGCGGGCCTGTTGGGCTTTCAGCCCACCGATACCCGAGCGTACCTGCGTTCTTCATTCGGGTCAGCAAAGGATATATGGTGCCCTCCACAACAAGCAGGTCTACCGCTTGAAGGGCTGCAACGATGTCGGAGGTATAGGCTTCGCCTTTGCTGAGGATGCGCAGAATGCACAACTCTAGTACCCCCTTTCGCATTTGCGCCGTCGATGCTGCTGTGGATTTTGTCATGGTTGGGCAATGATACACGCTTTACTTGGTACTCTGCAATACAAAGTACTGGCTTTAACAACATATAGGACCGATCTGACAGCCGCAGGCATTTTTGCCTGCTGTGTTCTGAAGTCCCTGTCACCATCCCATCTTTGTCCTGTGCGCATCCACATTGCAACCGGATCCAATCTTGGTGACCGACTGAACCACCTCGACGAAGCCGATCGCCGAATGGCCCTCAAATTGGGCGAGGTGGTGCGCGTTTCCCCGACCTACAGCACAGCCGCGGTAGGCATGAAGCCCGGGACGCCCGAATTCCTGAACCGCATCACCGAGCTCGAACTTGGTGTGCATTGGAGCCACCAACCTGAGCGTGTAATGGCGGCCCTGCTGGGCATAGAACAGGACATGGGCCGGATGCGCTCCACCACAGGCTACACCTCCCGCCCCATCGATCTGGACATCGTCTTGTGGGGCGATCAGACCTTGGATCTCGCCGCGCTGAAAGTCCCCCATCCCCGCATGCTCCGCCGGCGTTTTGTCTTGCAGCCTTTGGCCGATTTGGTCCCCCATCACCGCGTTGCAGGAGATGGCCGGACCGTCACACAATGTTTGGCTGACCTTCCGGCAGATGTGCCCCAAATTGCGCCTTGGCCATGACCTCCAACATCCCCTATCGGCACATCGTTATTGAAGGCGGCATTGGCGCCGGAAAAAGCACATTGGCCAGGGCCATTGCAGCGCACCTTGATTCGGCTCCTTTGCTTGAACCCTTTGCCGACAACCCTTTCCTGGAGCAGTTCTATCTCGATCCCGAACGCTACGCCTTTCCCGTCGAGCTCAGCTTCTTGGCGCAGCGCTACAAGCAGGTCAAGGCCGCGCTGACAGCACGGACCTTGTTTCGCGATGCTTTGGTGGCGGATTACCTGTTCGCAAAAAGCGACTTGTTTGCCAAAATCACCCTGCCCAAAACAGAGTACACCCTGTTTCGGAACCTCTACGACGTCATGGCAGAAGGCATGCCCCAGCCAGAATTGATCCTGTACCTCAAGCCAGGTGCAGCGCGCCAACAAGCGCAGATCGCAGCGCGTGGCAGGTCCTATGAGCAAGACATCGATGTGGACTACCTCGCACGGTTGGAGAAAGCTTACGAACGGCACTTCAAGAGCGCACGTGGCAGCCGGGTCATTTGGGTCGATACCTCAGAAATCGACTTTGTAGCCCGGCCAGAAGACCTCACCAAAATCATCGAAGTGGCCCGCCAACCTTGGAAAGTGGGGGTGCACAAAGTCAAGCCCTGATCCAGGACCCCACTTCAGCTCTAGAAAAAGGAATCAGGCGTTGATGGTCTTCAACGCTTCGACCATCATGGCTCCAATTTGAGCTGGGCTTTCCACCACGTGGATGCCGCACTCGCGCATTACCGCCTTCTTGGCTTCAGCACTCTCTTCTTCGCCACTGACAATGGCGCCAGCATGGCCCATGGTGCGGCCTTTGGGAGCCGTCACCCCTGCGATGAAGCCGACCACTGGCTTGGAGCCATTGGCCGCAATCCAACGCGCGGCCTTGACCTCCAGGTCGCCGCCAATCTCACCGATCATGATGATGCCGTCTGTGTCGTCATCCGCCATGAGCAACTGAACCGCCTCGAGGGTGGTGGTGCCGATGATGGGGTCTCCACCGATGCCGATGGCTGTGGACTGTCCCAAGCCAGCCTTGGTGATTTGGTCTACCGCCTCGTAGGTCAAAGTTCCACTCTTGGAGACGATGCCAATGCGGCCGGGATTGAAAATAAAGCCGGGCATGATGCCCACCTTGGCTTCACCTGCTGTCATCACTCCGGGACAATTCGGACCCACCAAAGTGCAACCTGACAGGGTGTCGAGGTGCGCCTTGACCTTGACCATGTCGGCCACGGGAATGCCTTCGGTAATGCAAATGATGACCTTAATGCCCGCATCTGCCGCTTCAAGAATGGCATCAGCAGCAAATGCCGGTGGCACGAACAAGATGCTCGTATCCGCTCCTGCCTTCTGTACGGCGTCCTCCACCGTATTGAACACAGGACGATCGAGGTGGCTTTGCCCTCCTTTTCCCGGTGTCACGCCCCCAACTACGTTGGTGCCGTACTCGATCATTTGGCTGGCATGAAAGGTCCCTTCGGAGCCTGTAAAACCTTGAACGATGATGCGGGAATCCTTATTTACGAGAACGCTCATGGGGTCGGGTATTCGTAGTGGTGGTAGTGGCACGTTGTCGTGCGGTCGCAAAAGTAACGCGGGGCAAGGTTCATTCGGAAAGGGGCAAGGGCTAATTTGCCCCCATGCCTGCACATCCCCTTGACGGCACCACGATTTGCGCCTTGTCTACCCCCCCAGGACGCGGTGGCGTTGCTGTTGTGCGTGTCAGTGGCCCTGAAGCTTGGCTTGTGGTCGACGCTTTAAGCCGTGGCCGACTCCAAGGTTGTACACCGGGACGCGCTGCACTGAGGGTGCTGTACGACGGCGACAAGCCCCTCGACGAAGCCCTCCTGCTTCCTTTTCTTGGTCCAAAGAGCTTTACAGGAGAAGACATCGTGGAATGCCACATCCACGGCAGCCCTTTCATCGCACAGCGGCTCATGGAGTGCCTGGTGGATGCGGGGTGTCGCCCAGCATTGCCGGGTGAATTCACCCAGCGCGCTTTTTTGCACGGCAAGCGAGACCTCGCGCAAGCTGAGGCCATAGGTGACCTCATCGATGCCGAGCACGCCGGCGCTCACCAATTGGCGATACAACAACTTGGAGGGGGCTTTAGCGACGAGATCAATGCCTTTCGGAAAGCCCTGATCGAATACGCTGCCTTGATGGAATTGGAGCTCGATTTTGGCGAGGAAGATGTCGAATTTGTAGACCGCGATGGTTACCGAAAGCACGTCACCGGCTTGCTCGATCGCATGGCCCAATTGCTCAACGGCTTCTCCACCGGACGCGCCATTGCTGAAGGGGTTCCCGTCGCCATACTCGGAGCACCAAACCGGGGCAAATCCACCTTGCTCAATGCGCTCCTTCGCGAAGACCGAGCCATCGTTTCGGACACCCCAGGAACGACAAGAGATACACTCGAAGAAACGCTCACACTAGAGGGCATTCGGTTCCGGTTCATCGATACGGCAGGCTTGAGGGACACCACCGATGACATCGAAGCAGAGGGCATTCGGCGCGCTTGGGCGAAAGCAGCTTCGGCGCGGTTTGTTTTGTACCTCTTGGACGCACGCGACCTCTCCACTCCGGAAGGACGCACTGGTGCTCAGGAAGAGGTCCAAAAAGCGGCACAGCGGCTTGCAGAGGCTGCAACAGGCTTGGGCGAACCCCCCGGAGTGGTGTTGGTATTGGCCAACAAAACCGACCTCGCTCCTGCCCCGTCAGGATGGATCCCTGAAGGTGCCGAAGAGGTTTTGGCCATCAGTGCCGAGGAGCGTAGCGGTTTGGATGCACTTGAGCAAAGGCTCGGCCGTGACTACAGAAGTGCATTGGCTGAAGACCGCATCCTCGTGACCAACCTCCGTCACCGAGAGGCACTTCAGCGCACCCGCGAATCCCTACAAAGGGCTTTGGATGGGCTTGATGCGGGTCTCAGCGGCGACCTGTTGGCCGTCGACCACAAAGAAGCCTTAGAACAGCTCGGTCGCATCACTGGTGCCGTCACACCAGACGACCTGCTCGACCACATCTTCGGGAACTTCTGTATCGGAAAGTGAACCTGCCTTGCCCTTGGTGGGTTGAAGAGGTATGTATGCTCTGTTCTCGAATGCCATGTTGGCCTTGGCTTTGCTCGCTGCTGCCAGCACCAACCCAGAATCTTTGATGTCCCCCCCCGTGCTTGACTTCGGTAAAAACGACCTCTCCTCTTGGCGGGGGCTCAACGATGACGTTATGGGAGGAAGGTCCCGTTGCAATGTGAAATACAGCAAGTCCACCCTCTCTTGGGAAGGCACGGTCTCATTGGAAAACAATGGTGGCTTTAGCTCTGTGCGTTCACCGTGGAGCGAAACTGACCTGTCGGATTACACATCCGTAACACTGCGCTGTAGGACCACCACAGGCCAACCCGACGACTTCACGTTGACCATGGAGGTGTCCCAAAAATGGTGGATGCCCTACTGGAAGACCAATTTTGAAGTCCAGCCCGAATGGACCGAAGTGACCATCCCCTTTGATCAACTCAAGAAGAGCAGTGCCATGACAGGAGAGCTCCCCAAATTGTGGACATGGGGCGATCTATCGGCCATCTTGCGCATGGGCTTCATGAAGTACGACGGTAAAGCCGGGGACTTTGGGCTCGAAGTAGACTGGATGCGCTTCGCTGGTGCGGAGGGCGTCAAAAACTGAGGTTGAATCCGCCCGTGACCGTGCGGGGCATCCCTGGGCGCAGTCCTGCTGGACGCGCAGAAGCCACATAGACCGCATCGGTCAAGTTGCGGGCTGCAACCTCCAACGCAAATCCATTTCTGAGGGTGCATCGGGCCGTCAGATCCAGCACCGTGCTCCCCCCTACGGAGCGCACAATGTCCAACGGATCTTGACCTGCTTCAGTGCGCATGGCCTGGGCACTGCGGGCCGCTGCATCCAAGGACCAAGACGCCCGGGCCCAACCCAAGCGCAGCGCTCCTTGGTGTCTAGAGAGGTAGGGCAACTGATCGCCGACTTCGACCGAACCCCATGCGTCATAATCGCTCTCGAATGCCGTGGTGAAGCGCCCATCCGTGAAGGTGTATGTGCCCCCCAATTCGAAGCGGTGGCCCTCTTGGGGGTTTACGCCATTGGTCAGATTCAACATCGCTTCCACCCCGAATACCTCCGTGGATCCTCCGGTGAATACGTCGCCATCACCGGAGCCGCCACTGGATGCAAAGTCAGACCCTTGAAGGTTGCGGCCAAAATGACCGAATCCGACCAGTGAAAGTTCGGTGCGGGACCGAAGCCAGCGCGCTCCCAGCTCGTGGCTCCACGCATACTCTGGCTTGACTTCCTCAGCATTTCCCGGAGGCAGAAAACCACGGTGTGCCCCTCCGAAGATGCTCCACTCTGGACCCAAGTTCTTTTGAAACCCAAGTCCTGGCAACACAGCGGTGGTGGTATTGCGGCGTTTTTGGAGGTCCGTTCCTGCCCGCTCCACATCAGACGTACCGTAATCGTCCCTGCCAGCGAGGATGTGCTCCAGCCGCACCCCCGGAATCAATGACCACCCCTTCTTCTCCCATTTGGCGCGGGCGTATCCTGCGGCGGCACGGCTCCATTCGATGCGGTTGGATTCCGTCCCGGGGGTGCCCCGTTCTGGCGATACCAATTGCCCCGACACCATCTGCCAGTCGTCCACCCATTGAAAACGGTCCATGCCGTCCCCGTGTGCACGAACAGAGGCCTCAAAACGCTGCCAACCAGAACCGGTTCCGTCCCAACTCAAGCGAGACTCCAGCCCTCGAGAATGGTACGCGCGGTTGTTGGCCTTGAGCCTGACCACCCCTGCTGCACCATCTCTAAAGACACCGATGGCTTCCGCCTGTGCGTTCGAGGTGTCATCACCCGACAGCAACGCTCCCAGCTTTACCCATTCTCCAGACATGCCCGCTGCACGATCAGCTTTGTACCAATTCCTGTCTACCCGCGTCGCATAAGCGCGGTTGGTCCAACGCCATCCCGAGCCAAAGTCCAGCACATGTGTCAGCAATGCCTGCTGTTGTTGCGCGTCCATCTGGTCTCGGCGACTGCCCGCATATCGGCGGTAGGGTGACGCCTCAAAATCAGAGGGCAACAGCCCCGCGTATGTCTCATGACTCTCCTCGCCCACTCGCCCAAGTTTGAGCTCAATGCGCTGCTGTGTTTGGGCCTTATCCGCCGATCGCCAGCGCAGCTTCCCCATCACATCGAGCTTGTCGAAGCCCGTTGCACCACCGCCATCGAGCACTTTAAAACCGCCGCTGCCTGCCTGCAAGGCCTCGACCATCCATCCAATGCGGCCAGAACCGTCGCCCACATGAACGTGAACGCGCCCTGTCCCAAATTGCCCCAGACGCGCATCTACGCGGCCCGAGAGTAACGAAGGAATCGGCGTGCTGATAAAGTTGATGGCGCCGCCTACGGTGTTGGGCCCATGTGCAATTTGGCTGGCCCCTTTCATGACCTCGATGCCGCTCATACGGCCGACCGAGGGGAAATAGTAGGCACTGGGTGCAGTGTAGGGTGCAGGGGCAATGGGTATGCCGTCTTCCAACACTGAAATACGGCTGCTCCGCTCAGATCCGCTTCCACGCAACCCAATGTTGGGACGCAGTCCAAATCCATCTTCCTCTTGTATGTACACCCCTGGAACAGTGCGCAAGGCCCTGTTGATGTCAACATCGCCCTGCCGCCTCAGGGCCTTGGCAGACAATACCGTGACTGACCCGGGAACCCCCATGGGTCGTCCGCCCGTGAGGGACACCGCCTCTACCAGCGCTTGTGGAAGGTCCAATACAGCTTCCTCCATGCGAAAAGTGCCTCCGCGCTGTATGTCTTGCGCTGATAACCTTCTGTCACCAAAACCCAAGCACCGCAAACGCCACGCGCTGGATTGTCCCAGGTGGGCCGTGTCATCCAAAGCAATCAAGCCATTGGCGTCCGTAACATGACCCGCTCCAGCGTCGGAGATCAGTGCCGCACCTGGAATGCCGCGGCCATCAGCATCGACAATGCGAATCTGCAATTGGGCCAAAAGACCCCATGCAGGAAACACAAACATTACCAGAAGTGCGGCGAATCTCAGGAGGGGAAGTGGCATGAATCCTTATTTGGACGCGTTCTAAATAGCGTCACAAACCTCCTATGAAACTTGCAATTAGGCCCTCCCCTTTTCGAGGTATTTCTCTATCAATTTTACCGACAAAAAGCCGATCAATCGAGGTCTGGATTCCCTACATATTTCCTTACGAAACTCAAACGGACCACGGAGTCCGGCAAGTAGACCATCTCCAGATCAAAACTATTGAGCATGCATTGACCATAGGTTTCGTTCCCCAAGTCAAACTCGTCGTAGGTGGATTCATGGATGTAAGCCTCGGAATACCCCACGGCATCAATTTGCTCTAAAATCCATCCATGGCTGGCCACGTTGACGACCTCCCAATCACACAAAGTGGCTTCAAAGGGAGGATAGACGTTGTACCCGCTCAACAAATGGGTCAGGTCAGCAGACCCCACAGCCAAGTCATTGGGCCAACTGAGGTTCATGGGATGCGGGCCGACGTGGCCATAGGCCCCCAAGAACGTGATGAGCACTTCGATGTTGCCCGTGTATTGCACATGCGTTTGACCGGGAACAAACCGTGTCTTCTTGAGCAGCAGGTATGAATCTGCAGGGAGACAATCACACAATTCTACCCCTGTAGCTGCGCCATCTGCGACTTGCCCGTGAAGGCTTTGGGTGTGAAACAGTAGAGATACTACTGTCACGAACAAGCAAAAGCGAAACATGACCTGAGTTCCATATAATTTAGCCTTCCAAAGGCGCAATACCGCGGCGTACACAAATTCTTAGTTTCTATTCCGCATGACCCAATCTACACCCTACTGCTCCATGTCAACCCTACGCTTCATCGCTGTTTGCTTCCTGTTCACTGTGCTTTCGGTGCAGGCCACCGGTCAACTTGCCGTACCGCAGGTCGAGCAAGCCGTCATGGCCAGCGACGAAAATCCTCTGGATACGGTGGAGACCTTCAAAGGTACACTTGGGCTAAACCTGAGCCAGACCGCCTTGACCAACTGGGCAGGTGGTGGTGAAAGCTCCGTGGCGTTTACTGCACTGTGTAACCTCTCCGAGAGCAGAGAACGGGGTCCACGGAGTTCAAGTTGGGGATTTGATGCGGCCCTTGGCTTGCTCCGTCAGCAAGGAGGTTGGCGGAAGACCGACGACCGTCTCATCCTCACAGGGCAATGGAACACGGCCATGCAACACGCCATCAAAGACGCCCGACTGTCCATGCTGGTTGATGCCCGAACGCAAATTTTACCTGGATACAACTTGGTCAATGGATTGCCCGATCGAGACCAACGGATTTCTGACTTTCTGTCTCCAGGCTATTTGGTTGCGGCAGCCGGTCTGGCGCCGAAACCAGGAAAAAACAGCAAGGTTTTCTTTGCTCCGTTTACTGCCAAACTCACCGTCCTCATGGACGACACCCTGTCCGCTGCTGGGGCATTTGGAGTGGAAGCAGGACAGCACACCAGGCTGGAGCTCGGCGGCTATATCCGCTGGAATCTCACAACAAAGCTGATGGAAAACATCACTTGGACCCACCAAATTGACCTCTTTTCCAACTACCTCAGCCAGCCCGGCAACATTGACATCAACTGGACCGGACTTTTGGAATTGAAAGTGAACGACGCCCTGCGCACCACCATCAGCATGCACTTGATTTATGATGACGACGTGGTGCTCGAAAAAGAGGCTGCGCGAACGGTAGTCAATGACCAAGGCGTGATCACCACCATTCCTGCCATTGTGGGACCAGGAACCCAGTTTAAAGAGGTGCTCTCCATCGGAGTATTGTACACTTTATGAACTTTGAGGCCCGCGCAGAAGGGGGCGGAAGGTTCGAGACTGTAATTTGGACCCCATGAAAATCATGGTTTTCCCTGGGCAGGGCGCCCAGTTCTCAGGCATGGGTCAAGACCTTTTTGACGGCCATGCCTTTGCCCGCGACCGGTTTGCAGAGGCGGCTGAAGTCCTTGGGTTCAATATTGCAGAGGTCATGTTCTCAGGATCTGATGATGACCTGAAGCAGACAAAAGTCACCCAACCCGCCATCTTCCTGCATTCTGTCATTCTCGCAGAAGGCATGGGCACTTCTTTTGACCCCGCGTTCGTTGCTGGCCACAGTTTGGGTGAGTTCAGCGCGCTTGTTGCTGCCGGAGGGCTCAGCTTTGCTGAAGGACTGAAGCTCGTGAGCGAGCGTGCATTGGCCATGCAAGAGGCTTGTGAGCGCACTCCGTCGACGATGGCGGCGATCCTGGGGCTCGAAGACCACGTTGTGGAGCAGGTCTGCGCAGACACAGAGGGCATTGTGGTGCCTGCAAACTACAACTGTCCGGGACAGTTGGTCATCTCGGGTGAAGTGCCTGCAGTAGAAGCGGCTTGCGAAGCCCTGAAAGAAGCGGGGGCTCGCCGTGCGCTAATGTTGCCGGTGGGTGGCGCATTCCATTCGCCCCTCATGGAACCTGCACGTGAACGCCTGGCCCAAGCTTTGGAGTCCGCCTCCATTCAGCAACCCAAGTGTCCCATCGTGCAAAATGTCAATGCCACACCGGAGACTGACCCTGAGGTTATCCGTCAAAACCTCATTGCCCAATTAACAGCACCCGTGCGCTGGACACAAACCATGGAATGGTTTGTGGGTGAAGGCGTAAAAGAAGTGGTCGAAGTTGGGCCGGGCAAAGTGCTCCAAGGCCTTTTCAAAAAGGTAGACCGCAGCTTACCAACGGCCTCTGCAGCCGTCGCTTAAGCCTCGGCTTTCCTTCCCTCTACGTAGGAGAAAAGGTTGGTGTAATCGGTCTCAATGGCCGCCAACCGCATCTGCAAATCCCGGTTCTCGACAGACAGCCGATCGCGCTCAGCACGCAATTGAGAAATGGTGTGTTTGAGGGTGACGAAATCACGGGCCAACTCGCGGCGCATGGACTGAACCTCTGCATTATCGGGCAGCTGAATGTCCAACGGGCTCGTGGCCGTAGCGCCGGTAGAAGTGGTGTCTACTCCCCCGATGGAATTGACTTCGATGGACTCTTGCGTTGGCATGTCTTTCGTGCTCATGTGGTCAATCTACATTTCCACTGTCCCCGAGCGCCCTCTTGAAACCGGAGTTTATCAAGGTTCCATTTTTGATGAACTTGAATTCAAGACCTCCTTCCCCTTAACAGGGGCAGAATCAGTGCGAAAGCGGTCAAAAGAGCGCCGGCGGCTGCCATGTAGTACAATTCCGGTAATCGGCCCACATCACCTTGGAAGTGCATCCCCGATGCGATAGCGCCACATCCAATGCCGATTTCAAGGGACATCAGCATGGTGCCCAAAGCCACGGCAATGCGCCCTGGTTGGGCAAGGTCGGCTGTCCAAGCAAACACAGTGGGCATGTTGATGCCAATGCTGGCTCCATAGACCAAGCCACCAATGGTGGCTGCAGCCTTGGTCTCTGCGGAGCCCAGCAGGAACATGCCCAAGGCCAACAACAAAGTTCCAGCCAGCATCATCGGAATGCGGCCATAGCGGTCGCTCATCCGTCCCGCTATAAAACGCATGGAAATGGAACTGGCTACGATGATGGTATTGAAGGATCCTTTGTAGACGTAGCCCAGGTGGTCCACAAAGTCTGGAGTGATGGTCAGGTAAACACCAAAGGCCAATGCAACGGGCAAGAGCACCACCGCAGCCGGCCATGCCTGTGGATCTATAAGGGGGCCATTGAGCGGATTCAAATCCGAAGAACGCACCGGACGTGCTCCGGGCAGGGTCTCTTTTAAAGGCAAGGTGAACAACATGCTTGCCATCCCCAATATGGCCGAAGCCACAAACATCCATTCAATGCCCCATTCTACAGTGAGCCAACTTCCCAATGCCGGACCAGATGCCATCCCCGCATTGCCAGCCACCCCGAGGTAACCCAATGCCTCTCCCCTTCTGTTTTTGGGGATGCGGTCGGTCAGCATGGCGCTTGTTCCTGTGGGCCTGAACCCGGTTGACAGTCCATGGAAGAAGCGCAAGGCCATAAACGCGGCAATGCTGGTCGCCACAATGTACCCGAAGCCCGCCACTGCCGTCACCGCTGATCCGATGAGCATGACCTTCCTCCGGCCGGCTCTGTCTGCAATGCGCCCGCTCAAGAAGCGCGACAAAAAAGCCGCCAGCGTAAACATGCCCACAACGCCTCCCAAATACTGCTCTCCCCCCATCTGCGCCAGGTGCGCCGGCAATTCGGGCAACAGCATTCCAAAGCTGGCCATGAACAGCACCGTTCCTCCGCAAAGCAGAAAAAACGCACGGTCATAAACCCTGGTCTCTGGCTTCGATTGGTGGGCCAAAGGAGGCGGTGTTGAAAGGGATGCGTCCATGGTTTCGCGCTCCCGATTCGTGCAGGTTCATGGGCAGCTTCACAAAAGAACCCCACAACCCCACTCGGATGTTTCCCAAATGCAGAAAAGGTGGCAACTTTCACATCTCGATGAAATCCCCTCAGCTGCCAGCTTATCCCACAAAAGTGCTGCTCGCATGGACAGAAGCCATTTCTGGACAAGAGCCATTGCGCGATTGGCTCATGGGATCGGAGTATCCAGAATTGGGGGTATTCTGCCATGCCTTGCACAACGAGCCCACCTCGCGCGCGTGGCTGCGGCACCATGGGCACCCCTTCCTGATGGCCTTGTTGGAGGGTGCAGAGGGAGAAAAGACGGCGGTGGATTGGCTTCGCCACAATGGCGGAACCACATTGGCGGACATGGCTTTGATTGCCGACAATGACGAAGAAGCCCTCGCACGATTGATGAAGGGTGATCCTGACGTGAACGGCATCTGGGTGCAAATCGCCTTGCGGTTGCGCCACGTGAAAAACGAGATTGAGGAATCCAACAACGACGTTCACCGGATCGACCCCAACTGACCGCCATGCCCGTCAACACTGTATTCAGTTGGTTCATCCGAAAGCGCCTTCACCAAATCGCGTTGTTCAAGAAGTACCCGAAAGAAGTTCAGGAAGAAGTGTTTCGGGACCACATCGCCGCTGTGTCGCAGACGCGGTTCGGCGCGGAACACGGGGTGACGGCACAGATGGATTTAAACGCTTACCGGCAAAGCGTCCCCTTGCGGGACTACAACGGGCTGAAGCCATGGCTGGAAGCGGCGCGAAATGGCGAGCCCGATGTCATGTGGCCGGGAGCCGTGAAGTGGAATGCAAAGTCCTCCGGAACCACAACGGACCGCAGCAAATTCATTCCCGTCACCGAAGACGCATTGGAAAAATGCCACTACAAAGGCGGCAAAGACCTGCTGGCCATGTACGTCGACGCCGTTCCCAAAGCACGTCTTTATGGGGGGCGACACCTCATTGTGGGGGGCACAGGCCGCGCTGAAGAGGCCGACAACGGGGTCCTTACTGGCGACTTGAGCGCCATTATCATCAACAACCTTCCCTGGTGGTGTGAGTTTCGCAGAACCCCTGCACGGTCCATCGCACTTCTGGCTTCTTGGGAGGAGAAGATTGAGCGCATGGCCGAGACGACCATTGCTCAAGACGTGCGCATCATCGCAGGTGTGCCCAGCTGGACGCAGGTGTTGTTGGAGCGCATCCTGGAACGCACAGGCAAGTCTCATTTGGGCGAGGTGTGGCCGCATTTGCAACTCTACATGCACGGTGGGGTCTCTTTTGAGCCCTACCGGCATGCTTTTGACCGGATCATGCCTGAGGGGATTCATTACATCGAAACCTACAATGCCAGCGAAGGGTTTTTTGGAATCCAAGACCGGCTGGGAGCCGATGACATGCTGCTCATGCTCGATTATGGTATCCATTATGAATTCATCCCCTTTGCACCAGGAGACGACATTCTGGCCAACCCTCATGCAGAGACGTTGGGCTTGGACGCCGTGGAACTTCAACGGGATTATGCACTTGTGGTGTCTACCAATGGCGGGCTGCACCGATACCTGATGGGAGACCTGGTCAGGTTCACTTCCTTGACTCCTTTTCGGATTCACGTGAGTGGAAGGACCCAGTCCTTTCTCAACCTCGCAGGTGAGGAATTGATGGTGGGCGATGCCAATGCCGCATTGGCCCATGCCAGCCGCCAATTTGGCATGGAAATCCGCGACTGGACGGCTTGCGCGCGCCCGGGAGAGAATGGAGCATTGGGGCGGCACCACTGGGTGATCGAGCCTGGGAAAGGAACCACAACTGTGCCCAATGCGGCCCTTTTTACTGCGGCATTGGACAGCCAACTGCGTGTCCTCAACTCTGACTATGATGCCAAGCGCACCGGCAACCTGGTCCTTGATCTTCCACTGGTTGAGTGGGCTTCAACAGGGACGTTCGAAAACCTGTTGAAACAGAAAGGAAAACTGGGCGGGCAGCACAAGGTTCCGCGCCTGTCCATGACTCCACGGTGGGTTGAGGAGGTTTCATCCATGCAAATTGGCACAACAGAGGTGCCTGCGGCGCATCGCTAATTGTGGGAAGCCTTGGCTCCCCCTACCTTTCCCCTCCCAAACGCACGAACATGCACCTCGCGATCGCAGGCAACATTGGCTCCGGCAAAACGACCCTCACCAGGCTCCTCGCTCAGCACTATAAGATTACTCCGCACTATGAAAGCGTGGATGACAATCCATACCTGAACGATTTCTACAAGGACATGCAGCGGTGGTCGTTCAACCTCCAGATTCACTTCCTGACGTCGCGCTTCGGGCAGCTGCACGCCTTGAAGTCCAGTGGACACGACATGGTACAGGACCGGACCATTTACGAGGATGCTTACATCTTCGCACCAAACCTCCAGTCGATGGGCCTCATGACCTCCAGGGACCACGAGAACTTTCTCAAGTTGTTCGAGCTCATGGAGAACTTCGTGACCCCACCCGATCTGCTGATTTATTTGCGCAGTAGCGTCGGAAACCTGGTGGAGAAAATCCAAAAACGGGGACGAGAGTACGAAGAGTCCATTCGTCTGGACTACCTGAACCGGCTCAATGAGCGCTACGAAGCCTGGATTTCTACCTACACCAAAGGCAAGGTGCTTGTGATCAATGTGGACCACATGGATTTTGAGAAGAACCCTGAGGAGTTGGGGGAGATCATCACCAAGATCGATGCCGAATTGAACGGATTGTTCTAATATTCTGAGCCAACATCCTTCAACGAAAAACGGCCCTCAAGGGGCCGTTTTTCGTTCAGAGATACCGTACAAGTTGAACTCAGTTGCTTTTTCTGAGGTCTACGTCTTCAACCAAAGCGATTTGGAGGGACACTTCGTCTGCAATCAAATCGTCACCCAGGTTGTCAAAAAATGAACCACTGCCATACCGGACATCGAAATCCGCACGGTTGAAGGTCATGTCCACCGTTGCTACCACAGGGTCTGACGAGCCAAAGGAGAGGTTTCCAGAAACGGGCTTGCTGATGCCCTTGATGTTGAGTTTTCCATCAAACACAAGGCCACCACGGCCATCGGTTCTTCCCGATTCGAAGCTGAAGGCTGCCGTTGGGTGGTTCTTTACGTCAAAGAAGTCATCGCTTCTGAGGTGATCGGTGAGGTTGCGTGCGGCCAATCCCTCTTGAGAGGTTGACTTCATGCCGTTCATCTCAATGACCACGTTGCCAGAAACCAGCTGTCCGTCTTGAATGGAGATGGTGCAGATGCGAATGGGAACCGTTCCCATTTCTGTCATGCCCAGCTTCTCGCCTTTCCACTGCACTATGGTGGCTTTGGGGTTCATGGTGTACTGACCATCACCCGGCATCTTGTCAATGGCGCTCACACCAACGACCTCTGAAGTGCCACATTTGCGCAACGCCTCCAAGAAGGAAACATCCCGCTTTGACTCTCTGCAGTACCTCAGTTGTCCGCGACTCAGACCTTTCTCAAAACAGGTGCAGGGGTCTTCAACCACCACAGCCTTCACCTCGACACCGTCGGTATTCTCAGTTGAACCAGCGGCTTCGTTTGAAGACGCTGGATCGGATTGCCCCTCATCAGAGGAACAACCGATGAGCAGCGCCGCAAAACAGACAGCGGTCAAGGCCGCATTCAGGAAGCTGCCCCCCTTCATGCGTCCTCGAGTGAGGTAACCGCTGCGACAGGCGCCTCGGATTGCACGGGAGCTTCAATAGAACCATGGTCGTGGCCTTCATGGTCATCGACGCCATGACCACCCAAGATGGGGGCGATCACGAGCCCTATCAAGCAGGTCAACTTGATGAGAATGTTCATGGACGGCCCTGAGGTATCCTTGAAGGGATCGCCCACAGTATCGCCTGTTACAGCCGCCTTGTGGGCTTCGCTGCCCTTGAAGGTCATTTCACCGTCGATTTCAACACCAGCCTCGAAGGACTTCTTGGCATTGTCCCAAGCTCCACCAGCATTGTTCTGGAAAATCGCCCAAAGCACACCACTCACAGTGACACCCGCCATGTAGCCTCCGAGGGTCTCTGCCGCCCAAGCTGGGTCAGCACCGAACAACAGTGGCACGAGGCCAATGATGAGCGGGAACGCAATGGTCATGGCACCAGGGAGCATCATCTCCTTCAAGGCAGCTTGTGTAGAGATGTCCACACACTTGCCGTATTCAGGTGTACCTGTGCCCTCGAGAATACCGGGGATTTCTTTGAACTGCCGGCGCACCTCTTGCACCATTTCCATGGCGGCCTTTCCTACTGAGTTCATCGCGAGTGCAGAGAAGACCACAGGGATCATGCCACCAATGAACAATGCAGCCAGGACATTGGCCTTGAAGATGTTGATGCCGTCGATGCCTGTGAACTCCACATAGGCAGCAAACAGGGCCAATGCGGTCAAAGCAGCTGACGCGATGGCGAAACCTTTACCGATGGCGGCTGTGGTGTTGCCCACACTGTCGAGGATGTCTGTGCGCTCGCGCACTTCCTCAGGCAACTCACTCATCTCAGCGATGCCCCCTGCATTGTCTGCAATGGGACCGAAGGCGTCAATGGCGAGCTGCATGGCCGTTGTGGCCATCATGGAGCATGCCGCAATGGCGACACCATAGAAGCCGGCAAACTCATAAGCGATGTAAATCGCAGAAGCAAACAACAGGATGGGTCCAAAAGTGGAAATCATGCCTGTCGCCAAACCTGCGATGATGTTGGTGGCGGCTCCCGTAGAGGACTTCTGTACGATGCCAAGCACAGGCTTCTTGCCGAGGCCCGTGTAGTATTCCGTCATGTAAGAAATGGCCGCCCCCACAACGAGGCCGACGATCACCGCATAGAAAACGTTGATGCTCCCAAAGGTGCGGTCAGCTTCACCGAAGAACGCCATGGTGAGCGTGTCCGGGAGCATGTTTTTAATCAGGAAATAACATGCGATGGCGGTCAAAACGATGGACCCCCAGTTGCCCCGGTTCAATGCCGCTTGCACCTCAGACTCCTTGGCCCCATCCTTCACATTGATGACCCAAGACCCTATGATCGAGAAAATGATGCCGAGGGCAGAAATGAGCAAAGGCAACACAATGGTCGACATGCCACCGTAGTTGTCGGTGATGTCCCCTCCCATGTCCTTGATCACATAGTTGCCGAGCACCATGGCTGCGAGCACTGTTGCCACGTAAGAACCGAAAAGGTCTGCGCCCATTCCAGCCACGTCTCCTACATTGTCTCCTACGTTGTCTGCAATGGTGGCGGGGTTCCGTGGGTCATCCTCTGGGATGCCAGCCTCGACTTTACCAACGAGGTCAGCACCAACGTCAGCGGCCTTGGTGTAGATGCCTCCACCGACTCGGGCGAAGAGGGCAATAGATTCCGCACCCAAGGAGAATCCTGCAAGGGCTTCCAAGATCATGGTCATCTTCTCTACTCCTGCCCATTCGCCACCGGCGAACATGTTCAGCAGAACGATAAAGAGCACACTCAATCCGAAGACCGCAAGACCCGCTACTCCGAGACCCATGACCATGCCTCCACGGAAGGAGACCTTGAGGGCTTCAGCCAAGCTCGTCCGGGCGGCCTGCGTGGTGCGCACATTGGCCTGCGTTGCGATGCGCATACCAATGTTGCCTGCAAGGGCGGAGAAAACCGCTCCAATCACAAAGGCCACGACGATAAACCAGTGGGTCGTGGGTACCATCATGGATACCACCCCGAGCAGTGCACCTGCGACCACCACGAAAATGGCGAGGATGCGGTACTCGGCACTCAAGAATGCAAGGGCGCCCTCGTGGATGTGCTGGGCGATTTCGGCCATACGTGGTTCTCCAGTGCTCTGGGCTTTGACCCAGCGGGACTGAACAAACATGTAAATGAGGCCAACGATGGCCAGGGCGGGCACGAGATAGAGGATCGTGTCTAGCATGTAAAAAAATTGATACCGAATTTTCGGTAGGTTGTGGTGTTTCGGAGCGCGAAGATAAGTTGATTCTTACGCCACGTAGTTGACTTCCTTGACGGTACGAACAATGTCTGCGACCTGCGGAAGGGCCTCCTCAATCAAAGAAGTTGAGAAAGCAAAGGGGGTATCCGATTGGCAAATGCGGCGAATAGGCGCATCGAGGTAATCAAAAGCATGGCGCTGTATGCGATAGCTCACTTCTGAGGCGATGGACGCCACAGGAAAGCTCTCCTCTACAATCACCAGGCGGCCTGTTTTCTTGACGCTTTCGACGATGGTGTCGAGGTCGAGCGGTCGGATCGTCCGGAGGTCAATGATTTCCACCTCGATGCCCTCTTTTACGAGTTCGTCCGCAGCTTCGTGAACCGTCTTCAGAATCTTGCCGAAACTGACGATGGTGCAATCTGTTCCAGCCCTGCGCACATTGGCCTTGCCGATGGGCACGAGGAATTCCCCTTCTGGAATCTCTCCTTTGTCACCGTACATTTTTTCAGACTCCATCACGAGCACTGGGTCGTCTTCGCGGATGGCCGCTTTGAGCAATCCTTTGGCCTCGTAAGGGGTAAAAGGCGTCACCACTTTCAAACCGGGCATGCTGGCGTAAAGGCTCTCGTAACTCTGGCTGTGTGTCGCAGCCAATTGTCCAGCCGGACCATTTGGACCGCGGAACACCATGGGACAGCTGAATTGACCACCGCTCATCTGCAGCATTTTGCTGGCGTGGTTGATGATTTGGTCACTGGCCAAAACGGCAAAATTCCAAGTCATGAATTCGACGATGGGACGCAAACCATTCATGGCTGCTCCTACCGCAATGGCACTGAAGCCAAGCTCACTGATCGGCGTATCGATAACACGCTCAGGGCCGAATTCGTCGAGCATCCCCTTGGATGCTTTGTAGGCGCCGTTGTATTCGGCCACTTCTTCGCCAAGCAGGAAAACGCGGTCGTCTCGCCGCATTTCTTCGCTCATGGCCTCACACACCGCTTCACGAAATTGGATGGTACGCATGATGGTCAGCTGTTTCTTTAAGGGCGGCAAAGTTACGGCGCGAAATGCATGTATTCCCCCCTTTCGGAATGGCAGTGGATCCGGGATTAACTTCGCGGCCTCGAAGGACGATTTTTACTCCTTCACTTTTACAGTACAAGGCATGGAATTTCTAGTCTGCATTAGCAAAGCCCCAGATACCACGACGCGCATCGCGTTTACCGACGGGGATACCCGTTTCAATGAAGAAGGGGTTCAATTCATCGTCAACCCTTATGACGAATGGTACGCACTGGTCAGGGCCCTCGAAATCGTAGAAGCCCAAGGAGGTAAAGTCGTTATCGCTGCTGTGGGTGGCGCAGACTGCGATCCAATTCTGCGCAAAGCGTTGGCCATTGGAGCCCATGAGGCTGTGCGCATTGATGCGGAACCGCAAGATGCCATGCAGGTCGCTGCGGAAATTGCAGCCTATGCCAAAGGCCAGTCCTTTGATGCCATACTCTGTGGCAAGGAAACCATTGACCACAACAGCAGTGCTGTCCCCGCCATGATTGCCGAGCACCTTGATGTGCCCTGCATCGCCTTGGCGACATCGCTCGATTATGCCGACGGCAAAGCGGTCATGACCCGGGAGACAGCACTGGGCATCGAGAAAATATCCGTGGGTGGCAGTTTTGTCTTGAGTGCCGCCAAAGGCATGGCAGAGCAGCGCATTCCCAACATGCGGGGAATCATGGCCGCCCGCACCAAGCCTTTACAAGTGGTGGCTGCCCAAGGTGCTGCTCCAGGCACCCGCATCGAACGTTTTGCCCTCCCTGACGAAAAGGCCGGTGTCAAATTGGTCGACGCAGAAAACCCTGCGGAACTCGTTCGCCTGCTCCGCGAGGAGGCTAAAGTCATCTGAATTCCGAAAGCGAAGAAATCATGAAGTGTATTGCATTCATCCAAACAAAAGGAGGTCAAGCCACCAAGGCCAGCCTCGAAGCCGCTGGATTCGCCGCTGGAATTGGTGAAGCTGTAGCCGTGGTATCCGGTGACCTCGATGGAGATGGAGGACTGGGAAGCGTCGGCATCCAACGCGTGCTCCAAGGCGCCGGAGATTTGGACGACAGCCAGCTCGGCCGCCTCGTTTCGGCAGCAGCCGAGCATGAAGGAGCTTCGTTGGTGGTCTGTGCTCAGGACCACCTTGGCAAGTCCATTGCTGGCCGCGTAGCGGTTCGCATGAATGCCGGGCTGATTGCGGGTGTTACCGTTGCCCCTGATGGCGACAACTACACCCGCAACGTCTTCAGCGGCAAAGCCACTGCGCAGGTCAAGGGCGCCACAGACAACCTGGTGATCACCACCACACCCAATGCCATTGGCATGCCAGCAGCTTCAGGTGCAACCGCATCCATCGAAGCCTTCGACACAGAGCTTGGCGAACGCAAAGTGGACATTCTTGAAGCAGCCTCTCCCAGCACTGGCGGCCGTGCGCCCCTGCCCGAGGCTGAGTTGGTCGTGTCGGCAGGCCGTGGCATGAAAGGCCCAGAAAACTGGGGCCTCATCGAGGACCTCGCCGATGCAGTTGGCGCCACAACAGCCTGCTCTCGACCAGTTTCAGACATTGGTTGGCGCCCTCACCATGAGCATGTTGGTCAAACCGGCATTGCCATTCGCCCCAACCTTTACATCGCCGTTGGCATTTCTGGCGCCATACAACACCTGGCAGGTGTGAACGGCTCTAAGGTGATTGTGGTGATCAATAAAGATCCTGAGGCGCCCTTCTTCAAGGCGGCAGATTATGGAATTGTCGGTGATGCATTTGATGTGGTGCCCAAATTAACGGAGGCGTTCAAAGCGCTCTGAACGAATCGACTACCTTGACGGCGACCGCATTTTCATCATGAACAAATCCCTGCTTTCGATATTTGATATCAGGCCGAGTGGCGCCACTACAGGCGCTTATAATCTGGTGCTCGAAGAAGTGGAAGGCAAGCGCAAGCTGCCCATCGTGATCGGCATGCATGAGGCCCAATCCATCGCCATCAAGATGGAGAACATGACGCCAAGTCGGCCCTTGACCCACGACCTGTTCAACAGCCTGTGTAAGTCCTTTGACATTGAATTGAAGGAAGTGGTTATTTACGACCTGGTCGAGGGCATCTACTTTGCCCGGCTGGTCTGTGGCAATGGAAAAACGGATGAAACCATTGACGCCCGGACATCTGATGCTGTAGCCCTGGCTGTGCGCTTTGGCTGCCCCATATACTGCATGGAAAAAGTGCTCAAGACTGCGGGCATTCCGCCGGAGGGAGAGGAGCAGGTCAAACCCATGCCCGAGGAGAATCCCGATGACCCCTTTGGACTGGAAGAACCCGTTGATCCTGCAGAGAACTTCAGCGCTTTGAAAATGGAGGAGCTCAAAGAGCAATTGGACCGTGCGATTGAGGAGGAGGACTATGAGCGGGCGGGCAAACTGCGCGACGAAATCGAAAGCCGAAGCAACACATAATGCGGGCCATCCTGGGAATTCTTGTCTTCACGGCAGTGCTGTGGCTGTTCTCTTCAGCACGGAAATCAGTGGCTTGGCGCACCATCATTGGAGCCCTCGGTCTTCAGTTCATCATGGCTTTCTTGGTACTGAAGGTCCCTTTCATTCGGGCGGGTTTCCGTTGGGTGGCAGAGACCTTTGTTCAAGTCATTGGATACACATGGAAGGGGACGGACTTCCTGTTGGGCCGGTTCTCTGATGGTCAAGTGGGCCCATACCTCGAGAACTTCGCCTTCCGGATTCTGGCCACCATTGTGTTTTTCAGCGCCTTGAGTGCACTGCTCCACCACCTGGGGCTCTTGTCGTTTTTCATCCGTGGATTTGCATGGGTGATGCGCCACACCCTCCGGCTCACAGGCCGGGAAAGCCTGTCTGTCGCGGGCAACGTGTTCTTGGGTCAAACCGAGAGCCCTTTGCTCATCCGCCCCTACTTGGACCGCATGAGCCGTTCTGAGCTCATGCTGGTCATGACCGGAGGAATGGCCACCATCGCCGGATCCGTTTTTGCCGCTTATGTGGGCATTTTGGGGGGCACAGACCCCGAGACACAGGCCTATTTCGCCACGCACCTGCTCACGGCTTCGCTGATTTCCGCCCCTGCGGCGGTGGCAGCGGCAAAGCTGCTGGTGCCCGAGACGGAGCCCCAAGTAGCAGGAGACGCGAAAATCGTGAAGTCCAGCGCATCTAACTTCTTGGAAGCGATCACCAATGGCACCCGAGACGGGCTGTCCCTTGCGGCCAACGTGGGGGTGATGTTGCTGGTTTTTACCGCTTTCGTGTACATGTTCAATGACCTGCTTGGATGGGTCGGCGGATGGACGGGCGCCAATGATTTCTTGGCAGCCAACACCACTTTCAAAACCCTGAGCATGGAGTGCATTTTGGGTTACATCGGCGCCCCCATTGCATGGCTGGTCGGTGTCGCCTCTGAGGACATCGTCGTCGTGGGACGGTTGTTGGGGGAAAAAACCGTCATCAATGAGTTCTACGCCTACGAGACCTTGGGCAAACTCAAGGAAGGCATGAGCGACAGGAGCGTATTGATTGCCACGTACATTCTGTGTGGCTTTGCCAATTTCGCTTCGATCGGCATTCAGGTCGGTGGAATCGGGGTTCTGGCGCCTTCGCGCCGCGGGGAATTGGCCCAACTTGGATTCAAGGCCTTGGTTGCTGGAACAACAGCTTGCCTGCTCACCGCCTGTGTGATCTCCATCATGCACCCTTGATGGGTTGGGGCCGAGGGTGGCCCTGTATCTTTGCACCATGAAAGTGGGCATCATCATGGGCAGCAAAAGCGACTTGCCCGTTCTGGAACAAACGGCCGAAATCCTGACGGCACTCGGCGTCCAACACGAGATGACCGTGGTCAGTGCGCACCGCACGCCTGACCGCATGGTGGAATACGCACGCGCTGCGAGGGACCGCGGAATCGGTGTGATCGTGGCGGGTGCCGGTGGCGCGGCCCACCTCCCGGGAATGGTCGCTTCGCTCACCAGCCTGCCTGTCGTCGGCGTCCCCGTCAAGAGCAGCAACAGCATCGACGGATGGGACAGCATTTTGAGCATCCTGCAGATGCCCTCTGGAATTCCCGTGGCCACGGTGGCACTGGACGGAGGCCGCAATGCCGGGCTGCTCGCAGCCCGCATTCTTTCCGCATCCGATGCCGACCTTGCTGAGCGCCTCGACAAATACGCAGCAAGCCTGCGCGACAAAGTCATGGACACGGTGCAAGCTGTGGAGGCCAAAGGAAAACAGATCCAACAAGGATGAGCCAAAGCCGCACCATGCGGACGATGAACCCGTCCGACTTTGCCGTAAGAGACCGATACGCCATGCTGGTGGGCACTGTGGCCCCCCGCCCCATTGCATTGGCGAGCACTATAGACGCTGATGGCCGCCGCAACTTGGCCCCATTCAGCTACTTCAACGTCTTCTCCATCGACCCCCCGGTCATGGTGGTCGGCCCCACCTTGAGGGGACGCGATGGCACCGTCAAGGACACCTTGGCCAATGCCCGAGAGAATATGGAAATCGTGGTCAACCTGGTGGACCATGCCATGGTGCAAGGCGCATCATTGAGCAGCAGCGATTATCCGAACGATGTCGATGAATTCGCCAAGGCTGGATTCACGCCGGCTCCATCAGAAGTGGTGGCCCCATTCCGGGTCGCAGAAGCACCGGTGGCCTTTGAATGCAAGGTCACCCAGATCGTGGAGTTGGGCCAAGGACCGGGCGCGGGCCACATGCTCGTGTGCGAAGTTTTGCGTGTGCACATCGCGGAAGAAGTCTTGGATGCTGCAGGCAAACCCGATGCCCATGCGCTTGACCTGGTCGGCCGCTGCGGAGGAAACTACTATGTCCGGGCCTCCGGCGATGCGTTGTTTGAGCTCCCCAAACCCGCGGCAGGCGGACTTGGAATTGGCGTTGACGCGATCCCCGCAGAGGTTCGGAATTCAGAAATGCTTTCGGCCAACCAATTGGCATTGCTCGGCTCTGCCCACACCCTTCCCGATGAGACCGATGTCAATGAGCACAAACTGCTCGAGCTGGCGGACCTCTTCATGGAACACGAGGACGACGCAGCAGCATTGGAGAAAGCGCTGTTCGAAGAAGCTGGAAAGCGGCTTGAACAGTCCGATGTGGATGGAGCGTGGATGACCTTGCTCGCGTACAACCCCGGTTGACGTCCGGAGGTGCGATATTCGCCGTATGAGTTATGAGATGAAAGGGACTGTCAAGCGTCTGTTCGACGTTTGGAAGTCCGACACGAGCGAGTTCTACAAGCGCGAGTTCGTGGTGACCACTGCCGAGCAGTACCCCTCCGACGTGAAGTTCTCCGCATTGAAGGAGAAGTCTGACCAACTGGGTCAAATCAAAGAAGGCGACCAAGTGCTGGTCAAATTCGACGTCCGCGGCCGTGAATACAACGACCGCTACTATGTCGATTTGAACGCATGGCGCGTAGAGAAAATGGGAGCTGACGCTCCTGCTGGCGGCGACGGCGGACAGGCGCAACCTGAAGCAGCAACTGCGGATATCCCTGCGGCCCCAGCGTTTAACCCAGGAACGCCAGCGGCTTCCGACGACGACCTCCCATTCTGACGGCCGCCGCATGAACGCGGCTCCTCAAAGTCAACCCGAAGCGGACCGTTTCGCTTGGGTTCCTTCACCGCTCGCCATCGCCCTCGGTCTTACAGCCGTCACGGCGGTGGCGGCGCTGTTTTTGGGCGCAAACCCCGAGACCATTGCGACCTCGTGGCGGGATGGCTTGTGGAACCGTCCGCTGCTGGTTTTCGCCTTTCAGGCTGCCTTCATGCTGGTCCTGGGTCATGCCCTTGCTCTGACCCCTGCTGTCGACCGCATCATCGGTAAGGCAGTGGCCCTCGCTGGCACCACCAATGCCAAGGCCGCTGCAACAGTTGCATTGGTGGCCTGCCTTGCTGGCTGGATCAACTGGGGACTCGGCCTGATCGTCGGAGCAGTGTTGGCCAGGAAAGTAGGAGAGCGCGCCAAATCACAAGGCCTCCCGCTTCACTATGGACTCATTGGGGCAGCCGGTTACAGCGGCCTCATGGTATGGCACGGCGGACTGAGTGGCTCGGCCCCCATCAAAGTGGCGGAGAAAGGGCACCTGGCTGACCTCGCAGAGATTGCAGGCATTGCTCCAAACCTCTTGCCGGACACCCTGCCTTTGGGCCTCACCGTTTTCTCAGGCCATAACTTCATGATGACAGGGGCCCTCGTCCTGGCTGCGGTCGCCACGGCCTTCTTCCTCGGGCGCAAATTGGACCAGTCGGGGCATCAGGGTCCAAGTTTGCCCACCACCATGACCACCGAAAGGAAAGGGCACATTGCCGGGCACCTCCGCATTCTCCCCACCCTCTTCGGCACCATTCTGCTCGCCCTTGCCTTCCGAACGGCTGTGTTTCATCCCGATGCTGCCCGCCTCGGCTTCATTGACCCCGACTGGACCAATCAAACACTATTGGGCCTCGCATTCCTGCTTCACGGCAGCCTTCAGCGCTTTCTCACGGCCATTGACGCTGCCATTGGCGGCACCTCTGGCATTCTCATCCAGTTCCCCCTTTACTTCGGCATCATGGGCATCATGTCGGGAACCGGCCTTGTGGAGGCCCTCTCCATGGCCATGGTGCGCCTCTCCACCCCCGAGACTTTCGAATTGTGGACGGTGCTTTCAGCGGGCATAGTCAATGTTTTCGTGCCCAGCGGTGGCGGTCAATGGGCGGTGCAGGGCCCGTTGCTGATCCGCGCGGCACTGGACCTCGGCGTCCCGCTGGACCGCACCATTTTAGCCATGGCCTATGGCGACGAACTCACCAACATGCTGCAGCCCTTTTGGGCACTGCCGCTCTTGGGCATCACCGGCTTGGCCGCCAAGGACATCCTTCCCTACACGGTCCGATTTCTGGCCGTTGGCTTGGCCACCTGTCTTATCCTGACTGTACTCTGTTAGAATACAGAATGATAGCAATCAGGAAGAAGAATGAGATGCCTCATTGTTCCTGACAGAGTATTCCTACACATTGGATTTGGGCGCTTCTGCTCTACTTCAATTGAATTCTC
>Ga0206125_10000219_pt1 | contig 77545 bp, 64 predicted proteins | sample Helgoland_Spring_4_FD_148598 | JGI IMG/M metagenome (GOLD analysis project Ga0206125, IMG submission 148598) | Pelagic subsurface seawater microbial communities from Kabeltonne, Helgoland, North Sea - Helgoland_Spring_Bloom_20160331_1 | ecosystem: Environmental > Aquatic > Marine > Epipelagic ...
TAGGGTTGGTTGGCTTATTGGGATCTATTTATGCCGTTTTTGGTGGTTTAAAGGCCGTAGCTATTTCTGATACCGTCAACGGATATGGCTTATTGATAGGAGGGACTGCCATTCCGATACTGGCTTTCATGAGTATCGGTGATGGAAATCTGCTCATAGGTTTGGAAAAAGTATTTAACGCCGTTCCAGAAAAGTTTAATGTGATCGGGGCTAAAGATTCGGTCATGCCTTTTGAAACCTTATTTACCGGGTTGATCATCAATCAAATTTATTTCTGGTGTATGAATCAAAACATTATTCAACGAGCATTAGGTGCTAAAAACCTTATGGAGGCCCAGAAAGGCTTACTTTATACGGGTGTTTTAAAAATATTTGTACCTATAATCATCATACTACCAGGGGTTATTGGATTTTATTATTTTGGAGATAGCTTTTATGATCAGCAAGACATGATCTATCCAGAATTAATTAAAAAGGTTATGCCCAAATGGTTTACGGGTTTATTTGCGGCGGTGGTGATGGGTGCGGTGCTGAGTACATTTAACAGCGTCCTCAATAGTGCGGCCACAATTTTTAGTGTTGACGTGTATAAAAGGCATATCAATCCATCCTCGAGCGATCGAAAAATGGTGAAAGTAGGGAAGTCAGTATCCGCGATATTGGCCTTATTCGCAATCATTAGTGCACCGATGGTAGATAATGCATCAGATGGACTATACCAGCTTTTACAACAACTAAATGGTATTTTCTTTATTCCGGTGGCTTCCATCATGCTCGCAGGCTTCTTTTTACCTAAAATATCTGCTATGGGAGCAAAAGCTGCCCTTTTTTCTGGTTTATCATTTTATATCATCTGTATTTTTATTTTAGATGTAGATCTTCATTTTATTCATATTTGGGGTATTGAATTTTTATTAAATATGGCTATTATGTTTGGTGTTTCCTATTTCTATCCAAATCAAAAAAGTTTAGATATTGGTGATATTAGTTTATTGGACTTAACCGAATGGAAGCATACTAAAAAACTCTCTATGGGTTTGTGTGTAGTGACCCTTCTAATTTATATTGTGTTGGGGCAAGTTTAAATTAGAATTCTATTGCCAAAAGAGTAGAGTATGATGCCTTACTGAAATCGCGCTAATTTTTTTTGTCATGGAAGAGACTAACAAAGTCTTGAGACGAAGAACAAAACAATCTATAGGTTTATAGATCGCTTAATAGAAGGTATTCAGCCAAGAACTGATAGAGCAATTCACAATTTATATATATGAATATTTTTTAATGACAAAATCCTTTCAAAACAACAACTTAACATAATATAAATTATATAACAATTTATTACGCTCAAGTATATATCTGTATGGCGCTATTGAATATTTGAAGCATTCTATATAAGTGCACATTGTAGTATTTTATATATTAAATTATTAAAAACTTACCGATGAAATTTTAGTACCACTTCGTATTGGGCATGGCATCTATCTCCATACAAATTTGAGTTTTGGATGAACCCTTAACCAGTAAATTATTCCAAACTCATGAAACCGCTTAGGTAAAATTCACACATTTTAAATATGAACTCATAAGCTTTATGAATTGTTATTTAAATTGGTATTAATAAAATAGAAAAATAAATGAAAAAAAACCTGAGCTTATATATTTATACATGTATATTTTTCTCAATATTTTTTCCAAGTTGCCAATCATCTGTTAAAAAAGAAAAACGCTCTCAAATAGATTCATCCTTATTATCTCAAAAAGCAACTATCCAAGATGTAGAACAAGGTATTCGAGCCAATATAGATGCCCAAATCAAAGCAGGTGATGGTTATTTCACTTTTTGGAATGACAGTGTAGAATTAAGTTTAAAATTGGTCCGGGTGCATACAGAGTACCTATCTTTACTTGGATCCAATGAATTCTTCGCCTGTGTAGACCTTGCCACAGAAAATGGAGACGTTTATGATGTAGACTTCTTTCTCAAAGGTACTGTAGGCAGTATGAAGGTAACCAAGACAAATGTGCATAAGCTCAATGGAAAGCCTTATTATACTTGGGAGCAAGGTGACGACAAAATATGGCATACGGTTCCTGTTGAAAATGCCGGTTCCGAACTGTTGGGTGTGATTGAAAGTGCTGATCGTTTTACTTTCACTTATGAAGTGCAACTGCCTGAATTAAGTGAATCTGCGGAAATTTGGCTTCCTCTAGCACAAAGTGATTCTTTCCAACAAGTTGAAATCTTGACTATTGATGCTCCTGTTGAACATAAGCTCCTTACCGAGGGTGAAAATAACAATAGTATTCTTTTTCTTAAACTTATGCCTGAGCATGCTCATGATAAAATTATTATACAATATCAAGTACGGAGAATTGAAAAGTCAGTCTATATTGAGGAAACGTTCAATCCTAAAAAATACATTAAAGCTACCTCTTTAAACCCAGTAGGAGATCGATTTGAAGTGATTTCTAGCGCCGTAATTGAATCAAAACAAGCAGATACACCCTTGATGAAAGCAAGAGCCTTGTATGATTATATTATAGATAATATGCGGTATGCGAAAGAAGGTATTTATGGAACGGGAGATGCTAATTACGCTTGTGATTCCAAATCCGGTAATTGCACAGAATTCCACTCATTTTTCATCTCGCTTGCTCGTTCTGTAGGCATACCTTCTCGATTTGCCGTAGGCGCCTCTATTCCCTCTGAGCGCAATGAAGGGGGGATAGATGGTTACCATTGCTGGGCAGAGTTTTATGCGGAAGGAAAATGGTGGCCTATAGATATCAGTGAAGCCAACAAATACACACCATTGGCCACCTATTATTTTGGACATCATCCGGCCAATCGAATTGAATTCAGTCGGGGCAGAGATTTGAAGCCTGATCCTTTACCTCAATCGGGACCTATCAACTTCCTAGCTTATCCCATATTCGAAATCGGAGGTGAGCCGGCTTTTGTTCGAACTACTTTTTCTTTCAAAAGAACAACGTCCGAAATATAATATCTTATTTATTTAGGATGCTCAGCGTCTGAAGTATCATCTGTAGGATGTTCACTATCTGCGGCATCATCTGATGGATGTTCGCTGCCTGAGGTTTCTGTCGATAAACTATCAGAAGGATGTTCAGTACTTTCAGTGGATGTGGTTTCTACTTTATCTGTGCTTTCGGCCTCTTTTTTTGAAGGTGTGCTGCAAGCACTTGCCAATACGAAGATGAAAAAAGAAAGTATCCATAGACCACTTATTAGTGATTTTAACTTATTGGAAATAACTATCATAATTTATTTATTTAAAGAAACAATAAAAATAAAAAACAAATATAAGAAGTTACAATTATTTTTTGAGCTTCTTCATTAAAATTAAAGTGTAATCGGTAATATTTAATGTGAGAACTAAATTATTAGCTTGAACTAATTTTGATTGATTTCAAGCAGTTTAATTTAAGATATTTTAAAATGTTTATAAAGAGTTAAAATTGATCTTGATTATTTAATTGAACAGGTATCCTATCAAGGATGATACGATGAACTGATGATTATTTTGAAAAGTGGGTTCCTACACCATGCCGGAATCAAACTTTACTTCCCTTAAGCTGATTGTACCGCTATAGGTCCCACCCGCTCAGAATTTATTAACCTATCGGTTCATTTAGATAGCCTCCTCTCCTCTTGTTCAATACCTGAAAAGGATACCATCTAGTCTCTTTATTGATGGATTCTCTAGACGTCAATGTCTCTCCTATATTTAGGGGTAACTAAGTTAATCTGATCTTCAGATGTATTGTACTGCTAAGTTGATAGGTTCATACCAGTCATGATTGGATAAATTCAACGTACCCCAACGGATGGGGAACATTATATTCGCTTTTAAGTCTTTGGCCGCTGGGATCGATTGTTCGGTATGCATGTGGATGTCTCGCCATCCTAGATCTTCTCCATTATCACCAATTTTAATAAATCCTATCTCGATGGGTCCTAATTCCTCTCCAATAGTTCGAAAATGATTACCAAAACCTGAATCACCACTATGATAAATGCGATGATTTAGATTAGAGATGACCCAAGAAGTTCATAAAGCAGCATAGTTCAAGCCAGTAGGGCCCTAATAATGTCTTGCAGGGGTACAATGAATGGTGAATTCATATCAGGTGAGACTTTCCTACCAATCCATTTCATTGATTTGGGTTGCTGAGATGCCCCATTTAATAAGATGGGCTTTGAGACCAATGCCTATATAAAACTGGCTCCCTGATGCAGCCAATACCTTAACCGTTTTCAAATCAAATGATAATGAGAAATGGTAACGATGTCAATCGCAGGCAAGGCCTCTACCATCAAGGGAGAAGGATTATACCGTTTGGGTGAAATCAATTTTATGGAAAAACGAGATCTGATAGCATGAGATCTGTCAGTATTCTCTTGCCATCATTTCGATATAAACGGTAGCACGCCCAAGTCAAGTAGTCTTCATGCCAACTTTGACTGAGTCAGCAAAAACCGGAACCTCCATTGGAAATAGGCCTGGCGGTACGCGTTGCTGGTCTCCAAGTAAGTCGATTATATTCACCTTGATATCGTAAGGGATAACAGATGGCGAGTTTTGAAAATGAGTTCCATTAAATGCCCTAGGGACTCGAGCTTTTACAGTACTTTCTTTATCCATGATTCCACCGAATTCTATTCCACTTAAAACCCATTGAACCAGCGCATAACTCAACAAAGGAATACTAGCAATAAAAGCAAGAATGATTTTAATTTTTTTTCATTTTATATAAAATGAGTAAATAAGCGCAACACTCATTGTTTGATTCATTTTACCAAAAAGATTCATTTTGGACCTTAGATGCGGAGAAATTGATAAATATACTTAATCACTGGCAGAAGAAACTATTCGACAATGATGAATTTATGGTCCATACGCTTTCCTGTAGTTTGACTCATCATCTTTACCACATACAAGTCTGGCTTCAATGATTTTAGTGAAAGATTATTATTTTTAGGTATTTCACTATTTAAGAGTCTATATTCATCTATGGATACGATATAATAATCATATTCAGAAGGATAGAATTTGATGAATTCTTTTGCAGGATTTGGATAAAATCAAGTTTACTATTTAATGAAAATTCAGTTCTGACCTCTGTAAATACAAACCAATTGAAATTATTTCTCCCGCTCCAAGTATTTTTAGGTGGAGCGTGTAAGATCCAGCAAGCATCACTGCATTTGCATAGATGATTACCCAATCTTGCCATCCTCCGGTTACAGGTGTTCTCTTAGCGAAAATCTCAATTTCAACAGAATCCACCACTGAATAAAAGCCTAATGAGACCTCAGCTCAGAGTGAGGCAACTCTCAATTTCCGGATATCAGTTCCTAATAGGTTCGATTGTCGGTCTATCTAAAATGAACCTAATTAAAAAAGAAATTGCAAATTTGAGTCATGTAAGCACGAGAGCTATTGAAATGTCACGCTATCGGTTAAGAAAAATACTAAGGCTAAAAAAAGGTGAATTTGGTCGATTTTTTTAATGAAAGTCCAATGAGTATTTAGATAATAATGATGACCCCATGCAACCCTCATTCAAGGGCGTATTTTTACAATTTCTGCGAAAAAATAGGCTCCATTGTCCTCACTAAAATTAACTTTTTGATAGGCGTCCTTCTTTGATTCATTGAGATATCTAAAAAAATCAGCCATAGTATTGAGCCATTTGACAATTGAAGAGTAATTTTACTATATGATCATAGTAGTTTCCCCAGCTAAGAACCTTGACTTTACCTCAAGATACGATATTCAAGTGACGCAACCCAGACTCTTGGAATGCACCCACGAACTCATCACTACCTTACGGAAAAAATCTGTTAAGGATATTGAAAATTTGATGGGTATCAGTACTTCTTTGGCAACATTAAACGTTCAGCGGTATCATGATTTTGAAAAGGACCCTTCTATAGCGCACACTCAACCTGCCGTTTTTGCCTTTAATGGAGATGTTTATCAAGGCTTACAAGCGCCTACATTTGATGCCCAAAAAATCGATTTTGCTCAAAAGCATCTTCGAATTCTTTCTGGTTTATATGGTTTACTGAGACCTCTAGATTTAATTCAGCCTTATCGACTAGAAATGGGCACTCAACTTGCTTTTGATGATTATAAGACTCTTTATGAGTATTGGGATACAAAAATCATGAATTTATTATTGGAAGATCTTAGGGCACAAAATGATAATGTTATCGTAAATTTAGCCTCGAATGAATATTTTAAATCAGTGAATAAAAAGGAGTTTCCGGCTGTTGTCATAGATGTTGAGTTTAAAGACTTCAAAAATGATCATTACAAGATCATCTCATTCTTTGCTAAAAAAGCAAGAGGAATGATGTCTAAATACATTATTGACCATGCGATAAGCGATCCGGAAGATTTGAAAGGATTTGATTCAGGAGGATATTACTTTGATCCAGAAGCTTCCTCAGCTCAAAAAATAGCTTTTAAAAGAAACGCCAAAAGATAGCATTTATTGAAGTGAAAATGCATTGTTGAGTTTCATTACCTAAATCCACTTTATTGCTTCCTAGGGAATCCCTCTCATATATGAAAGAGTCATGGGACTTCATTACGACCTTTCAATTAATGACTTTGTGACAAGGCTTTGTGCCCGAAAATGAGGTTCCGTTGTTTAATCTTGGTACGATTAAATATCTGCCTAACTTCAACCACATCTACAATAACCTTTTGGAATTAATTATGTTGTAATTTCAGTAAATTCAACGCTGAACCTGCTTTAAACCATTTAATCTGACTTTCGTTGTAAGTATGGTTCACCGTAATTAAATCCTCACTCCCATCTTGATGATTTGCCCGAATAGTCAGCGGTTTTTCAGGTGAAAAGCTACTCAAGTCTATGAAATCAAAGCTGTCATCCTCTTGAATTTTATCATAATCATTTTCAGAATTAAAAGTTAGGGCCAACATCCCTTGCTTTTTCAAATTGGTTTCATGAATTCGAGCAAAAGACTTAACTATGACCGCACAAACGCCTAAATGACGGGGTTGCATAGCAGCGTGCTCTCTAGAAGAACCTTCCCCATAATTTTGATCTCCTACCACAATCGTGGGAATGCCAGCAGCTTTATAAGCGCGCTGAGTATCTGGAACGGTTCCAACTACCCCAGTTAGCTGATTCTTAACTTTATCAGCCTCATCATTAAAAGCGTTGGTAGCTCCTGTGAGGGTATTGTTGGCAATGTTGTCAATATGACCTCTGTACTTCAACCATGGACCGGCCATGGAAATATGATCAGTGGTACATTTTCCTTTGGCTTTGATGAGTAGTTTGGCACCCATGATATTTTCTCCATTCCAGGAAGCGAAACTTGCCAAAAGTTGCAACCTTTTTGAATCAGGATTTACTTTGACCTCAACGCTTGAGCCATCTTCGGCCGGGGCCAAATAACCTGCATCTTCAACATCAAATCCCTTTGGCGGTAATTCCCATCCTGTAGGTTCATCAAGCTTTACTTGTTCCCCCTTGTCATTGGTCAAGGTATCGGTGATTGGATTGAATCCCAAGTCACCAGATATTGCCAAGGCAGCGACCATCTCTGGAGAGGTTACAAAAGCATGGGTATTGGGATTTCCATCATTTCTTTTTGAGAAATTCCTATTAAAAGAATGTACTATTGTATTTTTTTCTTTCTTATCGGCGCCAGATCGAGACCATTGACCTATGCATGGACCACAAGCATTGGTAAATATTTTCGTACCTAGATCTTCGAAGGTCTTGATAAATCCATCTCTTTCTATAGTATATCGAACAAGTTCTGAGCCCGGATTAATCCCAAATTCAGCAGCGGGTTTTAATCCCTTAGATACTGCTTGTGCGGCAATGGAAGCTGCCCTTGAGATATCTTCATAGGAGGAGTTGGTACAAGAACCGATCAATCCCCACTCTACTTTCATGGGCCAATTATGTTTCTTAGCCTTTTCACGCATTTCAGATATCGGTGTTGCTAAATCGGGTGTAAATGGACCGTTTACATGTGGCTCAAGTTTAGAGAGATTGATTTCAATGACTTGATCAAAATAGTTTTCAGGATTCGCATAGACCTCGTCATCTCCCGTCAAATGCTCCTTTACCTCATTGGCCAAGACGGCAATTTTTGCTCGGCCGGTCGCTCTTAAATATCGTTCCATGGCCTCATCATAACCAAAAGTAGAGGTGGTAGCCCCTATCTCTGCACCCATATTACAAATAGTGCCTTTACCTGTACAAGAAAGTGTTTTGGCTCCTTCTCCAAAGTATTCAACGATGGCACCCGTACCTCCTTTGACCGTTAATATGCCTGCTACTTTGGATATCACATCTTTGGGCGCAGTCCAACCGCTTAGCCTTCCCGTCAATTTGACTCCTATTAATTTTGGGAATTTCAATTCCCAAGCCATGCCTGCCATGACATCTACGGCATCTGCGCCGCCAACCCCTATCGCCAACATACCTAAACCTCCTGCATTTACGGTATGTGAATCCGTACCTATCATCATGCCTCCTGGAAATGCATAATTTTCAAGAACTACTTGGTGAATGATTCCTGCACCAGGTTTCCAAAATCCTATTCCATATTTGTTAGATACAGCCTCCAAGAAATTAAAAACTTCATTGCTTGTATTCAGTGCGTTTTGTAAATCGGTACCAGCACCTATTTTGGCTTGAATCAAATGGTCACAATGTACTGTCGTGGGGGCTTCTACCCTCTTCTTTCCTGCTTGCATAAATTGAAGCAAAGCCATTTGGGCCGTCGCATCTTGTAGGGCGATGCGATCAGGAGCAAAATTTACATATGAATCACCTCTTTTGAAGACCTCGTTATGTATTCCTTTAAACAAATGTGAATAGAGTATTTTCTCTGATAAAGTTAACGGTCGTTCGTTCAATGCTCTGGCCTTTTCAACCCTTTGCGAAATTGTTTGATAAACCTTTTTGATCATTTCAATATCAAATACCATAATATGTAAATTTTAGCCGCGTTCATTTGATTAACAATGCGAAGATATCTAATAAAAAAAATGTCTCCAAGTCCTCCTGTTTTATTTATTAAGTCGTTTAATTAATAAAGATATTTAAAAAATATCCTTGATGGATTAGAAAATTCACGACGAGGAAAGGTTTTCTAATGACCTTGGGCAATAACTATTTTATCCATTTAAAAGCATGGTATATATTCAGAGTACACCTATTCCTTATCATATGAAAATGCAATGATTTTTTAGATTTTAGTTTGTATATTCTGATTCGTCTAAATTTGTATTTAAAGTAGACCTTGAAAGAATTATGAATTTAAGTTTTTGGGAAAGAAATCAATGGTTTGACAATCTAGATGTCATCATTATTGGTAGTGGTATTGTCGGTTTAAGTACGGCGATTCACATACTAGAATCTAATCCTCATCATAAAGTTTTGATTCTCGAAAAGGGGATCTTACCACAAGGGGGAAGTACTAAAAATGCAGGATTTGCCTGTTTTGGAAGTCTTTCAGAGCTCATTCATGATTTAGATAGCCACAGTCCAGCGGAAGTGATTGATTTGATTCGGTTGCGTTGGGAAGGATTGAACTCTATGAGAACCTTACTTGGAGATGAGCAGATGGGTTACGAATGTCATGGAGGCTATGAGCTTTTTTTAGAACAGGATCTCCCCTTATTTAACAACTGTCGTGAGCATTTAGAACATATTAATAAGCTTTTACTTCCTGTTTTTAATGCACCCGCTTTTGTTGAGCAGGCTACTCCGTTTGACTTTGGCAATGTACATCATCACTGCTTTTTTAATCCCTTTGAAGGACAAATAGATACGGGAAAAATGATGGATGCCTTAATAAAAAAGGCCGTAGGTTTAGGTGCTCATATTCTGACGAGCATGAATGTAAATAAAACATCTATCGATGGCAAAGTCTATCTTCAAAACGATTTTGAAATTCAAGGGAAAAAGATCGTAGTAGCGACTAATGGTTTTGCTAATCAGCTTTTAAACGTGTCCGTAGTGCCAGCGCGAGCTCAAGTGTTGATCACTCATAAAATCGAAAATCTAGCTATCAAGGGCACCTTTCATATGGATGAAGGCTATTATTACTTTCGAAACATTAATGATAGAATTTTGTTAGGTGGCGGTCGTCAATTGGACTTGAAAGGAGAAACAACTTCCGAATTTGGTTTAAATACACTTATACAGGAAAACCTTTCAAAACTTTTAAAATCTGTCATCTTACCACAAACTCCTTTTGAAATTGAAGATCGTTGGAGCGGCATCATGGGTGTAGGCAATCAAAAAATACCATTTATAAAAACTTTTTCTGATCAACTTTATTGTGGTGTGCGATTGGGAGGAATGGGTGTGGCAATAGGTAATCTGGTTGGTAAAAAACTAGCAGAAAAAATCAATCTCTGAATATCCTCAATAAAGGAGGATAAATGCAGCCGATGTCATCCTATTTTAATAATAAGGGGCAAGCAGTTTTTGACCAGTTGCTCCTGACTTTTATATTATATTTTGCTGTAAAAATAATTAAAGAAGTAACAAATGAGAGTTGGGAAAATAATATAGAAGATAACATATTTGCCCCTTTGCAGATGACTAACACATTTACAAACCTAGAAGATGTAAAGGAAAAGGATAATTTTTCTTTAGGTTATGGTCTTTATCGAAATAATATTAAAAAAGTAAATTTTGAGAAATACCATGACTACAAACCAGCAGGAGGTATAAGAAGTACATCGAAAGATCTTTCAAATTGGATGATAGATTGGCTGAACAGCGGAAATTATGATTCTGCTCAAGCAATTCCTCTAAACTTTGCGAAAAAAGTTAGAATGTTTAATAATTCAAGAGATGGTGATGATGAGCCTGATCTCTTCTTGCAAGGATATGGATTAGGCTGGAGGGTTGAAGTATGAAATGGTGAATTTAGAGTACAACACGGTGGGAATACTTCAGGTTTTACCTCGCTATTAGTAACGTACCCATTTAAGAAGTTTGGAGTAACTGTTTTGGTTAATCAAGATGATTCAACATTACCATACATCGTTGCTTTTATTGTACAAAATAGACTATTGCAAATTAAGGGAACCGATACCTACCCTGTAAGTGTTCAGGATATTTATCAGCCAAGCGATATAAATGAATCATTGAATAATAAAAAACCACATTCGAAATCACTGGACTCATTTGTAGGGGTATATGAGCATAAAGGATATGGCAAAATAAAGATAAAGCTAGAAGATGATAAACTATACGCCATCTATCCTACGTGTAAATTTTTCTTAGAACACTTACACTATAATATATTTGTAATGAAGCCTTTAAGTGATGTTTTTAATCCAGAATTCGCATTAAATTTTAAAATGACTAGTGATAGTGAAATTTCTTCATTTACAATCTGAACCAATTGAGTTTAGTAAGAAAAAGGAGGAATGAAAACTACTGCCAACAATGGCTATAAACAATTGGGGAAGAAGTGATTAAACGAAAGCATAAACATATAACAAGGGTAGATACTAAACTGAACAATTAGGGCGTAAAATCCCCAACTATTCATAGCCGAGACCGGTAGCCTAATGTACAAAAAAAAATAAAAGAACTTTATGGATGGAATGAAACTTTAGAAAAGGATGTTATGATTGCAAGTGAAGAAATAGCTTATTACCTCACTGATTTTATCCCTTTATGAGCCTATTCAACAAAAAAAATCACTAATTTCAGCTGCTTTGTTACGATCTATTCCGCATGATTATAGCATTGGTTTTAACTTTTTTGAATATCTAAAAAATAGATAGCTAATTGTCTTATTAGTGGCCGATCTTTGTCTTTAAATACTCAATCGAGTAAAAAGAATTATAGCTTTTATTTATGCTAGTGGTGTTGACTGCATTTTAGATCTCATGCTAATTAGCCACTCTTAGACCATTTAGCCAATCAATCACTTATGTGCTTACAAGTTGTTTAAAACATTTTTCATTTTTCTTATAGTAATGACCTAAGAACTATAATATTTGCATCGAGCTACAGTCAGTAAGATTTAAACGCCAAATTAATATATTTCAAATGAGTAAATACAATACAGGAATTGAATTTAAAATGACTCTGGTCTATTTAATCATTAAAAAAATATTTTGATCAACCCACAATCAGGGCATTCAAAGCTAAAAACTCTTTAGATCGCTCATATGAGGCCTTTATGAAGAAAAACATTAAATATGTGTCAGAGGCTGACTATTATGCCCTTGTGGATACGCTCCAAATAATATCCGAAGACGACTCTGAAAGTTAAGTGTTTTGTCCATATCTGATGTGGGCCCCACTACATCCATCTTTTTTTAAAACTTTGAAAGATGACAAGGTAGTCTATTTGAGTATTTCTGAGATTTTATTCCAAAGAAAATTTTAATATATTAATGAATTAATAAGCTTAATAAAGATAATATTAGGCAGATGTAGATATATCACTAGGTTGACCTGAGAAGATTTTTGTTCTTAGTAAGAATATTCATATTGATGTGGTCGCTGATAAGCCTTACAGCTGAAACTAAATGATTCATAATATATACAATTCAAATACCGTAAAGAATATGGGTTAATGAGGTTATTTCTCAGTTTTTATTTCTAATGATCATGACACTTCCTTGCCAATCCATAAGCTCGATTATCGATTCAGGAATATTTTCAACAAATGTATTGACGGCCTTAGGAATTCCATCCCATGTGTGATTGTAGTCATGAATGATGATGACTCCGCCAGGATTCATTTTAGGATAAAAAAACTTTAACGCTTCAAGAGTAGGTACATATAAATCTGCATCAAGATGTACCAATGCAAATCTCTCGTATTCCAAACTTAAAGTGGTTTCTGGAAAATATCCTTTCTTAAAGATGAGGTTATCATTACCTCCAATATAAGCGCGTACTATTTCTACATCAGTATCAGAAAAGTTGGAAGGGTCAAACTTATCCTCCTGCTGAACTTCGACTGTCAAATCTCTAGGATCAAAGCCATTAAAGGTATCAAATAGATAAAGTTTTCGATCTACATCCATCCAGTGAATTGCCTTGGCAGTAACTCCCTTGTGAACCCCTAACTCAGCAAAAGCACCTGTGATTTTCATTCTTTTGAGATACTCGATCTGAAACCAAAGATTATAAAATCGCACCCGATCTCGAAACGTACGTTCCATCTTAATCAGCTGAGGAGTCACTGTCTTGAGTGCTACCGCTTTATCCCATGCATAAGGTTTATTGATTTTATATGACCAAAACGTCTCAAAATATTTATATACAATCAGGATTAAACATACACACAATGCAAAGTTTAATACTTGAAACCAAGTTACGAACATAATGAAATTATTAATGGTCTAAAAAAATTAAAATTATCTATTATTTATTGTCTCGTCTGAAGTTTTTGAGTTCTGTATTGGGGACAATCACTGATCCATGATCCCACATGTTCATACTATAGACGAACTCCTTTTTAATGGTCATTTTTTCAGGTTCCTTAACGAGCTCAAAAGCTTCTTTTGCTAAATGTTGCCTATGAATCACCAATAGCTCCCATCCATTTTTTGTTTCAAATTTCATATCTAATGCAAACTTGATTTTATTCAAAGCCTTATCAAATAAGAACCGCTTTTTTTTCTTTACCATGAAGAAATTACGGTCTATATAGTAAAAATCTCGTTTTTCAGCGTTTACATATTTCACAAAATACGCCGTATCTAACTTTTCATAAATGACTTGGGCCTTTTTGTAGTTTACTTTGTGGCCTATTCCGAATAAATTAATATTTTCAGTACTTTTTCCTGTTGCAAATTCATAATCAAACTGTAGAATAGCATAATTCGTGGTAGCTATGTACAATATTCCTTGAAAAATTCCTTGTTCTTTGGGTTCAAAACTGATTTTATAAACCCATTCATTTTTAAATAATGTCAATTCTTTTTGATAATTGTATTTCTTAGGTTTGTTAATAAACTCTAAGTTGTCCGAGTTAATATTGGCAGTATTGACTAAAAAATTTTCTATATCCTTTCTAAGATATTCTGAGCTTATTAAATAATGGGTAGTGTCATCCGCATTTGTCATTACAGTATCTATGTCTTCAGAATCGGGCTCATCGAGCTCTAGTTTTGATGAAATGATACCCGTACCCATTTTGTAATACAATTCGTCATCTTCAACACTGAGTTCAATATCCTCTGTTAAGCTCAACATTTTTTCCTTAATCTGATTTTCTACCGACAGTGCTGTACTTTCTTGCAAAGAAATCCCTTCAATAGGCATAATTTTCGTTTCAGCACCATGGCTGTAAAAATCAACAATAACATCTCTGTATGATTTAATGTCCTCTGGAATGAGCTCTAAAACTTCATCGACTAATCCCTGATCAATGTCATCAAAGCTTGTTTTTAAGACGTTTATTCTGTTTGCTTCACTGAATGGAGTATTATTATAACTATGGTAAAAGAGGTGTTGTAACTGATTGACTTGAGGATGATTTTTAGGGAAATTTTTTTCAACTAATTTGATGATTGCTAATGCGTTCAACGTTTGGGAGTAAACCGGTATTTCCGCTAAATTTATTTGTGCAGATCGCAGCCATACGATTCCCTCCATCAATAGGGATTTAACACTGACACCTAAAGTTTCATATCCCATGTAGCTGAAATACAATGAATCTTCTAATCTATCAGCAGCGATGTCCATGACATACATACCCTCAGAATTAGAAATGCTACCATTGGAATAGTCATTAAAAGAAATACTAGCAAAGGGCAAAGAAAGACCCGTCTCCGCATCAATTACCCTTCCGGTAATGATTTTTTTTGAGCCCATATTGAAAGATTACAAACAATTAAAAGACTTATGAATGACATTCTCATATAACATTATTAATTTTTATAGATGTACAATCAAAATTGACTTAATGATGTAATTAGTAAGCAATAGGTTGTTTAACTATAATCGAAGGGATGATTCTTTTCTTTAGTTCTAACGCTGGGTCAGCATGTACTTATTCTATGGTCATCTTAATATTTTTTTTGTTTTGGAACAGTAGAAAACTACTATAGTTATTTTATGCCCAGGTAAAGATATCATTTGCAGCTGGGAGTCAGAATTCATTGATTATTTAATTGTATTTATCACAAAGGATGATTTAACTAAAAAGGGTGGATTAATGACCTTTTTAGGTTTACATTAATCCTTATTAAATAATAGTTGTCATATATATTATGATGCTTAGGCCCAATCATTATTGTAACTCTACCCTCTGCATGAGAACTTAAAATTGGAAATAATTGAAACTCACTCATTATTTATTCATAATTATGCTATTTTTTTGATTCTTTTTTAACAGAAAAATTAATTCATTTTTTGTTTTATAATAGCAATTTATTGATTGTTAAAATAATAAATTAGATCAATTAACTCAAATCTCAAAATGTGAAAATCTAATATTAACTCATTTCTGAGTCTTAATCATTTAACTGTTAATTGCTCAGGAGGATGACGCCTATCTCATACAATTTCATTGTATGAAAGTGACTGGAGACACCGATAAGTTTATCAAAACAAATAAATAACTTTATAAAAAAAAAAATAGCTAAAAAAGGCGTATCCGAAGAAAAATGGGCAGGTTGGGGTATGATACAATCTTGGTCTGAGCTTAATAAATTTCTATTCTTTCATTACTTCAAAAACCCTAAGTAATGTGCTACATTTGATTTCAGTATTTTTAATAATGCTCTTGCTCAAGAATCAGGACTTAAAACTCCAAATTAGGAGACTTTTGAAGCGAAAGGAATAGCTCCCTTTGAAATTTGGTAAATTGTTGACAATTTCTTAAGTGAACGGCAATCTAGTTATTTCATCATAAATGAGTTTAAATTCACGGACCGCCAACAGGTTGTTCGTATTAATAGATTATGGGGATAATTGATCATGAAGCCACAACAAAAAGAAAATATCGCAGCAAACTGGGACTTTGGTATTAGATTGACCAATAACCATTGGGAAGATGGCCGGATGGTAAACTACAATGGTATATCGTTTGATAGTTTCCATTCGATAGAGGCTTTATTAAAAAGCACCACTTACATTGATTATTCATCTAACCCGAATAAGTATCTTGAAACATACATGAGGGTGATTGAGGAAAAGCAATTGTCAATTGTCATAGATGTGCCAAATTAATCTATTTGGAAAAATTATAGATAAAAGTTGGAATTAATCTGAATATTTAACTGTTTTTTTTGTTTTCAAGGATCTTAATCATTTTAAGGCCTCTGATGTTGAAAATTGTAAATGAGTTCAAAAAAACAAACAAATAAGGCACTGAACAAAGGTCAAACGATTCAATGAGTAATAAAATTTCATCAATTCAAAGGATGTGTAAATGTGAATAGAAATAGGTTATTTGATAGTTGAGATATCACATGAAAACAAATCAAGATAAAAATATTTATATCATTGGAGCAGGTGTAAGTGGTTTGATCGCTGCACAAAATCTAGAACAAAAGGGATATGTGCCCACGATCTTAGAGGCCACGGGCAATATTGGAGGTCGGGTAAGAACTGAAATCATAGATGGTTGGATTTTAGATGTGGGTTTTCAAGTCTTATTAGATGCGTACCCCATGAGTAAAAAATACTTAAACTATGCCGATTTAGGTCTGCAAAAATTGTCTCCTGGTGCTCGTATTTACACCGATAATGATTCCTCCATCATTGGAGACCCACTTAGAGACATCTATATGCTCTTCCCTACCCTATTTTCAAGCATTGGATCCCTGCGCGATAAACTTAAAATATTTCAACTCAGTCTTCAACTAAAAAATACGTCAATCGCCGCCATATTTAATAAAAAAGAGCGTACTACCTTGGCTCATTTACAGTATTTAGGCTTTTCAAATAAAATAATCACTCAATTTTTTAAGCCCTTTTTTTCTGGTATTTTTTTGGAGTGCCATCTTCAAACGTCTAGCAGAATGTTTGAATTTATCTATAAAATGTTTGCTGAAGGTTTTGCCACTCTACCCAAGGCAGGGATAGGTGCTATCGCGACGCAATTGGCAGGTCAATTAAAGACGACTCAAATTCAGTTAAATAACGAAGTACAAAAAGTGACCACTGATTTTATAACCATGGCTTCAGGAGATCAATATCCTTATGATGTGTGTATTGTCGCTACGGATCCAAGTAGCTTTCTCGAAGGTTATTCTGTTAAAAACAGATGGAAAACATGCGATACTTTGTACTTCAGTGCGCCGGTAACTGATGTGCCACGCCCCATCATCCATCTATCAGCTTTTTCAGATACTTTAATTAATAATATTTTTTATTCAACGAGTGTTCAACGGGCTCCTGACCCCCATCTTCAGTTAATCTCCGTCACTGTAGTAAAGCAACATTCGTTTTCCTCTGAAGTCCTAGTTTCCCAAGTTATGAGTGAGCTTGAAAAGTATTTTTCTATTACAAAAACTAAATTCATCAAGCATTATGCGATACAAAGATCGCTTCCTGACCTCAGATCTGTATCTTACGAACCGAATCTTGATCCGATGACATATGCAGATAAAATATTCTTGTGTGGGGACCATACTGCCAATGGGTCTTTAAATGCGGCGATGATCTCTGGTGAAAGAGCTTCTAACAACGCATTGGATCGTCTAAAAACTAATTGAATTTAAAAGTGTACCCAAGCTCACTAAACAGGTATTCCTAGAATTAAGCCGTTATCAGGAAATACCATTACTCGTTATTGAGGTAATAAAAACTATTTTAGACTATAATAGAGCATATAAAGTGGATAAAGGACTATTAGTTAAAAACCAGCGTAAATATTCACCAATACAAAGCAATAAAGTAGCACCAAAAGTAGGTTTAGTGCTAGTTATATTCAGGAAAGTACGTTATTTGAATCCACAATTGTAAGCAATTTTTCAATCTCTTCGAGTCGGATCAACGTCTTGATATTGCCAACTTTTTATCACAGGTTCTTCAGATAATAATTCAAGTTTTTGTAGTTCTTTCAAAAAGTGACTTCCATGTTCAACACGCTTTTTGTATAAAACGCCTTTCTCCTTAATAATTAAGTGGATTCCAAATTGTTCCATTTGACCCAAAATGTGTTCTTTTTTTGGGTCTTTTTCGTATTTGGGGAGAGCTATAAAATCTTCTTGATTAACCATGACATATTATTTTCACCTAGAACGCTGCAATACGCAAATACGTTCCAATTATAGACAAAATTTGAATGAATTACGCTGAAAGATGAACTTATCTATAAATTATTTCTTCTTTTTGATTTTTTTTGTTTTCTATTTTTTTCAATAATCAATTCGTTGGCCTTGATTAACGCCCTCCAATCATTTTTTGGGTCAAAGGCCAAATCTAAGGTTGCCGCATAGTCTGCTTTATTTATAGATATTTTTGTAATTTCACTCATTAAATCCGATTCGATGAGATCATAGAGATGTTTTTCTTCAGTGCTGCAAAAAGAAATGGCCATACCTCGTTTTCCTGCTCTTCCCGTTCTGCCTACGCGATGGATATAAGTTTCACTAGAATCGGGCAAATCATAATTAATAACAAAATCAATATTAGGTACATCAATACCTCGTGCACTAACATCTGTAGTGATTAAGATTTTAATTGTTCCGGCATGAAACGATTTCATGGCTTGTTCCCTTTCTTCTTGAGACTTATCTCCGTGCAATGTTATCGACTGAATGTTGACACGATCCATAGCCAATTTTACGCGCTCTGCACGAACTTTGGTCCTCACAAAAATTAATATTTTTGCTTCTTCATTCTTTTCAATAAAGGAACCTAAAAAATAGCGCTTGTCACCCATCTCAATGAAAGCAACCCCATGATCGATGCTTTTTGCTACTGAATTATTGGGTGATATCTGAATCCGAATCGGATTTTTAACTATTGAATAAGCTAGTTTTTTAATTTCTTTATTAATAGTAGCCGAAAAAAATAAATTTTGCCTTCTTAAAGGTACTTTTCGGATCAAATCTCTGATATCGTCTATGAAACCTAAGTCCAACATATGATCGGCTTCATCCAAGATCAGCATTTTCAAATGAGTGATATCAATCATTCCCTGACTCAATAAATCAAACATCCTTCCCGGTGTAGCAATCAAAATAGAGGCTCCTGATTGAAGCTGCGTAATCTGCTCCTCTTGATCTACACCGCCATAAACGCAAACGGCAGAGGCTTTTATTCCTTTGCCTAAAGAAATGAAAGTCTGATGAATCTGCCGGGCTAATTCATGGGTAGGTGCTAAAATTAAGGCATAAATACCCCTTGTTCGACCTTTATCAGCAGCTACCATATTCAAAATAGGGATGACAAATGCTGCCGTTTTACCTGTACCTGTTTGAGCAATGGCCAAAACATCCTGACCATCTAGTATGGGCTTAATACATTTAAATTGAATGTCTGTAGGTCTGTTAAAACCTTGCCCTTCAATATTCTTTTTTAGGGTGGTATTAATATTGTATTGGGAAAATTTCATAGTTACGATAAAGCTCAAAGATAGAGCATTGCTTAATCAAACTCTTTTCTTGCTTGAACTTGAAAAATAAATTTAATCTCATACTTAGCTCAAAAAAAGTAAATCTATTTTTAAATTATTTTAATATTTATTATTTTAAGGTGTAAATAATTTATAAAAATATTAATAAATTTGTGATTATATTAATAAAATAGCTCTTATATCCTAGTGGATACTATCGGTTTGTTAAGTATAAATGGTCAAGAAGTCACCTTAGGTAAGGGTCATATTATTTTAAAAGCTAACGAAAAGATCAAGTATATCTATTTCTTAATTAAGGGTACGGTTGACTATTACAATTGCCTCGATCATCCTAGAGAAGAAATTTTTATATATAGAAATAAAGTTCCTCAAACCCCCATCGGATGGTGTGGTCTTTTCCCACCTGCACGAGGCCTTAATAAAATAGTGATAGCATCAGATGAAGCTGTTTTTCAGCGTTTTGAAATAGAAATATTTAAAAAAGAACTACAATTAAATATTCAAAACATATTGTTAAAATTATCCAAAACTATTTTTAATCAATATTTAGAGGTCCTTAACAGTCAACATCCAGAAATCAAAGTCGATCACCTTAATGCAGTAGGACAACGCGAAAGTTATCAACTTCTTCAAAAAGCTCATTCCCATCAATGTTTAATGCTCATTAAACGTTCTCCATTTTTAGGTGAGATGGGTGATCTGTTTTTAAAAAAATTAGTAAAAAAACTATCCATTAAATCATTTCCAGCTCAAAAACATATATTTCGGCAAGAAGATGCTTCACAAGGAATTTATATCATGATAAATGGTGAAGTATCTATTGAGCGTTCTCAGTTAGGTGTTTCTCAACAATTACGAACCCTTTCTACGCCTGGATTTGTCTGGGGATGGGAAAGTCTAATCCATGAAAAAAATATAGCCTCAGCCGTAACTGTTGTAGCTACTCAAACGTTATTTATCACCCAGGAAGAATTTCAATTATTAGTAGTCCATGACCCTCAGCTCACGCATCAATTATATATGCGTTTGCTCTGGATGGTGGATAATCAGTTACAATTGTGCTATTCAAGATTTTTAAAAACAAAACTTAGGCATGATCAATTGACCATTCATAATCTGATAAAAAAAAATAGTGTTAAATTAAAAGTTACCTCAAGACTTCATCAAGTACCTCATTTGTTAACCAATCAAGATACACGGACGCTCGCTTTTAAAACCCTAAGTGAATTAAATACAACTGGAGATGCTCAGGAGCGTCATCTGTCCTCGATATCTTTAGACCTCCTAAAACAAGAAAACAGAGATTTCAACTTCTATCAAGGACTCATTAATCTCTATCAAGAAGTGACCGAAAATACTTCCAAATTAAGCTCTTTTGGAGTCAGGAAGGCCTGTGCGAACAGGGTGAAAGAATTATTTCGCCATGTTGATTTTCATATTGAAGGATGGGAAAACTTACCCAATGAATCAGGGCATATCTTCATTTACAACCACCTTATCAACCATGAGAGCTATACATTACCCAATGATTTTCAAATCACTTTAGATTCCCATTTTTTAAGTGCTATGATACTAGATGTAAAGTATGACGACCCTGGCATTCGAATTGTCAGAATTCCTGATGATGGAGAATATGGGCATCAAAATTATTATAAAAATCAAGGTCATATCAAGGTCTATGCATCATCCATAAACACACCATCTCAAACGGATAAAAAATTGGAGAACCTGTCATTTTATAAAGTGGCAGGTAAGTTTTTATCTGAAAATCAAAATTTAATTATCAGCCCTGAAGGCAAATCCCATACCACAGAGACCTCCCCGGGAACATTTAAAACCGGTGCTTTCAAATTAGCATTACAACAAAAGATTGAACCTTATATTGTGCCTATAGTATTGAGGGATTTTGATAAAAGAATGGTGCAAAACAAAGTGAAATGTAAAATTCTTAAACCCTTTAAAATCAGTAACTTTATTAATAAACATGAGAATCAACATGAAGTTATTTTTTTCGTAAATAATTATCAAAAAGAATTCAAAAAGGAAGTAATCAATATGAAAGATTCATTCAAATAATATGAATTTAAAACCACCAGATAATTGGGAAAAAGAAATTAATAGACTTCAAAAGAGAATTTCAACTCATCATCAAAAAGAGCATCTCATTGTATTGTATGGGAGTTCTTCAATCAGACTTTGGGTGCATCTTCAAAAAGATTTAGCTCCCCACAATGTGCTTAATCTTGGATTTGGTGGGTCGTCATATGCTTGGTGCTTACGCTATTTTAACACATTGTTCGATAGTATATCACCCCAGAGAATTATTTTTTATGCCGGTGAAAACGATTTAAGTCAAGGACTATCGGTCCAGCAAGTTTTCAATGATTTCAGAATGCTTATTGAAAAAGTAAGGGATACCTTTTCAAAGATTAAAATAACCGTAATCAGTATCAAACCGAGTCCAAGTCGTGCGACATTATCAGAGAAGTTTAATGAGCTTAATGCCATGTATAAAAAATACTTGATCAGCATTGAAGGAGGAACCATTCTAGATCTGTATTACCCCATGCTTACCTCGATGGGGCACATCAAATCGGATCTTTATTTATCTGATGGATTACATTTGAACCGTAAAGGATATGAGATTTGGTCCTATGAACTAAAAAAGTTTTTGGACTTACAAGAGCAATTAAATGAATAAAAATGAAACGTACCTAACGTTCTAAGAGAGATTGATACTTTGTAGTACTAAAGCCTTTTCCAAAGGAGAGAGATTAGTTTCTTCCAAAAGAAAATTTAAAAAAGTGAATAATTTCGGCGATTTATGAAAAATTAAAGCTTTATTAATAGCCACATAAGATTTTTTAAAATCATCAATCTTAAATGATTTTATGGCCAAATTATAATAATTTAATCCAATTAACTGATATAAATCAATGAGTTCAGCATCGAAATTATCATCACTCAATGACGCATTCATTGATGAACTATAAGCCATTAATTGTGCATCAACAGCACTTGAATTCTCAATAAATCCATTCACGGGATCGGTTGATTCGAACAAAATCGTCTCCTGACCTAAATTTACTTTTAAATAAATATGATGAGTTAATTCTCTCAGCTCATAATGAAAGCCGAAATACTCTAGAATGATGGCATAATAAGCTGTTGCGGTAAGGCAATTGTATTTACCTTGCTCCAAAATTTCAGAAAAATCAGTGAGTGGCTCAAAATTCCTTAAATACTTGCTATGTACTTTATAGAAAACATATTCAAGAAATTTTTTATCTGAATCAAATCGTTTCTTTTTTGAGTCAAGATGGTTTAAAAAATTAAGGATCTCCTCCTTATTCTTGTCAAAATGCTCAGCGGTCCCAATCAATATTAAATAATCTAAAGGATTTCCATTTTTATCTTTTAAATAATTAGAAATAATGCCACGTTCTATATCAGCAACAGCTCCTGATGTATGACGCCCATAAGTCGTACCTGAAACAAATAGCGTGATTAAAAAATAAATAACAAACCGTTGCATGGAGCCATTGCTTAATTCCTTAACACTAACTTAATGTTAAATTAATATTTAAACAAATTAATCACGTGAGGTGGAGAAAAACCTCCTAAGATTCTAATAGAATGATATATTTACTTAACAATTAGTTAATATATAAAGGGGAAACACGAGAATTAATGGGTAATAAAGTTCCATGAGAATTATATATATCTATGGGACTTGACTGTAACGAATGGAGGTTAAAATAGGAAATTAAGCCCTGACTTAATTCCTTCGTCTTCCTTTTCTATGATTTTTTTTTGGCCTCCTTTTATCTCGAAAGTTTCTTTTTTTCGAAGGGTCAGAAAATTTTGATTTTCTCGCGTGCTCATCAAGATTCACCCGGATATCTCGGCCTTTGATCTCGATACCGACAAAAGCCTCGCCCAATTTCTGATCGTACTTGGCGTCTACATCAAAATAAGCACAATTCTTTTGAATACTTAAAGGACCGAAATATTTGCGTTCTATTTTGGAATTATCGGATAAAAAATGAATCAAGTCTTCCTTAGTCATCCCATCAATTGTTCCTATATTGACAAAATATCTATTAAAAGCGCCCCCATTTTTCTTACCTGACCTGCTTGATAGTGATCCTGAGCCTGAAACTTCGTTTAAGTCAGATTGACCACCTCCCTGAATCATTAAATGATCCAATTGAGTCGTGATTAGTCTTTTTAGTATATCATCTTTATCCAAATGCTCAAACTGTCCGTTGAGTTTGCTTAAGATGCTCTCTGCTTGCGCATCTACGGTTGTATTGATAATTAAACTGGCCCAATTATTAATTCTTGTAGACTTGAGTTCTTCAAGTGCAGGTACCTCAATTTTTTCAAAGCTAATATTAATTCTTTTTTCAATTTCGGTGATTCTTCGCTCCTCTCTTGGTGTAATGAAAGCAATAGAAGTACCCTTTTTACCTGCACGTCCCGTCCGACCACTCCTGTGTGTATAACTCTCTAACTGATCGGGTAAGGTGTGATGCATCACATGAGTAAGGTCATTTACATCAATCCCTCTGGCAGCTACATCGGTTGCTATTAATAATTGCATCGATCGTGTTTTAAAGCGCTTCATGACAGCATCTCGTTGACCCTGGGATAAGTCCCCATGGAGAGCTTCAACCCCATATCCCAAATGACCTAAGTCATCTGCGATTTCCTGGGTTTCCCTTTTGGTCCTACAAAACAATACCCCCCTCATGTCTGACTGAATATCCATAAACCGCCTTATCGCCGGCACCTTGTTGGATGATTTTGTGATCACGTATTTATGGGTGATATCTCTATTGCTTTGTTCTTTTGAATTTACTGAGACTTCAACCGGAGTCTTCATGTATTTTGTTACAATTCTTCTGATTTCCTTTGGCATCGTCGCTGAAAACAGCCACGTCACCCTTTGCTCTGGAGTAAATGAAAGGATCTGATCAATGTCTTCTTTGAAGCCCATGTTAAGCATTTCATCGGCCTCATCTAAAACAACATACTGTACTTGATCCAATTTAATTGCCTTTCTTTTGATTAAATCTATCAATCGCCCAGGAGTAGCAATTACAATTTGAGTAGGCTTTCTTAATGCACTTATCTGATTGGTAATCGCAGCGCCTCCAAAGACCACCTCTACGTTTACTCCTTTTACACCTTTAGCGAATTGAGCAACTTGCTTTGCTGTTTGTTGTACCAATTCCCGAGTAGGTGCCAACACCAAAGCTTGAACCGATCGATTGTCACGATCGATAAGATCGATAAGAGGAAGCCCAAAAGCAGCTGTTTTTCCAGTTCCGGTTTGTGCTAAACCGATAAAATCAATAGGCGTATCACTCAAGAGCAAGGGGATTGCTTGTTTTTGAACAGGGGTAGGCGATGTAAAACCTAAATTATTAAGAACATCAATTAATGGATTAGATAATCCTAAATTAGAAAAAGTACTCAATGGGAATTTTTTTAATGAAGCGCAAAGCTAATCAAATGCTCGAGGATAAGTTTTTATTCTCCAATAATTAAATAAAACCCTCATTAAAATCTATTTAAAAATGAGAAATTTCTAAAAAAAAAACTCAAACCCTTGGTTAAAATTAATTTTAAGTCATTAATAATTACTTAGTAATATTAGTCGGGTTAATAGAAATTTTAATGTGCTTGTATTATGTTATTTACATCAAATTTGATTAATATTAATTACATTTTAATATTTTAAAAGAAATAAACATTAAATGAAGTTCACGGCACCACTCCATGCATTTACCTATTGGGAAAAAAACAATCCTGATCAACTAATGTTCCATCAGCCCTTTGCCCAGGGTCCGGTAAAAACGACTTATCGAGAAGCCGGAATTGAAATTAGGAAAATCGCCCAAGCCTTGATTGCAATGGATTATACTCCTAAATCCAAAATTGCCTTACTTTCAAAAAATTGCAGTCATTGGATTATGGCAGACTTAGCTATCCAAATGTCAGGACATATCTCTGTTCCTATTTACCCAACAATAAATGCCAACTCCATTGCGGAAATTATGTCTCACAGTGAGTCAAAAGCAGTTATTATAGGAAAATTAGACAACTATGAGGCTCAAAAATCTGGCTTAGAAGGATTCACTAAAATAGGGATTAAGGCTTATGAGGTGGAAGAAAAATTGATTTGGGAAGATATGGTTGCCCAAAATGAGGCTTTGACAGAAGTTCCGGAACAAAATCCTGAAGATCTGTTGACAATCATGTATACATCCGGTACCACCGGATCTCCGAAAGGAGTTATGCATAGTGTAGGCTCATTCAATGAGGTAACCAACACGGCCGTCGATGCAATTGCTATTAAGGCCAGTAAACCCCGTTTTTTCTCCTATTTACCTCTCACGCACATAGCCGAAAGGATAGGTATAGAAATGTTCGGATTGTATCAAGGAGGGAGTTTTAACTTTCCCCTATCAATAGAAACCTTCGCTGATGACTTAGCGGCGACTCAACCCGATCTGTTTTTTGCAGTACCTCGAATATGGACTAAATTTCAAGATAGTATCTTAAATACCATCCCTCAAAAAAAGTTAGATCTTTTATTGTCAATTCCTTTTATAAATAACGTCATTAGAAAAAAAATTAAGAAAAAGCTCGGCTTACTAAATACTCAAGCGATTTTTACGGGTGCGGCTCCCATTTCTATAAGCCAATTGATTTGGTTCAAACGACTAGATATTGACATTTGTCAAGCCTATGGTCTTACTGAAGATTGTATCCGCTCTCATTTTAATCTGCCTGGGCAAAATAAATTTGGATCGGTAGGCAAGCCACTGGCTGGTGTTGAATTAAAATTTTCTCCTGAAGATGAAATTTTAATCAAAAGTGAATGTTTGATGCAGGGTTATTATAAGGAAGAACAAATGACCAGCGAAGTGTTCACAGAAGATGGCTTTTTAAGAACAGGAGATATCGGTGAATATGATCATGATGGCTTTCTTTGGATTACCGGAAGAATTAAAGATCAATTCAAGACAGATAAAGGAAAATATATTTCACCAGCACCTATAGAGCTCGAAATGATGAAAAATGCGGACATTGATCAAGTATGCGTGGTCGGAACAGGTATTCCTCAACCAATTGGACTCATCGTCTTATCTGAAACAGGAAAAGAAAAAGAGCAAGCAGCATTGGTAAAGAGTCTTGAGCAAACCATAAAAATGCTAAATTCAAACTTAGAAAGTGTAGCAAAAATTGAAAAAATAGTGGTAATGAAGGAGGATTGGACTATCGACAATGGCTTACTTACTCCGACCATGAAAATAAAGAGGAATCGAGTTGAGAAAATTCATCGAGACGTATATACTCAATGGTTTAATGACGAAGCAGCTATATTATTTGAATAAGACACCCATTAACCTGTATTTCTCATAGCGCTTGAAAGCGCATTAATGGAAAGCATGATCTCAGTTTGTGTTTCTTGCGCGGCCTTTTCATCGTGTATTCTTTCAGTACGCCATTTTTTCAATAAATTGATCTGTCGCTCATGCAGTGGGTCCATTAAAGATGCTCGCAGCATATTTGAATAATAATGATTTACACGCCGTTCTTCAATTGGTCGTCCTAATAACACTTCAAAATGATATTTCACTCGCATCAGTTCGCTCAAAAACAAGTCCGTAAACTTTTCTCTAATCTCTGTATTTTTCACTAAATCAGCATATTTAAGCATGATTCTCTGATCAGTAGCAGCAATACTGGTATCTATATTTGTAAATACATATCTTATGAAGGGATCATCTTTCATTTTCAATTTAAATAAATCGTAATCCCCAGGAGATTCACTTTTTAGTTGGTCCAGTGCGGTACCAATCCCATACCAGCTGGTCATATGAAACCTGCATTGACTCCATGAAAAAACCCAAGGGATCGCTCTCAAATCTGAAAGTGAATTGGCGCCAGTTCTCTTGGCTGGCCTTGACCCAATCTTACTGGTCTCAATGGCATCTATAGGTGTTGCCTGTCTGAAAAATTCCATGAACCCTTCTTCATTGATCATCTTTTCGTAGGTCTTTTGCGAATTCATTGATAACTGCTCTAAAATGGTTGCTTGTGCATGGAAAGCTCTCGGAGAATGCCTATCTAAGATGGTTTTAGACAATGCATTGGCTGCTAACAGTTCTAGATTGTAGGCCGCATTTACCTTATTGGCATACTTTTGAGCAATCGTCTCACCTTGCTCGGTCAAACGGACATCGCCATTCAACGCTGAATGTGGAAGGGCATCAATAAAATAATGGGTAGGTCCAGATCCCCTACTAATCGAGCCACCCTTGCCGTGGAAATACCTAATTCTTACCCCGTTGTCAACGCCCACTTGACTTAGATTGTATTGGGCTTTGTAAAGGTTCCATTGGCTCGCCATGATGCCCCCATCTTTGTTACTATCACTGTAACCCACCATTACCTGCTGCACGGGTTCTTTTTCATCTCCCTTGAGTACTTGTAAAGTTCTTTTTGTAAAAGGGTGATTTAGGAAGCCGTGTAAGATTTCAGGAGCCACTTCTAAATCACCAATGGTCTCAAATAGAGGGACTACTGGTATTTTAGAAATTAATCCCGCTGTTGTCATTTGAGTAAGTCCGGCCTCTCTTGCCAAAACATACACCACTAATAAATCAGATAATGATCGGGTCATACTTACGATCAAAGAACCTATGCAATTCATACCATACTTATCTGTATGATCAGTAATCACCCCATAACATTTCATTACTTTTTGGGCATGCGTTTTAAGAATTGTTTTGGAATGCGTGAACAAACGAGCGGAAAGCAACTCTTTATTGAGAAATTCAAGCCGCTCCGTTTCACTCCATTCTGAAAAATTAGTCTTTTCAGCCAATGAGGCCTCTAGAAGCTCATCCATGGCCTGGTCATGAAAAGTACTGTTTTGACGAATATCCAATGCAGCTAGATGAAAACCAAAAATCTCAACAATCCTTATGGTTCCATTTACTTCGTTGTAGGCTGTTGATTGTGCACCAAAATCAATCAACTCTTTTTGTAATATTTTTAAATCGGAAAGCAGCTCTGAAGAATAGAGATACGCTCCTTTAGATGCTAATAATTCGGTAGCATGACCCCTTTTGGTATCAACGGGAAGTCTGGCAATCATTAAGCTTATGAACTGTCTAAAAACCTCTCCTTTGTTACGCGCCAAAATTTGCTCTCCATGGCCTATTAATTCCCCCTTCATTTCCATGATTCTGGATTGTAAAGCTTTACTAGAGGCTTCCAAAGGATGGGCAAAACTCAATTTTTTAACCAAGTCCAATAACTTTCTTCTAATAACAACAAATGCATTGAGCCTCAATTTCAGCAAGGTATCTCGAGTAACTGTGCTGGTAACCAAAGGATGACCATCACGATCACCTCCTACCCAATTTCCAAATCTAATTTTCGGAAAGGCATAGTTCTCTGAAACTTCATTCTGGGCAAAACCTTGATCATTACAAGCGCTAATCAATCGCTTATCTAATATTGGGATAACATCGGGAAATACATTGGTTAAATAGTGAGAGATATTTCTCAATTCAGACGCTACATCAGGTTTTTCCAAATAGATTTCTCCTGTTTTCCATAGACGGTAAAGAATTTGTTTGATATCCCGCCTTAAATCTCCTAGTTCATGCGTATTGTACATTGAGTTTTCGCGCTGCACCATTTTAAGATACAATTCTCTTCTGTGCTCAAGGACGGTCGCTCGCTTCGCCTCGGTAGGATGTGCTGTGAGCACGGGCTCAACAAAAACTTGCTTGATCCCTTCTATGATTTCTAAATTGGATATGCCGTGGGCATGTAATTCCTTGATATTAGAAGTCCAAAGACCACTGACAGCAGATAAATCTCTGCTCTCCTGTCTACGACGGTTTTGAACCGCTCCATTGATCTCTACCAAATTAATTAACTGGAAAACCAAGGAATACAATTGCAGATATTTTGAAGAAAACTCATGATCTCCCTTGCTCTCTGTATTGATCCAAGGAATTTCCTTTGCAATGTCCAAGGCACCATTCTCTTCTAAAATTTCCCTCAGAGCGGTTAATAAAAAAAACAAATCGTCATAAGGCTTCCCTATTTCCCTTCTTACGGCATTAAATACGTCATTCATAAATGATTTATTTTGTGGGTCTAAACTATGTTAGACACTTTTTTTTTCTTGACTCGGTAAAAATGAGGGGCGCAGCACAATAATAACAAGGAAAACCGGAAAATCTATCTGTCAGTAAACATTTGACACCTATATTTGCATTTCAAAATAAAAAAACTACAATATGGATAATCGAAAATATTTACCCCTTTTGTTAATTTTAGGAGCTTCGCTATTGGTCCTTTTTTCTATATCAAATAGTATATTCTTTACCATACAGGCGACCGAAAGAGCAGTTATGTTTAAGAAGTTTAGTGGTGGGTTGGACAAAGACAATATTTTCGAACCTGGATTTCATGTGAAGGCTCCTTGGAATGAAGTATACGTTTATGATGTTTCTGAGAATCAAATTGAAGAAACTATGGATGTACTCGATAAGAGTGGATTGAGTATTAATATCGACGTGACCGTAAGATTTCATCCTATGTACGATTCTATTGGCGAAATTCATGAAACCTTTCAAAAAGATTATATCCGTCGATTGGTTATCCCTGAGGTAAGATCAACGGTCAGACAAGTGACCGGTAGGTACACTGCAGAGGAAATTTATTCTACTAAACGACCGGAGGTTGAAAGTGCCATTAAAACTGAAGCGGCTGCGGTGTTGGCTTCACCGGGAAACAGTATTGTTATGAGAGCTTTACTCATTCGATCTATCTCGCTTCCTGAACAAATTAAAGAAGCAATAGAAAACAAACTTAAACAAGAACAAGAAGCATTGGCTTATCAATTTCGGTTGGATAAAGAGCAGAGTGAAGCTGAGAGAAAGCGTATTGCAGCTGATGGTGAGGCGATCGCTAACAAGATTATCAATAATAGTTTGACAGATGAGCTATTGAAAATGAGAGGCATTGAAGCGACGATCGAGCTATCCAAATCACCGAATGCCAAAACAATCATTATTGGTAGTGGTAAAGATGGATTACCCCTTATTCTTGGAGGAAATAATTAATAAAAATTAAACATATCATAACAGTAGAATGTCAGAATATGCTCAAATAATTGTAGATGGTAAAACCTACGAGCTACCCATCATAAGAGGTACAGAAAATGAATTAGCCATCGACATAAGTAAATTGAGGAGTCAATCAGGCATTATCACATTGGATCCGGGGTTCAAAAATACCGGATCCACGAAGAGTGCTATTACTTTTTTAGATGGGGAAATCGGGATTTTGAACTACCGTGGTTATCCCATCGAACAATTGGCTGATCATTCAACTTTTACGGAAGTATCTTATTTACTCATCTATGGGGAGTTACCTACTGCCGTAGAGCTGGCGGCATTCCAAAATGCGACGACACAACATACCTTAGTACATGAAGATTTTAAGACGATACTAGATGGATTCCCCTCTACAAGTCATCCTATGGGAGTGCTCTCTTCATTGGTAACGGCCTTAAATGCATTTTATCCAAAGAGTACAAATTTAGATAAAAGTCCTGAGGCCATCAACTTAAGTATCATTCGCCTATTAGCCAAGATGCCTACTTTCGCTGCTTGGTCCTACAAGAAAAAAATGGGTCAGCCAGTTAATTATCCCAATAATAATTTAGATTATTGCAGCAATTTTCTTCACATGATGTTTGCTTTACCCACCATGTCCTATGATATCAATCCGGTGGTTACCAAAGCGCTAGATAAGCTCTTAATTCTGCATGCAGACCATGAACAAAATTGTTCAGCTAGTACCGTACGTATTGTAGGTTCATCTCAAGCAAGTCTCTATGCCTCTATATCGGCAGGGATCAATGCCTTGTGGGGACCTTTGCATGGTGGAGCAAATCAAGCGGTCATTGATATGCTGGAATCCATTAAAGCAGATGGCGGTAACATTCAAAAATGGATGGACAAGGCAAAAGACAAAAATGATCCTTTCAGACTGATGGGTTTTGGACATCGGGTGTACAAAAATTTTGATCCCAGAGCCAAAATTATTAAGAAGGCTGCAGATGAAGTGTTAACTGCCCTTGGCGTTCAAGATCCTATTTTGGATATAGCCAAAGGATTAGAAGAAAAAGCATTAGCTGATCCTTATTTTGTGGAAAGAAAACTCTATCCCAATGTGGATTTTTATTCAGGAATTATTTATCGTGCATTGGGTATTCCAACTGAGATGTTTACTGTCATGTTTGCCCTTGGTAGATTACCTGGTTGGATCGCACAATGGCAAGAAATGCGGGGAAATCAGGAGCCCATTGGACGTCCCAGACAAATTTATACGGGGAAGACTAAAAGAGTATACTTTCCTTGTAGTCAACGATAATAATCCGAACTATATTATCAGTATTTTCTCTTAAGTATTTCGTTTAAAATAATGACTTTTTTGAGACCTCTTGGAGATTTAAACTCTTTCCTGATTTCACGAGCAGTGATTTGTTTAGGTCTGTCTTGAGAATCTTCTATCTCATATTCTTTGAAATGCTGATTTTTATTTAAGGGTGCAATTTTTGGAAAAGTCAACTCCGAAAAGGGTTCGGATGTTTTGTCCTTTGGAATTGAATTTTGCATAATAGTATGTTCCGTCTCAACATTAGCTATTTTCTCATTTTCTGTGACTATAACCTCTTCATTCTCAGCTTTATCTAGCGCATTCAAACCCGTAAATTCTCCCAATAATTCTTCGAATGTTTTGACTTTCTTTTTAACAATACTCCCTTTATCTTGGGATTCAGGAGCGACTGATTTGTTCTTTTTTCTTAACTTCGATAAAAAATATATCGCACCTAGTATGAGGTATATCCAATTTTGAATGTTGTCCATAATATTAAAGCTAAAAATAGCCTAATTTTACTAGCTTAACACCAAAACAGAATTATTTTTGTCTATGCAATTAACCCGCTTAGAAATAAAAGGCTTTAAAAGCTTTGCAGATAAAGTAGTCATCAATTTCGATCAAGGAATTACTGGAATCGTTGGTCCAAATGGTTGCGGGAAATCTAATGTGGTTGATGCTATTAGATGGGTTTTAGGTGAGCAAAAATCCAGAGTCTTGAGATCTGATAAAATGGATAATATCATTTTTAATGGGACCAAATCCAGGAAACCTACACAACTCGCAGAGGTATCTATAAGTTTTGATAATACCAAAAACTTACTTCCCACTGAATATAACCAGGTGACCATTAGTAGACGATTTTACCGATCGGGAGAGAGTGAATATCAACTCAACGGAGTAATCTGTAGACTCAAGGACATTACCAATCTATTTCTAGATACTGGAATCGCCTCCAATTCATATGCTATCATCGAATTAAAGATGATTGATGATTTGCTTAACGATAAAGATCATTCCAGGCGAAGTTTATTTGAAGAAGCTGCAGGCATTTCAAAGTTTAAAAAAAGAAAAAAAGAAACTTTAAAAAAGTTAAATGATACAGATGCAGATTTAAATCGCGTAGAGGACGTCCTTTATGAAATTGAAAAAAATCTCAAATCTTTGGAGAAACAGGCAAAGCAGACTAAAAAATACTACGAAATAAAGGAAGATTATCGGCTTTTAAGTATCAGTATTGCTCGTAAAGGGATCTTCAATCAACAAAAGACTTTTGATAATACTCAAAAACGGATTGCCGCTGAAAATGATAAAAAGCAGGCCCTAAACACGCAACTCTTAAAAGAAGAGGCGGTAATAGAAAAATTAAAGTCCGATCTTATTATCAAAGAAAAAGTACTGGCTGCTCAACAAAAATCATTAAATGATCATGTTCACAGCATTCGATCTTATGAAAATGAAAAGAAAATTAAAGTGGCTAGACAGCGCTTTCTTCAGGATAAAATTGACCTATTAAAGAATCAAATTAATCATGATCAGGAAAGTGCTGATCGATCTTCTTTCGCTATTCAAGGATTAAAAAGGACATTTGGTGTAGCGGAAAAAGATATAACAGCTCATTTTAAAGTCTTAAATTTAATGAAAGAAAAATTTGAGGCCCAACAACAGGCTACCCGAGAGGCGCAGGATCAATTGGATATCTGTAATCAAATCTATTTGAAATCACGCGAATCGGTCTTTCAATACTCCAAAAATTTAGAAATTAAAGAGATTCAATTAAATGCGCTCAAAGTTGAGTTTGAAAAAACCAATAGTGATTCATCTGATCACAATAACAGTCTACAGGAGTTTGACACTAAGGTGAATGAAATCGTTTTAGAAAAAGAACAAAAGCAATCCATTTTCGATAAACTATTTAAAAAACAAAAAAGCTTAGATGAGAAGAAAAAGGCATTGATTAGTAAAATTTACTTGATCAAAGATGAATTTAATTTGGTCAATAGAAACCTAGATGCTAAACAAAATGAATATAGTCTGACCAAATCATTGATTGATAACCTGGAAGGATTCCCTGAAGCTATCAAGTTTTTAAAGAAGAAAAGTCAGTGGAAAAATACCCCCCTACTTTCCGATGTCATTACCTGCCCCGTGGATTATAGGGTCTGTATAGAGAACTTTTTAGAGCCTTACATGAACCATTATGTCTTTGACAAAGTAGTTGATGCGATAGATGCCATCACACTACTTAGTGATGGCAATAAGGGTAAAGCACATTTTTTTATCATGGAACTTTTAGAAACCTTTAAAACCATTGATATCCTGCCCAATGATAGTTTGCAATCAGCCACTGAGCTGATCGATTATGACATTAAATACACAAAGCTAATTACGTATTTACTTCATAATGTATACATATATGAAGGCATTAAACCCCAAGGGGCTGATGAACTTGTATTGATTGAAAAGTCAGGTAAAATCATTCATAAAACCTACAGTATCTCCGGTGGTTCTGTAGGCTTATTTGAAGGTAAAAGAATTGGTAGGGCAAAAAATCTAGAAACCTTATCTATCGAAATCAAAAAATTGAAGCACCAACAGCAAATGTTATCTCAAAAATTACTTGAAAGTCAAAACGAATTTGAAAAGATCAAGTTAAAAGATAAATTAGTTGAATTGGAGAATTTAAAAGAGGAGATTAATAAAATAAATGAATCTTATGCTACCTTCAAAACGCGCCAAGAACAGTTTTTCATCTTACTCAACTCAAATACTACAAGGAGAGAAGATATTGAAAATCAGATAAAAGTCATCCGTGAAGAAATTAAGCTTCTGCAACCCCAGCAAAAGGAACAACAAGCAAGTCTCATTGAGTCAGAGCAGAAGGTTGATGAGCAAAAACTATCTGTCGAGAAACTAAATCAATTATTGGCTGCAGACTCATCGGGTTACAATGAAGCCAATATCAAGTACCACGAGGAAAAAAACAAAGTAGATCGTATTGCTCAAGAAATCCTTCACAAGGAAGAATCCTTTCAAAATAGCATAAAACGTATTGAGCATGATCAAGAAAATCTTAAAAATAGCGAAAAAGATTTAAATCAATTAATCAGTAATACCGTTACAGAAGATGATCAACTTGTCGAAATGTACGCTCGAAAAGAAAGCTTCGAATTGGCTTTAAGCGAAGTTGAGAAAGCCTATTATCAACATCGAGGAAACATTGAAGTACAAGAAAAAAATCTTAAAGAAATTCAGAACAATCGAGAGTCTGCAGATCAGTTGTTGATGGAATGGAGAGAAAAACTAAGTGAGGCTAAAATGCATCTCAATTCTATAAAAGACCGTTTATCGGTTGAATTCAATGTTACCTTAGAAAACATAGAAGATAATGAGTTAAAGCCTGAATATGAAAAACTAGGCTTTGATGCCCTTGAGAACCAAGTGAAAATCTCTAAAACAAAACTCGAAAACATGGGAGCCATCAATCCGATGGCTATGGAAGCTTATGATGAAATCAAAGAGCGCTATAGTTTTATCATCACCCAAAAAGAAGATCTACTGAAGGCAAAAGATACATTAATCTCCACTATTGGAGAAATTGATGCAGTGGCCAAAGAAACTTTTTTAAGTTCATTTGAGAATATTAAAAAGAATTTCGTTAAAGTATTTAGAGCCTTGTTTACAGAAGAAGATGATTGTGACTTAAATTTAACAAGACCAGATGATCCCTTGGAGTCCCCAATTGATATTATTGCCAAGCCAAAAGGAAAACGACCATTGACCATCAATCAATTGTCTGGTGGTGAAAAAACTTTAACGGCTACTGCTTTGCTCTTCGCAATATATCTTATTAAACCCGCTCCTTTTTGCATTTTTGATGAGGTAGATGCTCCTTTGGACGATGCCAATATTGATAAATTCAATCAAATTATTCGTGAATTTTCAGAGGATTCACAATTCATTATCGTTACCCATAATAAGCGGACGATGTCCAGTACCGATCTTATCTATGGCATCACCATGATCGAACAAGGCATCTCAAGAGTCATCCCTGTCGATCTGAGAGCTTTAGCTTAATCTGGCATAAATGCAAAAAAATACCCTCCAAATGAGAGGGTATTCAATGATCTTATGACGACGTTTTCGTTTATTGCTCTAATGGTTCAAAGGAATGCATTTCTTCATTAACTATCTCTAATTTTTCTGTCAACTCTTTTAAATAATCGGAGCTCATTAATTGCTGCATGCCTGCCATATCTACATCATAGAGCATGACCATACAACTCTTATCGTTGATTTTCCCAACAGTTGTTCTAGTTTCGTCACAAACGGCTGCTCGTTCTTTATGCGAATCAAACTCTTTCTTCCAGATACTGTAATTATTACAAGATACTTTAAAAACTAAATTCATTGATATTGTGGTTTAATAGTTAATAATATCAAATATAAAAAAAATCTAGTATTCAGAAAAAAAATTAAATTCACTTACTGATTAAGCATTATGGTAGAATCGCTCATGCACAATTGAGCCTTGCTCCCATTGCTGTACCGCTACTTGTTCCATATTGACACGATTTCCTCCTTTAAAAGTAATATCCATCGCTACTTCTACAAAAACTTTTCCTTTATCTATGTCTTCGGATATTGCTTTTACCTCAAGGTTATGAAAAACTTCCACATTATTTAAAAATTGTTCTTCATACTTGCGGCAGGCCACTTTTCCTTCTCGCTTTCCTGAGGGTTCTTCCATCACTATATTTTCAGCATAGTTAGCATCGAATGCTTCCAATAATTGTCCTTGTCCTACTTGATCGTAAAGTTGCTTGCTCCTTATTAAGTTTGTCATATTTTTTTTGTTTAATTAAATCATGACACAAAGATTTCAAAAAAATAAGCGGGCTGCATTAATCTAAATTAAGAAGTTTAACACTAAACCAATGCTATTATGTTTTTTGACTTCTTATTTTACTGAGGGCTTCAGGAGTGATTCCTAAATAAGAGGCGATCATATATTGTGGGATTCGATTGGGCAAATATGGATAATCCTTGAGAAATAATGCGTACCGTTCACTAGCAGTGGCACTCATAAGCATCAGTACTCTCCGTTGTAATAAACCAACCCTTCTACCCAGTAAATGCAAATTTTTTTTGAGTTGATCATGACTTAACTGATCTTGATCTAAGTGATCTATTTTTAATTTTATCAATTCCGTATCCTCTAAACAATCTATGAATAATTCCGTGGGATGCTTATATTGATATGCCTCAATATCTCCAATAATCCACTCCTCCGGCGCAAACATAAACACATGCTGTTTGCCTTTACTGTCAATCGTATAACTTCTTACCAGTCCTTTTTTGATATAAAAAGCCTTAAAATGTACTTCTCCTTTATTTTGAAGAATGGTTCCCTTTTTAAAGAACTTTATCTGGGTGTTGGGATCTTGCAAAGGTAAGGACGGAGATGGAGACATATCAGATCATTTAAATCTATGGAAGAAGAACGCGATCTTTTCTAAACCGCTTTTACATTTATCCATTTACGTTGATCCTGATGAGTTTTTCAACATTTAAAAAGTAGCCTGTTCAAAAGGCGCTAAGATTAGCGTCAAAAAGCCAGTTTTTAATTGATTTTATCATCGATAGAATGTTTACCCCCACCCATAAACATCAAAACTAAAAATACGGCTAAAAACATCAATGGCTTTTCTTGCTTGGAGAAAGGATCGGCACCATGACGAATAAAAGCCGCAACAAACATGGTAAAAGACAACAAAAAAGCATTTATTCGCGTCCAAAAACCAAATATTAAGCCAATAGCTGCAAAAAACTCTGCCAATACGACCAATACAAATGACAGTTCTGAGCCAATGCCTAAAGGATCTGAAAACTTTAAATTGCCGTTCAATAATCTTAAAAACTTACCATAACCATGCGTGAGCATCATGCCCCCTATAGTCATCCTCAGAAATAGTATGCCAAAATTTACGGTACCGGGTCGCAGTTGAGCATTCATTAATTTTTTAAACATATCTTATTTTGTTTTTTTAAAAAGTTAGTAAAATTGAATCAATAAAATTCGCAAATTAAAATTTATAAAGAATTAACCTAGATTAATTTATAGATGGAAAATCAGATCTCTTTTAGGTATTATCAAATCAGCTAAATTTCAATATCAATTTTTGAATCAATTCAACGCCTCTTTTTAATTGAGCCTTACTTACAAACTCATTAGCTCTATGTGCTTGGGCGATATCACCAGGTCCGCATATTATGGAGGGAAATCTACCTTTTTCAAATTGACCTGCCTCTGCAGCATAAGAAACAGTATCAAATTGACCGGCTTCCGTTAATTCTTTGATGAGTTGTGCAATCTCTTGATCTTCCTTAGTGTCCAAAGCGGGGACCTCTGGATGATCATTAATGGTCTCTATCACAAAATCCGGGAAAATTATTCTTAATTCCTTCTCACGAGTCCTACAATGCGCATCAAATGCTTCAAGTATTTGAGGAATACTATCTTGCGGTATACATCGGATATCCCATTTAAATGAACATCGATCTGCAATGACATTAGGTGCTATGCCCCCATGAAGAGTGCCTACATGGATGGAAGTATGGGGTGGATCAAAGCGGGCATCCGAACTTTGATCAGCCAATTGATTCATTTTTTCTTCTAACCAGATGATCAATCTTGAAGCTTCATGAATAGCACTGACTTCTTGTCTGATCCGACTGCTGTGTCCAGCAGATCCATTGACAGTAGTTTCCTGGACACAAATTCCCTTTTGACCTACGATCGGAATAAGCATAGAAGGCTCTCCTATCCATGCATAGGCGGGTTTTTCGTCATAATGTGACGCGATGGCTTCAATCAAATCAGGCGCTCCCAAGCATCCAATTTCCTCATCGTAAGAAAAAGCAAAATAAATCGGTTTTTTTAAATGCGCATTGACCATCATCGGGGCTGCGGTCATGATGCAAGCCAAAAAAGCTTTCATATCGCAAGAGCCGCGGCCATAAAGCTTGTCTCCGATTTCAGTCAATACAAAGGGATCTGTATCCCAATTTTGACCTGCCACGGGTACAACATCGGTATGGCCAGAAAGAATAATTCCCCCATCTACCGCCGGACCAATCCTACAATGTAAGGACGATTTATTACCTTCCTCATTATATACTCGAAAAGAAGTTATACCCAATTCGGTAAGATAGAATTCGATCCATGACAGAATGGAAAGATTTGATTCACCTCCTAAAACAGGAAAAGAGACTAATTTTGCTAATATTTGTTCTACATTCATAATTACATTAAAAAGGCCCCCAATTGATGGCTACACTGACTAACAAATACAACCAACTTATTAATAAAATAACACCCATTACTGGTAGTATAAACTTTAGCCAACGGTCAAAAGTAACTCTACAAAGGGACAGCATGGCAATCAGCCCACCTAATGCGGGATTCATGAGATTTGAAACGCCATCCCCAACCTGAAAGGCAAGTATAGTCGTTTGCCTTGTCAAGCCTAACAGCTCTCCGGTTGGTATCATGATAGGCAAGGTGGCTAGGGCTTGACCACTACCTGAAGGTATGGCAAAGTTAATCAATAATTGCGCCAATGACATGCCGAGGGCTGATCCATAGATGGAGAGACCGTTTAAGGATTGCGCCAACTCATAGGCAATGGTATCTCCAATATTGGCTTCCTCTAAAATCACTTTAATAGTTGCAGCAAAGCCGACCATAAACGCTCCCGGCGCGACTAAACTGATGGATTGAAAACTAGTTTCACCAATGGTCTTACTACTCATACCTGAGGTCCAACCAACAATGATAGAAATCATTAAAAAAATCGCAGAAATTTGATTTAAATACCAATGCCATTGAAATACTCCAAATAGCATGAACACTAAACCTGATAAGAAAATAAATAATATAAGTAAATCCTTGTTTTGTAAACGATAGGTTGACAAATCTTTAGTGAGACCAAATCCACTTTGATCAACTCCTTGAGTAAGGCTTCGCTTTGGATTTTTGATGATTTTTTTAAAATAATGAAGATTAAAATAGGCCAAAACCGTCAGCGCTGAAAAGCACAACATGCTTCTCATTAATGCTCCTGAAAACATAGGTAGTTCTGCTATCTTGTGTCCTGTTCCGACCGTATAAGGATTAATTGGAGACAAGCCAAATCCAACAGTAACGCCACCAACAGCAATCGCAGCAGCCAACATCAAATCTCCTCCCAACGCCAAGCTGATTGTTGCCGCAATTGGAATCATGGCTATATTATTCTCATAACCTACCATCACACCTAATAATCCAAAAAGATAGGTCAGTACGACTACAATTATTAGTCTACGTTTCAAGCCCAGCTTAAAAATGAGTGTACCAACCACATTTTCGATCATTTTAGACTTTTCTAAAATGCCGAACATGATACCGCTGGCCATCACGACCCAAATCACTTCTATCGCCACGCCAAAACCCTTCGGCATCGCAATGAACATATCCATTAAACCGAGAGGTTGCTCAGCGATCAAGCGATAAGTACCGGCCATCACTCTAAGCCTACCATCGATCAAAACACGATCAAAAGTTCCAGCTGGTATAATATGGGTAGCCAACGTGGCTAAAACAATGATAAAAAAAAGTAATACAATGGAATGAGGAAATTCTTTTAAAAAAGAAGGTTTGAAATTCAAAGAATTGAAATTTAATTAAATGTAAATGGATTTAATTCCTTCGAAAGATAATTAAGATAAGGTTCTGCTCCAAGTATTCCTTTTTTTTCTAATATTTCAATGTATAGCAAGAGTATTTTTATGTACGTCTTGTGCAATGAATTCTTTACAGAGGTCATGTATTTACTCAAAGCTAGAAATCCATCAATCCCATCTACTCCACCCGCTGCCAAATTTGATAATTCTTGCTCCTTTTGCAGAAGCATTTCATAACGAAACACTAAATCATTAAATTGCTTCATTCTTTGAAGGTCTATCAAGACGTTTATTTCTTCTAAATGTCTCAATTCATTGGCCGTACCTATTAAACTAAGTTCTTCTCTTTTCAGTTTAGGTTTGTCCTCGTTAAATAGGGGTATTGTTATTCCGATCCGATAGTCCATTTGATTTTTAATGCCCACTCCTCCATCTATATCATAACCTGCCTGAACAAATCCAATATTCCAACTTTCAGCATAATCTATATTGAGCTTTAATCGATCTAAATTGAGCTTTTCCGAAGCCAAATCCACCTCTAAAAAGAAAGATTCATTACTATGAAGGTTTATTGTACTTTTGATTTCATCAAGAGTTACTAATTCAAACTCATCCCAGTCTATATTTAAGAAAAGAGAATCATTGATCATGAGTTCACTGTTTTTAGCATGAATTAAGGCTTCAAAATCAGCCTGTTTTAGTCCTAGTTCTAATAATGTCTGATCTAGTTTGATCCAATCATTCAAAGCAAGAACTCCTTTTTGAGCTAATTCAAAAGCCTTTATTTGATTTTTTTCCTCTTGCAACAAAGATAGAGTCGTGACCAGATCGAAGTTGTTGATGAGGCCGTTATATTTTTCCGACAATATCTCATTGAGTAAATGATCTCTAGTTTTTAACAGATAATCCTCTTTAGCGACATTAAAAACATTATTAGCGGTACGTTCCTTTGGATTTAAAATGCCCAAACGCAGGGAGAAATTATCAGGAGATGAGTCGAAATTATTACCCCTGACACGCAATTCTAATTCTCTTAAAGCAGGCGATTTGAATGAGTTAGAGTAATAATATGATAATTGTTGATTGATGGATGACAAGCGAGTATCATTGACCGCTTGTTGAAGCACTTGGTCAACGCGGGATTGTGCCAAAACCAACCCACTTGAGAAAAATAATAGAACGGCAAAACCGATCCTATTCAATGCCATCGGATATATAGACATAAACCTTTTCACCATTCAGAAATTGATTATTTTCTGATATTTTAACGAATATCTCCTGACCATATGAATTCACTCCATTGATGACATTCAATTTTTGGGGAAAGGACGTAATTCTCGATCCAATCTCAATGATCTCTCCAGAAATTCTATACATACGATTCGTAGATTCCACTTGAACTTTAGCCCCCACATTAATTCCGACAATACCTCGTTCATTAATAAAAGCTTTAATTAAAGTAGGATTAAGGCTATAGATGGATAAAATAGACTGATAAGGTGGAACCAACTCGTTAAGTTGTACATTGAGATTACCGATATTCCCCGTCTGATCAGCATATTGAATAAGATCAGCTGATTCGTCTTCCAACTTTAGCAAATTGTTTTTGAGAATTTTTATTTTCCCTTTGATTAAGCTGGTATCTTGAATAAATCTTGAAGCCATTTGGATCATTCTCACCTCCATTTGTTTAGATTGATTAACCATCTCTTTTTTTAAAAAGAAGATTCTGGCTAACTTGATAGAATCTACCTGAGCATTGATTTTGCCATCAAAAACAGCCTTTAATCTTATTGAATTCTGATCTTGGATTCTTTGTTCAAACATCAATTCATTAAGCTCATTTTCCATTGTCAAGATCTTAAAAGAAGTCTCAGACTTCAATATTTCTTGTTCAAGCTGATAATGATTGTTCAGTCCAACTTCTTGTATATTAAGACTGCTCAATTCGCTATTTTTTTTATAAATATCGGCTTCTAAATTAGTGCTTTCTGCAACAAAAAGTTTGTCACCTTTTTTAACTTCCTGGCCTGGAACTACATAAATGGCTTTGATACGAATAGGCTTTTGATAACTGATGACCGTAACTTGGTTTTCTACCTGAGCAACCATCGCTTTGCTCTTATCCTTATAATGAAATCCAAGATAGACCAATGAGACCATTATCATTAGCCATGTAAATACAAATAGTTTAGACCTGATCACAATTGAGCATTTATTTTTTTCCTTACCACTTTAAGTTCTTTTAACCCTGTTATAGTGGTAAGTTGATTGAAAACATCTTTTTCTAAAATTTCTGATTTTGTCAATAAGTGATATTCATTTTTAAAACTTCCATCAGATAGTTTTCGCTGTGAGACGATATTGATTTCAAACGTATGCGTTAAATATTCTTGCAACGAAAACGTAATAGGGTTCTCATGGGAAATGATTACCTCAAATAAGATGTTTTCTGACTTGGCATATCTAGAAAATCGCAACATAAGGGCAACCAAACAAAATAAAATCGTACCACTGACACTCACAGCATAGCCATAGACTCCCGTTGTGATCCCTACGGAGATGCCTGCAAACATGAAAATAATATTTCTGGGATCTGATACCAAAGTTCTGAATCTAATGATCGCCACGGCCCCTATGATTCCAAAACCAACGGCTAGGTTATTGCCCACAGACATGATAATCATGGAAGTTACAATCGAACTTAAGACAATTGCCTGGAAGAAGTAATTAGGGAAGTGTGGGCCCTGAAATGTAAAATGAAAAGTCAATGCAATGGCTGAGCTCAGCGTGAACGCGAGCAACAACGAAAAGATGGCCACCTCTAAGGAAGGAAAATCGTAATAATTTACCCCTTCTAAAAAACTTTCAAGCATAATTGCAATAATTGATTCACAAAAAAAATCATAATTTAATGAAAGAACTAGCCATTAGGACATTTTAATTTAATAATAAGTTAATGTAAATGGCAAAGGAAAGGCTCTTGCTCAATTGGGGGCCAACTGATCCTTGATGGTATATTTAAATTAATCACTAACCCTTTTTTATTATATAGCCATCAGCATCAACAGGTAGGATCATCTATTTTTATTATCCAATAAATCAACTTGTGTGAATCATTTATTCCCGTTACATTTAAAGCATAATTAAGATTTTTAGAAAGATAAAAACATGAGATACAAATATCTTAAATTCTTTTTCCTTTTGAGCTTTACTGTGGAAGTTACTGCACAAACTTTTGATTTATTTAATACTGAAAACTTGGAGGGCTGGACTGTATATGGAACTGAAAAATGGTATGTGGATGAGGGCGAATTGATTTGCGAAAGCGGATCAGATCAAAATTATGGTTATTTAGCTACCAATAAATATTATGATAACTTCGAATTGGTCTTGGAATTTAAGCAAGAAGCCAATGGTAATAGTGGCGTATTTTTTAGATCTACTTTGGAAGGGACCAAAATTAGTGGTTGGCAAGTAGAAGTAGCCCCTGCTAATCATCCCAAAGACAAAACGGGGGGTATTTATGAATCTTATGGTCGTGGATGGCTCATCAAACCTACTGCCGAAACTGATTCAGTGCTTAAAATGGGAGAATGGAATACCTTAAAAATAGTCGCCCAAGAAGATCAAGTTTCAACCTGGCTCAACAATGTCCATATGGTATCCATTAATGATAGCCTCATTGGTAAAGGAAAGGGATCTATTGCCCTTCAAATTCATGACGGGGGCGGAATTAAAGTCAAATGGCGAAATATTAAATTAACAGAATTAAAATAAGTAGACTCAAAATAGACGCATTATACCGCCCTTATCAAGACAAAAAAGTAACTTTGCATAACAAAAATGGCGTATGGCATGCAACTATACAATAACCTCAGTGCGCAAGAACAAGCTGCACTCATAGATCAAGCGGGTATAAATAGATTGACACTCTCTTTCTACAAATACCATAATTTAAGCAATCCTGAAACTTTGAGGAATCACTTGTATACACATTGGGAAGCCCTACATGTTTTAGGGAGAATCTTTGTAGCAAGTGAGGGTATCAATGCACAACTTTCTGTGCCCGCCCCTCAATTTCACAGCTTTAAACAGATATTAGAAGAGATCCCCTTTCTCAAAGGAATTCGATTAAATATTGCCGTTGAACAATATGACAAATCGTTTTTAAAGCTTAAAATAAAATTACGCTCAAAAATACTGGCCGATGGGCTTGAGGACCAAACTTTTGATCCTACAGATGTGGGAACGCATTTAAAGGCAGAAGCATTCAATCAAATCATATCTGAGCCAGATACGATTTTAGTAGATATGCGTAATCATTATGAAACTGAAATAGGACATTTTGAAAATGCCCTCACTCCAGATGTAGATACTTTTCGAGATTCTCTAGAAATAATTGAAAAGGATATTGAATCTTACAAAAAAGACAAAAATATCGTCATGTATTGCACGGGTGGAATCAGATGTGAGAAGGCTAGTGCCTATTTCAAACACAAAGGATTTAAAAAATTATTTCAATTAGAGGGTGGCATCATCGAATATGCCCGACAAGTAAGAATACTTAATTTAGAAAATAAATTTAAAGGCAAGAATTTTGTTTTTGATCAACGAATGGCAGAACGCATTTCTGAGGATATCATTTCATTTTGCCATCAATGTGGTGACCCATCAGATACTCATGTGAACTGTGCTAATGAGGCATGCCATCTTTTATTCATCCAGTGCAGCAATTGTAGGAAAGCTATGGATCAATGTTGTACCAATGCATGTAGGGAGATCAATACCAAACCTTTAAAAGAACAAAAGGAATTAAGAAGAGGTCAAAAAAATGAATCTAAAATATTTAAAAAAGGAAGATCTAAAAAACAAATTAAAGGAACTTAAGAAGCACCTAAAACAGACGAATTAAATATTCTCGAGTTCTCTTTTCTTACTCCAACTTATTAGTTTTAACTGTTTAGACTCTTTATGATTGCAATATGTACATTGATAAAATTTTTCAACCAATCCTTCCTCAAATTCAGATGCATCCTTCAATACTTTTTCTTTTCGTTCTTTTAGGGTTCTGAAATTACATGCTGGGCAAACAAGTGCTTTATCAGAAATATCATATTTATGAATAATTTTTTCATCAGATACTTCATCTACCCAAACGTCAAAATCAGCTTTTGAATCTTCCTCTAATGCAATCATTTCATCTGACATGAATTCATCTTCCTCTAGTTCATTTAATAATTTCATATAGTTACCACTAGAGGATTTCAATTTACTAAAACGAATAGATTTTAGTCTTTTTTCCAAAACGAAGGGGTAATAAAACTGCAAATACATATTGAACCCATAAGCAATCATAAACGCAAACATGAAAGCCATAAGAGCAACAAAAATAAGCAACATCTGGTACCTATCGCCTAAAGAATTAGAGATTTCACTAAACAATAAAAAGAATATGGCAACTGAAAAAAAATTGGCAGTTCTTTTGAGATATTTCACTTCATTATCTACTGCAAATTTATATTTTTCTGATCTTTTTGATTTACTGCCAAGCAAAATGAAATAAATTGTTTGATTTAAAATTACCAACAATAAAAATCCATAGCTTCCGTTATTGGATAGTTGTATCCAAATCTCTCCTAATGCGTTCATTGTGAAATAGTTAGTGTGTGGTCTATTTGTTATTAAGCAATGATAGTATAATTATTGAATAAATATAAATAAAATCATTGGATAAGTAGTACGAACAGACATTTTTAGTATCATTGTTCCTCATATCTTTTAAATGAATGAATTTATTAGGAATAGATGTCGGAGGAACGGGTATCAAAGGAGCCATAATTAATACAGTCACAGGTCAATTAATTACAGATCGTAAAAGATTGCCCACTCCACAACCTGCCAACCCTCATTTGATCATTGAAACTATTGTTGAACTGATTCAATTTTTTGATTGGCAAAAAGAAATTGGATGTGGTTTCCCCTCTGTGATACAAAAAGGAGTCGTTCGTACTGCTTCCAATATAGACAGGCAATGGATTGGATTGAATGTTGCAGATTTATTAACTGAGGCCTCAGGATGCCCGACCTATGTCATTAATGATGCGGATGCTGCCGGTAAAGCAGAGATTGCCTTTGGATCTGGGCAGTGTAAGAAAGGTAATCTCATTTTCCTTACCGTCGGTACAGGTATTGGCTCTGCCCTCTTTTATGATGGAAGCCTTTATCCTAATACTGAACTAGGTTTCTTGAAAATTAAAGGGCGATATGGTGAAAATTATGCAGCCAATTCTATAAGAGAAGCTGAGCATTTGTCATGGAGTCAATGGGGCAAGCGCTTCTCTCGCTACCTAAAAAGAGTCGAATTCTTACTCACGCCTGACCTATTTATTTTAGGAGGGGGAATTAGTAAAAAATTTAACCTATATGAGCCATATTTAAAATGCGATACACCAATTATTCCTGCGCAACTAAAAAACAATGCGGGCATTATCGGGGCGGCAGTAGGTGCCGGACATTATTTCGAAAAGTAATCAGATTAATTCCAATCTGAATGAAAAATACCTGGTTTATCTTTCCTTTCGTAGGTATGAGATCCAAATAGGTCTCTTTGTGCTTGAATTAAGTTTAGGGGCAACTCAGCACTTTTAAGGGCATCAAAATAATTGAGAGCATTGGACAATGCCAAAGCAGGGATGCCCTTAGCCACAGTATATTGTACGACTTTTCTTGTGGCGCCAACAACAGAATTAACTTTCGCAATGATCATGGGAGATAATAATAAGCTTTCCAGTGAAGAATCGTTTTTATAAGCTAGCCGAATATCTTCTAAGAACCTTGCACGTATGATGCACCCACCTCTCCATATTTTCGCAATACGTTCCAAATTCAAATCATATTGATATTCTTTGGAAGCCCTGCTGAGTTGGTCCATCCCTTGTGCATAACTCATAATAAAGGCAAAATACAGGGCATCTCGCACCTCTTCTACACCGACTTCATGGACAAACCCACCTGATCCCTCTGTATATTTTTCAGAAGCCTTAATGCGAATGTCTTTCATGCCCGAAATTTGCCGCATCGAAACGGCTACGTCAATCGTAGGTATGGCAACACCTAAATCCATGGCGTTTTGAGAAGTCCATTTTCCAGTACCTTTTTGCTTGGCTTTGTCTAAAACTTGATCTACTAAATCATCAGAAGTGAGGTCATCTTTTTTATCAAATATTTGACTGGTAATCTCAATCAGGAAAGACTGCAAGACGCCCTGATTCCAATCATGGTAAGTTTGTTTCAAGCGGTGGTTATCTTGTTGTAATCCTAGTTTCATTATGTGATAGGACTCACCAATAAGCTGCATCAAAGCATATTCAATCCCATTATGAATCATTTTAACATAATTGCCTGCAGAGCCTTTTCCCATAAAGTCTACACAGGGTTCGTTATTGACTTTAGCAGCAACTGCTTCAAAAATTGGCTTAATGATCTCGTAAGCCTTAGGGTCACCTCCTGGCATAATACTCGGACCCTTTCTTGCCCCTTCAGATCCCCCCGAGACACCCGCACCTATGAAATGAATATCCTTAGATTTTAAAGAAGTAAATCTTCTATTGGTATCTTCAAAATGTGAGTTCCCTCCATCAATGATCAAGTCACCTGAATCCAACAATGGCAAGAAATCAGCAATGACAAAGTCCACAGGTCTCCCTGCCGGAACGAGTAGCATAATTTTCCTTGGCCTGGCCAATTTTTTAATGAATGCTTCTTTGTCTAATGTCCCCTCGATATCATCTGAGTGACCTTCATCTTTTAAATCTAATACTTTTTGGGCGTCTGTGTCAAGACCAATCGCAGAGAAATGGTGATCGGCCACATTCAAAAGAAAATTTCTGCCCATCACTCCTAACCCTACTAATCCAAAATCAAACAATTGTGCCATAAGAAAAAATATTATAAAAATTTCAACAAAACTAATAAAACAATAATCTCTGTGACAATAAATCAAATGGTAATTATTTAGTTTGTACTTGAATCCATTTTCACCAAAAAGTATGATAAGCCACAAAGAAGTAGAATCACAAGTGCTGGTAATTTTTGGCGCTTCGGGCGATTTAACCTCAAGAAAATTATTGCCAGAAATTTTCAACCTATATCGTAAGGGATACATACCTAAAGATTATGCCATTATTGGTGTTGGAAGAAGCAATTACTCTGATCAGTCCTATCGGGAGAAAGCGGTCATTAACAATAAATATTTTAAAAAAAAAGAGAAAAGAGCTAAAGAGATTCAAAAATTTTCCGAATTGGTGCATTACACCTCACTAGATACCAGTGATCCTTCGGCTTATGCTGCGTTGAAACATAATTTGCAACAAATACTGCCTGGACACTCTGACCCAAATGTTATTTTTTATCTCTCCACCCCACCCATGTTGTACAAAACGATCGCACATCATTTGGCTGCTCACGATCTTAATATGGAAAAAGAGGGATGGAAGCGGATGATTATCGAAAAACCCTTTGGTTATGATTTAGAAACTGCGAGAGCTTTGAACATAGATCTTTTGTTGAATTTTAAAGAGGAACAAATTTATCGAATTGATCATTATCTTGGAAAGGAAACCGTTCAAAATCTAATGGTTACGCGGTTTTCTAATAGTATATTTGAGCCTCTTTGGAACCGGAATTATATCCAACGTATAGAAATTACAGCAGCAGAAAGCGTGGGAGTAGGTGACAGAGGGGGCTATTATGAAGGTGCTGGTGCCCTCCGGGATATGATTCAAAACCACTTGCTTCAGTTACTCTCATTAGTTGCTATGGAGCCTCCAAACCAAATGACATCGGAAGCCATACGGAACGAAAAGGATAAATTATTTCAATCATTGAGGCCGCTTTCTACTCAAGAGGTGAAAAATAATGTAATTCGCGGGCAGTATACGAGTGCCAACTTCAGAGATAAACAAATCGTGGGATACCGAGAAGAAAATGGTGTACATCCAACTTCTCGGACGGAAACGTTTGCTGCCATGAAATTCTTTATTGACAATTGGAGGTGGGCAGATGTCCCTTTTTATATCAGAAGTGGCAAAAGATTACCCACAAGGGTTTCCGAGGTAGTCATACACTTCAAACCGAATCATCTTCATTTGTTCAAAAACAAAGGTTCTGATCATGCACACAATATCCTCATTTTCAGGATACAGCCCAATGAAGGCATCTTGCTCAAATTTGGACTGAAAGTACCCGGAGCGGGTAATCTAGTCAAGGATGTAAATATGGATTTCCAATATGATGACCTCACGCAGGATTATGTCCCAGACGCCTATGAGCGACTTATTCTAGACTGTATGCAAGGAGACTCCACTTTATATGCACGTGGAGACAGTGTCCAAAATTCTTGGAAATTTATTAATCCCATTTTAAAAGCATGGAAAGATGATCCTGACATTCCCATTTATGGCTATCCTGCAGGCACTTGGGGCCCTGAGCATATCAATGAATTAATTGAAGGTAAGGATATGGCTTGGAGAAATGCCAGCTCAAATCTTTCTCATGACGGTGAATATTGTGAATTGTAAAAAAAATGAAAAAAATAATTTTTAAAACACCTCGTACCTTGGCATCCGCTTTTGCCGATCAGCTTGTAAACCTTGCTTGTGATAAGGAAATTGTTCATGTCGCATTATCGGGAGGAAGCACGCCCAAATTACTATTTGAAATTTTGGCCGCGAACTATAAAAATGACGATTGGTCACAATTGCGTTTTTATTGGGGAGATGAAAGATGTGTAAGTCCTGATGATTCTGAAAGCAATTATCTTTTGGCAAAAAAGCTCTTTTTTGAACCCGCTAACATTGCTAGTGAGCATATTTTTAGAGTGCTTGGAGAAAATGACCCCAAAAAAGAAGCAGAGCGATATGGAAATCTCCTGTATAAATCCTTACCCATAGTGAATGACCTCCCCTGTTTTGATTTAGTTTATTTAGGAATGGGAGAAGATGGACACACGGCCTCTATATTTCCCCACGAAATGGAATTAATGACACATCAAGAAGTTTGTGCGGTGGCCACGCATCCTACCAGTGGTCAAAAAAGGGTGACATTGACGGGTCCGGTCATTAATAACGCTCGATCTATAGTTTTTTTAATAACGGGTACAGCCAAATATCCTCGGATCAAATCTATTCTCAAAGATCAACGTGATTTTGAAAGCTTTCCGGCGGCGTATATTCAACCAACACATGGACATTTGACTTGGTACTTAGATGAAGCGGCATATGAAGGCACCTAAAATATTGATTTTGATTGGTGTGACTTGTTCTGGCAAAACTGCCTTTGGAAAAGTGCTATCTAATCGACTTGACATCCCTTTTTTTGATGGTGATGACTTTCATTCAAAAGACAATATTGATAAAATGAAACGAGGTCGCCCCTTAGACGATGAAGATCGCTGGCCCTGGTTACAAAATATTCATCAATTAGCACTCGATCATGCTAATGAAGGTGTAATTATAGCTTGTTCCGCCTTAAAAAAGTCTTACCGACAAGTCATTCAAGCTTCTGCAAAGATGGAATTTATTTATTTGAAAGCAAATAAAAAAACGATCGCAGAACGACTTGCATTAAGAAAAAATCATTTCATGCCCGCCTCGCTTCTAGATTCTCAATTCGAAGCTTTGGAAGCACCGAAAAATGGGTGTATTCTTGATGCTACCCAGACATTTGATACCAATGCTGAATTAGTAGTGAACTACCTTCAAAAATAATGTTTAGTTGAAAATAGGTTGTCGGTATGATAATACATCAATCTACTGCCGCGGATGCAATGGCTTTGAAAAGCTTGCCATCAGAGATTAAGCACCCTTGTTCAACCATACCAAAAATTTCTTTTTCGCGATTTTCTTTATACTTTTTTTCATTCATAAAAACCTTTGCTCCACCAATAGGTTGTCCTAAAAGCTGTTTTATAGCGAAATCATCATTAAAATCAATTTTATCAGCTCCATGAGGATCTAATCGAATCCCTGCCATATAAATAAGGTCTGCCATACAACTAAAAGTAATGAGCTCCCCTACACTTCTGTATTCTAAAAATTGAGTTTTTCTCATAATACCTTCAAAAATCACTTCGCTAAAGGCATCTATTATTTTATTGGATTTTTCAACATCATTTGTCAGCAGCTGGTCCCAATCATCTGCAATGACACCGTTGACCACTAAAAAATCTATAAATTCATTTTCTAAGGGTTTGAGTTCTTCAAGGGTGAGTCTACGATATTTCATTACTGAGGAAAAACATATTTGATACCATTCAAATAGCAATTTTAATGATTATTTTGTTTGCCTTTATATATAGATACCTTTGAATCTCATATAAAAAATCAAATCATGAAAAATAAACCGTAGTAACCGCATTTTTTTTGTAACTGTATTGTTTCTGGCCAAATAGTAATGGAATCTACTTATGTAGACGTCCCACTGAATAATCTTCAAAGATTTATCCAATTACAAAAAAAGGTTACCGACCTCTCTCAAGGTGAAGATCGAACGGTTAAGGGCTATTGGATCTATAGACATTGTTATGGATTAGGCGCTATTATTCTCATTTATTATGAATACAATTCCGCATAAGATGCCATTCATTATAACTTCAATGAGGTCTATAAAAAAACATGAAGGTCTTTCGACAGATGCCAAAAAAGTAATGGATACTGTTTTTACTTAATGATGGTCATTTTTTAATGATCATTGGGATGAAATGTGGTTCATAGGCTATGAAAAAGGCTTTGTGTCAAATGAAAATGCGCATTGTGATATTCATTTTGTTTTTGTGGTAGAATCTTACAATGCCAAAAGTGTTCTCGCTGAGATAGCTGAGGTCTATATTGATTGACAAACTCGCCACTTGGTTGCCGATGGCTTACAATTGGGAGGAGGCGTAACCATGCATTATGAAGGGTCAGGGAGCAGATCTAGAGTTCGCTACTTTCTAAACCACTGCACATTTTTTCAATTCCATCTGTACAAAAGGAACAGAAATACCGTTACTAGAAGTAGCTTCTGAAACCTTTTGGATGGACCGCATAACGATCAAATCTCTTCACATGTCGGACAGCTATGAGATCGTACCTTTGATCTGGCTGGAAAAGATAAACTAAGCTAAGGTTTTTCACTCAATCATTATTGATTTCACCCTCCTATCTTAGAGGTTTTATTATACCCTCTGAAGCTTATTTGAGCACATATACTTCTAAACGAGGCTCGAAGAAAAAATATACTTTTCTTCTCGTTTGAGAGAAGTATTGGCTTTTGTTAATAGACGCCATTGGGTTTACAGATCATCTATCAATGGTAAATAATTTAGGGTTAATTAATTAAGAAATTAATTCCTCAAGCAGCCTGTTTTTTCTTGATTTCTATTGGCAATTGAATTTCCTTCTGATCATTTATCTGAATCACTCCCAATGCATTGAGCAACTTTATCACTTGGTAAGTCGGATCGATTTCATGCCACCGAACACCTCCAAAATTAGGCCTTGAACCATATTTGTGATGATTGTTGTGGTAACTTTCTCCCATCATTAAAAAATCAAAGGGCAAAAAGTTCCTTGAGGTGTCTTTTACTTCATAGTTTCTATACCCGTACTTGTGGGCAAACCAATTAATTATGGCACCATGGATAGGGGAAAATAAAAATTGCATTGGCAATAGAGCCCACAACCAAATTTCTGTTGCAAATAAATAATAGACAACCACGTATGCGGCACCCCAAAACAATCGCGATGGCCAAGACCTCGCGAATTTATCAAAAAAGTCCCATTTAGGTACTCCGTCTGTAAATCGCTTTTCGGGCAACTCCTGACCACTGGCTATTTTAGAGTAGATAGTTTTAGTTTTCCACATCATTTTGAAAATGGATTCATCATATTTGGGTGAATGCGGATCATTTTCGGTGTCTGCAAAAGCATGATGCATTCGATGCATCACACCGTATCCAAAAGGACTTAAATAGTTAGAGCCTTGGAAAATCCAGGTCAGAACGAAAAATATCTTTTCTGTTTTCGGTCCCATCGTAAAGGCGGCATGGGAAGCATACCTATGAAGGAAAAATGTTTGAAAGAAAAGGGAAAGGTACCAGTGTGATACAAAAAATATGAGAATGATTTCCATAAAAAGGTTAAATTAAAAATGAATCTTACTATTATAAGATCCATTAAATTTTCATTTGTTACAGAAAATCGAATTTTTTTTATTTGAGGAGAGATTTTTTGGAAATTTCCAGCTTTAACTCGTCAATTATCTCGTTGATGCTGCCGAATTCGCAAGCTTTTTTGAACGATAGAGGCAGTTTAGGTACAGCAAAATCAGTTTTAAACTTTATTTTATCTTGTTCTAATTTTGACTTTGCCCTAAAAAATAATTGCCGACAATGGTCTTTCTTTTTATCAAATATTTCCTGCAATTCTTCATATTCGACACTAAAGACTTCGCGCATCAAATAAATAGATTTCTCTAAAGGTTCTAATTTCTTATGTAAAACCTGCCAAGCTTCTCCCAATTGGGCATCCATATCAAAATTTAAAAAGGCTTTTATTTGTTGGCGGTCCACGAGCTCAAAATGATCTTCAGCAATAAAAGTTTTCTGAGAAATTTTATTCTTTAATGAAGTCAGGAATTTAACACTGTTGTTGCTTACAGATTTAATCAGGTAGGCTTTTGTGTTTTTGATGTTTTTGCGATCAATGGAAAGCCATTTTTCAAAGGTATCTTGAACAATATCTTCTGCATCTTCTATACTCCCTACGATTCTTAAGGCAATGCTCCGTAATAGCGGATGATATCTAAATATATCTTCTGAAGTATTCATTTATATGTACAAATAAAACAAGATTAAAGCAATCTGACAATAAAATTAGGTGTTATAAAAACGCATATTAAAAACTTATTATTTGTAAATTAAGTTCCCGTATCCCTACTGACCCTTATAATTTTAATTTTTTATACAGAACCTTTTTGGATATCATAACAATTTGTCCCGGCATTAATGGGTGGAGCGCCAAGTCTTCAACCCCGACACGTATGAGTCTTAAGGTGGGGTGACCCACCTTGGCGGTCATTTTACGTACTTGCCTGTTTTTTCCCTCGGTTAAAATCACTTCAACCCAAGAGGTCTCGGGATGTTTAATTCTGTTGACTGAAGGACTTCGTTCGGGAAAATTATAATCCGTTAAAACACGTGCTTCAGCTTTTTTCGTTCGGTAGGATTTGCCATCAATAGTGATACGTAATCCCTCACTTAATGCTTTCAATGCTACGGCAGAGGGCGTTCCCTCTACTTCGACATGATAGGTTCTCTTATGCTCATTCTCAGGATTTAGGAGGGCACTATTGAGCTTCTTGTCATTGGTTAAAATCAATAACCCTTCAGAGTCAAGGTCCAGTCGACCTACCGCATAAATACCCTTAGGAATTCTAAAAATAGAACCTAACCCTTTATTTTCTGCCTCATCTGTGTGCTGACTGAGCACTTTGTAGGGTTTATTTATGATGAAATATCTTAAATTGTCTGCCAAAGTATAATTATATGTTTTCTAAACGTGTGTTGCAATACTACCATCAATTGAGCGAGCCCGCAAATCTTCCGAGTCATGTTGAAGTGTTGAACCCCTATCAAAACACGTATGCGCTGTCCTTATGCCAACAGTTTTATGATAAATATTATTCGGATGACCAATCCAGAAAAATTCTTTTTGGCATCAACCCAGGTAGATTGGGTGCCGGTTTGACCGGCATTCCATTTACAGATCCTGTGGTACTTTCGGATAGATGCGGCATTCCCAATCATTTAAATCAAAGAGCAGAACTATCATCAAGCTTTATTTATCAGATGATCTCAATCTATGGAGGACCCGTACCCTTTTACGCACGTTATTATATTTCAGCCCTCTCACCATTGGGCTATGTGAGCAAAGGCGTGAATCTTAATTATTATGATTTGCCCAATTATAAGATCTTATTTGAATCTTACATAGTCAACCAAATTAAAGCGCAATTGCACTTCAACATTGATCGTAGCGTAGCTTTCAGTGTGGGCAAAGGCAAAAACTTTGATTTTCTCTGTTACCTCAATAAAAAGCACCATTTTTTTGATGCGGTGGTCCCACTACCCCATCCTAGATGGGTCATGCAATATAAGTTGAAACATAAAAATGATTTTATCTCTGCCTACATTGCTCAACTTAAATAAAGAGGCATTCCCTTTGTTTTACTTGCGTGAGATTATCACAGGTTCAGTAACAGTCAATCATCGATCCAGGTTTTCTAGCCATAATTCACATTCTTTATCCTGAGCGTAAATGAGGATGCTACCGTTCAGCCCTCTCCAATATATCTGAAAGAAAGCTTTATTGAATATTTTATTTTAAATCACTACATTTAACAAAATAATCACTTTTAAGAAATGCAAATCACTTATTACGGGCATAATTCATTTTTATTCAAATCAGATGTCAGAATGCTGACTGATCCCTTCATCGCATCTAATCCAAAAGCAAAGCAAATCGTCATGGAGGATATAAAAGCAGATTATGTCTTGATCACCCATGGTCATGCGGATCATTTGGCCGATTTGAATATAATTCTGTCTCACAATGATGCCAAAATCATCGCTATGGTAGAAGTTGCCAGCTGGTTGGCCAAACAAGGGCATAGCCATTCACACAGTTTAAATTTTGGTGGGACGTATCAGTTCTCCATGGGAACAACAGCTAAATATGTGCAAGCAGTACATTCAAGTAGCATGCCAGACGGAAGCTATGGGGGTCATCCGGGTTCTTTCATCCTTAAAACTGGAGGTAAAACTATTTTTATTGCAGGAGATACGGCCTTGCATTCTGACTTGAAATTATTTGGTGAACTTAATGATATCGACTTGGCCATCTTGCCTATCGGGGGCAATTATACTATGGATGCAGAAGATGCGGTACACGCAGCGAAATTTTTAGGCTGCAGTCAAATCATAGGCTGCCATTATGATTCCTTTCCTGAAATAACCATTGATCACGCAGCGGCTCAAAATCTATTTAAGTCTCATCAATTGAATTTGCAACTCATGGCTGTAGGCGCCAGTATAACTCTTTGATTTCTTCTAACTAAATTTCTATATCATGAAAATTTTTTTAACCTTATGTTTATCTCTGGCCTTAGGCCTAATCATGGCCCAGGAAGCTCCCTTAAATCTGCCCGATGCTGAAGTGACTACCTCACGTCAGCAGGTCAAAATAAATGGAAAAACCATCCAATTAATTGCCATATCCGGTACTTATAAACTTCGGGATGAAGCAAATAAACCTTTGGCCTTGTTTGGCTATACCAGCTATATAAAAGACGGCGCCAAAAAAACTAGACCCATCGTTTTTGCTTTTAATGGAGGCCCTGGCTCTTCCTCTTTCTGGTTACACATGGGTGTATTAGGACCCAAGAGGATTACAGTAAATGATCCTGACTATACCTCGGCTGCCCCCTATCAAATTGTGAATAACAATTATTCCATTTTAGATATTGCAGATTTAGTGATGATTGATCCGGTAGGTACAGGATTGAGTGTTCCATTGGGAGCACATACCTTCAATGAATTTTGGGGTGTCGATCAAGACATCAGAAGTATCAGTCTATTCATTACCCAATATTTGATTGAACAAGGTCGCATGAATTCGCCAAAATTTCTCCTGGGAGAAAGCTATGGCACCTTTAGAAATGCCGGCATCATGGATCATATGCTCAATCAAGGCATTGCGATGAATGGAGTAATCATGGTCTCCGCTGTTTTTGATCTAAGAACCCTTATTTTTCCACCCGATGATGATTTACCTTATCTTATGCATTTTCCCACTTATGCTGCTAGTGCCTGGTACCACAATCAGATTCCTGATAAAGAGCCTAACTTGGACAAGTTTATTGATGAAATAAGAAGCTTCATAGAAAACAGTTATGCACCTGCCTTATTTAAAGGAGACCGTATTTCTCCGGAACAAAAGAGTACCGTCGCGGGTCAACTGGCTCAGTATACAGGTTTGAGTAAAGACTACTGGCTAAAGTCCAACCTCAAGGTGACGGGATCTGAGTATTTTGCAGAAGCCTTAAGATCAAAGGGTCTTATTATTGGAAGATTAGACTCAAGATATACAGGAATTAATCAAGATCTGATCTCACAATTTGGAAGTCATGATCCTCAGAGCGCCGCCATTTCTCCCGCTTATATTACAGGCTTTTTAGATTATTTTCACAATACATTGGGCGTGAGAAAAGACTTACAATATACCATTAGTGCCGGCCGCAGAGAAGGTTTCGAATGGGATTGGTATCACAAAGGTAACGAAAGATGGAATACACAAGCCGCAATCAATACCGCACCCGATATGGCCAGAGCCTTATCTCGAGATCCTAATATGAAAGTACTTATTCTTAATGGGTACTATGACATTGCTACCGTATTTTATGGAGTCGAGTATACAATTGATCATCTTGGACTTACCCCTGAAATTCGTGATAATATCATCATGAAATACTATGAGGCGGGGCACATGATGTACACCCATCACCCCAGTCTTATCAAGTTCAAGGAAGATGTAGGGAGTTTTATCTTAGAACAGTCAAAATGAGAAGCTAGCCCCTGCCTAGATGCACCTTTAAGGCAAGGATGTTTGCGGGACTGTTGCCTATGAAGATCTGTCCATCAACGATGAATACAGGACGTTTTAAAAAAGTATATTCCTGTTGGATCAGCTTTCGATAATCAGACTCTTGAAGGGTTTGATCTTCTAAATTTTTGTATTTGACCGCCCTTTTGGAGAAAAAAGCCTCATAGGTACCTGCAAGATCGCGCATCTGATCAATTTCATCAAAAGTAAGAGACTGGAGTTTGATGTCTATTTTCTCAAACCCATGTAAAGCCTTATCTAAATCTTTCATGATACGGATACATGTGCTACAGGTACCCAAAAAATATATTTTTTTCATAGTAAATGCTGATCTGGAAAGGTAAAAATAGCAGAAATAAAGGGATAGCTCACATTTTTAAAGTACTTAAGCTATTTGGCGTTTCACTGGTCACATAAAGTGTCCCAATTTTTATTAAAAATGCTGAATTTACTTTAATTTGAAGTTTACTTTACATCAAACCCCAATATATGGAAATCGCAATACACAATTGGATGCGTGCCGAAAGTATCAAAACCACCCTCGCCCGAATCGCAGGTCTTGGTTATGACAAAATTGAAATCCAAGGGAGTCCTGAATTATATGATCCTGCTCAGGTATTGCAATTACTGCAATCCCATAATTTAACCTGTTGGGGAGCTGTGACCTTGATGCTTGAAGATCGTAACTTGCTGGCCAGAGATGCCACACAAAGAAAAAAATCAATTCAATACGTCAAAGATGTTATACAAATGGTCCATCGATTGGAAGGTAACATGGTTTCTGTGGTGCCAGCTACAGTAGGTAAACTGATTCCGGAGGGTAAACCAGAAGACGAGTGGCTATTGGCGGTAGATGTGCTACAAGAAATTTATGATTATTCAGAAAATTTGGGTATTTCAATTGGTATTGAACCCATCAATAGATTTGAAACCTATTTCATCAACCGGACTGATCAAGCCCTGGCGTTGGCGACAGCCGTAGGTCCCAACTGTGGGGTATGTCTGGATACCTTCCACATGAATATTGAGGAAATAGATATGATAGAAGCCATCAAAAGTAGCAAAGATCGTTTGGTGGGTTTCCACGTAGCGGATAACAATCGGATGGCACCCGGAATGGGACATCTCCCATGGACCGATATCTTAGATGCCTTAAAAAGTATCCATTATAATCGTGTTCTTTCGGTTGAATTTTGTTCACCGTTGGACCGAACCCCGGCCAACCCCTATCCCAATTCGATTGATGAACATCCTGAGAACTTGAGTCCTGAGCAAAGAAAGTTTTTGGAAGATCATGGCAGTTCGGCGGTAACAGAACATTTCTATCATATGCTGTCAGAAAAATCAATTCATTTTTTAAGAGAGCTTCTTTCATGAACAAAGCCCATAGTAATACCATTAGCTATCAATGTCCCTTTAATGGGGGCATACACCCTACTGATGACATTTTTGTGTTTACTCTTTTAGGCGTGATACCCTTAAGTTTGATTTCACAGGATCATGGTCAAGCCGAAGCAACGAAAACCTACTTTAGCGTTAAGGTTCTTTAATATATTTTGATAAATTTAATTTATAAAACCCGATGGCAAAAGCACTAAAAATCAACCATGTTGCCTTAATCGTAAAGGACTTGGAAGCCGCCTGTATTTTTTATGAAAAAGAGTTAGGATTGGAGCCCCTTCCCGCCTTTTTATTTGACTACCCTACGGCTTTTTTCAAATTCAATGATCAACAACAGTTGCATTTGACCGAATGGGAGGATACCCATTCGTTCCGAGGTCATATCTGTGTGCAAGTAGATGATATCAATACTCTGTTTTTTAGGATGAAAGCTCTGGGAATCATTGATATACAACCTTGGGGTAAAGTAAGACGACTTCCCGATGGAGCCATTCAAATGTTTGTTCGCGATCCCTCAGGAAATTTAGTTGAATTTTCTTCAGATCCAGAATATCCTATTGACCTTAAAATCTTTGAAGATGAGCTCTATCAAGAAGGTATTTATGTATCTGGAAGGAATGATTTTAGGGGCTATAAATCCAAAGATGCCACCTTGTATCACAAAAAATAACTTAGATCAGAACATGGGGACCAGTGTGACCTTCCCAAGGCTTATCAATTTATGGAGATGATTTTTTAAGTCTTGGGACCTTCTGACCTCCCAAAGCTAACCCAAGGAAAAAGGCTGCGGACTGAAGCACAAGAGGAAAATCAATGTCGCCACCCAACCAATTATATTTCTTTTTTCATCCAAGGGTGTATCTTCTACGGCTTTGGGATGGTAAACCCCTAAAAAACGTCCGATTAAAAACACAAAGAGCAACCAACCATCATAACCCACTATCGCAGTAAAACTGGTCAATGCATATTGTAAGGCCAGCAATACCACTGCAAAGAACCAGCGATCTCTGGTCTCCGGAATCATCGAAGCCACCGCCAAATAGACAAAATAAAGATAGATCCCTACATAAGCCAAGAAACTAAAGACACTCTCCAGGGAGACGTCTGCTAGCAGATCTGGTGAAATCCAGCCCAGCCCTGCATAAAATAGAAATAAGGTATAAAAAACTTGATTGATTCTTTGGGCTATTTTGGAGCCAAATAAGCCAAAAATGACATGGCCCCCATCCAGTTGACCAATGGGCAATAAATTGAGCGCTGTGAAAAACAAGGCCAAATAACCCGCCAAAATAAAGGGATAATGGATCATTTCATTGGGATGGGGCAGCAAGTCGGGATCTGCAACATAGGTCTTAAAGAACCAAAAAATAGGATTTTCTCCCAACTGAAAAGCCACCCCTTCGCCTTCATAAACATGATCAGCATAATCCAAACCATGTACCTCGTATTCGGGATGGATTTCAAAAATATACTCTGCAGGGGGTAAATGACTGAAGCCATACCATAACACCAAGAGGGCCATCACAAATCCAGCGATAGGTCCCGCCACTCCTACATCAAAATATTCTCGACGACTTTGAATTACTGCTTTAATACGAATGAATGCTCCCATTGTACCAAAAGAAGGCATTCCAGGGATAAAACCCAGCCACATGGGAATGTAATAAGGCAGGGTCACCTTGATCTGATTCATTCTGGCCACTACGTAATGCCCCATCTCATGAACGGTCAAAATCAGTAAAAAGGGGATAGAAAAATACAAACCATTCGTAAGCTCTTCTTGGGTCAAGGAATAATTGCCAATAAAGAGCCACCGACCATACATCCACTCTGCTCCCGCTATCGTGGTGGTGATCACTGTGATGATAAAAAGGCCAGTATGAATCAATAACGTCTTTTGTTCTTTCATCTCAATTGATCCAGAATTTGATCTGAATAGGTCACTAATATGGCTTGAATGCCACTGCCCTGAGCCGCGGATATATTTTCGAGGCGATCATCAAAAAATATGGTTTTTGCAGGATTTAAATTTTGCAGGTCAATGACCTTTTGGTAAATGTGAGGATCGGGCTTCCTCAGTCCCAATTCATATGAATAATAGGCCGTATGTACCATATCTGCCATGGTTTTTGAAGGAATAAGCTCCCCTACACGTCGATCAAATGCTCTTTGATGGATGGCATTGGTATTGCTCAAAATCAATACGTTAAACTTTTCTTTTAACGCTAGCATCAAATGCAGCTTGTCCAGCTTAATGATACCCAAAAAAGAATTCCAGATGACTTCAAAAGAGGCTTGAGACAGTTCAATGGACAACAATTCATTGACTACTTGACAAAATTCTGTATCTGTCATCTTACCCACCTCATAATCGATCAAATCTTGGGATTTAGAAATTAAGCGGATGATATCCTTTGCAGACTTATCCGAATACTTTTTAAACTGGTCGATGACCCTTTTTGAATCCAGGTCAATGATCACCTCTCCGAGGTCAAAAATAATGGTTTCAGTATCTTTTAAATCGATCATTCGTTTTTACTCCATTTACTTCAATGACTTTTTTGTACCAATTTGCAGAGGCTTTGGGAATACGTTCCAAGGTATCAAAATCTACGTAATGTAAGCCAAATCGCTTCGCATAACCAGAGGCCCATTCAAAATTGTCCATCAGTGACCAGGCAAAATAGCCTTTTAATTTAATTCCATTTGAGATCGCATCATGACAGGCATTGAGGTAGCCTTCATAATACGCAATGCGCTCATCATCATGGACCTTGCCCTCAACAGGAGCATCGGCATAAGCGCATCCATTTTCTGTGATATAGATGTCTGGCGCGTCGTATCGATCCGATATCCAGGTCAAAAGCTTTTGGCAACCCCAAGGAACTACGGCCCAACCCATCGCCGTTTTTTTCCAATTTGGGTCTACCGAAAGGTTAACATCTTGGTCCTCGGAGAGGCCGCCATTGCCATAAACGGAACTTACTTGCAAGTTGCCTTGAGCATCGGCAGCAAATAAGGTTGTATAATGATTTAAACCAAAAAAGTCACTGGAGCCCAGTAATAGGTCCCTTTCTTCTTCGGTAAACTGGGGCAGTCGATTTCCCAGACGATCCACCATACTTTTGGGGTATTGCCCCAGATAAATAGGATCTGCAAACCAGGCCAGAAAGAATTCTAGGGCGCGCTCGGCAGCGGCTACATCTTCTTTTTTGTTCGTTAAGGGCTCCCGCCAATCACAGTTGTTGGTAATACCGATGACCCCCTTTTGTTGAGCCTGAAATTCTTCTCGATAACACCTCACCGCTTGCGCATGGGCTCGAAGGAGGTTATGACCCGTCACATAGGGTTCAGACTTCGAGGTTCGACCGGGCGCAAAGGTGCCCATACCATAGCCTAAAATAGCTACTACCCAAGGTTCATTGAGGGTAATCCAATGTTTGACACGGTCTCCAAAGCGCGCAAAGCAAATCCTGGCGTAGGCTTCGAAATAATCAGCAATCTCCGCATTGAGCCAGCCATCTTCTTCCATCTGCAAGGCCAAGGGCAAGTCCCAATGATATAAAGTGACCCACGGTTCGATCCCTTGATCCAATAACTCATTGATCAGATCATCATAAAATTGGAGGCCTTCAGCATTCACTTGGCCTTTACCCGAGGGCATAATGCGTGGCCAAGCTATCGAAAATCGATAGGCTTTCAGCCCCATAGCTTTCATCAATAACACATCTTCTCTCATAAGATGGTAGTGATCACAAGCACGATCTCCCCGATCTCCCTTCGCCACCCTACCGGGGACGGTACAGAAAGCATCCCAAATCGAGGGGCCTTTTCCGGCTTCGTCTGCAGCACCTTCTATTTGATAAGAAGAGGTAGCTGATCCCCAAGTGAAATTTTCTGGAAAGTTATTCATTGACTCCATTCCGAAACGATGTGTTATATTAAGCTGCTCATGATCCAATCCGCTTGGCAGTCAAATCTTGCGTAATTAAATACATTTTCTGTTTATTCAAAGGGTAAAAGCTCATCACGCCTGCGGCTACGAAGGCAATCAGCGCAGGCACCCAACTCATCAGCATGATGATCCCTGTGGCTGCGCCTTCTGCTGCTACGGCATCTTGTCCGTCATAATGATACGAGGCCAGTACAAAGCCGATGATCGCTCCAGCGATGCCTCCACCAAATTTAGTTGCCAAAGATCCTGCCGAGTAAATAAGTCCGGTGGCACGTCTCCCATGGGTCCATTCGGAATAGTCTGCGGCATCCCCAAGCATCACAAACAGTAAGGTAGGAAACATAGCTGCGGCAAACTCTGATACCATCCCAATGACAAATATGGGTAATAAGTCATTGGGTCCACAGAAGATAAAAAAGCAATTTACAAGAGATGAAAAGATTAAGGCCATGATAAACAACCGCTTCTTGCCCCATCTTCGGCCTAAGGGAGCCACACTCATGGCCCCCAAGATAGACACCAAGGTCAGCGCAATCATAAAGTTCGAGGCCAATAACTCATTGTTGAGATAATGCAGGAAATAAATAACAATAATGCCCATTTTGATGGAGGTATAAATATTGAATAGCAAACCAATCACCAACAGCACGAGCCAAGGCCGATTGCTCAGAAGTTGCTTTAAATCTTTAGCCAAATCTTTCTTTTGGTCCACCGGGGGGTTGACTCGTTCTTTGGTCATAAGAAAGGTCACGACCATGCAAAGGGCAAGAAATACAGATAATAAATAAATAGATTTACTATAACCCTCCCTTTGATTGATGACCGAGAGGTCCGATTGATCTATCTCTACCATTCCGGATAGAATGAATACATATTCTTGATGGGCTTCCATCTGAAAGCTAATACTTTGCGCAGGAGCTATGTTTGAGGCCGCCTCTTCCTTTAAAATAAATTTTCCGAATCCTTGCTTGAGATTGATGCGCGCACTCGCTACGTCGACCGGAGCCGTGACCCGAACTTCGTATGAGCTCCCGTCTGGCAATGGCTCCCATTCGATCGTAGGATTTACATTGCCAAAGAAAACAACCAAATAGAGCAAGGCCCCTTGCACCAACATTCCCCCTGCAAAGGCCCCTACCATGCGATAGGATCCCAAACTGGTGCGTTCTTTATCATCACCGGTCATTACCCCCATCAATGCACCATAAGGGATATTATTGGCCGTATAGATCAAGGTAAATAAAATATAGGTGACGTAGGCATAGAGAATCTTGTCTTGATTTCCCAATTCTGGAGCGGTAAAAAGTAAGGATAAAATGAGGGCTAGGGGGACGGCAGTCCATAATATCCAAGGCCGAAATTTACCATATTTTGAATTTGATCGGTCTCCTAAAACGCCCATAAAAACATCGCTTAATCCATCACTCGAACGGGCTATAAGCATGAGCAGACCCACCGAAACGGGATCTAATCCAAACACATCTACGTAGAAAATAAATAAAAACGTAGAAACACCGCGCCAAGCAATATTGGCCGCACCATCACCTAAGGCATAGCCTATTTTCTCCTTTATTGACAGCTTCTCGTTTATTTCCATTCGAATTAATGAACTGCTTCGGGCGCCCTTCTTCTAGTTTTCAGCACACCTTTATGACCATTTATTATACGAGACCAAGGCGCTACCAATTAAAATAAGCTTGGTATCAAAAATAGTCTGACTTCGTTTCATTTTATTCTAATTGAGCGAATATTTATCCTATCATATATAAAAAAAATTACCGCAATTAAATGATTTTGTTTTGCTCTAACAAGAAAGTAGCACTTTTGCTATTGCAGATACCCTTTCTCAGCTTGTAATCAAAGATTAATTCTTCATTTTTGATCTCACTTTCAAAGCAATAATTAGCCAGCTGATTAGGATAATCCTGCTCCAAATCGCATAATTGAAGATCATGGGTGGCCAAGAGGCCCGAGGCTTTTTGAGCCATCACCCTTTTTACGATTTTCATCGACCCCAGGATTTTATCGTCTGAGTTGGTCCCCCGCAATATTTCGTCCATCAAGAGCAAGCATCTGCCCTTATCCAACTGGGCCATGACGGCTTTTAACTTTTGGACCTCAGCAAAGAAGTAGGATTTCCCCTCGCTCAATGAATCTGCATGTCTCATCGTGGCCATCATCGGAAATGGATGTATTTGGGCCTGATCACTACACACCGGGGCTCCCATTTTGGCCAAAGCAAAGTTGATCCCTAAGGCGCGTAAAAAGGTACTTTTTCCAGACATGTTAGAACCCGTCAGTAAAATGAATTTTGAGTCCTGAAGCGTAAGGGTATTGGTGACCGATTCATTTTTGGCTACCATCGGATGGCCCATATTTTTAAATTCAATCTGAAATCGGTCATTAAGGCTAGGGAAAACGTACTCCGGGTTGTTATATGAAAAACGAGCAAAACTATTTAAACTCTCAAATTGTCCCAGGGCTTGTATCCATGTGATTAAGTGGTCACCAAATCTTTGCTTCCATTTTAACATTAAGGTTCTTACATTTAGGTGATAGAGAAAAAATCCACCCAATAAGAGAGCCGCGAAAGGATTGCGAAAACTCCCCAAGCGATGCACAATGTCTGACAATCGCTTGACATGGCCATGTGCTGAACGTTTCTCATAATATGTAGATGTCTGAAGATCCGCCAAGTAAGCACTTTTAAAGTCTTGCTGGCCGATGTGCGACAAGAGCAAGCCATATTTCTTGAGGATCTGATCTATGTGATCGGCCACGATGAGATCTTCATTGATTTTTCTGTAATACAGCCCTGTGATTAGCCAATTAATCAATACCGCTGTGGAACCCAAGTCATAGTAAATTTCCGATTTTAGAAAATAGTAGGACATGAACAAGGCCACGGGTAGTGCTCCGAGGACCAAAAATAGCACATTGACTGCTTTTGGAATAGTTTTTTTCTTTTTCAAGGTCCATGCCGTCAATGATTCAATATGCCCTTCCTCGTCCTTCACTTCTATCGCAATGGCCGCAAAGGATTGGCGCCACTCGATCTGGGCTGAAAGTTCTTTTATCGCCGCCTGCCGATCCTTGATTGACTGAGGTTCATGGTTTTCTAAGAAATCGTTTTTTAAGGTCTGTAAGCCTAAAAAAGTTCGGGTATGATTGATTAAATGGAACAAAGATTTGGGACCAAAAAAATCTAAGTCATACGCGTAGTCATGACGAGGATCAGAAAACTCACTACCGTCATTATGCTCATCAAAAACCAATTTATTAGATGAAATAATTTCCCTATTATTAAGATTTATTTTATTAATAATCAGTGTTTTATACCAGTTAATCTGATCTGTTTGTTTAATAAAAAAGAGAAAAGTACCTATTAAGCCTAAACCCATTAAAAATGCTCCTATCACTTGCCCTTCGCGGTAGAGTAACACCGGTAGGATAAAAGCAACTGTCACTAGTAATCGGAAAATCAAAATGCCAAGTGCTTTCTTTTTCAAAACCTTCAGAACGGCTTCATCTTGGTGAAGTAACGTACGATACTGTTCCAGAGATGTCATCTTTTGTTAACGAGTGATTTAGTTTTTAAATACATAAATTTAATCTGAATAAAGTAGAGAGGCTGCGATGAGAATTACCATCACATGGCACCTGTAACATCGATCCAATGGTCTAAAAAGTGTTATGTTACAGTATATAAATTTTTACCTCTCAAAGCTTAAATAATCAAAAACAAAACCAACACCTAATATTTCCTTAAACTGCGTTCGAGGACCATATCCATCGATTATACCATCCTTATTGTTGTCTACAGAAACTTTAGTATCATGATCATAGTATAAATACGTATTGATATTTACGGATAGCAATTTATTGACTTTCATGACAACTAGCAATTCCCAATTTACATCTAGATTTTCTGGTGAAACCAAATAATTGGTAAATAAATTTAGTTTTGAATTTACACTGATATTATTGAGCATTTCTTGCTTAAAGTCATTCTGTATAAAGTTTATAGAAACATAACCTCCGAATTCACTACGATATCTGCGTCCTTGTTTGATCACAACGCCCAAGTCATCATAAACTGCACCTTCGAGGCCAAAAGCACCTTGATTGGCCAGCTGCTGATCATTGACAAAAGTAAATTTACTAGTAAAAGGTGCCAATACTACACTAACAGCCCCCTGTGGTTTAAAGTCAAACCCCAATGAGGATACTAGATATGCAGGAGCCAAAAAATTAGCTATTTTTTGCTTGTTTTCATTAAGACCTATAGCCATCTGTGAATCAAAATTCAATAAAACAGTGTAATTTAACGAATCATTGATGCGGTGTCCAAATTTCGAGGCAATGTGAAGCTTATCATCGGTTTTGCGATACCGCTCATTGCTTTGCTTCATAAAACCATAACCAACATTAATTGTATTTTCCCAACTTATTTTATCGTAATTATAATTTGAAAAATATTTTACCAATCCATTCACGGCAAAGTTGTTTTCACCTCCAGCTGCCCAATTGATCAATGCCGCTTGTGCCAAACTCAAAGAAAAAATACCCTTATTTTCCCAGTTTGAGGTGGTATCTATTTCCCGAAACTCTTGATTAGTGAATTTAACCAGATCATTTCCAACTCCCTTACGAGCTAAAACTATCAAAAAAAGAAAGCTAAAAATGCTCAGTATTCTTACCATGATTAACTAATGCCTTTTAAAAATAAATAATATATGATGTTGTAACATCATATATCTATGACGGTTTAAAGTTGAACGCAAATCCACCCAATTTCTGTGACAATTACAAAAAAAATCATCTTGAATAATAACTTGTCTAAGAAATTTTGAATTTAGTACGGATTAAAAAGCAATATTAGACTTTGCGAGCCGCCAACTCTACGGAAATTTCTTTGGCTTTTTCCTCGGTAATTTCATAATCTCTCATCACGTAAATAGCCAATAAAGTCCCCAATATAGGTAATCCAGAGAAAAATAATCGTAAGCCATATAATGCTTCTTCGGTTTGAGTAGCACCTCCAGATTCCCAACCTATTACAGATAAAATCACACCACTCAATCCTCCAGCAATACCAAATCCAAATTTTACCATCCACCAATATATGGCACCAAAAACACCCTCACGTCTTTTTCCAGTATTCAACTCATCTAAGTCAATCACATCTGCTGTCATTGACATCATCAGCGTAAATAAACCACCAATCCCAAAAGAGAAAAAAGGTAATGCAAATAAAAACAAATAAGGCTTTCCAGGAATAAATAAAAACCAAAGCATAATATATCCTATGATAGAAACTGATTGTGAAATTATAAATGCTTTCTTTTTACCTACTTTGTTTGAAAGTATAGTTACTACAGGGATCACCAAGAAAGTGGTTACTAAAGCCCCGACACTTCCAAAAAGAGTAGGCCACCACCAGGCTCCATCAGGGCCTGTTATTCCATTAAATAAAAAGAAAACAATGATGAAGTAGGTAAATGCTGCAACCGTATTGAAAGCATTAAAAATTAAAAAAGTGGCAATACATAATTTTCTAAATGCTTTTATTTTGAATGCCTGACTAAAGTTGATAACAAATATGGTGTACAAACTTTTAATGATGTTATTAAAAGTAATGCTATCGTAATCTTGATTTAAAGTTGATTTACTCTTTATGAAAATAGCCGGTATTATTGCAAAAGTCATACACACTAAACCCACCCATATTGCTAGCTTTCTTACTGCAATTTCACTAGATTCAAAAAGGTTTTGATCATCCATAATGACCCAAAACCAAGGAGCAATGACCCATGCCCACTGTCCAATAAATTGAGCGACAGCCATAATATTTGTCCTTTCGTGAAAATCATCGCTCATTTCATATCCCATGGCTACATACGGAACACTAAATATTGTCAACCCGACATAAAACAATAATGACCATAAAAGAAAGTAGGTGAAGTTATAATCAATGGTACTTTCTTTGTGCAGCTGCCACATGACAATGAATGAAAAGCCCATTATGATAGCTCCTAAAAAAACATATTGACGTCTACGCCCCCATTTGGATTTGGTATTATCAGAGATAAAACCCATAATCGGATCGGTTATGGCATCAAAAAGTCTTGGGAAAATCATAACAAATCCCCACATCCATCCAGGAAAGCCTAAACTCTGAACAAGAACTACAATAAAAATACCTATTACGGCTGGAAACATCTGATTGGCGAGCATGCCAAATCCAAATGCTATTTTTTGACCGTAAGGAACTTTATGATATGTAGACATGATTATTGTTTTTTGTTAAACCGATCTTTAATTACATCAAAAGTTAGCTTTTTATTTCTATTGATGTCAACAATACCCCAATATTCTTCATTAGGTGTCCCGTCATAAGGAACACCGCTACTATTAGGAGCCCATCCCCCTACGTCCTGTACATTAGGATTTCCCGCCTTCCATAAGCCATCGGTAAATGAAAAGATAAATAGGCCTGTGTTATGTTCCGCGTTTTTGAGAACTTCATCCACAATAATCGCATTTGCTACTGCCTGAGCCCTTTGATTTTCACCCGCCTCAAACCCAGCCTTAGCTATGGCCATATAACTGTCTGCTCCACTTTCAGAAAAATACATGGGCTTATCGCTCAACTTTTTCCAATCTTCTATAATTGATGCGGGTTGATCCCATCGGTACACATTCATACCCCATATATCAATGTTGGAACACATACCTCGTGCTAACTCATTTGGCAGTTCACCATGTGCGGTGGCAACTGGGTGGGTTTTGTCCAACTCATGAATGAGCGCTGCAGCCTCATTAAGTGTTTGATACCAGTTTTTTATGTCGCTATTGAACCACTCAGGATGATAATTATATTCATTCCCAAGCTCCCAAGCCAAAATAGATGGGTGATACTTGTATTTCTCTACATAGTCTAAATAGGTACCTGATAAAATATCAAAAGTACCTTTTTGATCGTATCCAAAACTGATAATGACCTTAAGACCTGCCACCCAAATTTTATCAAGTACTTCTTCTGATATGATAGGTTCATATACTCTGATGGTGTTGATACCCGCCTCTATCATTAAAGACAAATCCTGATCTATCAAGTCAAAAGACCGCCTAGTACTACCCTGAGGTACGGGATGGTAACAAATACCTTTGATGAAGTAAGTCTCATTATTTACCAATAAATGCTTACCTGATATGGTGACAAGATTTAAGTTAGGATCCGGTTTGCACGCAAGGACTAGAATGAGAATGAATACTGCTTTCTGTATTTTCATTTTATCTAATAATAACTATGTCTACCCGTAGACTATTTATTTTGTTTATGAATAAATCCATCCTTAGTATCTTGGATTTACTAATTTCTTGTCAAAAAAACGACTAATTTATGGATCTCATGGGTTCTTTTAAATATCATGCTACTCAAAGTCAAATCTAATTGGTTTCCCTCAATGATCCGTTTTGCCCCGCTATTATAATGGACTTCAATTTTTGAAGTTTGTGAGGCTTGATAAATGATGGGTATCTGACAATAAGTAAAGCCTAAGCTATCCTTTTCAAGTTCAATTGAACATCTTTTCTTGAGTACATTGACGTAAACATAGTCTTGCTTTTCCGTCAAAAATTCATCTTGTCGCAACATAAAGGGATTAAATGTCAAAATGCCCTCTTGCACCTCAATACCTAGTTCTCCCCATCTACTCAAAAGGTCTTCTTTTACTTGACCAGTCATCCCAGGCTGCTGGGCACCCTTACCTCCGGGTGTATGTGAATAAGCATCTGTGGAAAAAGCGCCATATAATTCTGGAGATTTATTGACTCCAATACCTTCGTTGATCTCAAAATAATGATCAAATAACCTACCAACAAGGGCCTTGTCTTCCTTTTGCTTCACAGCATCCTTAGTGATCTCGAAAGTAGCTAATAATAACTTTGAGACCATATGCCAATAGATAGAGCCCAGACCTTCATATCCAAAGAATGTTCCAGACCTTCCGGTAAAAGATTTATGATTAAATACGCCCTCGAAGATTTGATATAGGGCCTCAGATTCTCCTTCTGCCCATGCTTGATATATCTCAGGAAGCGATTCGAGGGCAGCTTTAAGAGAGTTGACATTATTGAAAGCGCCATTGAAGTGATATTCTCCAAGTGCATCTCTTTCAACTACGTCAACATTCTTGTGATCAATCAACGTTGTCAGGAGATCTGAACTTGATATGACCTCCGGGGGTATGGTATTCTTCGCAACAAACCTAGGTAAGATTTTATTGGGGTAAAGTACATAACTGAATTGATCGACCCTAAACAAACTACTAGACTTCAACCCGTCCAAAACCTCTAAACTCTCACTTGAAGATAAAAATCCTGAACTCAATACTGCTACTTGCCCTTCGAGCATTTCTGGTAGGTAGGAAATTGCAACTTCATTCTTACCTTTTACGGTCATCAAATTATAGGCATGATAAAGGTGGTCCGTTCTTTTGTTGGCCTTGATAGAATGGGCTAAGAACAAACTTGATAGATCAACAAATGAAGTAATCTCCGCTGTATGCACTTTTACTTTTTGTCCTGAAAACTTTTGCTTGTAAATGATCTTTCTGAAAGAACTTCCCGCACTTCCTAAGCCATCCAATACCCTTTTACGCTCTTTATCAGAAATTGTACCCCTCAATAATCCCTGATTTTGAGCTAAAACATGGTTGAGTTCAATTAAAAATTGCTTTAACTCTACTGAGATCTCAATATCCTCTTGATCATATTTACTTAAAATATTGTCAAAAAACTTAAGAAACCTTTTTAGGTAGTACAAGGTAACCATTGAGACACCATTTCCAACCAAAGCATTATTAGCATCATTCCACTCGGGGCGTTGGGTGTTCATCCAAATCCCACCCTCAGGGATGAAATTTGACATTTTAGCTAAAACAGTGGCTAAGACTTTCTCAATGAAGTTGACCTTATAAATTTGATCATTAGCATCAGTAAGCAAAGCACCATCTGCACCAATTTTTGCACGTTGCGCTTGTATACGCGCTTCATTTTCATAATCGTAAACAATGGTATCTTTCGGATTTTCTAATAAATCTTCATAATCCTTTATCAGATAAGGCACATTGGCATAAACAAACAAATTCTTCGAAAAAGACTCAGCTAGTTTATTAGGATAATAGTTTTCAATGAACTCCAAAAATTTGAGTAGATAAATGATTTGATGATCCCCCCAATAACCAATATACGCCCATGGATTACCTGGCTCTATGGTCTCCCAGTCAAATCCATCTTTGGTAACGCGGTAAGGATTGTAGCCATCAAACGTAGTGGCATTTAAGAACTTATGTATCATTCCTTCAATGAATTCCGGATATGAATAAGCCAGTGCCTCCCAATTTTGAAAAAGATCTCTCCAATTCCCCTGATAATCCAATATTTTGGAGCCATCTACTTCACTCTTCGTATTGATTGAGAACTGATTCCATGGGCGACTCGGATCGCCGTGTCTTCTGCTGAACATTAAGGGCAAGTACTCCGTACATAATCTTTTAAAATCAGCGTCGCTTCCCTTTTTAGCCACTTGACGTAAATGATTGAGATCAAACACCCCAGGTAAGTTATCTAGAAGCACTTTTTTACCTGCAAATACATTTTTATTGGCTTTTGCCAAGTAATCCAAAAAGTCTGTCTTTCCTATCTGATAATTATGATCGAAAATACCCCCACGCATGATGTTGAACATGGTATTGGAGAAATGACGAATATTACGGGGTCTATGTGCGGACAACCTCAATCCATCTGCGCCACCCACCAATTCAAGTAAATGCATCGAGCCTGCTTCAATGTCTTTGTTGATTTGATCCAGAAGATCTTCTTTTGATTTGAGTTTTTCCTTAATATCAATAATGTCTGAAATCGATTGATTCACATCAGCGGCAATGAGCCAATTTTTTTCTTCTTTTGCTGAAAGTGAAATTTCTTCATGCAGAAAATAAGCGCCTTTTTCTGCCTTAATATCATCTTCTTGGATAAGCGTACCCCCTCTTCTAAAAGTATCTAGTTGCTTGGAGGAAAGTAGTTTTTTTGCCTGATCCAAACCCAAAGACCAAACCACACTCGCCTTTAATGCTTCGCTAGGCTCTGCCCTATCCACTATGATCGCACTTAAAGAATAGATACCCATACCAGAATCTACCTCTAATTCACATTTTTTGTAGGCATCTACCAGGTTACTACTACCGTTTTGTACGGATTGCTCTACGCCGTAAGGCAGTAAGTTTTGAATCCCATCTATTAAGGAAAGAGTGACCGCAGCTTTACCTTGATTGGTGATGGTAGATTTTTTAATGAATCCAAATTGATCGCTTGAGTTCCATTGGTAAGTGAACTTCAATGCCAGATCATGATTGATCTCTTCAAAAATAATCTTATTGCCAAAGGCATTTTTATATAGATTCCTTGTGATCTTATAAACCCCCGAATATTTATCTGAAAAGGGCTCCCATAAAGAAGTCTTATCCCCTTTTGAAACCAAAAACAAGGTTTTACTACCTGTTGTTTCGGCTGCAGTGGTGATCTTATCATCTGTATAATAAGGAAAGAGGGCTGAATTACAATCTTTTCTTCCTGCCGATAAACCACCCGTGCTTGAAATGAACATCCAATGGTTGGAATGACTCACCACTGTCATAAAGAACGGACGCATCTCATCAAAATGGCTTATTTTATAAAAAGTTTCACCGCCTATTTGAAGCAATTTTCCAGATACTTTTTTTTCTGAAAAATCAACTTCGTTCTTTCCTAAAAAAATCTTTTTCTTATCAATCATAAAAATATCTGCAGTAATCGGATTGTGATTAATATTGAGAACATTTGATCCACAAAGTGAACATTTATTTGAAATAAATCACAAATCAAAGGCCTATTAAATTTTTATCCTAAATAGGATAAAAGGGATACTCTTTTCAGTAATGAGGTTCTTTTTAGGTCTCAAAATAATTTGCACAATAAAATGTAATTTAAAATATAATACCTCTTATGGGTTTTGCTGGGCAATGAAAATAAAATTATTCAACAATTACTATTTTTTATTTAATCAATATTTGGATTAATCAATAAAAACAAAATTTATATACCATTCGAAAACATCAAATTCCAAAAAAACGATAGGTGATCCCTCTTGATAAGCTGATGCTAATTTTAATAAATGCAATGATCTATGATTACTTCTTCCAGTCAAAAAGTCATTTATCAAAAGCCCCTTTTTTCAAGTATATCAACCCTGATATAATAAAAGAAATTCTTCGTGATCAATGGCATTCATCTTATAAGGCTATTTTACTTTATTTTCAGACAATTATTTAGATCTATCAACTATGCTAATTTGATATTAAGCAGTGAAAGATTGCTTATAATCACCTCTATCGGAAAAGGCCAACTTTGGCTTGCGATTCTCAAAGTACAACCCCCAATGCTTTTCAGGTTCATCTGGATCTGGGGATCCCTTCCACGGCTCATCAAATGCTTCAAAGACAAAGGTCAGGATATGATCCTCTTTACACCAAGAACTTAACTCTTGATAATAAATTTTTTGAAAAATTTGATTTACATGAGCTCTGGGAATCCCTTGATCATTTGATGAGGTCGCCCAGCCCGCTTCGGTTATGACGACCAACTTATTCGGATATTTTTCTGCTACTGCCCTGTAATTTTGCTTTGTGAATTCAAGTGACTCATCTATGGTTTTGTATTCCCATACTGGATAGGTATGTATTGAGATAAAATCCACTTCATTGACCAGTGGTTCTAACTTATCGAGCCATGGGACATAATTTTCACAAAATGTTACCGGCTGTTTTGCACCTTTTTTCACTTGCCTCACGTAGTAGATGATTTGAGAAACTGCTACCATATGATCTGTCCAATCTACACTGGCCTCATTGCCTACGGACAAACTAAAGATAATAGTAGGGTACCTATTGGCTAAACGCACTAAATCATCAACTTCTTGATGATTTTGTTCTTTGTTTGAGGCCAAGGCTTCTTCAGAAAAATCATTTCCTCCCCAAGGGCAATTTGGATTATTCTCTTCAGCATTGATATAAGCACCCAGCATAACCTTGAGGGGAAGCTTTTCTTTTTCAATCACCTCGAGTACCGTTCGTGAATGTGAATCACAACTATAAAGACGCACGTAAGTCCAATTGGCCTGGACGATCAATAAATCTTCCTTCACTTGCTCATAACTAGGATCATTGATCCCAGGCTGCTGACCCTCCCTATATCCAGAGTAGCAGACAGCAGGAGCTGCAGGCATTGAGAAAACATCAGTATAGTTCATGTAGTTGTGCTTTATGATATTCTTATTCTAAAATTTTATTTTTCCTTTCTTATCCCAAAGGCCCCAAAATGCTCCAACATCACCCTCTGAGTCTACTTTCCAGGATTCATCAAAGGAAGAAAAATAAAACATTTCGATTTCATCTTCCTCAGCCCACTGCTGAGCATTACTGAAATATTTAAGGGCATTTTCATAGGATGGATGGGCATCTCCTAAGTCACTTCCCTGACTGGGCCAACCTGTTTCTGTGATAATCACCTTTTTGCCATTTGCTGCATCCAAGGCGGCTTGATACATTTGTTTCATGTATAATAAGGAGTAATCCAAATGACAGCCTTCCCAATAAGGATAGCAATTTGCTAAAATCACATCGCAAGCCGCTGATATCTTTGGTCTGGTGTTAAACTCATAATAGGCATCGACATAACCTACAGGGATACCTTTTACTGCTGATTTGACCTCATGGATATAATAAAGTAGCTGAGCTTCGGAAAAGTCTCCTCTATACATGACCTCATTGCCTACCACGGCGATGTCTACCAATCCAGAATCACATAACCTGATAAGAGAACGGATTTCATCAGTATTGGTATTCTCATTATCACCGAGCCAAGCACCTGCTAACGTCTTTATGCCATATTCCTTGGCCAACTTAGGAATTAATTCATTACCATCGGTACAAGAGAAAGTCCTAATCCATTTCGTATAGGGTTTGATGATTTCAAGTCTTCTGCGAATTTGATCTTCTGAAATCTCATCCCCTGGTTTTTGTATCTCTTCATAAGGGCTAAAACACAAGCCATGCATGCCTCTTTCAAGTATAGAGGAACAATGATCTTGAAGTTTACGAGTATTAAAGTCAGTGTAATCTGAACCGATTAAGGATTTTATCTTTTCTTCTCTGTACGACATAGAAACTTAAATTATCTTCTTTTCTTAATTCACCACTTTTTAAAGATGTTTATCTTTAATTCTTACAATAAAGATGAAAATTTTAGAAAATAAAATTTAATCTATAAAGAAATTCTTAATCATGAAAATTAGGAAGTCATCAATCTTGATGAAATCAAGGAAATCCTTATGAAAAACGAAGCACGCAAACGATTACACTATAATAGTTTAACCTTTTGTTTTGGTAGACAACTCTATTGAAATATCGAACATTAGTTTTACACCAGTAGAATTCTTGGAAGTTAATAAATCAATTCAATTAATTATTTAGATCCCTCATAAAAGAAGAGTTCCTCAATAGCTATCTCAAATAACTTTGACATCTTAAATGCTGTGGGTAAACTTGGATCAAATTTTTCTTTTTCAAT
>Ga0206125_10000220_pt1:0-45000 | contig 77331 bp, 73 predicted proteins | sample Helgoland_Spring_4_FD_148598 | JGI IMG/M metagenome (GOLD analysis project Ga0206125, IMG submission 148598) | Pelagic subsurface seawater microbial communities from Kabeltonne, Helgoland, North Sea - Helgoland_Spring_Bloom_20160331_1 | ecosystem: Environmental > Aquatic > Marine >...
TCTTCACAGACAAGTCTATTTCACCGAGTCCCTCTCCGAGACAGTATCCAAATCATTACGCCTTTCGTGCGGGTCGGAACTTACCCGACAAGGAATTTCGCTACCTTAGGACCGTTATAGTTACGGCCGCCGTTCACCAGGGCTTCAGTTACTAGCTTCGCTATTGCTAACCAACTTCTTTAACCTTCTGGCACTGGGCAGGCGTCAGCCCCCATACATCGTCTTGCGACTTAGCGGAGACCTGTGTTTTTGGTAAACAGTTGCTTGGATCTTGTTATTGCAACCTTATATAAATAAGGCACTCCTTCTCCCGAAGTTACGGAGTTATTTTGCCGAGTTCCTTAGAGAGAGTTATCTCGCGCCCCTTAGTATACTCTACCTACCCACCTGTGTCGGTTATGGTACAGGCATTTTTTATGAATGACAGTGCAAGCTTTTCTTGGAAGTATGACATACACTACTTCGACGCCTTAGCGTCTCGTACTCACGTCTCAACTCAAAGCGTTTTCTCCGCTTCTCAACATCTCGAACGTTTAAACCGGTAACCAATATCCGGCTAGCTTAGCCTTCTCCGTCCCTCGATATCGCATAAAAAATGGTACGGGAATATTAACCCGTTGTCCATCGACTACGCTTTTCAGCCTCGCCTTAGGTCCTGACTTACCCTCCGCGGACGAGCCTTCCGGAGGAAACCTTGGGTTTTCGGGGTATAGGATTCCCACCTATATTTTCGTTACTCAAGCCGACATTCTCACTTCTGCTTCGTCCATATCCGCTTACGCTAATACTTCGACCTACAACAGAACGCTCCCCTACCGATATATTTTAATATATCGCACAGTTTCGGCAAATTACTTAGTCCCGTTCATTTTCGGCGCAGGTTTACTCGATCAGTGAGCTATTACGCACTCTTTAAAGGGTTGCTGCTTCTAAGCAAACCTCCTGATTGTTTCTGCAATCCCACCTCCTTTACCACTTAGCAATTATTTGGGGGCCTTAACTGGTGCTCTGGGCTGTTTCCCTCTTGACAATGGAGCTTATCCCCCACAGTCTTACTGGTGAACTGTACATTTAGTATTCTTAGTTTGCAACGATTTGGTACCGAATTACCAGCCCGCATACGTAACAGTGCTTTACCCCTAAATTATAACATTCACCGCTGCGCCTAAACGCATTTCGGGGAGAACCAGCTAGCTCCGAATTCGATTGGCATTTCACCCCTAACCACAATTCATCCGCTGATTTTTCAACATCAGTCGGTTCGGTCCTCCACTTAGTATTACCTAAGCTTCAACCTGACCATGGTTAGATCATCCGGGTTCGGGTCTATAACTAGTGACAATCGCCCTATTCAGGCTCGCTTTCACTATGGCTTCGGTATTCACTACCTTAACCTGCCACTACCTATAAGTCGCCGGCTCATTCTTCAACAGGCACGCAGTCAGACGTTTTAGTCGTCCTCCTACTGCTTGTAAGTTTATGGTTTCATGTTCTTTTCACTCCCCTCCCGGGGTTCTTTTCACCTTTCCCTCACGGTACTATTTCACTATCGGTCATTCAGGAATATTTAGCCTTACGAGGTGGTCCTCGCAGATTCACACGGAATTCCACGTGCTCCATGCTACTTGGGATACAATCTGATGGTTTCGATTTTCGAATACGAGACTATCACTCTCTATGGTCAATTATTCCAAAATTGTTCTTCTAATCGTTACATATAATCGTTTTGATTGTCCCACTACCCTTAATTTATTATTAAGTTTAGGCTGTTCCCGTTTCGCTCGCCGCTACTCAGGGAATCGTTTTTACTTTCTTTTCCTCCAGGTACTAAGATGTTTCAGTTCCCTAGGTTCGCTCTTTCTTATCTATGTATTCAATAAGTAGTTATTAATTAAAGTTTCCTCATTCGGAGACCTCCGGATCGTTGCTTGTTTCCAGCTCCCCGAAGCGTATCGTCGGTAACCACGTCCTTCTTCGCTTCTGAATGCCAAGGTATTCCCCATAAACCCTTAATTCCTTGAATTTAAGACTAAGAAATATCTTATACTTTCACAAAATACTTATTCTGGATTTATTGTGGAGGTAAGCGGATTCGAACCGCTGACAACCGCCGTGCAAAGGCGGTGCTCTACCAACTGAGCTATACCCCCGCTGGGCCATTCTGGATTTGAACCAGAGACCTCACCCTTATCAGGGGTGCGCTCTAACCAACTGAGCTAATAGCCCTTTGAATTTTTATTATCAAAGATTCTTTATTTTAATCGACCATAATTTTTAAAATTTCTATTTTAAAAGGAGGTGATCCAACCGCACCTTCCAGTACGGTTACCTTGTTACGACTTCACCCCAGTCACTAATTCTACCTTAGGCATCCTCCTCCAAACGGTTAGAGTAACGACTTCGGGTATAACCAGCTTCCATGGTGTGACGGGCGGTGTGTACAAGGCCCGGGAACGAATTCACCGCTGTGTAGCTGACCAGCGATTACTAGCGATTCCACCTTCATGCAGGCGAGTTGCAGCCTACAATCCGAACTTAGAACGAGTTTATAGATTAGCTAATCTTCGCAGAGTTGCATCTCATTGTCTCGCCCAATGTAGCACGTGTGTAGCCCAGGGTGTAAGGGGCATGCTGACTTGACGTCATCCCCGCCTTCCTCCGGTTTATAACCAGCAGTCTTTTTAGAGTTCCATTAAAGGCAACTAAAAATAAGGGTTGCGCTCGTTGCGGGACTTAACCCAACATCTCACGACACGAGCTGACGACAGCCATGCACCACCTGTGTATACGTTCCAAACGGCACTCTCTTCTTTCAAAGAAATTCGTATCATGTCAAACCCTGGTAAGGTTCTTCGCGTTGCATCGAATTAAACCACATGCTCCACCGCTTGTGCGGGCCCCCGTCAATTCCTTTGAGTTTCACTCTTGCGAGCATACTTCCCAGGCGGGATACTTAACGCGTTAGCTTTGATACTGCACAGGTCGATCTGTTCAACATCTAGTATCCATTGTTTACGGCTAGGACTACTGGGGTATCTAATCCCATTTGCTACCCTAGCTTTCGTCTCTGAGTGTCAGTAATAGCCCAGTAAAGTGCCTTCGCCATCGGTGTTCTTTCCAATATCTACGCATTTCACCACTCCACTGGAAATTCCCTTTACCCCTACTATACTCTAGTCAAACAGTTTCGACTGCGATTTTGAAGTTAAGCCTCAAGATTTAACAGTTGACTTGTTCAACCACCTACAGACGCTTTACGCCCAGTGATTCCGGATAACACTTGCATCCTCCGTCTTACCGCGGCTGCTGGCACGGAGTTAGCCGATGCTTATTCTTCAGGTACACGTCATTGATTCCTCCCTGAAAAAAGAGGTTTACAACCCATAGGCCGTCTTCCCTCACGCGGTATTGCTCCGTCAGGCTTTCGCCCATTGCGGAAAATTCCCCACTGCTGCCTCCCGTAGGAGTCTGGACCGTGTCTCAGTTCCAGTGTGTCTGATCGTCCTCTCAAACCAGATACTGATCGTCGCCTTGGTAAGCCATTACCTTACCAACAAGCTAATCAGCCGCGAGCTTCTCTCTAGGCGGATAATTCCATTTCACTCGAAAGCATATGGGGTATTAGCAACCGTTTCCAGCTGTTGTCCCCCTCCTAAAGGCAAATTCTCACGTGTTACTCACCCGTCCGCCACTGGAGTTAAAAACTCCCGTACGACTTGCATGTGTTAGGCATACCGCCAGCGTTCATCCTGAGCCAGGATCAAACTCTCTTAATATTTCCATAATTTTGTTTTTTCAAGATTTAACTTGAATATTTCAATGATAGGTCTAGATTAGATTATACCAGAATACTTGAAGATTTATTAATTAATATTTAAGTATTACTTTTTAATATTTTTAATGTTTATTAATTTTATATTTTATAAATGTTATGGATAATATTACTCCTTTTTTATCAAATCATAGTTGATTTGATAAAAAGGGAGTAATACTATGAAAAGAGAAAAAGTGATAGATTTCTTGGTTATGAAGCAAAAAATTAATCGAATTATGATGATATATTGTGTTATCACAAATTGTTTGAGTTGATAATGTTTGAAAGATTGTAGGTTCAAACGGAACAGTTAAATTTGAGAGTGATAAATTAGGAAGCTCTACACCTTTGATCGTGAGACTATGTAATTGATTATTTTCATAAGCTTCTTTTAGAAGTCGATCAGGAAGAAAATCAATATCAAGATGGCCGTAATTTTGTTTCATAAATTTATAAATTTCAGGTCGTTCATTATACCAAAATTCTCTTAGTTCATCAGGAATTGGATATTTATACCATAAACTTGGAAGATATCTAAAAAGTATGACTTCGGTTAGTTTTCCATCGATTTTCAAACTTGTTTCAATTCCTTCACTCGGCAAATATGGCATTGTAAAAATCAGATGATTAAGGGAATCTGCCATTTTTCCAATTGCAACAGGTAAATAAAGTGCGATAAAACTTAAGCCACCTACATTTGGTATATTATTTTCAACAAGATCGTACGCCCAATCTGTTATTGAAATAAAATAAATCCAAGGCCGCATATATGGATTAATTGTTAAAAACATATTCAATAAGTTTCGAAGTTGTAATAATATCATGTAATTTATAAGAAGGACAAATATAAATTCACGAGCCATATTCAAAACAGTTATATCGAAGTAAATATTTCCATGAATTTGAATCCATTCTGATAATTTATCTGGTAGAAAAAATGCTTCTTTTGAATTGGGTACATAAAAATTATAGTATCCCTGATTTACATCTTCATAAAATGTTCGTTCTTGTGGAGATGTTCTATAAACTAGTCCAAATACTACTTCACTAATATTCTCTGGAACTCTTTGCGGGGGCATTCTTTTACTCAAACTTGGAAGATATTTCTCAGGTTGGGCAACTTCCATTCCAAGCGAATTATTAGGATAGCCAAACAATTTTGCAATTCCACGAACAGCAAAAGTAACTGGAACACCGAAAAATCCAATAAAATTAGAAATTAATAGTTTTAATCTCATAGTGTTTATCTTTTTGTATATATGTAAATCTTAAATACTGTCTAATATACATTAAAATGTTTCAAATATCAATTTTAAATACTTAATCTCTGAAATGTAAAAAATCTGAACTAATCCTAATTCTTTCAAATTTCTAACAAATAATAATTTTAAACCTAAAATCTTTATCTGTATAATTTCATCAATCATTAAAAATAAAGTATGAAGTGATTTTTAAAAATTTACTTCGACTATACAATATATTCAATAGTTTAGATTCAGAATTTATTTGGTTTAAGCAGCATAATTTTACTTAAGTTTTGAGACACCTTAACTTCTACTATAAGATATAGTTAATCCTGAGAGTCTTAGTCAAGAGATTTTAATATATCCGATGAAATATTTAGATTTAAAATTTTCGAGAAATATTTTTAAAGTTTGAATTCCGAAATTTAATTCGTATAAAAATTAATAATTTTTCTAAAGTTATTAATTTTAGTCTCGATTAAACTTATAATACAAACAAGCTAATCATTAGCTTAATATAAAAATAAATAAATAAAAACTCATGGTTAATCGAGGTCAAACGGTTCGAATTCTTAGAAAAGAATCATATTGGTATAATCAAACAGGAACAGTTGCAACAGTTGATCAAAGTGGAATTCGTTATCCTGCAGTTGTTCGATTTGAAAGTGTAAACTATAGTGGAGTTAATACAAATAATTTTGCATTAGACGAATTAGTTGCAGTTGAAGAATCTTAATTCGAATTTAAGCATCTTAATTTTAAAAAAGTAAAGTAATTTTTATTAAAATTGCTTTGCTTTTTTTTCTATGGTACAATTTTTTAGTTAAAAATTCTAACCTATTTTAATAGTATGAAAAACTTTCCACAAATCGGAAAAATAGCTCCCAATTTTTTAACAATTGGTGTTTATAAAAAACGATTGGGTAAAATTCGATTATCTGATTATCGAGGTAAAAAATACGTTATTCTCCTTTTTTATCCTGCTAATTTTACAGCGGTCTCACCAACTGAATTACTTGCGTTAAGTGACAGAATTTCAGATTTTAAAAAATTATCTACGCAAATTTTGGCAATTTCTGTGGATAGTCCATTTTCACATCTAAGATATTTATTATCGGATCGAGAAGAAGGTGGATTAGCGAATTTAACATATCCACTCGTATCAGATTTAACTCAATCAATAACAAATGATTACAAATTAATGACAGATGATGGGTTGGCTCTTCCTGGTTTATTCATTATTGACAAGGAAGGTATTCTACAATACTATACTGTTAACAATTTATTATGTGGTAGAAGTATAAATGAACTACTTCGTACTTTAAAATCAATTCAATATGTAAAAAAAAATCCAGGTCAAGCATGTCCTGTTGATTGGAGACACGGTGATCCAATCTTGTATTCTCACCCTTTAAAGTCCAAAATTTATTTTAAAGATTTATACTCTCCTAAAAAAAGTTAAAGTTTTATGCCTAAATTAAAAACTCGAAAAGCAGCATCCAAACGTTATAAGCGAACAGGTGCTGACAATTTTTTACGTCGTCACGCTTATAAAGGCCATCTTTTAATGAAAAAATCAAATACCCAAAAACGAAAATTGTCTCAAACAATTTGTGTTAGTGCTAGTGATAGTAAACCTATTAAATTAATGTTACCTTATTAAAAATAAAAATGGTCAGAGTCAAACGAGGAAATGTAGCCCGAAAACGGCGCAAAAAGATTTTACAATTCGCAAAAGGTTATCGTGGAGCTCACTCGCGTCTTTTTCGAGTAGCTAACCAGCAAGTTATGAAAGCATTACGTTATTCTTATATAGGACGAAAACAAAAAAAGCGAACATTTCGAAAACTTTGGATTACTCGGATAAACGCAGCTTCTCGCTTAAATGGTTTATCTTATAGTCGTTTAATCCACAATTTTAAAAAATCAAATATTGAATTAAATCGAAAAATGTTAGCACAAATTGCTGTATTAGATACTCAAACTTTTAAAGAACTAATTACAAGTTCGCAATAAACATAAATATTTTAATGAATATAAATAAAAATTATTTATGTTCATTAAAATTCAGCTTTAAATTTTTGTAAGAAAAAAATTAAACATTTTATAAACTCAAATCTTCTATTGTGAAAGATTCTAATTATTATATAGCTCAAGAACATAAAATATTAGTATTATGTCTGTTGATGAGGATTTAGATCGGCTACTTGATAATTTACCTTTTTTCGTTCAACGCCATTTAAATGATCATGGAAATAAAGAAAAACTTATTGAAATTATAATGGATTTAGGAAGACGGGCAGAAGCACGTTTTACAACAGGAACGGAATATGTATCTCAAAAAATTATTTCCTGGCAAGACTTAGAATATACTACAAGACGCATTGGTAAATTTAGTAATGAAAATAGAGCAGGAATAGAACGAACTCTTCATCGTATAAGCTGTATTCGAAATCGACAATTTTTAATAAATGGGTTAACGTGTCGAGTTGGACGAGCAATTTTTGGAACCATTTGTATCATTCGTGATTTATTAGAATCGGGACAATCTATTTTAATTTTAGGTAAACCTGGAGTTGGGAAAACCACAATTATTCGTGAAATTGCAAGAGTTTTATCTGATGAAATGGGAAAACGGGTCATTATTGTCGATACATCTAATGAAATTGCAGGCGATAGTGATATTCCTCATTTTGGAATTGGACGTGCTCGTCGAATGCAAGTTGCAAAAACAGAGCTACAACACCAAATCATGCTTGAAGCTGTTGAAAATCATATGCCACAAGTTATTATTATTGATGAAATTGGAACTGAACTTGAAGCTCTAGCCGCTCGAACGATTGCTGAAAAAGGTGTTCAACTTGTGGGAACGACACATGGAAATTGTTTAGACAATTTAATTAAAAACCCTCCGTTAACGGATTTAATTGGAGGTATTCAATATGTAACACTAAGTGATGAAGAAGCCAAACGAAGAAAAACTCAAAAAACTATTTTAGAACGAAAAGCGTATCCGGCATTTCAAATAGCCATTGAAATTAATGAACAAACATCTTGGACAATTCATGAAGATATTAAAACATCAATTGATCTGTTGTTAAGAGGTACTTTTACAACAACACAAGTTCGTCACCTATCTCGAACTGAAAAAATAAATATAAAATATAAAAAATTCCAAACCTATTCTTTATTTAAAAATTCTCCAAATTTGACAACTGATATTACACCAGTTTCTATTAGTTGGGTTAGACAAAGACAATCAACTGAATTTACAACAAATAATTTAAAACCAAAAAAGTTAGTAATTTATCCTTATTCTCTTTCGAACAATTTAATGAAAGAAGTTATTCTTAAAATTGGATTTAAAGTAGTATTAACAAAAGAAATTAAAAAGGCAACTATTATTATTGGATTAAAAAAACATTTGCGACAAAATTATAAATTAAAAAAATTAGCGAAGCAAACAAATATCTCAATTTATGCTGTAAAACAAAATAGTGTCTATCAAGTTATTAAATTAATCCAATTTATTATGACTTAAAATTTTTTATGGTATAATAAATTGTGTGATATGATATATATACATTTCAAAATTATCGTTAAAAAATTATGAGTGATGAAATAAAAAATAAATTAACAGAGATTGTTGTAAGCCAATTAGGCGTTGAGGCTGAGAAAGTGACAGAAGAGGCAAGTTTCATATCTGATTTAGAGGCAGATTCATTAGATGTTGTTGAATTAGTAATGGCAATAGAAGAAGAATTTGAAATCGAAATTGATGATGAGGCAGCTGGTAGTATTGCTACAGTCGGAGATGTATTAAATTATCTTCAAACAACAGTGGAAAAGGATTAATTATTTTCTACTAAAGAAAATTTTAGTTTTCCAACCAGCCAATTAGAAACTATGAGTTATTAATTAATAGTTTCTAATTGTTTTAGTAATTTTATTTAATAAATATATATATATTTAAATTTCAAAATAGTGCACGGAAAAATGATCCCTGTTTTTGAACAAATTCGTTTAATCCTAAATAAGCAGTTTCGATTTAGTTTAGATCAAATTCAGCCTGAAACCGAATTTGAGCGCGAATTAGGTACTGATTCACGTGAATTTTTTGAATTAATAGATGAATTTGAAATTGCATTTAATATTGAAATTAACATTGAAGAAGCAACAACGTTTGTAACGATTCAAGATGCAATAAATTACATTGAGAAAAAAAGAATTAATCATGATCAAATAGAACTACCCTAATTCTAAAATTTAGAAATGATTGTACTAAAACTTGCCAAATTAAATCAAATATTATAAGATGTATAGGCAATAGTATAAATTAACATTTAATGTTAAGCTTCGGGATATAGCTCAGTTTGGTAGAGTACCTGCTTTGGGAGCAGGGTGTCGTAGGTTCAAATCCTACTATCCCGATTTAATTTCTTTTCATTTTTTAATTTTCGACGTAAAGATAAAAAATACCAATCTAATACAGAATTACCAAAATAGTGATCCAAGAGAAAAAAAATTAATAAAATCAAGACTGAAGACTAAGTTTAACTCTTAACAAAGTGGGTTATTAAAGTTTAATATGAGTCAAATTAGTTTAGTTTCGGCCAATTAAGATCGAAACGGGTCTATAAACGACTTTAAAATCAAATGTTCATGTTAAACATTGGATTTTAAACTAAACACCTGATGAACCATTGGTTCGTAATATAAGAGGTAAAAACAAAGATTTTGAAGAAAGTGATCTAGCAAATGAATGGTATCCTGATAGAGAAGTATCTTTTAACATAGATATCGAAGACATAGACATTGATGGTTCTGAAGACGATAAAAGCTATCAACTTCAATTGGAGAATATGATCAAAAAGCAGAAATAAAAGAAAAAGCCAAATTAATAAGAAGCAAAATGGCAAATTCGCAGTTAGAATGAGGTTTAGTTTTTTAAAATTACTTTGTTATTCGACTATAAAATTCTTAAACTAAATAAAAAAAATTAATTTTTGTTTAAATTTTTACAGGTTTATGAATTTAATCAAATAAACCTGTAAGAATAAAAGGATTTTCACCTAAACTATCTTTTTAGAAAAACTAATAAGGTAAGTTTTAGTAACGGCTACCTTCTGCATTAGCTTGAACACTGTAACTCTTAATTGTGTAAGAGATTTGACGACCAGCACCTTCACTACGTTCTAAGTAGAAACCTGGTTCGTTTGCAGGACGGTTAACGATGAAAGACATAACACAACTTTCAGTACCGTAACTTGCATCAAATGCATTAACACGGATATAGCCAGCAGCACATGCTTTACGAGCTTCATTTAATTCGAACATTACTGATGCAGAATCTTTAATGTCGAATAATGGTAAACCCCATAATTCCCAGTAGTTGTTACGAGGGTGTGGATCATCTGTCCACTCAACGTTCATCGCCCAACCTCTGCCAATAGCATAAGCGATTTGTTTTTCAATTTGCGCATCAGTTAAATCAGGTAAGAAAGAGAAGCAACCTTGTGTAAGTCTCACTATTCAAATACTCCTTTAGTTTTTATTAAAAGTTTATATTATTATACGTTTGCAGTTGGTGTTTCCGCGAAATCAGCTGTATCTGTAGAAGTGTAGTCGAAAGTAATATCTTTCCATAGATCTAAAGCTGTTTGTAAAGGACCACATGATTTAGCAGCATCACGTAAGATTTGAGGACCAACTTGTTCGTTGAAGTACTCAGCACCTTCGTTACGTGCTAATACCATTGATTCTAAAGCAACACGGTTCGCTGTAGCACCAGCTTGGATACCATCAGGGTGACCAATTGTACCACCACCGAATTGTAATACAACATCATCACCTAAATAGTGAATTAATTGGTGCATTTGACCACAGTGGATACCACCAGATGCAACAGGCATACAACGACGTAAACTAGCCCAGTCCATTTCGAAGAAAATACCGTATGGTAAGTTTACATCTAATACTGTTTCACGTAAAATATCGTAGAAACCTTTAATCATTAAAGGATCACCTTCTAATTTACCTACTACTGTACCAGCGTGAATGTGATCAACACCAGACATACGCATCCATTTACAAATAACACGGAAGTTAATACCGTGGTTTTTTTGACGAGCGTAAGTAGAGTTACCTGCACGGTGTAAGTGTAATAACATGTCGTTTTCACGAGCCCAAAGAGCAATACTTTGAATTGCTGTGTAACCCATTACTAAATCGATCATGATAATGATAGAACCGATTTGTTTAGCGTATTCTGCACGTTTGTAAACTTCTTCCATAGTTGCAGCAGTTACGTTTAAGTAAGAACCTTTAACTTCACCAGTTGCAGCAGAAGCACGGTTAATACCTTCTAAACAGTTTAAGAAACGCTCTCTCCAACGCATGAATGGTTGTGAGTTAATGTTTTCATCATCTTTTAAGAAGTCTAAACCACCTTTTAAACCTTCATATACTACACGACCGTAGTTTTTACCAGAAAGACCTAATTTAGGTTTTACAGTAGCACCTAATAAAGGAATACCGTATTTGTTTAAACGTTCACGTTCTACAATAATACCTGTCGCAGGACCTTGGAATGTTTTTAAGTATGAGTGAGGAATACGCATATCTTCTAAACGTAAAGCAGAAATTGCTTTAAATCCGAAAACGTTACCAATGATTGATGCAGTTAAATTTGCTAATGAACCTTCTTCAAATAAATCGATTTCATACGCGATGAAAGCAAAGTATTGATCAGTTGCATTAGGTACTGGATCTACACGGTAAGCTTTAGCACGGTAGCGTTCACAAGCTGTTAATAAATCTGTCCAAACAACAGTCCAAGTTGCTGTAGAAGATTCACCAGCAACTGCTGCTGCTGCTTCTACTGGATCTACGCCTGGTTGTGGTGTAATACGGAATAATGCAAGAACATCAGTATCTTTTACTGTGTATGAAGCATCCCAGTAACCCATTTTAGCATATGGAATTACACCAGATTCGTAACGGTCACTTTTAATTCGAGTCCGTTCTGATACAGATTGAGACATTTATTTCTCCTTAAAATAAAAAGGCAATATATAATAGATATTTAACTAATTTTTTAAAATTAGTTCTATCAGTTGAATCTCAGAAACAACCTTACTAGTAATTATAACATGACTTTAATAAACTTTAAATAATATATATTTAAAGTTTTTATAACTAAAAAGAATGATTTAAATTTACAACTAAATAATTACTACTTTAAATCATTCAATAATTCTTTTATAATAAAAATTACATATTATTCTATCTATAATTTTTAAATATAATCTATTGAAATAGACAAATGTATCAAATTTATGGTTAATCAATCAAAAAAAACTTTAGATACCAATATAACAAAATTAGTCAATCAACCGTATAAATATGGTTTTTCGACAAGTATTGAAAAAGATATTATTGAGAAGGGTTTAAATGAAAATGTCATTCATATAATCTCACAAAAAAAGAATGAACCTGAATTTCTTTTGCAATTCCGATTAAAAGCGTACAAAAAATGGAAAGAAATGAAGTGTCCGGAATGGGCGCAATTGAAATTTTCGGAAATTAATTATCAAGATATTATTTATTATTCAGCTCCAAAAATTAAGAAAAAATTAGATAGCCTTGATGAAGTTGATCCTGAATTACTTGCAACATTTGAAAAATTAGGTATTTCTTTAACAGAACAAAAACGCCTAACAAATGTCGCTGTTGATGCTGTATTTGATAGTGTTTCAATTGCAACAACCTTTAAAGATGAATTAGCAGAATACGGGGTAATATTTTCCTCACTGTCTGAAGCTGTTCAAGAATATCCTGAATTGATTGAAAAATATTTAGGTACTGTAGTACCGATTGGTGATAATTATTTTGCAGCATTAAATTCTGCTGTTTTTACTGATGGTTCATTTTGTTACATACCAAAAGATGTAACGTGTCCATTAGAGTTATCTACTTATTTTAGAATTAACGATCAAAACTCTGGGCAATTTGAACGAACATTAATTATTGCAGATGAAAATAGCCAAGTTAGTTATTTAGAAGGTTGCACAGCACCGCAATACGATAGTAATCAACTACATGCAGCTGTTGTTGAACTTGTTGCCTTAAAAGATGCAAACATTAAATATTCAACAGTTCAAAATTGGTACGCAGGTAATGAGTTTGGACAGGGTGGGATTTATAATTTCGTAACAAAACGTGGGTTATGTGCAGGTTTGAATGCTAAAATTTCTTGGACACAAGTTGAAACAGGATCTTCAATAACATGGAAATATCCAAGTTGTATTTTAGTTGGTAACAATACACAAGGTGAATTTTATTCTGTAGCGCTAACAAACAATTATCAACAAGCAGATACAGGCAGTAAAATGGTTCATATTGGAAAAAATAGTCGTAGTCGAATTGTATCAAAAGGAATTTCAGCTGGGCAATCTAAAAACACATATCGTGGCTTTGTTAACGTTAATAACAAAGCGATTGGAGCTCGAAATTATTCACAATGTGATTCATTACTTATTGGTAATGGGTCAAATGCTAATACATTTCCTTTTATTTCAGTTCAAAATTCGACAACAAAACTTGAACATGAGGCTTCAACATCAAAAATTGGTGAAGAGCAAATTTTTTATTTTTTACAACGCGGTATATCCTTGGAGAAAGGAATAGAACTAATGATTAGTGGATTTTGTCGTGAAGTTTTTACAGAATTACCTTTAGAATTTGCTGCTGAAGCAGATCGTTTATTAAGTTTAAAATTAGAAGGAAGCGTTGGCTAATGAATTCAAACCCCCCAATTTTAGAAATTAAAAATTTAAGAACATCAATAAATGAAAATGAAATTCTGAAAGATTTAAATTTGACGATCAATAAGGGTGAAATTCACGCAATAATGGGGCCAAATGGTTCGGGAAAAAGTACATTTTCCAAAGTGGTTGCTGGTCATCCAGCATATGAAGTTATTGGTGGTGATATTCTTTTTAAAGGATCAACAATATTAAATCTTGATCCGGAAGAACGTTCTCATTTAGGTATTTTTCTTGCCTTTCAATATCCCATTGAAATTCCAGGTGTAAGTAATGAAGATTTTTTACGTCTAGCATATAATTCAAAACAAAAATTTTATAATAAGCCTGAATTAGATCCGATTGAATTTTTCAGTGTAATTACACAGAAATTGGAACTTGTTGACATGTCACCTTCTTTTTTAAGTAGAAATATAAATGAAGGATTTTCAGGTGGTGAAAAAAAACGTAATGAAATTCTACAAATGATTGTATTAGATTCAGAATTATCTATTTTAGATGAAACTGATTCGGGCTTAGATATTGATGCGTTAAAAATTATTTCCAAAGGAATTAATACATTTATGACTTCAAATAAAGCAATTATTTTAATTACCCATTATCAGCGCCTATTAGATTATGTAAAACCAACGTATGTGCATGTTATGCAAAATGGAAAAATTATAAAAACAGGTTCAGCCGAATTAGCTAAAGAATTAGAAATAAAAGGATATGAATGGTTAAAATAGTTATTTAAAATAATATAGAGCTTTTAGATAAAAATAAACCTAAAATGAATAAAAAACATTTATACTCACTAGTGTTCCTGTATATTTTTTAATATTGGGTAATTTACTAAATTAGTTAAATTTTATGTACCCAGATAATTTTTATTCAAGTACGTTTACATTATTAGCGGAAGCAGAAGTAGGAAAACATTTTTACTGGAATATTGCTGGTTTTCTTGTACATGGTCAAGTATTAGTAGTAATTTGGTTTGTAGTCGCAATTCTATTAATCTTTTCAATTTTAGGTACTAGCAATGCAGATCGTATTCCACATGGTTGGCAAAACTTTATGGAAGCGGCATTAGATTTTGTCACGGATATTGCTCGTGATCAACTGGGTGAAAGTTTCTATCGCGAATGGATACCATTTATTGGTACTTTATTCTTGTTTATTTTTGGATCTAATTGGGCTGGAGCCGTTATTCCTTGGAAATTAATTGAATTACCAGAAGGAGAATTTGCAGCACCAACTAATGATATTAATACAACAGTTGCATTAGCGTTATTAACTTCATTCGCATATTTCTATGCAGGTTTAAGTAAAAAAGGTTTGGGGTATTTTAAACGATACATTGCGCCAATTCCACTTCTTCTACCAATTAATATTCTAGAAGATTTTACAAAACCATTGTCCTTAAGTTTCCGATTATTTGGAAACGTTCTGGCTGATGAATTAACCATCACTGTATTAACCTCACTAGTGCCATTGGTAATTCCATTACCAATTATGTTATTAGGTATTTTTGCTGGTTCAGTACAAGCTTTAATTTTCTCAACATTAGCAGCTGCATACATTGCAGAAGCGCTTGAGTAAATTATTATTAAATTATATTTTTTCTAAAATTACATTTACATTTATTAATTAAGATTTATTATGGATTCTATTATCTCTGCTGCATCTGTTATCGCTGCTGGTTTAGCTATTGGTTTAGCTGCTATTGGACCTGGTATTGGTCAAGGTAATGCTGCTGGTCAAGCTGTTGAAGGTATTGCTCGTCAACCGGAAGCAGAAAACAAAATTCGTGGTACTTTATTATTAAGTTTAGCTTTCATGGAAGCTTTAACAATTTATGGTTTAGTAGTAGCATTAGCGTTATTATTTGCTAACCCATTCAACAGTTAATCAGATTTTAATTACTAAATATTAAAACCGCATAGATATATTTATATATATATATAATAATAAATTTTATTATGTATATATATACTTGTTAAAATTTTTAATTCTATAGTAAAACATATAGATTTTATATGGTTAATCTTTCAATATTAATTTCAAGTTCAGAAGTCAGTGGTCCTGGTGGATTATTTGATATTAATGCAACTTTGCCTTTAGTGGCAATTCAATTCATTTTATTAATGATTATCCTGAACGTAATATTATATAATCCTTTGTTAACAGTTATTGAAGAACGAAAAGAATACATCTTAAATAATTTAGCAAAGGCTTCTAAAATATTATCAGAAGCAAATGAATTGACTGCTCAATATGAACAAGAATTGAATAGCGTCCGTAAAGAAGCACAATTAGAAATTACAAACTCACAAAAAATTCATAAAGAAATTTTGGAAATTGAATTAAATATTTCACAAAAATATATTGATAATTTATTAGATAATATTACAAAAGATCTTTTGGATAAAAAAAATACAGCACTAAATAGTTTAGATGCTATTGTTCAATCATTGTGCATTGAAATTGAAACTAGATTATCAATTTAAATTTTTTGTTAGACGTAATTTTCCTTTTTATAACTGAACAGTTTAGATAAAAACTCGAAAACATGGAAAATTTTTCTCAAATTTTTACATTACTTGCCGAAAATGAAGGTATTGGTTTAAACCTTGATATTCTAGAAACTGGTCTAATTAATATTATTGTATTAGTTGGGATTTTAGTTTACACTGGTCGAGACTTTTTAGGTTCTTTATTAGAAGAACGTAAAACCAATATTGTAAAAGGTGTTCAAGATGCTGAAGACAGATTAAATGAAGCAGAGCGACGTTTAAGCGAAGCTCAAAAACAATTAAGTCAAGCACAAGTTGTTATTGGTGAAATAAAAAATGAAACAATCGCAACAAAAAGAATTTTACTTAAATCTGATGCTGATCAGTCTAAAAAAGATTTGACAACTCGCTTTAGCAGAGCTTTAGCAACATTCCGTACTAAAGAACGCCAAATATTTTTAGAAGTTAAACAACAAATCATTCTACTAGTGTTAAAACGTAGTGTAGCTCAAGCTCAACAAACTTTTGGAAAACAAGAGCGCGCAACGTCATTAATTAGTGAAACTATTAATAAATTAGAAGGAGATTTGTTATGAGTAAAAACCCTGTAGCATCAAAAATTGCAGCTCCTTATGCACGTGCATTATATGATTACTCAGTTGAGCAAAATATTATGCACCAAATTACTGCTGATTTTCAAAATTTGGAAGTTTTTCTAGAAAAAGCGCCAGATTTAAAAGAATATTTAAGCAATCCTTTAATTGCTTCAGCACAAAAAGAAGAACTTTTAAAACAAACGTTAGAAAAAGAACTAAATAAAGAAACTTGTAAGTTTTTACTTGTCTTAGTAAAACGAGATCGAATTAATTTACTTGAAGCAATTATTACAAGTTATCTAAATTTAGTTTACAGTGTTGCATCAATTAAAATGATTGAAGTTACCACAGCGTTTGCATTTACAAATTTACAGAAAAATACATTAATTAAAAAACTGAAAGAGCTAACAAAGGCACGAGAAATTCGATTAGTTATTACTGTTGATCCAAGTCTTATTGGTGGTTTTTTAATTAAAACAAATTCAAAAGTAATTGATTTTACAGTTAAAAATCAATTGCAAAACTTAGCTAAGCATTTGGATAGTGTTTTAGAAATTTAAAAACAACTAAAATCTTTTATTAACTTTTTACCTTAAAAAATAATACAATGATAAATATTCGTCCAGACGAAATTAGTAGTATTATCCGTGAACAAATCGAAAAGTATGATCAAGATGTTAAAGTAGAAAATGTCGGTACCGTTTTACAAGTAGGTGATGGTATTGCACGTGTCTATGGACTTGATCAAGTAATGAGTGGTGAACTTTTAGAATTTGAAGATAAAACTATTGGTATTGCATTAAACTTAGAAAATGATAATGTTGGTGTAGTATTAATGGGTACAGGTCGCCAAATTTTAGAAGGCGGGACAGTTAAAGCTACTGGAAAAATTGCCCAAATCCCAGTGGGAGATGAGTTTTTAGGACGCGTAGTAAATCCATTAGGTGCTCCAATTGATGGAAAAGGTGACATTACTCCAGCAGATACACAATTATTAGAAGCAATGGCTCCTGGTATTATTAGTCGTAAATCTGTATGTGAACCTTTACAAACAGGAATTACATCAATTGATGCTATGATTCCAATCGGCCGAGGTCAACGTGAGTTAATTATTGGGGATCGTCAAACAGGCAAAACATCAATTGCAGTTGATACCATCATTAATCAAAAAACTGAAAATGTAGTTTGTGTATATGTAGGTGTTGGTCAAAAAGCTTCAACAGTTGCTCAAGTTGTAAATGTACTTGAGGAAAAAGAAGCTATGTCATACACAATTATTGTATCGGCAAGTGCAAATGATCCAGCTACTTTACAATATATTGCTCCATATGCTGGTGCGGCATTAGCTGAATACTTTATGTATAATGGAAAAGCAACATTAGTAGTTTATGATGATTTAACAAAACAAGCTATGGCTTACCGTCAAATGTCATTATTACTTCGTCGTCCTCCAGGACGTGAGGCATACCCAGGTGATGTATTCTATTTACATTCTCGTTTATTAGAACGTGCTGCTAAACTTAGTGATGAATTAGGTGGTGGCAGTATGACGGCTTTACCAGTTATTGAAACACAAGCAAGTGATGTATCTGCATATATTCCAACAAATGTAATCTCGATTACGGATGGTCAAATCTTCTTATCGAATGATTTGTTTAATTCAGGTATTCGTCCCGCAATTAATGTTGGTATTTCAGTATCACGTGTAGGATCAGCTGCTCAAACAAAAGCAATGAAAAAAGTAGCAGGTAAATTAAAATTAGAATTAGCGCAATTTGCTGAATTAGAAGCGTTCTCTCAATTCGCATCGGATTTAGATGAAGCAACTCAAAAACAATTAGCGCGTGGTACTCGTTTACGTGAAGTATTAAAACAACCACAAAATTCACCATTATCTGTTGCGCAACAAGTTGCTTTAATTTATACAGGGATTACTGGATACTTAGATGATATCGCTGTAGGTGATGTTAAAAAATATTGTGCTAGTTTATTAGGTTATTTAACAGCAAATAACCAGTATTTAGATATTGTAACTTCAACAAATCAATTTACAGATGAAGCAGAAGCATCACTAAAAGACGCTATCGCGAAATCTAAAGAAATGTTTGCAAACAAATAATGTAAATTTTTAAAATATAAAAACAATTTATTAATAAATTGTTTTTATATTTTAAAAATTTATTTTGTTTTATAGTGCAATCAAATTTTTCATCGTTATTTTTATCAAATTTTCATTTTAATGAAAAATTAATTGTTAACAATTAAAATTATTTAATTTAATTTTGTTAAATCAAATAATTTTTGCTATCTTCAATTATAATAATATCATAGATAACTTTTTTCTAGTTTAGTTGTAAGAAAGTCAAAAACCATTATTTATATTAAGGAATGAATTACTATGGCATTACCATGGTATCGTGTTCATACTGTTGTTTTAAATGATCCAGGTAGATTAATTGCAGTACATTTAATGCATACAGCATTAGTTGCAGGTTGGGCTGGATCAATGGCATTATATGAACTTGCTGTATTCGATCCATCTGATCCTGTATTAAATCCAATGTGGCGTCAAGGTATGTTTGTTATGCCTTTTATGACTCGTTTAGGAATTACAGATTCTTGGGGTGGTTGGAGTATTACAGGGGAAAGTGTATCAAATCCCGGGATTTGGAGTTTTGAAGGTGTAGCATTATCACATATTATTTTATCAGGTATGTGTTTCTTAGCTGCTATTTGGCATTGGGTTTATTGGGATTTAGAATTATTCCGCGATCCACGAACAGGTGAACCAGCTTTAGATTTACCAAAGATTTTTGGTATCCATTTATTCTTATCTGGTTTATTATGTTTCGGTTTTGGTGCTTTTCATGTGACGGGTTTATTTGGACCTGGAATTTGGGTTTCAGACGCATATGGAATTACTGGAAAAGTACAACCAGTTGCACCAGCTTGGGGTGCTGATGGGTTCAACCCATTTAACCCAGGTGGTATTGCAGCACATCATATTGCAGCAGGTATTTTTGGTATCTTTGCAGGTATTTTCCATTTAACAGTACGTCCACCTCAACGTTTATACCGAGGTTTACGAATGGGTAATATTGAAACTGTATTATCAAGTAGTATCGCTGCTGTATTTTTCGCTGCGTTCGTTACATCAGGTACAATGTGGTATGGTGCAGCAGCAACTCCTATTGAATTATTTGGTCCAACTCGTTATCAATGGGATAGTGGTTACTTCCAACAAGAAATTGAACGTCAAGTAGAAACATCAGTAAGTGAAGGTTTATCTGAAAGTCAAGCTTGGTCTCGTATTCCTGATAAATTAGCCTTTTATGATTACATTGGAAATAACCCTGCTAAAGGTGGTTTATTCCGTGCTGGTCCGATGGATAAAGGTGATGGTATTGCTGAAGCTTGGTTAGGACATCCAATTTTCCGTGATAAAGAAGGTCGTGAGTTAACAGTTCGTCGAATGCCAGCTTTCTTTGAAACATTCCCTGTTATCTTAGTAGATAAAGATGGTATTATTCGTGCAGATATTCCATTCCGTCGAGCAGAATCAAAATATAGTATTGAACAAGTAGGTGTAACTGTTGATTTCTATGGTGGTAAATTAAATGGTCAAACATTTAAAGATGCACCAACAGTTAAAAAATTCGCTCGAAAAGCTCAATTAGGTGAAGTATTTGAATTTGATAGAACAAGTTTAGAATCTGATGGTGTATTCAGAAGTAGCCCACGTGGTTGGTATACTTACGGACACGCTAACTTTGCTTTACTATTCTTTTTTGGTCACTTATGGCATGGCGGTCGTACAATCTTCCGTGATGTATTTACAGGTATTGGAGCTGAAGTAACAGAACAGGTTGAATTTGGTGCATTCCAAAAACTGGGTGACAAATCAACTAAAAAACAAGGTGCTGTATAAAGTAGAGTCTTTGTTTTTTTAAATCTATTCAAAATTAAACAGGATTAAACAATGGAAGCCTTAGTTTACACATTTTTACTTATTGGTACTTTAATGGTAATTTTCTTTGCGGTATTCTTCCGAGAAAGCCCTCGAATTGTTAAAAAATAAAACCATCAATTTGGTTTTATTTTTTAATCTTCGTGTTCTTCAAATGGGTCACGTAAATTTTTAGAAGCGGGCCCAAATGCAGTATATATTGAATACGTAGTAATACCTAAAAGTAAACTTGATACAAAAATTACAATAATAGTTGCTGTTTCCATGTTATATAATTATTTAAATTAACATTTTAGTATTATATAACATGTAATAGAAAAATTAATTTATTAAAAATATAAAATATTTTTATGGCATTAAGAACAAGATTAGGTGAGATTTTACGCCCATTAAATGCTGAATATGGTAAAGTTATTCCAGGTTGGGGAACAACTCCAATTATGGGCATAGTAATGGTAGCATTTTTAATATTTTTATTAATTATTTTACAAATCTATAATTCATCTTTAATTATTGAAAATGTTGATGTCGATTGGGCAAATGGTATTGTGTAATCTATAATAATGTATAATTATATATAGATAGATAATTTAAAAGGTTTTTAAATCCTTTTAAATTATAACAGTTTAAATTAATCTCAGAATATATAATATGGATATTATCAGTTTAGGTTGGGCAGGCCTAATGACAATGTTTACATTTTCATTAGCTTTGGTAGTTTGGGCCCGAAATGGTTTCTAAATTTTGAAACTTTGTAACAATTAAAAATTTTAAATATTATGGCATTAGTTCTAAAAATTTTTCCGTATGCAAATGCAGAAATAGTGACTGCAGCAGCAGTATCTTTTTTTATGGTATTATTTGGCCTTTCATTAGGTTTTGCTTTATTAAAAGTTCAAGGTGAATAAAAAATATTTAATAATAATATTTATTATATTATTATTAAATATCTAATATTTTATATTTTAAATACAACAAGAGTTATTTCGAACGGGACTGACGAGACTCGAACTCGCAACTTCCGCCGTGACAGGGCGGTGCTCTAACCAATTGAACTACAATCCCTAAAATAAATAGTTAAAAACTATTCTAATTGTTTAATTAATAAAATGTCAACTTTTTTTAGTTCTTCAATATAAGGAGAAACAGGGATTCGAACCCTGGGTACAAATAACTGTACGATAGATTAGCAATCTATTGCTTTCGACCACTCAGCCATTTCTCCTCAATCAATAAAACCAAATACGTTAAATCTTGAAGTAGATGGCTCTGGTGGGATTTGAACCTACGACCTTGGGCTTATGAGTCCCCTGCTCTAACCACTGAGCTACAGAGCCTTATACTACTCTGATATAAACTCATTGTAACATAAATTGCCTAACGATCGTCAAGTATTTACGGTTTTCGCGTAATATTTAATTTATTTTATAAATTTTAATTTTAATTAAATATTCAACTCAATGTATAATTGTACTAAAACATTTATAACTTTAATTTTTATATGAATAGTTTTTGGACTAATATATTACGATATCCAAGATTTTTTATTAGTAGTCTAGCAGGTTTAATCTTAGTTATTTTAACACCTTTTAAAAATTTATTTAAAACATCCAAATTAAGAATTTTTTTAATTTTAATTCTATTCCTTTTTCTTATTACTTTATTTTTCGTTTTAAAAAATATGGTTGGATTATAATTTTTTATGTTGGAAATAGATCAAACTAAAAATCCTATTTCCTCTGATATAGGTTCTTTTAATAGATAAATTGAGACATTTATAACTATAACTTTTTATTTTATTTTTTCGATACAAACTCAAATTAAAATGTTTAATCATTGAGAATAAATCACATAAGAGTAAAAGTCATCATGGATATAAAATAAAACCGTGAGTGTTAATTCATCTAGTTTGTAAATTAGATTTTTCATTAAAATCAAAATTTAATACTAAGATTTAGTATGGCTTTTCTCTAAATTTATTATTGTTGACTTTTCCAACTTTAGTTTTGTAAATAAATGAATTTGAAAAATTTTAGGTATTTACTAAACTAAAATTAAAGTTATTAATTAGTTTTATTGGGCCGAGTTGGATTTGAACCAACGTAGCATAACGCAGCGGATTTACAATCCGCCCCCTTTAACCACTCGGGCACCGACCCTATGTGTTTTATTCTAACAAATAATTTTAGAGAACACAATATTAGAATTATTAAAAATATTTATATTATAAATCTAATATTGACGTTATCTTTATTTTTAGTTATATATATACCTATATACATAAGTTAAGAATTAATGGGTAATTAACTCAGTGGTAGAGTGTCTGCCTTACAAGCAGAAGGTCACAGGTTCAAATCCTGTATTACCCATACTTATAGTAAAATAAGGGCCTATCGTCTAACGGATTAGGACAGAAACCTTCTAAGTTTCCAATGTAGGTTCGATTCCTACTGGGCCTATTAGTTGAAAATATAACAAACCAATAATTTTTGATCTTTGAAATTTTCTTATTTCTACAAACCCGTTAAAGTTCTATGTTTTTTTGGTTATAGATATTTACCTGCAAAATTAATATATAGCTGGTGAAGGGATTTGAACCCCCAACCTACGGATTACAAATCCGTTGCTCTACCGTTGAGCTACACCAGCTTTTGTAGTTTATTCTAGTTGTTCTAACACAATTACTATAAAAGATAATATACTGACTATTGTAAAAAAGCAAGGGTTCAGACAACCATTTTTACGTGGCGTCTGAACCCTCAAACACTATAGTAATGTTTAAAAGAAAAATTTATTTTAAATCTCTTAATTAATTTGTGATTTTCCTAAATTGATACTATCAGTTAATGATTGTAGAATCAATTTAATTGAACGAACAGCATCATCATTTCCTGGAATTGGAATATCAACTAAATCAGGATCACAATTGGTATCTAAAATCGAAACAATTGGTATATTTAACGTTTGACATTCACGAATAGCCGTCATTTCTCGTTTTTGATCAACAATAATTACAACATCTGGTATTCTTTCCATGTCTTTAATACCATTTAGATGTTTTCTTAATTTTTCTAATTCTTTGCGTCTTAAACTTGCTTCTTTTTTTGGTAACAAATTAAAGATTTCATCTACTTCATCTTGTTCCAATTTTTTTAAGCGCGCAATACGACTTTTTAGTGTGACCCAATTAGTAAGCATGCCACCCAACCAGCGATGATTAACATAATAACAATTACAACGTTTGGCTTCTTGTGCGATTAAAGCACTTGCTTGACGTTTTGTTCCAACAAACAAGAATGTTTTTTTCTGTTCTGCAGCTGATTGTAAGTATGAATTTGCTTCTTTTAGTAACTGAGCAGATTGTACTAAATCTAAAATATGAATATTATTTCGTTCCGTATAAATATAGGGAAACATTTTAGGGTTCCATCGATAAGCTTTATGTCCAAAATGAACACCAGCTTCTAAGAATTGGGCTAAACTTATATCAGCCATAAAATTTTATAACTCCTTAATTAATAAAATCAACATTTATATTAGTAAGATTAACAGATAGTTAAGAAAAGCGTCTAGGTTTTCAGATTAAATTCTTTTTTAAATTTTCTGATTTTAGAGGTATAGATTTTGAATAATGAGAAGACTTTTTAAAATTATTGACATAATTTTGTGATCCTGTCCCAGCAGGTATTAGATGTCCAATAATAATATTTTCTTTTAGACCTCGTAACCAATCAATCCGGCCTTCAATAGCAGCTTTTGTTAAAACACGTGTTGTTTCTTGGAAACTTGCTGCTGAGATAAAACTTGGATTATTTAATGCAGCTTTTGTAATTCCTAATAAAAATGGTACGTAATAAGCAGGACGTTTTTGATGACTTATAACAATATCATTAATATAACGCATATGATAAAGATCAATTACTTCACGAGGTAATAATGGTGTATCACCTTCATGTGTAATTAAAACTTTTGTTGTCATTTGTTTAATAATTACTTCAAGGTGTTTATTCGCAATTGAAACACCTTGTGATTCATATACTGATTGAACTAAATTTAGAATTAAGGCTTGGACTTTTTTAAAACTTCGGTAGCTTGCTTCATAATTATTCATTAATCGACAATATGTAATATATGAATTTTTATCACAGAATAATTGTTTTATAACACCATAATAATTGAAATAAACTTTTAATAATCGATGTGGGTTAATTTTTTCATTTTCTTTAATAGGTGTTCCTAATTTACGAAAATCAAAATTTGGATCGATACTTGTTTTTTGAATTAATAAACTTTTTTTCTGATTGATTGATACTTGTTTATTTGCTGGTCGTTTTTTTCTAGCTTCTAATAATTCTTCAATTCGTGGTAAACCTTGAACAATATCTCCTGTAATTTCTTTTTCAAAATTTAATAACCCTATTGTTTGACCATTTTCTACAAAATCACCATTTTTACAATAAACACTATTCATTTCTTGTTCAAAGTAATCATCAGTTATTGAATGAATACCAATTGATTTGTTGAAAGGATAATTTAAAAATTTAACTAATATTAATGCATTATTTATAATTGGTTGTTTTTTGGATTCATTTACAATTAATTCGGAACTCTTTAAAAACATTGAAATACACTTTTGGCGGTCAAAATCGACTTTTGGACGAACATCTGATGAAGCTTCTGGATTTTTTTTCAAATCATTAATGATAAATTGCCAATTTTCTTGATTTTCTAATGTTAGCTTATTTTTACTTATTAAAAATTTTTTTATGTAGATTGGAACGGTTGAACTGTAAAGTTTTCCATTTTTTTTCAGGAACATTTTTGAAAATTCTAATTTTAATCCTTCACATTTATCTTCAAATCGAGGCATCCACAATTGCTTTGTTACTAATCGTTTTGTGATATCATAATAATTTAATGAAAATAAGGAATTCATATTTTTTAATTCATTAAACGATAATGAAGTATCGGAATCATATAAATTAATTACTTTATATTTTAAATCTAATTTTTTTGATGAATCTTCATTTTTACAATTTGGAAAAAAGTAAGGACGACCTTTTTGAATGGTTAAAAATTTACCATTATCTATAATGATTTTTCCTGTTTGATTAACATTAATATTATTAATAAGTAAATTATTAATTGTCTTATTCTTTGTATGTTCTTTATAAACAGTTATACAATCTTCATTTGAAATTAAAAATATTTGTTTACGAATATTTGATTTTGATTTCAATTTTACAACTTCTAATGATTTAAATGTAATTACTTCAAAATAACCTAAAGTTGTATATGTATCGATAAATTGTTTTGGTTCAATTAATAAACAAGATTCTAAATTTGTATATCTCAGATGTGCTGGAATATAATTGTTTAAGTAAAGTTTTTCAGAAATTAAAAAAGTTACTTTTGGTTTTTCAATATGATTTATTAATTGAATTGTTAAATTATGATTAGAAGCGTTTTTTGTTTCTAATTTTAATGTATTTGATATAACATTAATACTATTCGCACTTTTAAGTTTTTGACTGGATTTACACAAATAATTTAATTTATTTGTTCCATTAAAGATAGATTCAATTTTTAATTTTCGTCCTAAAATTTTATTTAATGATTTAACTCGTGGAATTTCATAAATTTCAAGAGGGCGAATTAATAATTGATCTGTTGATTTTCCAATTAAACGTTCACATAAAGACGGTTGTAAAATTTTGATTGTATTTAAAAGAATTTCACCTGGATAAAAAATTTTTTTATCGAAATTTTCAAATCCTTTTCCTTGATAGACTAATCCAGATTTAATTGAAATCTCATTAATGATATTATTTGTATGAGAAACATGAATAATTCCACCCGTTTTTGAAAGTATATTGGGAACAATCTCGAAATTTTTCGAAATAAAATTACCATGTTCTGCTAATAGAATACTTTTATCACAATTTAATTGATATGTTTCTTCGGACATCCAAATCAAAGATCTATAATAAATTTTTTTCTTTGTAGTTGGTTTTAAGTTTAATTGATCAATTTTAATGGGAGAATCATAACAAACTTTATTTATTTCATTTTGATTATTTGAAATAAATATATTTGATTTTGAGTTTAACCATTGGTCTAAATCATAATGATATGGTAAAAAATAAGAAATATTATTATTAAGACTTTGAACATTTTTTAAAACTTTTTGATCATAATAACTAATACCACCTGTTAATGTTTTAAATTTATTTGTAACTAAAGTTCCAAAATAATTATTTTTTTTTCTTACTAGAAAAGTTTTTGAATTTTTTATTTTTAAATCAATAATGTAATTTAAATCGTTAATTGTTAACAAATAACTTTTATTATTAATCACAGAAGAAAGTTTTTGAATTTGAGCATTTGATAAAAAATAACTGTTATTACTAATTTGAATGTCACGTTGGAATAAATTCGTTTTATTATTAACAGATTTAATTATGCCCCTATGATGATTAATAATTTTTGTGCGAAAAATATAACTATTCTTGTTAATTTTATGATCTGTATAAAAATTTAAAAATGAATTCATAGGTGCTTGATAAACTTGTCCAGATAAAATCCATAAAAGTTTATTTCGATTAATAAAATTCTTTTTTGTTTTTAATTTGGGTAAAAAAATTTCACCTGAAGTTTGACTATAAACTGGTTTTATTTCTGTTCGAATTTGTTTGTCACTATTCGATAACTCACCGATAATTGTATCTTTTTTAATATACTGATTATTTTTTATAAATAAAATAGTATTTCTAAGGACTTCAATTTCGACAAACTCATTATTTTTTTCTTCAGAAATTATAATCACTGAACCCGAATTTTTTGTTAGTAATACATCTTCACCCCGAGTTGTTCGAAGGGTGACCATTTTTAAAATTTTTCCAAATTTGATTACTCCATTAATTGGACTCGTTATTTGTTGACTAGCTTCAGAGGTAAAAATACCACCCGTGTGGAAAGTACGCATCGTTAATTGAGTACCGGGTTCACCTATAGATTGACCAGCTAGAATTCCAATAGCTTCACCGATTTCAACTAAATTTTCATTTGCTAAATCCCAACCATAGCATTTTTGACAAATTGAACGATATAAACTACATGTTAACGGTGAGCGAATGTAAAAACTTTCAATATTTTTTTCTTTAAATGTTCGAATTAAATTAGGAGTTATTTGAGTGTCAATATTAGCAATTAATTCTTTGGTTTGTGGATCATAAATTGGTTTATTTAGTAAACGTCCAAGAATTTCATTATAAACAGATTTGATAACATGTAATTTATTTCGTAAATTAAAAAGTAAAAATGAATGCGTTGTTAAACAATCTTTTTCTCTTATTATTATATCTTGTGCAACATCAATTAATCGTCTAGTTAAATAACCAGAATTAGCAGTTTTTAATGCTGTATCAACAATTCCTTTACGCGCTCCATAACCAGACATTAAATAATCGGTAATGGTTAAGCCTTCGCGAAAGTTTTTTTTAATCGGTAAGTTCATAATCTCGCCACTTGGGTCCGACATTAATCCTCGCATTCCAACAAGTTGGCGTACTTGAGATAAATTACCACGAGCTCCTGAAAAAGCCATTATATATACTGAATTCAATGGATCGTATGTTTTAAAATAAGATACGACTTCATCTTTTAATGATTCACTTGTAAGATTCCACGTATCAATTATTTTTTGAAATCGTTCTACATCGGTAATTTTACCTTTTAAGCAAATTTTTTCTGCATTTAAAATCTCTTGATTTGCTTTCTGTAACATTAAATCTTTAATGAATGGAACTTTTAAGTCTTCAATACTAATCGAAATCCCAGCTTGACTAGCATATTTAAAGCCTAGATATTTTAATTCGTCGGCTAATGAACATGCTTGCATTGAGTCGTATTTAGTAAAACTCCATGCTAATAATTGTTTGAGTTGTTTCTTACTAATAAGAGTATTTTGATAAATATAATTTTCCATAAGAATTTGCTTTTTTATACTTAAACTAATTTAATTTTTATAGGAGATTTAATGTTTTTTGAATTGTATAATTAAAAATTACTCGTCCTGTTGTTGTTTGTAGATATTGAACAATTTTATTTTGATTTTTATCTTTTCGAATTTGAATATTTTCATAATATTCAATAGAACTCTTATCCTTTAATTTAATAGACTGAATTAAATCTAATGATTTTGGTAATTCTCCATTATAACGAATCCAAATTGTTGCATGTAATTCGATTTGTTCTTGATTGTATGCAAGAATTACATCTTCGAGACTTGTGAAATAATGATTTGAACCAAGTAAACCTTTAATATTTTGAACTGTTAAATAATAACATCCTAAAACCATATCCTGACTTGGCATAATAATTGGTTCGCCATTTGCTGGTGATAAAAAATTATGAGGTGCTAACATTAACATATAACATTCGGCTTGTGCTTCTACGGATAACGGAAGATGTACAGCCATTTGGTCTCCATCAAAATCAGCATTGAATGCCGAACAAACTAATGGATGTAATTTAATGGCTCGTCCTTGAACAATAATAGGTTCAAACGCTTGAATACCTAAACGGTGTAAAGTTGGTGCGCGATTTAAAAAAATTGGATGATTAGCTAAAATTTTCTCAACAACAGGATCAACAATCGGTTCATTTTGTTGAATCAAATTTTTTGCGATTTTCATATTACTTGCAAACCCTTGATTTATTAATTCACGAATAATAAAAGGTTGAAATAATTCAATTGCCATTTCATAAGGTAAACCACATTGATTTAATTTTAAACTTGGGCCTACGACTATAACAGAACGTCCTGAATAATCTACTCGTTTTCCTAAAAGATTTTGACGGAATCTTCCATGTTTACCTTTAATAATATCTGAAAGAGATTTTAATGGTCGATTATTTGCACTTAACGCAATTTTTCCACGTTTACCATTATCAATTAAAGTATCCACGGCTTCTTGTAACATTCTTTTTTCATTTCGAATAATTAATTGTGGCGCATCAATTTCTAATAATCGTAATAATCGATTATTTCGAGTAATTATTCGACGATACAATTCATTTAAATCGGAAGTAGCAAATCTTCCACCTTCAAGTTGAATCATAGGACGTAAAGCTGGAGGAATAACTGGCAAAATTGTAATAATCATCCACGCAGGATTTGAGCCCGTTGCTAATAAGTTTTCTAAAATACGAAGACGTTTAATGGATTGATCTTGTAATTTATAAATTCTTTGATATTCCCATTTTCTTAATGATTTTTGTAAAACATTACTACAACATGTAATAAAATTTCTTGTGTAATTAATTTCATCATTTAAATTGAGTCTCTCTAATTCTTTTTTAATTAGTACGGCTCCAATTAAATAATGTGGAGTAGTTCGTAGCAAATATTTTGGTGTATTTCGTCGTCTATTTTGAGGTTTTGGTTTCGCATAAGGTTTTAATGGATATCCCGTTAATCTTAATGAGCGACATCGTCGATATTTTTGTAAATCCCAATGAAGCCCATAAAAAGAGATTTCATCTTCTGCAATAAAATAAGCCAATGATGAGAGTTTTATTCGTTTAATTCGTCCATCCCAAAGATTTAATTCGCCTGATTTTTTTCGTTTTATTTTTTGCTTCGCCTGAATTTTATATTCATTTAATAATTCACTAATTGAATCAGGTTGTAATAGTTTAGATGTATAAAATTGATAATCTTCTACTGTTGTTGTAGTTTTAGTAGGTTCATTTGTAATTTGTGAAAGAATATACTTTGAAAATGCAATCCATGTTATAGCAGTATTTAACGTTTTTTCGCATTGTTCAACTTCTAATAATAATGCCATATAATTTGGTCGGCTATTAATATACCAAACATGTGTAACTGGATAAATTAAGTTAATATGACCCATTCGATGACGTCGGACCCGTGATTCTGTTAATTCAACACCACATCGTTCGCAAATAAGCCCATCATACCGAACTCTTTTATATTTTCCACAAGCACATTCAAAACTTTTACTAGGTCCAAAAATTCTTTCACAGAATAATCCGTCCATTTCAGGTTTAAACGTTCGATAATTAATTGTTTCAGATTTTTGAACTTCACCAACAAATTGTCCATTTGGAAGTCGCCTATGTGACCATTGAAATATTCGAATTGGCGATGCTAGTTTTATTTTTATATAATCAAACTCTTTTTCAGTTCTTGTCATTTTACAGATTTTAAATTCAAATTTTTAAAAAGATATATTTTCGATATTTGAAGTTGGTGGAAATGTTTTTGATAACGGATCATATTTTTCAATTAGATTAACTTCAACTTCATAAGATTGTGTTGAGCTAAATTTATCAATTCGATATGTACTAATATCTAATCCGATTGATCGTAATTCTTGTAATAACACTTTAAAAGATTCGGGGATACCGGATGTTGGAATTTGTTGTCCTTTCACAATAGCATTTAATGTTTCATTTCGACCTTGCATATCATCCGATTTAATTGTTAAAAGTTCTTTTAATGTAAATGCAGCGCCAAAACCTTCTAATGCCCAAACTTCCATTTCTCCAAATCTTTGTCCTCCGTGTTGAGCTTTTCCACCTAATGGCTGTTGCGTGATTAAAGAATATGGCCCCGTGGCTCTGGCATGCATTTTATCATCAACTAAATGAATTAGTTTTAACATGTAGGCATTACCAACTGTAATAGGATTTTCGAATTCTTTTCCAGTTCTTCCGTCAATTAGAACCATTTTTCCAGGTGAATATGGATTAAAAAGCCAAGCTTGGTCTGTTTCAATTGATGCTTGTCGTAATTTTTTATTAATTAAAATTCGAGAAATTTCTTGTCCATACATTTCATCAAATGGTAAAATTTTAAACCGTCGATTTAGTTTATGACCTGCTAATCCAAGTAAACATTCATATAATTGCCCAACATTCATTCGTGATGGGACGCCTAAAGGATTTAAAATAATGTCAATAGGTGTTCCATCAGGTAAAAATGGCATATCTTGACGAGGTAAAATTCGTGAAATAATTCCTTTATTCCCATGACGCCCAGCAATTTTATCACCAACTTGAATTTTTCGAATTTGAGCAATAAAAATTTGAATTTTTTCAAATTTATATGCTAGTTTTGTTCGCCTATTAAAAGTAAGTGTTTCAATTACACGTCCGTATTCACCATCTGGCATGCGGATTGAGGTGTCTCGAACACCTTTTGCTTTTGCTCCAAAAATGGCCCTTAATAATTTTGATTCCGGTAATTGTTCAGAATCGTCTTTTGCGATTACTTTCCCTACTAAAATATCACCAGGTTTTACAAACGTTCCAGTGGAAACAATCCCATCATCATTTAAATGTTGCACATCAGAAAAACTTAAATTAGGAATATTATTTGTAGTTTGTTCACATATTTCTGCGGTTCGATCAATTTCAATATCATATCGCCCAATATGAATTGAAGTAAAGACATCTTCATAAACTAATCGTTCATTAATTAAAATAGCGTCTTCAAAATTATAGCCTTGCCATGGCATATAAGCAATTAAGACATTTTGTCCTAATGAAAGTTCATTATTACTTATTCCTGGTCCATCAGTTAATATTTGTCCCGAACTAACTTTTTCTCCTTTCCAAACGGTTGGTCGTTGATTGATACATGTTTCTTGATTAGAACGTTGATATTTTTGTAAATTGTATTTTAATTTTAATCCTGATTTATTTTTAATAACAATTTTATCGGCAGTTACACCATCAACAATACCTGATTGTTGAGCATTAAGTGTTAATCCAGAATCGATTGCAATTTGATTTTCTAATCCTGTTCCAACAATTGGCTTTTGAGGTAAAATTAAAGGAACTGATTGCCTTTGCATATTTGATCCCATTAAGGCTCGGTTTGCATCATCATGTTCAAAAAATGGGATTAAAGATGCGGCTACTGAAACAACTTGAATTGGAGAAATAGCAATAAAATCTACGTCAGATGGGGTAACGGCTACAAAATCTTGTTTATATCGAACAGCTATTAAATTTTTTGTTAAATAATTTTCATTATTTGTCGGAATATCGGCTGGTGCGATTTTATATAAATCTTCAATATCAGCTGTAAGATAAATTGGTTTTCCTGTTTTAATTACTTTCCCATTTATCACCCGCCAAAACGGTGTTTCTAAAAATCCTGATTTATTAACACGCGCAGAAGTTGTTAACGAAGCGATTAAACCTACATTCTGCCCTTCCGGAGTTTCGATTGGACAAATTCGACCATAATGACTTGGATGAATATCTCGAACAGCAAAACTAATTCGATCTCGATCAAAACCTCCTGGTCCTAATCCACTGATTCGACGTCGATGTGTTAAAGAGGATAATGGATTCGTTTGATCCATATATTGTGATAACTGACTTGACCCAAAAAATTCTTTTATGGTTGCTCCAACAATCGTAAAGCTAGAAAGTTGACCTGAATCTGTTTTATTAATCTGACTTTGTAGTGTTCGTGACAAGCGTTGAAAACCAATTCGAAATAAATTTTGAAGTAATTCCCCTACTGATCGAACTCGACGATTTTTTAAATGATCAATATCATCGCCTATTGTTTTCGAAACTGATAAGTTTATTAAATAGTCAATAATCGCAAAAATGTCTTCATACGTAATAGTTTGAAGTTGTTGAGTTAAGTTTAAATTTAAACGTTGATTTATTTTAAACCGCCCAATTCTTCCTAATCGATAATAATTAGGATCAAAAATACGAGAAAATTCTGAAATGTTTTGATAATAATTAGAATTTAAATCAAATCGTAATAAAGGTTGCTGAGAATATATTGAATTTGTTAAAAGACTATTATTAAAATAAAAAAAGTCTGAATGTTGAAGACTTCGACAAATTTCTAAATCAGTTAATCCCATTTCTTTTAATAAATGAATGACTGGTTTTTGAGTGACTTTATCAATTTGGATAATCAGTTCATCTTCTTGATTTTTAATTGGATACTTATAAAGATTAATTTTCGTGTTTTTTTGAAATCCAAATCGAATCCAAGAACCATATTCTGGAATTAAAGTAGCTGTATACAGATCTTTTTCTTCATATTTTTGTTTATATAAATCTTTAATTATATGTTCATCTTTATATTGAAGAATTTGAGATTTTGTTTTTAAATACTTATGTTTTTTATTTTTTTTATTTCGAATCCAACTTATATATATTTTATCTTTTTCTCTTTTTGTTAAGTTATATTTAATTGGTTCTTTTAAACTTGTAGAAAAATATAAGGTTGGTTTTAAAGTTTTATTTTTAATTATGGTTGTAATTTCTTTAATTTTATAATTTGTTTGTTGAACATTTTTTTTTAAAAAATTGAAACGATTTATTTGGTTTAACAGTTTAATCGTTTTAATTGGAATTACATGAAATTTTGTTGATGTATTTTCTTGATAATTACGAATTATTTGATTATAGTTTTCTTTAATTTTTTTTTGTTTAAGTTGATCTAATTTTCCTGATTCTAATTGATTTTGAAAATTAGTAAATTGACTAATTAATTCAAAATCTTTTTGTTTATTTTTTAAAAGTCTATATTTTATTAATGTTTTTATTAAAGAATTAAAATAATTTAATAATTGATTTGCATTTTGACTAGTTAATTCATTTTGTTTTAGTTTTAACCATTTGCAAACAAGCTTAACACGTTTTAATTTTGTTTGAGATGGAAAAGTGGTTAAGATAATTTTATAAACTTTGAAAAATTCCAGAAAGTAAAAACTAAAATTCGTTTCGTGTTGTTCTAAATAAGTAAAAGAATAATTAAAAATTGATTTTTTTGTCCAATACCAATTTATTTTTTCTTCTTTTTCAGCAAAATAAAATTTTTGTTCTGATTGTGGTAACTTTACGGACTGTAAAAATGTTGAAGCATAATGTTTTGATTTTTTTTCAGCAAAATATAACATTTGCTCTCCTATAAGCGCTTCACCAAATGGTGCAAATGATTGTAGTTTATGAATATCACTTGATCGACGTCGTCTAACTCTCTTCCTTTTTTTTTGATTTTTATTTTTTTCAAAATAAATACCAGGACTTCGAATAATTTGACTAACAATAACTCGTTCACATCCATTAATTATAAACGTAGCTGCAGTTGTCATTAAAGGTAAATTTACAATAGGAAATGTATTGTGATACTTGATACTATTTGTTTTTTTATTTCTAACTTCTAATGGAATTACCAATTGTGCTGCATAATTTGCTGTATATTTTTTTGCGCGAGTTATATTGTAAGTAGGTTTTACTAAATTATATTCTTGTCCAAATAAAATATATTCTGTATTGTGACTAAAATCATGAATATTTGAAAAACCGATTAATTCTTCACTTAACCCATGCGCAATAAACCAACAAAAACTGATTCGTTGCATCTCAATAAAATCAGGTAGAGCTGTTATATAATTCATATTTTGTTTCATAATCTTTATTCTTAATTAATTTTTAAATTAAGTGATGAATTTTTTTAATAAAAAAATGATGGTAAGGAAATCATCAATGGTTTTTTAAAATTTCCTTACCATCTTTTTTATTAATTATTGTCAATTGTTTTTAATTGGGCTGCTAATTTCATTTTTTTACGCGCTACAGTGTTTTTATGAAACACGTTTCGTTTCTTACCTTTATCAAGTAAGCTATAAACTGAATTTAATAAAGATTGTGCTTTTTCTCTATCACTTGGATTTTGTGAGGTTTTAAACAATTCAACACTTTTTAAATATAGCTTTGTTAATGTTCGAACCGAGCTTTTATAAAATCGATTTTGTCTTTGATTTCGTTTAGCAATACTAATACGTTTTTCTGCAGATTTACTATTTGCCATAAAAATATATAATCAAGTTTTGAAATTTTTAATTAGATATATGAGAGTAATAAAATATAATATATTTACTAAAAAATTAAAAGTTTTTTTAATAAATATATTATATTTAAATCAAATTTTAAGACAAAAATCTTTAAACTCTTGCCAAAATAAAAACTTCAATATATAATTATTTATCAAAATAATATTACATATTAACCGTATCTTATTACAGGAATTTATATGGCAAAAAATAAAGGCACTCGTATTTTGATTACGTTAGAGTGTACAGAATGTCGATCAAATACAAACAAACGTTCCGCAGGCGTCTCACGTTATACAACGCAAAAAAATCGCCGTAACAATCCGGACAGACTGGAGCTTAAAAAATATTGTCCACATTGTAATAAACCTACTATTCATAAAGAAATAAAATAATTTATGGCAACACAAAAGCAAACATTGTCGACAATTGGTAGAAATCAAAAAATTGATTATAAAGATATTGATTTATTAAAATTATTTCTTACAGAACAAGGAAAAATTCTTCCTAGACGTGCAACAGGCGTAACTGTTCAACAGCAACGCCAAATAGCAAAAGCGATTAAACGAGCACGGGTATTATCATTATTGCCATTTGTGGCATCAAGTTCAATTTAACAATTTTCAGAGTTAGTAGATTATTTATTGTACAATTTTTAATTATCTAATATAATAATGTATTAACTCTGAACTATTAATTTGTATTTTAATTGAGGTATTTATAATGGGTAATTTTATCGACCGAACTTTCGGTGTAATGGCTGATATTCTTTTAAAACTTTTACCTGCTAGTAAACAAGAAAAAGACGCTTTTTCATACTACAGAGCTGGAATGGGTGCACAAACTAAAGGCCAATATGCTGAAGCGTTAGATAATTATTACGAGGCGCTTGACCTTGAAGAAGATCCATATGATAGAAGTTTTATTCTCTATAATATAGGTTTACTTTTTGGAAATAATGGCGAGTATACAGAAGCGTTAGAATATTATCATGAAGCGATTGAATTAAATTCAGATTTACCTCAAGCATATAATAATATTGCTGTTATTTATCATGCACAAGGTGTGCGAATTTTAGAGTGGGGTGATCAACAAACTACTTTAACTAGTTTAGAACGAAGAGAAGATGATGCCTTAGCCAAAAGATGTTTTGATGAAGCTGCTAAGTATTGGCGAGTTGCTCTTGAATTAGAACCAAATGGTTATCAAACAGTAAGAAATTGGTTTAATTTAACTAATAGACCTTTACGCGTTTAAGAAGAAAATCAGATATTTAACACTTTAAATAAGTTCACTTTAACTAGATTTTATTCAAGAATTCAAACTATTTTGTTGTACAATTATAAGTGGCAGATAAATTTCAAATTTATTAGTGCTCTATTTAAATAAACCATTGAATTCCGAAAGTATATTTATTCTTAAATATTTAAACATGTTAAGTCAAAATGGTAAAAACTAGTATAAATAAAGGTTACGTTACTCAAATTATTGGTCCTGTGTTAGACATCGTATTTCCTGATGGAAATTTACCACCAATCTATAGTGCAATTAAGATTGAAACTGCAGATGGTATAGGAAATATTGTTGAAGTTCAACAATTATTAGGTGATAACAAGGTACGAGCAGTTTCAATGCGTTCAACTGATGGTTTAAAACGTGGTATTGAAGCTGTTGATTTAGGAGCTCCAATTAGTGTTCCTGTTGGAATTACAACTTTAGGTCGTATTTTCAATGTAATTGGTGAACCTGTAGATGAACAAGGGGATGTTTCATATGATGAAACTTTACCAATTCATCGTGATGCTCCTGCTTTTACAGAATTAGAAACGAAACCTTCAATTTTTGAAACTGGTATTAAAGTTGTAGATTTATTAGCGCCATATCGTCGTGGTGGTAAAATTGGGTTATTCGGTGGTGCCGGTGTAGGTAAAACAGTGTTAATTATGGAGTTAATTAATAATATTGCAAAAGCACACGGTGGTGTATCTGTTTTCGGTGGTGTAGGCGAACGTACACGTGAAGGAAACGATTTATATGAAGAGATGAAGGAATCTGGAGTAATCAACGAAAAGAACTTTGCAGACTCAAAAGTAGCATTAGTGTATGGTCAAATGAATGAACCACCAGGTGCACGTATGCGTGTTGGTTTAACAGCGTTAACTATGGCTGAATACTTCCGTGATGTAAATAAACAAGATGTATTATTATTTATTGATAATATTTTCCGTTTTACACAAGCAGGTTCTGAAGTATCAGCATTATTAGGTCGTATGCCATCAGCTGTAGGTTATCAACCAACCTTAGCTACTGAAATGGGTGCGTTACAAGAACGTATTACTTCAACAACTCAAGGTTCTATTACTTCAATTCAAGCTGTTTATGTACCAGCTGATGATTTAACAGATCCAGCTCCAGCAACAACATTTGCTCACTTAGATGCAACAACAGTATTATCTCGAAATTTAGCTGCAAAAGGTATTTACCCTGCCGTAGATCCATTAGACTCAACTTCGACAATGTTACAGCCTGGAATTGTTAGTGAGATACACTATGAAATGGCTGAAACTGTAAAAGAAACTTTACAACGTTATAAAGAATTACAAGATATTATTGCAATTTTAGGAATTGATGAATTATCTGAAGAAGATCGTTTAACAGTTGCTCGTGCACGAAAAGTAGAACGATTCTTATCACAACCATTCTTTGTTGCAGAAATTTTCACAGGTTCGCCTGGAAAATATGTAAGTTTAGAAGAGACTATTAAAGGTTTCACTATGGTATTAAACGGTGAATTAGATGAATTACCAGAACAAGCATTCTATCTTGTAGGTAATATCGATGAAGCAATCCAAAAAGCAGAAACTCTAAAATAAGGAGTAATACTATATGATGAACATTCGCGTTCTAACTCCAGATAGAGTTATTTGTTCGACAACGGCGGATGAAGTTGTCTTACCTGGTTTAACTGGTCAAGTAGGTGTGTTAGAAGGTCATGCTGCCTTAATAACAGCCTTAGATACTGGTCTACTACGAATCAAGCTAGATGATAAATGGACACCCATTATTTTGTGTGGTGGGCTAGCTGAAATTGATCGAAATCGTGTTACTGTTTTAGTAAACGATGTTGAAGAACTTGTTTCTGTTGAATTAAGTGAAGCTACAAAAGAATTAGAAAAAGCTACATTAGCTATTGAAAATGCTGAGACAAGTAAAGCGAGACTTGATGCATCTGTTGAATTAAAAAAAGCAACAGCACGTCTTGAAGCTATAAATTATTTATCATAAAATAGAAAGTGCAAAAAGTCATAAACTTTTTGCACTTTCTGTTTTATGATAAGAAATATTTTTGCTCCTTACACACTAGAAAAGATGCAAAGTTTAAACTTATGGTAACAAATTCTGATTTTAACTTTACAAATAATAAGACTGTCACGTTGGAATTACCATTCTCCGAACATATTGAAGAATTACGACAACGTATCTTTCATACATTTTGGATAATTTTATTGTTAACTTTTATAGCTTTTCTCGATGTTAAGCTTTTAGTTAAAATCTTAGAATTACCTGTTAGCAATGTAAAATTTTTTCAAACTTCCCCGGGTGAATATTTTATTTCAACTGTAAAAATTTCTTTCTATACAGGTTTACTTTTTGGCAGTCCATTTGCAATAGGACAAATAATCTTGTTTTTATTGCCGGGTTTAACTAAAAAAGAAACAAAAATTATTTTACCTTTATTATTAAGTTCGTTATGTCTTTTTAGTTTAGGGTTAGCTTTTTCTTATTATGTCTTAATACCTGCAGCCCTAAACTTTTTTTTAAACTATAGTGATGAAGTTATTGAACCTTTATGGTCATTTGATCAATATTTTGAATTTATTTTAGTTCTTTTTTATAGTACAGGACTAGCATTTCAAATTCCAATTATTCAAATCTTATTAGGTTTATTAAATTTTATATCAGCTAAACAAATGTTAGCTGCATGGCGATACGTAATACTAGTTTCAACAATTATTGGAGCAGTTTTAACACCTTCTACCGATCCGCTTACACAATTATTACTGTCGTTAGCAATATTAATGTTATATTTTTCAGGAGTAGGTATCCTGTTTTTAATAAAAAATTAATTTATATATATATACTTAACAAGTATTCAATCCATGGCAACTAACAAGTTTTTTAAAAGTCTTTTATTTACTTTAACGATTGCTGTAAGTTTATTTGGTTTTTGTATTGAAAATTCGGAAGCATATCCTGTATTTGCTCAACAAGGGTATTCGAATCCACGTGCAGCAAATGGAAAATTAGCTTGTGCTAACTGTCATTTAAACCAAAAAGCTATTGAAATCGAAGCACCACAAGCTGTACTGCCAAATTCTGTCTTTGAGGTCGAAATTAAAGTCCCATATAATGTAAATCGCCAACAAGTAGGCGCAAATGGTAAACCTGCAGATTTAAATGTAGGTGGAATTTTAATTTTACCAAAAGGTTTTAAATTAGCTGCTAAAAGTCAAATTCCAGCTGAAGTTAAGGCAAAAAATAAAGGTGTGTTTATTTCACCTTATAGCACTGAATTAGATAACATTTTAGTTGTTGGACCAATTGCGGGAAAAACACATCAAGAACTTATTTTCCCAGTAGTTGCCCCTGATCCTGAAAAAAATTCAGAAGTTAAATATTTAACATACCCAATGTATGCTGGCGGAAATCGTGGTCGTGGACAAGTTTATCCAACAGGAGAAAAAAGTAATATAAATGCTTTCGGAGCTGTACAAGCTGGACAAATTTCAGAAATTAGTACAGCGGAAAAAGGAGAAAATAATATTACAATTATTAACTCAAATGGAAATAAAACTTCGCAAGTTGTACCAGCAGGTTTAACATTACTTGTAAAACAAGGCGATTTAGTTAAAGTCGACCAACCATTAAATATTGATCCAAATGCTGGTGGATTTGGTCAAGAAGAAACGGAGATTGTTTTACAAAATCCATCACGAATTGTTGGTTATCTAGCATTTTGTTTCTGTGTATTATTAACACAAGTCTTTTTAATTTTAAAGAAAAAACAATACGAGAAAGTTCAAGCTGCTGAACTTAACTTTTAATAAAAAAAGGAATGACAAATTATTCATAAGTCATTCCTTTTTATTTTTAACAAATTTAGTATAATTCGTCTTCTTGGTGTACAAGAATTGTACAATCTGATATAGGGTATGCAATACAAGTTAAAACAAAGCCGGCCCCAGTTTGATCATCATCTAAAAACGTTTGTTCAGATTGATCAATCGTACCAGCAGTAACTTTACCTGCACATGTTGAACAAGCACCTGCTCGACAAGAGTAAGGTAAGTCAATTCCTTGTTCTTCTGCTGCGTCTAAAACAAATACATCATCATTACAGTCAATTGTTGTATCGATTCCGTGCTCTTCACTCAATAATGTTACTTTATAAGTTGCCATATAACTCCTTATTTTAATTTAAATGATTAGAAAGCAAAAGTCGAAAAATTATTTCTATTATTGCTTTACTGTTTAGTATTATACTACGAAAACTAAGTACAAATAAAATTTTTTATTAAATTTTTAGTTTTATTCAAATCGTTGTTTTAAACGACTTGCTTTTCCTTTTAAATTTCGTAGATAGTATAATTTTGATCTTCGAATTTTCGATGAACGTAAAATTTCAATCGAATCTATTTTTGGTGAATGAATTAAAAAAATACGTTCTATCCCAATACCTTGAAATACTTTACGAACGGTTAACATTGTATTAATGGAACTATTTTTTCGTGCAATAACAGTTCCTTCATAAAATTGAACTCGTTCTTTATTTCCTTCAATAATTTTAACACCGACTTTAACAGTATCACCAATACTAATTTTTGGAATATTTTGTTTAATAAACGTGTTTTCTAAATTAGTAATTGTTTCTTGTTTTTTTAAACTAGACATAAATTAAAAATTGAATATATGTATATATTTCAATACCTTATTAATAGTAATATTAGATATTTTCTATTGTTCAAATTGATTTTTTCAGGAATATTCTCGTATTTACTATAAAGTTTAAATTTTTTTCTAAAAAATAGATCTACATTTAATAAATCTTTTTTTTGAAAAAATTTTCACTCTTACGTTAACGATGCTTTTCCACCCGCGTCTTCAATTTGTTTTTTCCCATCTTCAGCAGTATCTTTTGGTAATGCTTCTTGAACTAGTTTTGGTGCTGACTCTACTAATTCTTTCGCTTCTTTTAATCCTAATCCAGTTAACCCACGAACAACTTTTAACACAGCAATTTTCTTATCTGCTGGAACTTCATCTAACATTAAATTAAATTCAGTTTTTTCTTCAGCCGCTTCGGCTTCAGCTGGAGCCGCCATCATCATTCCTCCACCAACGCTTGCTGATGCGTCTACACCAAATGTTTCTTCAATTTTACTTACTAATTCTGACGCTTCTAATAATGTTAATGTTTTTAAATCTTCAACAATTTGATCAATTTTTTCTGACATAAAATGTTTTCTTTTTATATTTATGTATATATTTTAATTATTGTAAAAAAGTAATTTAGAATCGAATTAATCAAAAGTATTTAAATCTAATTGAATAGATGGACCCATACTAGTACAAATAAATAAACTTTTAAAATACTTACCTTTAACACCAGGTGGTCTATTTTGTTCTATTGATTGATATAATGCAGTTAAATTTTCAACTAATTGATTTTCAGTAAAATTTGATTTTCCAAAACTAACGTGAACAATTCCAGTTTTATCAGCTTTGTATTCAAATTTTCCTTTTTTAAATTCTGATAAAGTTGTACTTAATGTAGTACTTACAGTTCCAGATTTAGGTGATGGCATTAACCCTTTTGGTCCTAATACACGACCTAATTTTGCTAATTTTGGCATCATATCTGGAGTTGCAATTAATAAATCAAAATTAATATTACCTTGACTTATTTGTTCAATCAGCTCATTACTACCAACAATATCTGCTCCATTCTCCGTTGCTTCAGTAAAATTAGAATCATTTGTTAAAACAGCTATTCTAATTGATTTACCCACTCCATGAGGTAATGTCACAGTTGTACGGAGTTGTTGATCAGCATATTTTGGATCAATATTTAAGTTAGCATGTAATTCTACTGTTTCTATAAATTTAGTAGTAGCTGTTTCTCTTAAAATTTTAATTGCCTCTATACTATCTGAATAAATAGTACGGTCAGTTTTTTTACGGTTTTCTTGTTGACGACGCGATAATTTTCGCATATAATTTCTCCCTTCAAAATTTATAAACTAGTAATTAATCGGTAATAGAGATACCCATATTACGAGCAGTCCCTTCAACAATTTTTACGGCACTACTAATTTTAGTAGTGTTTAAATCTGGTAATTTAATGCTCGCAATTTCTTCTAATTGAGCTTTAGTAATTGAACCAACATTTACTCGATTTGGTGTTGCTGAACCTTTTTTAATATTTGCGGCATTAGCAAGTAAAACTGACGCAGGTGGTGTTTTAAGAATAAATGTATAACTTCGATCTTCATATACAGAAATTTCTACAGGAATAATAAGTCCACCTTTATCAGTTGTTTTTGCATTATATTCTTTACAAAATGCTGCAATATTTACACCATGTTGACCTAATGCTGGTCCAACAGGAGGCGCAGGCGTAGCTTTACCTGCAGGTAAAGCTAATTTAATTAATGCAGTTATTTTTTTAGCCATATGAGTTTGTTTTTGTTGTTAAAAAAGTATATCCATATAATTTTAACTTTAATTAATTATTAAATCTTACTTTATTAACAAAAGTTTAATAAATTAATTAGAACGATATTTGTACTTTTAGTTTTAATGGAAAAACATGATTAAGTATTTACAAAATCAATTAGTTACTGAATCTAGAGTAGAAAAATTCTATTAATAAGAAATATAGACCTCTTGAAAAAGAGAAACGCGTCCTGAAGGACTCGAACCCTCGACATCTAATTTTGGAGACTAGCGTTCTACCAACTGAACTAAGGACGCGTAACATATAATATAGTTGGAAGAATAAAAAAAAGCAATACTTTAAATTTTATTTATTAATTTTAGAAAAATGCAAAAATTCAATAAAAATACAGGTCAATTAACAATTAAAAAATATTTACCACATAATTTTCTCGCTGAAAAAATAATATTAAGTAGTTTATTAATTAGTTCTGAAGCAATTGATATAACTTTAAAAACATTAACGCTTGAAAGTTTTTATTTTAAAAACCATCAAGAAATCTACAAAGCAATTATCACTATGTCTCAACAAAAAATCCCGGTGGATATTCTTACATTAAATACATTTCTACAAGATAATGGTTTGTTAGAAAAAGTAGGTGGCGTGAAAGTTTTAATTGAATTAATAAATCAAATTCCAAATTTAGTTTATTTAGAAGAATATATTCGACTGGTACAAGATAAATTTTTAAGACGATCTTTAATTCAGTTAGGGTATAAAACCATTAATTCGGGATATATTACAAATCTTCCTTTGGAAACGATTTTATATGAATTTGAAGTCGAAGCATTTAATATAACCAATAAAATTAAAAATGATCCACTTGCCAATAGTGCAGAATTATTTTCAAGTATTTTTTCAGAATTGAAAAAAAAATCACTTGATTCAACGCTATATGGATTATCATCAGGATTTTATCATTTAGATTCATTAACACAAGGATTTCAAAAATCTGACTTAATTATTATTGCTGGACGACCTTCAATGGGTAAAACAGCATTTTCTTTAAATATAACATTAAATATAATCAAACATTATCATTTACCAGTTTTATTTTTTAGTTTAGAAATGTCTAAAGAACAATTAATTTATCGATTATTAGCAAATGAAACAAATATAAATCAAATGCGTCTTAGAACAGGAAAACTTTCGAAAAATGAATGGTTAAAAGTAATTACAAAAATTAAAGAATTATCTATTAGCCCGTTATTTTTAGATGATACACCGAATCTTTCCATTGCAGATATTCGTTCTAAAATTAAAACAATACTATTTGAACAAAATCAAATTGGATTAGTAATTATTGATTATTTACAATTAATGCAAAATTCTACTTTTTCTACTAACAATCGCGTTCAAGAACTTTCATATATTACTCG
>Ga0206125_10000220_pt1:50000-52500 | contig 77331 bp, 73 predicted proteins | sample Helgoland_Spring_4_FD_148598 | JGI IMG/M metagenome (GOLD analysis project Ga0206125, IMG submission 148598) | Pelagic subsurface seawater microbial communities from Kabeltonne, Helgoland, North Sea - Helgoland_Spring_Bloom_20160331_1 | ecosystem: Environmental > Aquatic > Marine >...
TTCGTTAAAGATTTTTGTTACTTTATCACCAGAATCAATCGATTCTAATGGATCTTTTCGTAAACGGTGTCGTAAGCATAAAGTAATAATTGTTGCAATATCATCTACAGTTACTTTTTCTTTTCCGTTATAAGCGGCATAAGCTTTTGCTGCACGATTTGTTACAATATCCCCTCGTAAACCATCAACATCTAAACGACTACAAACTTCGGAAATTTTTACACGTAGATCGTAATCTAATTCAACTGTTGGCAATAGTTTTTGAGCAGCAACAATTCGATCACGTAATTCTTGTTGCTGACTTTCATAATTTTCAATCCACACACTAGGTGCTTGATCAAATGAAGTACGTTCTTCAACAACTTTTACACGTAAGATTGGATCTTTAACGGTACGAATTTCTGCATGCATTCCAAAACGATCTAATAATTGTGGACGTAATTCACCTTCTTCTGGATTTCCTGAACCAACTAATACAAATCGAGCAGGATGGCGAATTGAAATTCCTTCCCTTTCAACAGTGTTCCAACCGGATGCAGCTGAATCTAAAAGAATATCAACTAAATGATCATCTAAAAGATTAACTTCATCAACATAAAGAATTCCACGATTAGCTTTTGCTAATAAACCTGGTTCAAATGCTTTTATACCTTCTGTCAAGGCTTTTTCAATATCAATTGTTCCACATACACGATCTTCAGTTGCTCCTAAGGGTAAATCAACCATAGGAATTTTAATGAATTCTGTTTCGATTAATTCATTGTTTTGAATGGCAAGTTTAACTTCATTTCCCATTAAATCTAAATCAGATTTATGAGAATTAAATGGATCATCTTTTACAACTTCAATCTCTGGAAGCAAATCGGCAATAGCACGAATTGTTGTAGATTTACCTGTACCACGATCACCCATAATCATCACGCCACCAATTTTTGGATCGATTACGTTTAATTGTAAAGCTAATTTCATTTCTTCTTGCCCAACAATTGCTGTAAAAGGAAAAACAGGTGTATTAAATTTCTGTAAATTTTGTTCTACCATAATTCTTAAATAAGTCTAATATATAAATTTCAGTAAAGTTTGAATTATTGATAAAGTGTTGCACCTAATCGAATTGCTAAAACACTTGCTACTAATGCAATAAGTAATGCGCCATAAACTTGTGAATCGTAAATCATAATCTCTTCCTAACTCTACTTTTTATAAATTTATTAGTTTTTTTGATTCTAAGGAATATGATATTGTTTGTTAAAAAAATTTTTCCTTTACGAAATTACCAACTTGATTTCGTTACACCAGGTAATAAACATTGATGTGCCATTTCTCTTAAGACGTGGCGTGATACTCCAAAATCTCTATAAAACCCACGTGGACGACCAGTTTTCCAACATCGATTTCGAATACGAATTTTTGCACTATTTCGTGGTAATTTTTGGATTTTTGAATGAATCTCTAATTTTAAATTAAAGTCCTCAGTTTTTCTATATTGTTGTATTAAATTACTTCGTTTTACAGCATATTTTTCTGTTAATTTAATACGCTTCTTTTCTCGTTCTACCATACTTTTTTTCGCCATACAACTCCTGTACTTTATAAATGTTTATTAAATTAATTTAATGTCGAAATTTACTGGATTTTTTTATTTCTCTTAATTGTAAAAGTATTGTATAGTCAGAATATTTATAAAGCAATATATTTAAATTAATTAATTATTTAATTATATATCGTATTAATTAAATTTTGAGATATAAGGAGTATTTTTATTTGGTAAAATAGTATATTTACTTAAAAGTTCACGGAATTCGTCTCCATCCATTGTTTCAACATCTAATAATCGTTCTACAATTAAATCAATAATTACACGATTATCCATTACAATTTCAATTGCTTTTTGTTCACAATAGCTTATGATTTTACAAACTTCGTCGTCAATTCGATCCGCAATATTTTCAGCAAACGCCTCAGAACCTTGAGACATATTTCCACCTAAGAAAATTTGGCCAGTATTTTCATCTTCAAGTGCAATAGGTCCAATATTTGACATTCCAAATCTTGTTACCATTTGACGTGCTAAATTTGTAACTTGTTGCAAATCACTACTTGCACCTGTTGTTACTTCAGGATCTCCAAAAACAACTTGTTCAGCAGCACGTCCACCAAGTGTTGTAATAATACGAGCTAATAAAGCAGATCGAGATAATAAACTTTGATCTTCTGTTGGTGTAAACCAAGTTAAACCTTTTGCACCTCCTCTTGGTGTTAATGTAATTTTTTCAACTTCATCATGCGATTTTAAAACAGAACCTGTAATAGCATGTCCAACTTCATGATAAGCAATTAATTTTTTATTTTTTGTATCTTCCATTGGTGCACCTGCAATACCACCAATGATCCGATCAGCAGCTTCATTCACCTCATTTTTTGTAATAGAAGATTTTTTATAACGAGTAGCTAAAATAGCTGCTTCATTTAATAAATTCGCTAGATCGGCACCTGAGAA
>Ga0206125_10000220_pt1:57500-77331 | contig 77331 bp, 73 predicted proteins | sample Helgoland_Spring_4_FD_148598 | JGI IMG/M metagenome (GOLD analysis project Ga0206125, IMG submission 148598) | Pelagic subsurface seawater microbial communities from Kabeltonne, Helgoland, North Sea - Helgoland_Spring_Bloom_20160331_1 | ecosystem: Environmental > Aquatic > Marine >...
TCACCACGTTCATGGTTATGTTGTTCTCATTTCTTCTTAGGATTCTTCTTCTTAATTGGACATTGGTGGCATTCAGGTCGTGCGCGAGCTGCTGCTGCTGGTTTTGAGAAAGGTATTAACCGTGCTAACGAACCTGTATTATCAATGCGTCCAATTGATTAATACATCAAATTTTTATCTAGCTTTTTGCTAGATAAAAATTTAAAAAACTGTTAATATTTTTTTGTTTAAATAAAAAATTATATTTTGTACCTAAAACAATAAATACGTTTTGGGTTACCTGGGACTCGAACCCAGAACAAATCGGTTAAAAGCCGAGTACTCTACCATTGAGTTAGCAACCCTACTTTAATATTACCATGAAACGGTATAAATATTAAATACTTTAATTAAAAAAAATTTATATATCGTAACCATTTTAAATAAATAAAATATTATTTAAAATAATATATTCACTTTCAGTATTTTAGAGTAAAATGACATATAACATTATAGGTTATTTTGTTATTTGAAATTTCAATAAAAATTTATAAATTAAGGATTTTACAAATGATTAATTGGCAAGTTATAGGTCAGCTAATAGCAACAGGTGTTATCATGTTATCAGGTCCAGTAGTAATTGTATTACTAGCTTTAAAAAAAGGCAATCTGTAATATATTATTTGCTAAATCATCAATATAAAAAGTTTTAAGGAATATTTATGATAACTGTTTTAGTAGCTTTATTAGTCTTAATTTCATTAGGTTTAGTTGTAGCTGTTCCTGTAGCTTTAGCTACACCTGGCGAATGGGAAAGTTCAAAGGGTAAATTTAACAGGATTTTTCAGGCTTGGGTTAGTCTTGTTATCGTGATTGCAGCAGCTGATGGTATTTCATCATCTATTTAGTTGATCTAGAAATTATAGTATAGACTATAATTTCTAAATCAATTTAAACTGTTGACATTCTTATTAGAATTTTGTATAAATATAGTATTAATACTATGAGTAACTAATAGTGCGGGCATAGCTCAGTGGTAGAGCGCAACCTTGCCAAGGTTGATGTCGCGCGTTCGAATCGCGTTGCCCGCTGACTAGTTTTCTAATTAGTTTTAAACTTTTAAGCCCCCATCGTCTAGTGGCCTAGGACAGCTCCCTTTCACGGAGCAGACAGGGATTCGAATTCCCTTGGGGGTATTAATTAATACGTTCATTTTGATAATTCGCAAACTAAATTTTTTGAATAAGCTATTACGTGACAATATTTCCAACTCTGAATATACTCTAACATGTAGAACATCTAGTTATATTTGCTTTTTGAATTTTTACTTTATTATGTTTAACTTTTATAGTTATTGTAAATAAATGTAATTTAATTATGTGTAAGTATAATTTTTAAATTTTATTCATTAGGCGTAAATAGAAAATATATTAACAAATGACAGTCTTTAATCAAAATCAAAATAAATTCTTAAATTTTTTAGGAATTGAAGATACAAATTCTCCTGATTATATTTCTTATTCTAACGAATATGATTTTACATTCGGGTCACCAGAAACTATTACTTCTGATGTTCCTTTTGAAACAGTTCGGACAATTTTAAGAGATGTGTATTTGCATTATCGAGATGGATTAGGTATTACTCAGATTGAAAATTTAGTAATTTTTATTTTATTTGTTCGCTTTATTATTCTTGCTTTTCGTTACAATATTAAAACATCATTTTATATTACTTGTATTTGTTTTTGTTCTGCTACTATCTGGTATTTGCAACTTACAGATATTGGTATGTGGTATAGTAGAATATTAACATTAAATCCTATTACAGAAAAATTTGGAACAGATTTTGTGACTTATAGTGCTACACAAAAAGCATTAACCAAAGGATTACAGTCAGATGGGCCTGTTCGAGCATTTACAAGGGCTATTACGGCAGATGATGGATATCATCGTATTGATCCAATGTCAATGCTTTTTTCACGTCTTCCAGCAGGAATTCGAACTACAACAGATAAACTATATTATATAGTGTTTGATGATATCTTATCATTTTTCTGGAAAACAGCATGGCCACCATTTCGTGAAGCTTTTCCATTAATTGCTTGGTCTGTTCTAACAAGAAGATTACGACGATATTCTCCTTATATGATTCGTTGGTATTGGACATTAGGAATTGTAAATGATTGTGCAATTTATTTCTGGCGTGAATTTACAATACGAGGACAAAATTATCTTGGATACGGCAATCTACAACCATTAGAAGAAAACTTATTAATTGCCGTTATTGCTACAGGAGCCGCACTTCATTTTTCTTATATAATATTTGGATTAATACATGCAGCCCTTGGTCAATATTTTTATATTCCATTTTTAGTTGAAAATGCAGAATTACATGTAGGACGTCGACCTGTTGATAGTATTTATAGTGGAGGTTTAACAGCATGGCAAGATCCTTATGAAAAAGAGCAGAAAAAAAGTCGTCTTATTCCGAAATTATGGTATGGTTGGTTTGGACGAGGTTCTTCCCCTAAAAGTGAACGTTATGGAACAAATGAACGACAAGAAATATTACAATATTATAAAAAACGTAGACAAAAATTTTGGAAACGACTTCAAAAAACATTCGGTCGTTTTTTCAATCGTTCATAATACCCTTTTCTTAACTAGAGTAAATTCTATATTTACTCTAGTTAATTATTATTACATCCAAATTAATAAATCGATTAAAATAAAAAACAGAGTTAGTTATTTTAATAAATTCATTTCTTTGTATAATCTAACTTTTTATTAGATTGACTTAATTAATATTAATAAGTTAATTTATTAATTAATTAATTATAGGATACAAATTGTACTATAGATTTATAGTGATGATCCTAAACCTGAATATGCACCGTAAAGAAATAAACTAAGCATTGTTATTACCGCTAAACCACCTACTAGACCTACAAGCCATAAAGGAATTCGACCAGTATTTGACATATAAAAAGCTCCTATTTATAAATATTAGTTGAAGAAATAGCTTGAAAATAATACAGCTAAAACAAAAATTAATAGAAGTCCCCAGTAAAGAGAAGTTCGATTTAATTCTACTGCTTGTTTATTTGGATTTGGACCTGTCATAAGATTTACCTCGTATCTGTAATTATTAATTTATCGTTGAATGAATTGCATAGCTGTAATTCCACCTAAAAAGAATACTGTTGGAACTGCTAATCCATGAATAGCTAACCAACGGAAAGTAAAAATTGGGTAAGCTACTGGTTGATTAATATTTTTTGCCATTTTTTTATCCCTTATTATAAACCTTTAGTTAAATCTTCTAATTCTTGTTTTGCACTAAAACGATCATTCACTAGTGGTACTTGTTGACGATCTTGTGTAAAATACTCGTTTGGACGCGGTGTTCCGAAAACATCGTACGCTAATCCTGTACTAATAAATAACCATCCTGATACAAAAAGTGAAGGAATTGTAATACTGTGAATAATCCAATAACGTACACTTGTAATAATATCCGAAAACGGACGTTCACCTGTAGATCCACCAGACATAGTTCTATATTCTCCTATAAAAAATGATTGTTGCTCATTCTACTACTTAACCAACAGCGGGCAGGGGGAATCGAACCCCCATCATTAGCTTGGAAGGCTAAGGTTTTACCACTAAACTATGCCCGCATAATTTTATTATAAAAGTATGCGGGCATAAAAAGCAATAAAAATTATAAGTTTTCTAAGTTCAAATTTAAAAATTTCGCTAAATCTGCTGCTTCTTCTTCTAAATTTGAGATTGTATCTGGTTGTTGTACTGGGGTTAAAGGAATTTGACGGTTATCTTTTAAACATAAATAAATACTTCGTTTAGGATTCAAGCCTTCGGAAATTTTTATTCCAATAGAACGAATATTTGTTAAAGGATATGTAAGAAGAATTTCGCGGTTTTTTCCAGGAAATCCTTTTCGAACAATTTTTACAAGATTTTCAACCTTATTATATTCATTATAACCGCTTCCTATATCCCATAATAAAGTTATAAAAATATAGAAACTAAGTGATAAACTTAATGTTCCATAAAAAATCATAACCAAACCTTGTGGAATAAAAACTAATTCAGTGGGATTTGCAAATGGTAATAAATTAATTTTAAAATAACTTGACATACCCGCTAATAAGAAACTTAATCCCCCAATACATAAAAAGAATACCCAAAAATAATTGCTAAAACGTCGTGATCCAACAATTTTATCTTGACGAATTTCTGTTTTCATTTTTTGCAGGTTTGTAAAATATTAAATTAATTTAATTGATTTGAAGCCTAAATATAGACCTGATGTAAGTGCAAAACAAAATCCGACCAATAAAAAGTAATCAATAGCAATTGTCATAAAATCTTTTTGTTTTATAAAAATGAAGTTTATAAAAATTTTTCTGTATATTAGTATATATTATATAGTAATCCATATAAAAATTTTGGTTGGTAAAAATTTTCATTAATTTTTTAGATACCTTAAATTAATTAAAAAAATTTTACTATTACTTTCATTAAATTTTAAATTAAATTTATGGCTAATTTTATTAAACCGTATAATGATGATCCATTTGTTGGACATTTAGCAACACCTATCACTTCATCAGCAGTAACACGAGCTATTTTAAAAAATTTACCAGCGTACCGATTTGGTTTAACGCCTTTATTACGTGGGTTAGAAATTGGATTAGCCCACGGTTACTTTCTAATGGGTCCATTTGTTAAACTAGGTCCGTTACGTAATTCTGATATTGGATTACTAAGTGGTTTTCTATCAACAATTGGTTTAATTCTAATTTTAACATTAGGATTAACAATCTATGGAGCAGCAGCTTTTCAACAAACTAAAAGTCAAGATACGGAAGGTGTGCAAGAACTTCAAACAAAAAAATCTTGGGATCAATTTAAAGGCGGCTTTTTTGTTGGAGCTTGTGGAAGTGCAGGATTTGCGTTCATTTGCCTTTCAAGTATTCCAGCATTTACACTTAATTAAACCTTTATTCAAACATAATAAATCGGTTATAATTTAGCCGATTTACTATATAAAAATTCAAAGTTTATAGTTATATATTATATTATTTCTTATGAGTACAAATCTTGTTAATTTACAAGAAGAATATCAAAAAACAGAGATTGCAAAAATTTTAAATTTATTAAATGAAGAATTAGTTGGTTTAGTACCTGTTAAATCACGAATTCGTGAAATTGCAGCTTTATTATTAGTAGATAAATTAAGAAAAAGTTTAGGAATTACATCTGGTAGTCCTGGTTTACATATGTCTTTTACTGGTAGCCCTGGAACAGGAAAAACTACTGTAGGTTTAAAAATGGCTGATATTTTATTCCAATTAGGATATATTACGAAAGGTCATTTATTAACAGTAACGCGAGATGACTTAGTGGGTCAGTATATTGGTCATACTGCACCTAAAACAAAAGAAGTTTTGAAAAAAGCAATGGGTGGTGTTTTATTTATTGATGAAGCGTATTATTTATATAAACCTGATAATGAACGAGATTATGGCTCAGAAGCCATTGAAATTCTATTACAAGTGATGGAAAATCAACGAGATGAATTAGTAGTAATTTTAGCAGGTTATAAAGAACCGATGGATAAATTCTATGCGTCAAATCCCGGTTTATCATCTCGAATTGCAAATCATATTGATTTTCCTGACTATACTGTTGATGAACTCTTAAAAATTTCAAAATTAATGTTAGAAGATCAACAATATCAATTAACGCCAGAGGCAGAAACTGCATTTATAAGTTATATTGAAAAACGAAAAGAAAAACCTTTATTTGCTAATGCACGAAGTATAAAAAATGCTTTAGATCGGGCTCGAATGCGTCAAGCTAATCGAATTTTTGATAGTCGTGGTCAAGTTTTAACAAAAAGAGAATTAGTAAATATTGAAGCAGAAGATATTTTACAAAGTACCGTTTTTAATTCATAATTTTTAGCGATAAAAAATAGATATGAGTTTACTTATTATTGGAGGAACAGGGACATTAGGTCGTCAAATTGTTCTTCAAGCTTTAACAAAAGGTTATAAAGTTCGTTGTGTGGTTCGTAATTTTCGAAAAGCTAATTTTTTAAAAGAATGGGGAGCTGAATTAGTTTATGGTGATTTAAGTATTCCTGAAACTATTCCGCCTTGTTTACAGGGTATTAGTGCTGTTATTGATGCTTCTACAAGTCGAGCATCAGATTTTGATGGTTTAAAAACTGTTGACTGGTATGGAAAACTAGCTTTAATTGATGCAGCCAAAGCTGCAGATATTCAAAGATTTGTTTTTTGTTCAGCACAAAACGCCGATCAATTTTCAAATATTCCATTAATGGAAATGAAAGAAGGAATTGAAAATAAATTGAAACAATCAAAAATCCCTTATACTGTTTTTAGATTAACAGGATTTTATCAAGGTTTAATTGAACAATATGCAATTCCAATTCTTGAAAATTTACCAATTTGGGTTACAAATGAAAATACTCGTGTCTCTTATATGGATACGCAAGATATTGCAAAATTTTGTTTAAGATCTTTACAGCTTCCAGAGACAATAAATAAAACTTTCTTTTTAGGTGGACCAAAAGCATGGGTTTCCTCTGAAATTATTCGTTTATGTGAACAATTAGCAGGTCAATCTGCAAAAGTAAATCGAATTCCAATTTTAGTTTTAAAACTAGTGGCTCAATTTTTTGGGTTCTTTGAATGGGGGCAAAATATAAGTGATCGTTTAGCTTTTGCAGAAATTTTAAATATTGAAAATAATTTTTCAAAATCAACATTTGATTTATATAAAACATTCAAAATTGATTCATCAGAAGTTGTTCAATTAGATGATTACTTTTTAGAATATTTTATTCGTTTATTAAAACGATTGCGTGATATTAATTTTGAAGATGTTCAGAAGCAAAAAAATCTGATAATTTAAAATGAATTATTCTAATTTTGTTGTTAAACTTGTTGAAATTTCAAAACAAAGTTTTTTTGACGATAATATTTCTGTCATTGAAATTCTTGTTAAATTCCCTCAAATTCGAACGAATAATCAGGCATCAACTTTTCGGCTATTAGTTTGGGGCGAATTAGCGTATGATATTGCAAAATATTATCACGTAAATGATTATGTAATAATTGAAGGTTATATTTCGCTTAAAAATTTACTTTCTGATTATTTGAATGGAGATAAACAAGTCGAAATATCAGTTTTTAAGATTTACCCATTTGTTGTGAATAATATGTATGTAAAAAAAATTGATAAATAACATTTTGTTGAATTAAATAATTTATAATTATTATATTTTAGTATAATTAATATTGTTAAAAACAGTTCCTAGGAAAAATTGAATGTTAACTCTAAAAATTTTAGTTTATACAGCAGTTATCTTTTTTGTTTCTTTATTTATTTTTGGTTTCCTTTCAAGTGATCCATCACGAAACCCGAATCGTAAAGATCTTGAATAATATTTATTAGACATTACTAAAAATAAGCTAATTTAAATTAGCTTATTTTTAGTAATGTCTAATAAATACTTTGTATTTTCTAATATTTTTGAAATTTTTCCAGAAAAAATTTTTTTTATCAAAAACTAAACTAATATATATATTAGGAATTTTATTTTTATGAAATTTTTTACTAATCTAGAAATTTTTGATTTTCTTTATATTTAATGAAACGTTTTAATTTAATAACTTTACTTTTTGCTATCTTCGTTGCATTAACACCAAATCAAGCGTTTGCAGAAATTGGTGGATTAACAAAATGTAGTGAATCACCCGCTTTTAATAAACGATTAAAAGCAAGTGTAAAAAAATTAGAACAACGAATGAGTAAGTATGAAGCGGATTCTCCTCCTGCTCTAGCATTACAACAACAAATTGAACGCACAGAAGCTCGATTTGATAAATATTCACGTTCAGAATTATTATGTGGAACTGATGGTTTGCCGCATTTAATCGCAGATGGTCGTTGGAGTCATGCGGCTGAGTTTATTCTTCCAGGATTTGGGTTTATCTATATTTCTGGTTGGATTGGTTGGGTTGGGCGTAAATATTTACGTGCAGTTAGTACAACAAAAAACCCAGCTGAAAGCGAAATTATTATAAATGTTCCGTTAGCATTAAAAATAATGACAACAGGATATATTTGGCCAATTTCGGCATGGCAAGAATTAATTAGTAATGATTTAATTGCGCCAGACGAAGAAGTAACAGTTTCACCACGCTAAATTTATTTTATTTTTAATTTTAAATTAATTTTTATCTTATGAATGATTTCCAAAAATATTTATCAACTGCACCTGTTCTTTTAACCTTATGGATGACATTTACAGCAGGTTTTATTATTGAAATAAATCGCTTTTTCCCTGATATGTTAGGTTTATACTTTTAGTATAATTTGTTAAGGATAAGATAATTTTCTTATCCTTAACATTAATGTAAAATAATTACGCAAATTTACCAGATGTCGATGCAATAACAAATGCTGCGTATGTTAAAATATAACCTACAGCAAAATGTGCTAACCCAACTAAACGAGCTTGTACAATTGAAAGTGCTACTGGTTTGTCTCGCCAACGAATTAAGTTTGCAAGTGGAGTACGTTCATGCGCCCAAACTAACGTTTCAATTAGTTCTTGCCAATAACCACGCCAAGAGATTAAGAACATGAAACCAGTTGCCCAAATTAAATGCCCAAATAAGAACATCCAAGACCAAACTGATAAATTATTCATCCCGAACGGATTATAACCATTAATTAATGGTGATGAATTTAACCATAAATAATCACGTAACCATCCCATAATATAATTTGATGATTCATCAAATTGACCTGGATTACCACCCCAAATTGTCATATGTTTCCAATGCCAATAGAATGTTACCCAACCAATTGTATTTAACATCCAGAACATTGCTAAATAAAACGCATCCCAAGCAGAAATATCACAAGTACCACCACGACCTGGACCATCACATGGGAAACTATAACCAAAATCTTTCTTATCTGGCATTAATTTTGAACCACGTGCGTCTAATGCACCTTTTACAAGAATTAATGCAGTTACATGTAAACCTAATGCAATTGCATGGTGAACTAAGAAATCACCAGGACCAATTTTTAAGAATAAATCAGTTTTACTATTATTGATTGCTTCTAACCAGCCTGGTAACCAAACTTGATTACCTGCAATTGTTGCTGGACTTGTTGATGAGGCTAATAAAACGTTGAAATTATATACAGCTTTACCCGAAGCAGCTTGAATGTATTCAGCAAATAATGGCTCGAATAAAATTTGCTTTTCTGGTTGTCCAAAAGCAACAACAGTATCATTATGAATATATAAACCTAATGTATGGAACCCTAAGAATAATGAAGCCCAACTTAAATGTGAAATAATTGCTTCTTTATGTTCTAACATTCGTGCTAAAACATTATTTTTATTTAATTCAGGATCATAATCACGAACAAAGAAGATTGCACCGTGCGCAAATGCGCCAACCATTAAGAAACCAGCAATATATTGATGGTGTGTGTATAAAGCAGCTTCAGTTGTGAAATCACGTGATAAATATGCATATGGTGTTAATGCATACATATGTTGTGCTGTTAAAGATGTAGCAACACCTAATGATGCTAATGCTAAACCTAATTGCATGTGTAATGAATTCGTAATTGTTTCAAATAATCCAGTATGACCTGCGCCTAATCGACCTCCTGGAGGACGATGTGCATCTAGAATCTCTTTCATATTATGACCAATACCAAAATTTGTTCGGTACATATGACCTGCAACAATAAATACAACTGCAATTGCTAATTGATGATGTGCAATATCACTTAACCATAATGATTGTGTTTGTGGGTGGAATCCACCTAAAAATGTTAAAATTGCTGTACCTGCTCCTTCACTTGTTCCATAAACGTGATTTGGAGAATCAGGATTTTCTGCATACACAGTCCAGTTTCCAGTAAAGAATGGTGTTAAACCTGCTGGATGTGGTGGTGTTGTTAAGAAATTATCCCAACCAATATGTACACCACGTGATGCAGGAATAGCAACGTGAACAAGGTGACCTGTCCAAGCTAATGAACTTACACCAAATAAACCTGATAAATGGTGATTTAGACGTGATTCATTATTTTTAAACCAAGATAAACTTGGGCGGAATTTTGGTTGTAAATGTAACCAACCAGCAAATAATAAAGTACACGCAAGTAATAATAAACCAATTGAACCGCGGTAAAGCTCTTGATTTGTTCTAAATCCAATTGTATACCACCACTGATAAACACCAGAAAAAGCAATATTTACAGGGTATGTATTTCCCTTACTAAATGCTTTTAATGCTGATTCACCAAAATGCGGATCCCAAATTGAATGAGCAATTGGTCTTACTTTTAATGGATTAGTAATCCATTTTTCAAAGTTTCCTTGCCATGCAACATGGAATAAATTTCCTGAAGTCCAAAGGAAAATAATAGCTAGATGACCGAAATGTGATGCGAAAATTTTCTGATATAAATTTTCTTCGGTCATTCCATCATGTGCTTCTAAATCATGCGCCGTAGCTATACCGTACCAGATTCTTCGCGTTGCTGGATCTTGCGCAAGGGCTTGGCTAAACTTTGGAAATTTAGTTGCCATAATCGTCAGATGCCTTTTATATAAGTTATAGTTGTAATTAAATTAAAAGTTTAAAAAAATGATTGATTATCGAATATTAATTTAATACATAATTAATACAATTTTTTTAATCAGTTAAATTATTTAAGTAATTGAAATTGCACGAGCTAAGAAGAATGCCCATGTTGTACCAATACCACCAAGTAGATAGTGAGCTAAACCAACAGCACGACCTTGTGTAATGCTTAATGCACGAGGTTGAATCGCTGGAGCAAAGTTTAACTTATTATGAGCCCATACAATTGACTCGATTAATTCTTGCCAATAACCACGACCACTAAATAGGAACATTAAACTAAATGCCCAAATGAAATGTGCACCTAAGAAAATTAAACCATAAGCTGATGAAGCTGAACCGTAAGATTGAATTACTTGTGAAGCTTGTGACCATAAGAAATCACGTAGCCAACCATTAATTGTAATTGAACTTTGAGCAAAGTTTCCACCAGTAATATGTGATATACTGCCGTCTGGAGTAATTGTTCCCCAAACATCTGATTGCATTTTCCAACTAAAATGGAAAATTACAACTGAGATTGCATTATACATCCAGAATAAACCTAAAAAGACGTGATCCCAACTTGAACTTTGACAAGTACCACCACGACCTGGTCCATCACAAGGGAAACGGAAACCTAAATTCGCTTTATCTGGAATTAATTTTGAACTACGTGCATATAATACACCTTTTAAAAGAATTAATACTGTTACATGAATTGTAAAAGCATGAATATGGTGTACCATAAAATCAGCTGTACCTAATTTAATAGGCATCATTGCAATTTTACCTCCAACTGATACAACATCACCACCAAAAGCATAACTTGTTGTAGCTAATGCATTAGGTGCTGTTGTACCTGGTGCTAATAAATGAATATTTTGAATCCATTGTGCAAAAATTGGTTGTAATTGGATTGCTTTATCCGAGAACATATCTTGAGGTCGTCCTAAAGCACGCATTGTATCATTATGAATATAGAATCCAAATGCATGACAACCTAAGAAAATACATACCCAATTTAGATGAGAGATAATTGCGTCTCTATGACGTAATACACGATCTAATAAATTATTATAATTATTTGCCGGTGTGTAATCACGAACCATAAAGATTGCACCATGTGCCGCACCACCTACGACACAAAAACCACCAATCCACATATGATGTGTAAATAATGATAACTGTGTTGCATAATCTGTTGCAATGTATGGATATGGAGGCATTGCATACATATGATGTGCTACAATAATGCTTAATGAACCCATCATCGCTAAGTTAATTGCTAATTGAGCATGCCAAGATGTTGTTAAAATTTCATATAAACCTTTATGGCCTTCACCAGTAAACGGACCTTTATGAGCTTCTAAAATTTCTTTCATACTATGTCCAATACCCCAATTAGTACGGTACATATGACCTGCAATTATAAATAGAACAGCTAAAGCTAAATGGTGATGTGCAATATCACTTAACCATAATCCACCTGTTACGGGGTTTAATCCACCTTTAAATGTTAAGAAATCTGAATATTCACCCCATTGGCCACTAAAGAATGGTGCTAATCCTTTACTAAAACTTGGATATAATTGTGCCATTAATTCACGATTAATTAAAAATTCATGAGGTAATGGAATCTCTTGTGGTGCTACACCTGCATCTAACAATTTATTAATTGGTAATGCAATATGAATTTGATGACCAGACCAAGATAAACAACCTAATCCAAGTAAACCTGCTAAATGATGATTCATCATTGATTCAGCGTTTTGGAACCATTCTAATTTTGGAGCGGCTTTATGATAATGGAACCAACCAGCAAATAACATTAAAGCTGACATGATTAAACCACCTATTGCAATCCAATATAATTCAACTTCACTTGTAATACCTTCTGCGCGCCACATTTGGAACCAACCAGATGTTGTTTGAACACCTTGGAAGTTACCACCAACATCGCCATTTAAGATTTCTTGACCAACAATTGGCCATACTACTTGTGAACTTTGTTTGATACTAATTGGATCTGTTAACCAAGCTGAATAATTTGAAAAATATGCACCGTGGAAATGCATACCACTGATCCATAAGAATATTGCTGCTAATTGACCAAAATGTGCACTAAAAATTTTACGAGAAACTTCTTCTAATGAACTTGTTTGACTATCAAAATCATGAGCATCTGCATGTAAGTTCCAAATCCAAGTTGTTGTTTTTGGTCCTTTAGCTAAAGTTCTTGAAAAATGTCCTGGTTGCGCCCATTTAGCGAAACTAGTTTCGACAGCGTCTTTTTCTACAAAGATTTTTACATTTTTTGCACGACGCTCTGTTGAGCTTATTGCCATTGACTTTCTCCTTTTGGGAGACGAAAATTTATGAAACTCTCATAAAAACTAAAAAATAATAGTTAAACGAGCTATACTTTCTATATGAGTTTTCAATATAATATTATAAACCTGTAAAAATTTAAACAAAAATTAATTTTTTTTATTTAGTTTAAGAATTTTATAGTCGAATAACAAAGTAATTTTAAAAAACTAAACCTCATTCTAACTGCGAATTTGCCATTTTGCTTCTTATTAATTTGGCTTTTTCTTTTATTTCTGCTTTTTGATCATATTCTCCAATTGAAGTTGATAGCTTTTATCGTCTTCAGAACCATCAATGTCTATGTCTTCGATATCTATGTTAAAAGATACTTCTCTATCAGGATACCATTCATTTGCTAGATCACTTTCTTCAAAATCTTTGTTTTTACCTCTTATATTACGAACCAATGGTTCATCAGGTGTTTAGTTTAAAATCCAATGTTTAACATGAACATTTGATTTTAAAGTCGTTTATAGACCCGTTTCGATCTTAATTGGCCGAAACTAAACTAATTTGACTCATATTAAACTTTAATAACCCACTTTGTTAAGAGTTAAACTTAGTCTTCAGTCTTGATTTTATTAATTTTTTTTCTCTTGGATCACTATTTTGGTAATTCTGTATTAGATTGGTATTTTTTATCTTTACGTCGAAAATTAAAAAATGAAAAGAAATTAAATCGGGATAGTAGGATTTGAACCTACGACACCCTGCTCCCAAAGCAGGTACTCTACCAAACTGAGCTATATCCCGAAGCTTAACATTAAATGTTAATTTATACTATTGCCTATACATCTTATAATATTTGATTTAATTTGGCAAGTTTTAGTACAATCATTTCTAAATTTTAGAATTAGGGTAGTTCTATTTGATCATGATTAATTCTTTTTTTCTCAATGTAATTTATTGCATCTTGAATCGTTACAAACGTTGTTGCTTCTTCAATGTTAATTTCAATATTAAATGCAATTTCAAATTCATCTATTAATTCAAAAAATTCACGTGAATCAGTACCTAATTCGCGCTCAAATTCGGTTTCAGGCTGAATTTGATCTAAACTAAATCGAAACTGCTTATTTAGGATTAAACGAATTTGTTCAAAAACAGGGATCATTTTTCCGTGCACTATTTTGAAATTTAAATATATATATATTTATTAAATAAAATTACTAAAACAATTAGAAACTATTAATTAATAACTCATAGTTTCTAATTGGCTGGTTGGAAAACTAAAATTTTCTTTAGTAGAAAATAATTAATCCTTTTCCACTGTTGTTTGAAGATAATTTAATACATCTCCGACTGTAGCAATACTACCAGCTGCCTCATCATCAATTTCGATTTCAAATTCTTCTTCTATTGCCATTACTAATTCAACAACATCTAATGAATCTGCCTCTAAATCAGATATGAAACTTGCCTCTTCTGTCACTTTCTCAGCCTCAACGCCTAATTGGCTTACAACAATCTCTGTTAATTTATTTTTTATTTCATCACTCATAATTTTTTAACGATAATTTTGAAATGTATATATATCATATCACACAATTTATTATACCATAAAAAATTTTAAGTCATAATAAATTGGATTAATTTAATAACTTGATAGACACTATTTTGTTTTACAGCATAAATTGAGATATTTGTTTGCTTCGCTAATTTTTTTAATTTATAATTTTGTCGCAAATGTTTTTTTAATCCAATAATAATAGTTGCCTTTTTAATTTCTTTTGTTAATACTACTTTAAATCCAATTTTAAGAATAACTTCTTTCATTAAATTGTTCGAAAGAGAATAAGGATAAATTACTAACTTTTTTGGTTTTAAATTATTTGTTGTAAATTCAGTTGATTGTCTTTGTCTAACCCAACTAATAGAAACTGGTGTAATATCAGTTGTCAAATTTGGAGAATTTTTAAATAAAGAATAGGTTTGGAATTTTTTATATTTTATATTTATTTTTTCAGTTCGAGATAGGTGACGAACTTGTGTTGTTGTAAAAGTACCTCTTAACAACAGATCAATTGATGTTTTAATATCTTCATGAATTGTCCAAGATGTTTGTTCATTAATTTCAATGGCTATTTGAAATGCCGGATACGCTTTTCGTTCTAAAATAGTTTTTTGAGTTTTTCTTCGTTTGGCTTCTTCATCACTTAGTGTTACATATTGAATACCTCCAATTAAATCCGTTAACGGAGGGTTTTTAATTAAATTGTCTAAACAATTTCCATGTGTCGTTCCCACAAGTTGAACACCTTTTTCAGCAATCGTTCGAGCGGCTAGAGCTTCAAGTTCAGTTCCAATTTCATCAATAATAATAACTTGTGGCATATGATTTTCAACAGCTTCAAGCATGATTTGGTGTTGTAGCTCTGTTTTTGCAACTTGCATTCGACGAGCACGTCCAATTCCAAAATGAGGAATATCACTATCGCCTGCAATTTCATTAGATGTATCGACAATAATGACCCGTTTTCCCATTTCATCAGATAAAACTCTTGCAATTTCACGAATAATTGTGGTTTTCCCAACTCCAGGTTTACCTAAAATTAAAATAGATTGTCCCGATTCTAATAAATCACGAATGATACAAATGGTTCCAAAAATTGCTCGTCCAACTCGACACGTTAACCCATTTATTAAAAATTGTCGATTTCGAATACAGCTTATACGATGAAGAGTTCGTTCTATTCCTGCTCTATTTTCATTACTAAATTTACCAATGCGTCTTGTAGTATATTCTAAGTCTTGCCAGGAAATAATTTTTTGAGATACATATTCCGTTCCTGTTGTAAAACGTGCTTCTGCCCGTCTTCCTAAATCCATTATAATTTCAATAAGTTTTTCTTTATTTCCATGATCATTTAAATGGCGTTGAACGAAAAAAGGTAAATTATCAAGTAGCCGATCTAAATCCTCATCAACAGACATAATACTAATATTTTATGTTCTTGAGCTATATAATAATTAGAATCTTTCACAATAGAAGATTTGAGTTTATAAAATGTTTAATTTTTTTCTTACAAAAATTTAAAGCTGAATTTTAATGAACATAAATAATTTTTATTTATATTCATTAAAATATTTATGTTTATTGCGAACTTGTAATTAGTTCTTTAAAAGTTTGAGTATCTAATACAGCAATTTGTGCTAACATTTTTCGATTTAATTCAATATTTGATTTTTTAAAATTGTGGATTAAACGACTATAAGATAAACCATTTAAGCGAGAAGCTGCGTTTATCCGAGTAATCCAAAGTTTTCGAAATGTTCGCTTTTTTTGTTTTCGTCCTATATAAGAATAACGTAATGCTTTCATAACTTGCTGGTTAGCTACTCGAAAAAGACGCGAGTGAGCTCCACGATAACCTTTTGCGAATTGTAAAATCTTTTTGCGCCGTTTTCGGGCTACATTTCCTCGTTTGACTCTGACCATTTTTATTTTTAATAAGGTAACATTAATTTAATAGGTTTACTATCACTAGCACTAACACAAATTGTTTGAGACAATTTTCGTTTTTGGGTATTTGATTTTTTCATTAAAAGATGGCCTTTATAAGCGTGACGACGTAAAAAATTGTCAGCACCTGTTCGCTTATAACGTTTGGATGCTGCTTTTCGAGTTTTTAATTTAGGCATAAAACTTTAACTTTTTTTAGGAGAGTATAAATCTTTAAAATAAATTTTGGACTTTAAAGGGTGAGAATACAAGATTGGATCACCGTGTCTCCAATCAACAGGACATGCTTGACCTGGATTTTTTTTTACATATTGAATTGATTTTAAAGTACGAAGTAGTTCATTTATACTTCTACCACATAATAAATTGTTAACAGTATAGTATTGTAGAATACCTTCCTTGTCAATAATGAATAAACCAGGAAGAGCCAACCCATCATCTGTCATTAATTTGTAATCATTTGTTATTGATTGAGTTAAATCTGATACGAGTGGATATGTTAAATTCGCTAATCCACCTTCTTCTCGATCCGATAATAAATATCTTAGATGTGAAAATGGACTATCCACAGAAATTGCCAAAATTTGCGTAGATAATTTTTTAAAATCTGAAATTCTGTCACTTAACGCAAGTAATTCAGTTGGTGAGACCGCTGTAAAATTAGCAGGATAAAAAAGGAGAATAACGTATTTTTTACCTCGATAATCAGATAATCGAATTTTACCCAATCGTTTTTTATAAACACCAATTGTTAAAAAATTGGGAGCTATTTTTCCGATTTGTGGAAAGTTTTTCATACTATTAAAATAGGTTAGAATTTTTAACTAAAAAATTGTACCATAGAAAAAAAAGCAAAGCAATTTTAATAAAAATTACTTTACTTTTTTAAAATTAAGATGCTTAAATTCGAATTAAGATTCTTCAACTGCAACTAATTCGTCTAATGCAAAATTATTTGTATTAACTCCACTATAGTTTACACTTTCAAATCGAACAACTGCAGGATAACGAATTCCACTTTGATCAACTGTTGCAACTGTTCCTGTTTGATTATACCAATATGATTCTTTTCTAAGAATTCGAACCGTTTGACCTCGATTAACCATGAGTTTTTATTTATTTATTTTTATATTAAGCTAATGATTAGCTTGTTTGTATTATAAGTTTAATCGAGACTAAAATTAATAACTTTAGAAAAATTATTAATTTTTATACGAATTAAATTTCGGAATTCAAACTTTAAAAATATTTCTCGAAAATTTTAAATCTAAATATTTCATCGGATATATTAAAATCTCTTGACTAAGACTCTCAGGATTAACTATATCTTATAGTAGAAGTTAAGGTGTCTCAAAACTTAAGTAAAATTATGCTGCTTAAACCAAATAAATTCTGAATCTAAACTATTGAATATATTGTATAGTCGAAGTAAATTTTTAAAAATCACTTCATACTTTATTTTTAATGATTGATGAAATTATACAGATAAAGATTTTAGGTTTAAAATTATTATTTGTTAGAAATTTGAAAGAATTAGGATTAGTTCAGATTTTTTACATTTCAGAGATTAAGTATTTAAAATTGATATTTGAAACATTTTAATGTATATTAGACAGTATTTAAGATTTACATATATACAAAAAGATAAACACTATGAGATTAAAACTATTAATTTCTAATTTTATTGGATTTTTCGGTGTTCCAGTTACTTTTGCTGTTCGTGGAATTGCAAAATTGTTTGGCTATCCTAATAATTCGCTTGGAATGGAAGTTGCCCAACCTGAGAAATATCTTCCAAGTTTGAGTAAAAGAATGCCCCCGCAAAGAGTTCCAGAGAATATTAGTGAAGTAGTATTTGGACTAGTTTATAGAACATCTCCACAAGAACGAACATTTTATGAAGATGTAAATCAGGGATACTATAATTTTTATGTACCCAATTCAAAAGAAGCATTTTTTCTACCAGATAAATTATCAGAATGGATTCAAATTCATGGAAATATTTACTTCGATATAACTGTTTTGAATATGGCTCGTGAATTTATATTTGTCCTTCTTATAAATTACATGATATTATTACAACTTCGAAACTTATTGAATATGTTTTTAACAATTAATCCATATATGCGGCCTTGGATTTATTTTATTTCAATAACAGATTGGGCGTACGATCTTGTTGAAAATAATATACCAAATGTAGGTGGCTTAAGTTTTATCGCACTTTATTTACCTGTTGCAATTGGAAAAATGGCAGATTCCCTTAATCATCTGATTTTTACAATGCCATATTTGCCGAGTGAAGGAATTGAAACAAGTTTGAAAATCGATGGAAAACTAACCGAAGTCATACTTTTTAGATATCTTCCAAGTTTATGGTATAAATATCCAATTCCTGATGAACTAAGAGAATTTTGGTATAATGAACGACCTGAAATTTATAAATTTATGAAACAAAATTACGGCCATCTTGATATTGATTTTCTTCCTGATCGACTTCTAAAAGAAGCTTATGAAAATAATCAATTACATAGTCTCACGATCAAAGGTGTAGAGCTTCCTAATTTATCACTCTCAAATTTAACTGTTCCGTTTGAACCTACAATCTTTCAAACATTATCAACTCAAACAATTTGTGATAACACAATATATCATCATAATTCGATTAATTTTTTGCTTCATAACCAAGAAATCTATCACTTTTTCTCTTTTCATAGTATTACTCCCTTTTTATCAAATCAACTATGATTTGATAAAAAAGGAGTAATATTATCCATAACATTTATAAAATATAAAATTAATAAACATTAAAAATATTAAAAAGTAATACTTAAATATTAATTAATAAATCTTCAAGTATTCTGGTATAATCTAATCTAGACCTATCATTGAAATATTCAAGTTAAATCTTGAAAAAACAAAATTATGGAAATATTAAGAGAGTTTGATCCTGGCTCAGGATGAACGCTGGCGGTATGCCTAACACATGCAAGTCGTACGGGAGTTTTTAACTCCAGTGGCGGACGGGTGAGTAACACGTGAGAATTTGCCTTTAGGAGGGGGACAACAGCTGGAAACGGTTGCTAATACCCCATATGCTTTCGAGTGAAATGGAATTATCCGCCTAGAGAGAAGCTCGCGGCTGATTAGCTTGTTGGTAAGGTAATGGCTTACCAAGGCGACGATCAGTATCTGGTTTGAGAGGACGATCAGACACACTGGAACTGAGACACGGTCCAGACTCCTACGGGAGGCAGCAGTGGGGAATTTTCCGCAATGGGCGAAAGCCTGACGGAGC
>Ga0206125_10000223_pt1 | contig 77188 bp, 64 predicted proteins | sample Helgoland_Spring_4_FD_148598 | JGI IMG/M metagenome (GOLD analysis project Ga0206125, IMG submission 148598) | Pelagic subsurface seawater microbial communities from Kabeltonne, Helgoland, North Sea - Helgoland_Spring_Bloom_20160331_1 | ecosystem: Environmental > Aquatic > Marine > Epipelagic ...
CCATACGCCAACACCCGCCCGATAGTCCTGCGCGCAGGCCAGATCACCCACGTCAGCGCCACTGGAAAACGACGATTCACTCACCATAGGACACACAAGCACCCTGCGTCCCTCGCGTATCGCGGTGTGGCGCGCTAGGCGCACGGCGGCCTCAAGCTTTAAAACAACAGCGCGTTGCTGCGCTCGCATGATCAGCTGATGAAATGAGGGAACTGCTAGCGACATCAAAATCCCAAGGACCGCGAGAGTGACTAAGCACTCCAGCAGCGTAACGCCCCTGTTATTTCTTGAATCTGCCATGAGTTAAGACTGCACCGAATCGACTCAGGACGAAGAGCTCTTTGACCGCACCGGACGAATATCAACTGGCGGTGCACTCGCCTCCGAGTAAAGGTGACGCTTAAAGGCGGACTACAGTGCGCCGAACTAGCTCACGTCGACGGTTGGTATCCGAAGCTCTTTTGGCAGCGAGAACGTGATGTTTTCGGGGCGGCCCTCGAGCGATTCGACACTGGCATGCCCTTGATTACGAAGCCAGGATACGACGCCTTCAACAAGGTGCTCAGGTGCAGAGGCTCCTGCGGTCACACCGACGTTATCATCTGAACGCATCCATTTCGGATCGATCATATCGGCAGACTCAATCAAGTAAGCGCTGGCGCCACAGCGCTCAGCAAGCTCCTTGAGCCTGTTGGAATTAGAACTATTGGGCGAACCCACCACAAGCACAACATTAGACTTTTCAGCGAGCGTACGCACCGCGTCCTGACGATTCTGAGTCGCGTAGCAAATATCGTCTTTACGAGGCCCCTGAATATTCGGAAAGCGAGCGCGAAGCGCCTCAATGACCTTGGCTGTGTCGTCTACTGACAGGGTTGTCTGAGTCACAAAGGCCAGGTTATCAGGATCCCGAACGGCCAAATTAGCGACCTGCTCTTCGTCCTCCACCAAATACATTTTACCGCCCGTGGAGGTGTCGTACTGACCCATGGTGCCTTCAACTTCGGGATGCCCCTCATGACCAATCAAAATACATTCTCGTCCGGCGCGACTAAATGCGGTCACTTCGACATGGACTTTTGTCACTAACGGGCAGGTCGCATCGAAAACCTGTAAACCGCGATCGGCTGCTTCATCCTGTACTGCTTTTGATACGCCATGCGCACTGAAAATCACGATGGCGTCGTCAGGGACTTCATGCAGCTCCTCAACGAAGACAGCTCCTCGCTGACTTAAGTCATCGACCACCGTTTTGTTGTGGACCACTTCGTGTCGCACGTAGATCGGGCGACCAAAGACTTCGAGCGCACGGTCAACAATATCGATCGCACGATCAACACCGGCGCAAAAGCCGCGTGGGTTGGCAAGCATCACGGTCATCAGTGCAACTCCGCTGGTTCGACGCGGTCGATTTTCACCTCAAATTTGAGGGTGCGTCCCGCGAGTGGGTGGTTAAAATTAACACGGACTGTCTCTTCGTCAAAAAAATCGACAACACCAGGCAGCTCACCGCCCGCCGCATCCGCGAACGAGAACACCATACCCACTTCCAACTCGCTGTCATTGCTAAAGGTACGCCGAGGCATGTCCTGAAAGTTAGCGTCTTGAGGCTCACCAAAGCCCTGCTCGGGTTCAATCGTAAACGACGCCTGTTCGCCGGCTTTTAAGCCAAGGAGACACGATTCAAAACTGGGTAAAAGTGAGCCATCACCCATAACAAAACCAACGGGCGGACGGTCAAAGTTACTGTCCACGACCTCCCCGGTCTCCAACGTGATCGAAAAGTTCAAGGACACCTTGGTGTTTGATGAAATAGCTATCTCGTTCGTCATTCGCTCTTACTCGATTCGCCAGCAACACTGTCCCAAAGTAACAAGACAGCACCCAGGCAGATGGCCGCATCAGCAATATTAAAAGCGGGCCAATACCACGTTCCGTAATGCCAGGAAATGAAATCAACCACGTAGCCCAGACTGACGCGGTCAATTAAATTACCAAGGCCACCCCCCAAGATGAGTCCCAAAGCGACGCCCAAAACACGCTGCTGTGAAGACAGTCGCGTCAGCCAAACCGCGACAACGCTACTCACCACAAGGGCTATAACCGCTAAAAACCATCGTTGCCAACCACCCGCTGTTGCCAGAAAACTGAAAGCAGCACCCGAGTTGTGCGCCAGGGTCAGGTCAAACCACGACGTGATCTCGACGGGCACGCGGTATACCAGCTGCCGACTTGCCAGGTCTTTAGTGTACTGATCAAGACCGATGACAATACTCGCCAACGCGAATCCAGCCCATGGGTTACTGAATATTCGGAGGCTCATTGGGGCGCTGGCAACTCTCTGGTCGCTAGGCATAGTAGCGAATCTCACCCTCACCGACGATATTGGTCACGCAACGTCCGCAAAGTGTAGGGTGGTCGGCGAAAGTCCCAATATCAGCGCGACGATGCCAGCATCGCTCGCATTTCTCCGCAGTGCTCGCAGACACAACCACTTTTAAGCCTTCGACTTCACCCTCAAGTGCTCCTTCAGGCGCCTCGTTCAGAGGTGCAAGATCAACCGCCGATGTGATCAAGACAAAGCGCAACTCATCCTCAAGGGACGCAAGCAGTGCCCGCAGTTCGCTCGAAGCGTAGAGTGTTACCGTGGCGTCGAGTGAACCTCGGATGTGTCCGGCGGCACGCTCGGCCTCCATGGCCTTGTTGACGTCTTGTCGTACCGCAAGACACAGCGACCAAAAGGCATCACCCATCTCCTCTCGGTCGTGAACGACGTCTAAGTCGTACCACTCACTTAAAAATACAGACTCCGTGCGCTCACCCGGTAGATTTTCCCAAATCTCCTCTGCAGTAAAACTGAGAATGGGGGCAATCCAGCGGCTTATCGCTTCGGCCAGGTGATAGAGCGCGGTTTGACAAGACCGCCGCGCCAGTGAATTCGTCTGTGTGGTGTACTGTCGATCCTTAATGACGTCCAGGTAAAATCCGCCGAGTTCGCCACTGCAGAAGTTATGAACCTTGTGATAAACGTGATGAAACTGATAGGTGTCGTAGGCCTCTAAAAGCTCAACCTGCAGGTCTCTTGCCTTACTCACGATCCACTGGTCCAGCGGCAAAAGCTGTGCACTGTCGACGAGGTCGCGCGCAGGCTCAAAGCCCGCCAAATTCGCCAGCAAAAACCGCGAGGTGTTTCGAATACGTCGATAGGTGTCCGCTGTCCGTTTGAAAATCTCATCGCTTGCGGCAATCTCATTGCGGTAGTCAGCTGACGAGACCCAAAGGCGCAAAATGTCAGCGCCCATGTCATTCATTGCTTTCTTGGCCGGTATGATATTACCGATCGACTTCGACATCTTGCGCCCGTCGCCGTCAACGGTAAAACCGTGGGTCAGCACTTGGCGATAAGGAGACTCATTAAACGCGCCTATGCCCGTAAGCAATGACGACTGGAACCACCCACGGTGCTGGTCGGAGCCCTCCAGGTAGAGGTCTGCTGGCGCCGATAAGCCCTCGCGCTCGCGGAGCACACAGGCATGAGTGACGCCCGAGTCGAACCATACGTCGAGGGTATCCACGACCTTTTCGTAGGCATCGGCCTCCTCGCCTATTAAATCCGCGACCTCTAAATCAAACCAAGCGTCGATCCCTTTCTTTTCAATGCGCTGCGCAACATCCTCAATAAGCTCAATTGTCCGAGGGTGCAGGGCGCCATCGACTTTATTGACTAACAGGGCAATGGGCACACCCCACGTTCTTTGCCGCGACACACACCAATCGGGGCGACCATCCAGCATTGCGTCTATACGCGCGCGACCCCATTCAGGAACCCAGTTCACGGTGTCTACAGCAGCCTGTGCTTGCGACAAGATCCCTTCTTTGTCCATTGACACAAACCACTGCGGCGTCGCGCGGAAAATGATGGGCGTTTTATGCCGCCAGCAATGCGGGTAGGAGTGAGTAAAGGGACGATGGCACAAGAGAATCTCACGCGCCGCGAGTGCTTCAACAATCTCGTCGTTGGCTTTAAATATGTGCTTTCCTTCAAACACGGGCGTGCCCGGCAAATAAACACCGTTGGCACCGACCGGGTTGTAAACCTCCAAGTCATACGCTTGACCAATCTGGAAGTCCTCTTGCCCGTGTGCAGGTGCTGTGTGAACACAGCCGGTGCCGGCGTCAGTTGTAACGTGATCACCCAGCATTAAGGGCACAGGGGTCGTAGAAAATGGCGGTATGACTTCCACACGATCAAGCTCAGCACCCTTAATACGCGCAAGCACTTTTGCCTCTTCCTCGCCAAACCGCACCGCACAATCATCCGCGAGGGCCTCAGCCACGAGAACACCACGCCCGGCGACGCGAATAAGAACATAGTCTAGATCGGGCGCAAGACTGACCCCACGGTTTGCCGCCAACGTCCACGGTGTTGTCGTCCAAATCGCTACTGACAGCTCTCCTGCGCCTTGCACACCCAGCAGGGCCGCAGCCGCAGTCTGGTTAGCAAACGGGAACGCCACATCAATCGCGGATGACACCTTGTCTTGATACTCCACCTCTGCTTCGGCAAGCGCCGAACCACAGTCAAGACACCAGTGAACTGGCTTAAACCCCTGCTTTAAATGCCCGTTGTCAATAATCTTGCCGAGGGTGCGAACAATATTTGCCTCAAACGAAAAGTCCATGGTGAGGTAAGGATTTTCCCAGTCACCGAGCACCCCCATCCGTTCAAAATCTTCGCGCTGATTACTGACTTGTTTCGCCGCGTAATCGCGACACTTTTGGCGAAACTCACTGGCCGAGACCTTGTGCCCGGGCTTGCCGACCTTTTTCTCAACATTCAGCTCAATCGGTAGGCCGTGACAGTCCCAGCCCGGTACATAGGGCGCGTCAAAACCTGACAAGGCCTTGGACTTCACAATGATGTCCTTGAGGATTTTATTAACCGCATGACCTACGTGAAGCTCACCGTTGGCGTAAGGAGGGCCGTCATGAAGGATAAACGTGGGCTTGCCCGCGCCGGCGTCGCGCATCTTCTGATAAAGCGACATCTCCCCCCACTGCTTTAGCCGTTGCGGCTCGCGCTGAGTCAGGTTGGCCTTCATCGGAAACCCAGTCTCGGGAAGATTTAAAGTGCTTTTATAGTCGCTCATTGTACGTCTGAATTCTCGAAATATTAGGCTGGATGGGCTCTGTGCCAAACTTGCGCGGCTTCTTGGTCCGACGCAATTGCGGCTTTGAGCGCATCCAGCGAATCAAATTTTTTCTCGTCACGGAGTTTCGTCATGAACTCCACTTCAAGGCGCTCCCCATAAATATCGCGAGCAAAGTCGAATAAATGCACTTCTAGGTTTGCGAGCATTCCATCGTTTACCGTAGGTCTCACACCGACATTGGCCACGCCCGGCGCATTTTTAAGACCGGCGCCCGACACTCGAACCGCGTAAACCCCGTGCAATGGCGACTTTACACGCTTCAGGGCAATATTGGCGGTTGGCGCTCCAATTTGGCGCCCCAACTGCTTGCCTTTGAGGACTTTTCCCGAAAGTTTAAACGGCCGCCCTAAAAGATGGGCCGCCTGTACAAAGTGAGCGTCTAAAAGTGCAGACCGAATGCGCGTGCTACTGACTCGCTCGCCATCGAGGTCAAATGTTGACGTTGGAACCACCTCGTACCCCAGCTCATCCGCCAGGCGCTGAGTAAAGGCAAAGTCCCCCGCCCGCTGTTTTCCAAACCGAAAATCATCGCCAAACGCAATGTAACGCGCACTTAATCCGTCGATAAAAATGCGTTCTACAAACTCTCGCGGGGACATCGCCCGCAATGCGTCGTTAAATTTAAGACACATTAAGTTGTCGATACCCAGGCTTTCAAGGGCTCGAAATTTCTCTCTAAAGGTCATGAGTCTCGGCGGCGCTTTGTCTGGAAACAAAAACTCACCCGGTAGCGGCTCAAAGGTAACAACCGTGGTCGAGAGTCCACGCAGGTCCGCCTCACGTTTCAAATGAGCTAAGACCTCTCGGTGCCCTCGGTGCACGCCATCAAACGAACCAATGGTTACTGCGCTGCCCGTCGGAGAGGATCCCGAAAAATTATGCTGTCCTCGAATGAGTTTCATGGTGCCTTGCGCAATCAGGTGACAGACGAAAGTATACAGAACCGGAGCCGGACTATCGCCTCTTTAGCGTCCACTGGGATCCTTAAGCGCTTTGAGTTTTAAACCAGAAACCGCCAATACAAGGACAAAGCTTGCAAGTCCTGCAGTCACAACCGTCGTCATACGAGCGACGCGCCAACCCACATCCGCTTCGAGCCACAGGGGATAATCCGGCGTCAGCGCACTGATAATAAGGCCCATGAGGGCGACAGCGGCAAGCATCCGAAGCACAAACTTAGGCGCCAAGATCTCAGCAAGCGACAAACCCTCGCGGCGAAGGCCCAAATACAAAAGTCCCGCATTAATCCATGCAGACACACTGGTTGCCAAAGCAAGTCCCACGTGGCCCATGTCGAAATACCACATCAGTGGAAACACAAAAACAACGTTCAGCACCATGTTACTGACCATCGCGATAATACCGATCTTCACCGGCGTCTTCATGTCTTGGCGCGCGTAGTAACCGGGCGCCAGAACTTTGATCAGCATGAAGCCGCCTAAGCCGAGGGTGTAGGCTCGTAAGCTTGCTGAGGCCATTAACACGTCGTCGTTTGTGAACGCCCCATACTGGAATAAGGTCGCCAATATGGGCTCTGCCAGGAGCCACAACGCAACGGTTGCTGGCACTGCGATGAGTAAGACATTTCGAGCTGCCCAGGCGAGGGTTCGCGCGAACGCATCTGATTCAGCACGTGTATTCAGCGCCGAAAGCGTGGGCAACATCACCGTGGCGATGGCAATGGCAAAGATACCCAAGGGCAGCTCGGTTAATCTGTCAGAGTAATAAAGCCACGCCACGCTGCCATCGGGCAGTAAACTGGCCAAAACAGTGTCAAACAACAAGTTGATCTGGCTGACTGAGACACCAAAGAGGGCGGGCACCATCAACGTCATTATTTTGCGAACACCCGGATCCTGCGTATCCCAAACGGGCCTTGGCGTCAGTTCGAGCGAATGCAATGCAGGCCACTGAAATAACAACTGAACCACACCGGCGAGCATGACCCCCATCGCCAAGCCAAGCGCCGGTTCAGGCATGGCCGGTGCCCAGACGAGGGCCGCAGTAATCAGCGATAGATTGAGCAACACCGGCGTGTAAGCAGGAACCGCAAAGCGTCCGTAAGTGTTTAAAATTGCACCGCAAAAACCCGTCAAACTGATTAACAGCAAATAGGGAAAGGTCCACACGATGAGGTCCGCTGTTAATGCAAGCTTCGCCGCGTCGCGGCTAAACCCTGGCGCAAATAAGAGCGCCACCCAGGGCGCCATAATCATGGCCAGGGAAGTCAAAAGCAGTAACGATCCACCAAGCACACCCGCCACTCGGTTAACAAGTGCTTTCACTTCGTCGTGGGAGCCTCGCTCGCGCACCTCCGTGAGTACAGGAACAAACGCCTGCGAGAAGGCGCCCTCGGCAAAGAGGCGTCTTAAAAAATTAGGGATCTTAAAAGCGACAAAGAACGCATCTGCATTCGGTGCAGCGCCCAGTAGATTGGCCAGTACAACGTCACGGCAAAGACCGAGCACTCTCGACAACGTCGTGCCCAAACTGACCACAAAACTGGCGCCTAACAGTCCACGCCGTTTACCGTCTGGCTCGCCCGCGACCTCCGTCACGTGACTAACCACTCCGCTCTCAAACCCTCGCCATGACGCGCTAGCCAATGTAAGGCGATGATTGTGAGGCCGTTATTGATCTTCCCCGCGTCTAACAATGAAATGGCCTCTGCTCGCGGTATCGAATGCACCAAAATATCTTCGTGTTCAGTGTCGAGGCCTCTCACCTCACCAACGGCCGCAGAGGTCACGCGCCCAAGAAACAACCGAATTTGCTCAGAACACGCGCCGGGGCTTGGGTAATAAGAGACCACCGGGAGAAGTGCATCCATGGTACATCCAGCCTCCTCCAGCGCTTCACGGTGCGCCACCGCGTCGTCAGACTCACCCGGCTCGACAATTCCAGCCACCGCTTCGAGCATCCAAGGTGATTCATCTTCTCGAATAGCACCGGGCCTAAACTGTTCAATTAAAATGACGTGGTCGCGCTCGACATCCCACGGCAAGACCGCCACAGCGTCGCCGCGCTCAAACATTTCACGACGAATACCCTCGGTCCAACTGCCGTCAAAACGACGATGCTTAAGCGTCATCGCGTCCATTCGGAAGTACCCCTGAAACAGTGTCTCGCGACGTGTCACCTCGACGTCGCGAGCGCCGTAAACCAGGGCGACGTCGCTCAAAACCGCCGCTCCGTGCTCCAGCTCACCGGACTTGAGTAGTCGTCCACCTGATCTGCCACACCCAGAATCAAGGCAAATAGCGCCATTCGCACGAGGACGCCGTTGTCAGACTGCCGAAAGATCGCAAGATTAGGGTCGTCATTGAGGTCGACGTCAAGTTCTTGTGCGCCCTCTCTGGAGTCACGCGGTAACGGGTGCATGATGACCGTGTTCGGCTCACAAAATGCAGTGTAAATACTTTGATTGAGACGAAAGCGTCCGCGATAAAGGTCGGCATCCGCCTGAGACTCAAACCGCTCTTCCTGAATGCGCGTTGAGTAAACAATATCAACATTGGCAATACCGGCTTCAAGCTGATCGGTTTGAACCACCTCTATACCGTTAGCGCGCATCTCATCGACCAACTCGTCTGGCATTTTTAGCTCCGAAGGCGCCACCAAACTGACACTGACATTGTTAAATCGCGTCAATAGTCTTGAGAGTGAATGCACGGTGCGACCAAATCGAAGGTCTCCGACCATTGCGATTCTGAGCCCGTCGATACCACGTTGGCGATCGGCAAGCTCGCTGCGAATCGTGTAGAGGTCGAGTAGCGCTTGGCTGGGGTGCTCGTTTGTGCCGTCACCCCCATTGATCACGGGCACGCGACTTGCGCTGGCGAACTCACGCACAGATCCTGCTGTGGGGTGGCGCATAACAATGGCGTCAGAGTAGCCACTGAGCACTCGGGCGGTGTCGTAAAGCGACTCACCTTTTGCAATCGCCGTGCTCTCAAAGCCCGTTGTCTCACGGACATGCCCACCTAAAAGGTTAAACGCGCTACCAAAACTGATTCGCGTGCGGGTTGAGGGTTCGAAAAACATGGACCCCAAGATCGCGCCCTCAAGTACGCTTGTCTTGCGTTCCCGACGCGCATACGGACGCATGCGGTCCGCAACCTCGAAAATTCGATCGACCTCTGCGCGATCAAACTGACTGATTCCTAATATGTGGTGCCCAGCGAATTTCACAGCGCTCTTTTCTCCCTGCACGCGACGTCGCGCACTTGCGCCCCTAGTTTAAACAGAAGCGGTGCTGACATCTAAAATTTCCCACTGCTCTGATACCCAGCGCTGTAAATCCTTGAGCGCAACGGCCTGCTTCTCGTTCAGGCCGTCTCGAGACAGCTCCTCCAAAAGCACTTTTTGGAACATCTCAAGGTTCAAGTGGCTGCTGTTTAGCCACTGTTCTCGGCAGTGGTCACGCCACTGCTTGCGTTCCGACTCGGTCAAAATATCAGGCCAATTGCGTGCACGATAGCGAAACAAAAGCTCAGGTAAGCGCGGGTCGCTAAACCCAAACCGGCGATCTCTCAGTTCAGCAGGTGAGCAATCCCTGACCTCTTGAATAAGCCGTCGATCTGCACCGGGAACAAAAGCACCGTAAAGCGCGGTATCGGGATTGCTCTCTGTTTTTTTGGTGTTGTCGCGGTAGACGTCCTGAAGGTGTTGCGTAAATTCACCCGGATGACGGGCCTTGGCTTCTCGAAGCTCGTTCAAATGCTGCCTGAGAACCTGACCGCTCAAACCCAACCGCTTGGCGCACTCGGGCGTCACCTGACTCATGGGTAACAGGACCGGCGCTTTATTCACCTTGATCGTCATGAGCCCCGGGCGCTCCTCTGGCGACGCCAACTCATGGGACTTGGCAAATAAACGCGTCCGAATAAGCTCGGGGGGCATTGTTAGAAACTCAGGTTTACGCGATAAATCGGCACAGATAACATCAGACTTAAATTCAGGGTGGATCGCTAAAGGGACAACCACACCGAGGCAACCACGATCCGTTCCCATAAGCCCTGAAACGTGAACTAAAGGCGTTAGCTTAAGTGTGTCGATCATCGATTCGACGCGCGTCTTAAACCGATTTGCCAGTAGTAGATCGAACAACACCTCATCGCTTTGTCGCAAGGCACGCGCTAATTGAAGCGTCGCGGTCACATCGGACATGGCGTCGTGTGCAGCACCGTGTTCGAGTCCATTCGCAGCAGTAAGGTCCTCAAGCTTAAAACTGGGGGCCCCATCAGACCGTTTTGGCCAGTTAAGGCTGTCGGGGCGCAGTGCGTAAAAGCAACGGACCACATCGATTAGGTCCCACCGACTGTTGCCGCGGCTATACTCGCGTGCGTACGGGTCAAAAAAATTACGCCACAGCGTAAACCGTGTCACTTCGTCGTCGAACCGCAGTGAGTTATAACCCACACCGCAGGTTCCGGGCTGCGACAGCTCATCGTGGATACGGGTAATAAAGCCCTGTTCAGTCGCGCCTTTCTCTTGTGCTTCAAACGGCGAAATGCCCGTGACTCGAACCGCCACAGGGTGCGGCAGCACATCGACTGCCGGCTTTGCGTAGACGGTCAGCGGCTCTCCAACAACGTTTAAATCAAGTGTTGTCCGTACACCGGCAAATTGCCAAGGTCGGTCATTTGAAGGGGACGCACCCGACGTTTCGTAGTCGTGCCAGTAAAGTGTTTCTAACGCCACGCTCCGCTCCTCGCGACGCTTGCGCTAAAAACGCCGTTAGAACAACTCAATCGCTTGCTCTTCAATCGCAGCCTTCCACACTTTGGGTCCTGTAATGTGGACTGACGTTCCCTCGGCATCCACCGCGACGCTGACCGGCATATCCTTGACCGTAAATGCGTAAATGGCCTCCATCCCTAACTCTTCAAAGGCGACGACACGTGCAGCGGTAATGGCTTTGGACACCAAGTAAGCCGCACCACCGACTGCCATCAAGTAAACCGCCTGATGCTTGCGAATCGCTTCAATCGCCACTGGGCCTCGCTCTGCCTTTCCGATCATGCCTAACAGCCCGGTGCGCTCTAGAATGGTGTCGGTGAATTTATCCATGCGCGTTGACGTTGTCGGACCCGCAGGACCAACCACCTCGTCTCGAACAGGATCCACAGGACCTACGTAGTAAATGAACTTTCCGCGCAAATCGACCGGGAGTGGTTCATCGTTGGCAATCATTTGAGTCATGCGCTTGTGCGCAGCGTCGCGGCCGGTATACATCGTTCCCGACAGCAACAACGTGTCACCCGGCTGCCAGGTCACCGTTTCCTCGCGTGTCACCGTATCCAAATTCACCCGTCGGACTGACTCCCCCGGCTCCCAGGTGACATCGGGCCATGCGTCAAGATCAGGTGCCTCTTGAAATACCGGCCCATTACCCGTCAACTCAAAATGCGCGTGTCGTGTCGCCGCACAATTGGGGATCATCGCGACAGGAAGTGATGCTGCATGAGTGGGGTAATCCATGATTTTGACGTCGAGCACTGTGGTCAAGCCGCCCAAACCTTGTGCACCAATCCCCAGTTTATTGACCGCATCCATAATTTCTAAACGTAATTCTTCGGCACGGTTCGAAGCGCCTCGATCGCGAAGCTCATGAATATCAACCGGGTCCATGAGCGACTCTTTCGCCATCACCATCGCTTTCTCAGCGGTGCCCCCAATGCCAATACCCAGCATGCCGGGTGGACACCAGCCCGCGCCCATGGTGGGGATCGTCTTCACCACCCAGTCAACGATGCTGTCTGAAGGATTCAACATAGCAAGCTTGGACTTATTCTCCGAACCTCCGCCCTTGGCAGCAACGCGAAAATCGACCGTATCCCCTGCGACCAAGCGGGTGTGTATAACGGCGGGCGTATTATCCTTAGTGTTCCTGCGCAGACCGGCTGGATCCTCCAAGATTGAGGCACGAAGTTTGTTGTCAGGGTGCAAATAGGCGCGTCGCACCCCTTCATTAATCAGCGTTTCCAGCGTTTGAGAGGTCTCCCAACGAACGTCCATTCCCACGTCCACAAAGATTGTGACGATCCCCGTGTCCTGGCAAATCGGGCGCTTACCCATGGCACACATGCGACTGTTAATCAAAATTTGAGCCAAGGCGTCTTTCGCTGCCTGGCTTTGCTCCATCTCGTAGGCGCGATTTACTGCTTGAACAAAATCGGTGGGATGGTAGTAAGAAATAAATTGAAGTGCATCCGCAACGCTTTCAACAATATCGCGGTCTTTAATTACCGTCATGAGACACCTCCAGCACCCTCTTTATTGAACATTTGGCAGCACCGGCGCGGGCGCCTCAGCAAGCGCGTCAACACTCGCTGATAAACGTCGGATATCTGTTCTGAGCTGATCTACGTTGGCATTAACTTGCTTTCGAAAGCCGTTGATGGAGGCGACCCATTCCTCGTTCGCACCCACTCTATTGGCCAGCGATGCGCGCTCAAGGTTGGCACGGTTAACGTCGTCGGCCAATCTCTCCACGTCGTTCTGTATTTGCCGAGCAGACCCTGCTAATCGCTCGATATCCTGAGATAACGTTTGCAGCGCTTTAAGGTCAGCCCTCAGCGCTTCCAGTGTCTTAGTCTGCCGAAAACCGTTGTCTTTCAACGTTTGGATTGTGGTGGCGGCGGCTCTATCGGCCTTTTCCAAGTCAGTGACTTTTCGGTTCGCTGCCCTGCGTGCATCCCAGAGCTTCCTCACTTCACTGTCCAACAAGTTCAGTTGCGCACCCATAGCCGCCGCTGACTTCGTTACCGTCTCATCAGTATCAGTGAGTAAGTTCTCCAAGCTCTGAACCTGTTTTCCGGTTCTGGACTGATCACTCGTCAGCTCAGCAATCAGCTGGTAACTAAACCACGCGTACCCCGATAGTCCACACACAGCGATGAACGACAAGGTCAAAAAGAACTTACTCGCGCTGCCCATACCCGCTCCCTCGCGAGCTCGGCCAGGAATCGCGTTACGCGGCGCGCTGTCCACGGCTTCGTCGCGGCGCGCTGCGAATGATGGAATTTCAGTTAAGTCATCGCCGGACATGTGAGCCCTCCCCCTGTACACCCAAAGTATACCTTGCTTAGCACGAACCCGTGGGCCCTATTGAGGCAAAAAAAAAGGCGGCCATAGCCGCCCTCTTCATGCAATTGCCGTTAGACGTAGTGAAGCAGCGCCCAAACAACGACCGTCAGCAGCAAGGACATGTGGATCACGCCCTTCACCGAAGCCATCGGTCCCTGCTTTCCAAAGATTGCGTTGATTTCAAGCAATACAATGAGGCCCAGAGCCAGCATCAAGCCGGTCGATGTCCCACCCAATACGGCCGTGAGGTGCTTAGACCCCAACATACCGAGCAACATTGGACCCGAGAACAAGGTGTTGGTTCGACTCGCCAGACCTGCTTTCGCAGCGTTTGAGGGGCCGTCGCCTTCTTTCATACCCAACACTACCTGCTGTGCTGGCCAAATGATCAGCCACACGTTGAGGAACATAAACGTGCCTGCCGTTGCACCGACCCAGATGGCCGCCTGGCTCATGTTGGTAAAGGCACCGAGCTTGTGGAACAAATAAAGGCCGGTGATGAAGGTGAACATTGCTCCCCAACGGAACCACCACAGTGCGCGTGGCGCGAGCTTTGCCATGGCGTCTTTCTTTGCCTCGGCCTCAGCTTCTTTGAAGTACTCGGTTTGTACAAAGTTGAAGTAGTACAGCATGCCGATCCATGTAATGCCCGCAAGCACGTGCACGTACCGGAAGATGAAACCAATCGCGTATTCCATTTATCTTTCCCCTTATGAAAAATAGCGTCTACGACGCCCTACCCACCCGCAGTATATCGCCGCCCCACAAAAAAAGAACCCGGCACGTGGCCGGGTTCTTAATTTACCTGAGCGCGAGCACTACATCATGCCGCCCATACCGCCCATGCCGCCCATATCCGGCATTGCAGGCGCACCGCCATCGTCCTTCGGCGACTCAGCGATCATCACTTCAGTCGTGATCATCAGGCCAGCAACCGAGCCTGCTGCTTGCAGTGCAGTGCGGGTCACTTTCGCGGGATCAAGAATACCCATGGCGATCATGTCACCGTATTCTCCAGTCGCCGCGTTGTAACCAAAGTTACCTTCACCCTGACGGACCTTGTCCAAAACGACCGAGGCTTCGTCTCCAGCGTTGCCCACAATCTGACGCAGAGGACCTTCCATCGCACGCAGCGCAGCTGCGATGCCCGTATTCTGGTCTTCATTGTCACCTGTCAGGCCCTGAACAGCAGCAATCGCTCTGATCAACGCAACACCGCCGCCAGCAACAACACCCTCTTCAACCGCGGCTCGAGTGGCATGAAGTGCATCTTCCACTCGCGCTTTCTTCTCTTTCATCTCGATCTCTGTCGCAGCACCGACCTTGATCACTGCCACACCGCCGGCGAGCTTTGCAACGCGCTCTTGCAGCTTTTCACGATCGTAATCTGATGACGTGTTTTCGATCTGAACTCGGATTTCACTCACACGACCTTGAATCGTGTCAGCATCACCCGCACCGTCGACCAGCGTGGTGTTGTCCTTGTCCATTGTGATGCGCTTTGCGTTACCCAGGTGCTCAAGACTGGTGTTTTCAAGATCAAGACCCACTTCTTCCGAGATCACTGTCCCGCCGGTCAAGATCGCAATGTCTTGCAGCATCGCCTTGCGACGATCGCCAAAGCCAGGCGCCTTACACGCTGACACTTTTACGATTCCGCGCATGTTATTCACAACCAAAGTTGCCAGCGCTTCACCTTCGACGTCCTCTGCGATGATGACGAGAGGACGAGACGCTTTTGCCACTTGCTCAAGCACGGGCAGCAACTCTCGAATGTTCGAAATCTTCTTGTCGACGAGCAACACAAAAGGCTCTTCAACTTCAGCGGACATGTTGTCTTGGTTGTTGATGAAGTAGGGTGAAAGGTAGCCACGATCAAACTGCATGCCTTCAACCACGTCGAGTTCGTTCTCAAGACCTGAGCCTTCCTCAACGGTAATGACACCCTCTTTACCGACTTTCTCCATCGCTTCGGCGATGATTTCACCGACCGATGTATCGCTGTTTGCCGAGATTGTGCCGACTTGCGCGATTGCTTTGTTGTCCTCACAAGGAGAGGCCATACCGGATACCGCCTCAACTGCTGCAATAACTGCTTTGTCGATACCGCGCTTCAGGTCCATCGGGTTCATGCCTGCCGCTACAGATTTGAGGCCTTCGTTTACGATCGATTGGGCAAGTACTGTGGCCGTCGTTGTTCCGTCACCGGCAACATCAGACGCCTGTGAAGCGACTTCCTTCACCATCTGAGCACCCATGTTCTCAAACCGGTCTGCCAGTTCAATTTCCTTTGCGACCGACACACCATCTTTGGTCACTGTCGGAGCACCGAATGACTTTTCCAGGACGACGTTACGGCCCTTTGGACCCAGTGTTGCCTTTACCGCGTCTGCCAGTGTGTTAACACCAACCAGCATGCGCTGACGAGCGGAGTCGCCAAAAAATACGTCTTTAGCTGCCATGTATAAATTCCTTTACTTAGGTTGGACTTTAGTAATTAGTCGATAACTGCGTAGATTTCGCCTTCGCTCATTAAGATAAGCTCTTCACCGTCTATTTCGATGGTGTTGCTACCCGCGTATTGGCCAAAAACAATGTTATCGCCGACTTGAACGGTTAAAGGGCGTTGCTCGCCATTATCAAGCACCTTGCCAGCGCCAACCGCAATAATTTCGCCTTGATTAGGCTTCTCTTTTGCCGAGCCTGGAAGGACGATACCGCCAGCCGAGGTCTCTTCTTCTTCCTTACGACGAACGACAACTCTGTCGTACAACGGACGAATATTCATGAGTTTCAGTCTCCAAAATGACAATTTCTTTTAGTCCCCACTTGGGGCTGAAGGAATAATGGGGGCTCAAATCACAATTTCAAGCTTTTTTTAGCACTCAAGAGCTGAGAGTGCTAATTCTGCTCAAATAAATCGAAATCGACCGTATTTATTCGTCGTCGAGGCGAGAAAAATCACCCTCTAGCGTAATCGGCCCCCGATCATCGGCCTGAGACGACTTACCGTGTGGGATGTCACGGGGCTCTGCGCCCGCTGACGGTTTTGCCTGAGCGGAGGCACTGCCCCCAAGAAGCGCTCGAAGCGCGGCGCGGAAAAAAACATACAGCGCAAGTACGTCGGAAATAACGCCCGGAATCATGAGCAAGACCGCGCCGAATGCCACACTTATTTCTCCGGCAAATAACTGCCCGCGAATCGCTGACGCCGACGTAAAGCGCCCTGCAGTCATCAGCGCCGAACGACCGGCCCATTGAAGAAGCCAATAGCCAACGACAATCATGGACACAATGTAGCCCATGGTCGCGAGTGCGCCCGCGCGAGCACTCACCTCAAGGAGTGTCCAGAACTCTAAAAATGGGAAGGCTATTAGCAGTAACGGCATGCGTTGTGTCCTCGCCAAGTCGTCTGGGCTTAGTGTACGTCACTGCGCCACATCACGATACGCTGATCTCAGTACGTGAACTTGCCGCCTATAGTTTCAGCGCGGACAAACGATGCAGTCCATGAGGGCTGCCGTCGGGATTGAGCGAGAGATACAGACCGTCTGCGCGCAATATTAGCGAGGCGCACTCCCATTCGCGCTGAGACGCTGCCGAAATCATCACGCAGCGCTGATCGTTCCGCGCCATCCATTGCCCGAGTACCGTATTTACAACGCGATTCTCAACCGTCTCGGAGACTCGCCACCAACGCGTTTCAAAATATCCATCGGCGTACCATCGCGTCTCTGCTGCGATACCGGCCTGATCTTGTACGCGACCCTCATCCAGTACATTTGAAAAGGCAGCAATGATTTCTGCGGTCGACAGGGCTGTTCGATTCGCGACCTGAGCTTGATGTAACGTCGCCGGGCCAGCGTGCTCATCCGCTTTGCTCTGAGGGGATACCAGCAACACGCAAAGCAAGACGGGGCTTAGTACGCGCACCAAAAAAATGCCTTGGATGAGGCGATTAAGGCGACGCTTCACGGTCTCTGAATCGCTCAAGAGTCCCTCTGTCCTCGTTATCAGGCGCAACAGGTTCATCGGGACCATGGTCGGCACCCCAGGGGGCCACCCACAACAGCAGGAGCATTCCCGGTACCGCCGCGATCATGCACAGTAGATAAAATTCCACCCAACCCAGACTTTCAACTAAGAATCCTGTGGATGCATTGGCCATCGATCGAGGCAGTGCGGCCAGCGCGGTGAAGAGCGCAATCTGAGTGGCCGCGAATGTACGACTTGACTCTCGTGCCATGTAGGCGACAAAAGCCGCCGTGCCCAGCCCAACGCCCAGGTACTCAAAACTGATCACAGCTGCGAGCAGCCAGATGACTGGCCCCGTTGCGGCGAGTATTGCAAAACCGCCAATACTCAGGAGCTGCACGGTACCGAACAGCCACAAGGCTTTGTTGATACTCACCCGTAACATGATCGCACCACCGATCATGGCACCAACGATACTGCTCCAGAGACCCGCGTTTTTGGCCCAGACACCGATCTCCGTCTTGGTAAAACCCAGGTCCAGGTAAAACGGTGACGACAAGGCGGTCGCCATGTTGTCCCCCAGCTTGTAGAGCACCATGAATGACATGGCCAGAAGCACGCCGGTCCAGCCGCGACGCTCAACGTAGTCAGCAAACGGCGTGACAACTACCGAGTAGATATTTTTGTGCGCAACCGGCGTTCGACTTGGCTCTTTAATCGACAGCGAGAGCGCAACACCGATGCTCATGAACCCAGCCGTAATCCAAAACACCAAGTGCCAAGGCAAAGAGTCTGCAAGCACAATCGCAAGCGATCCGGGAATGAGGCTTGAGATTCGGTAGGCCTGCACGTGCACCGAATTACCCAAACCAAGCTCGTCGTCGGAGAGTAGCTCTCGGCGGTACGCATCGATCGCAACGTCTTGCGAGGCGCTGAACACTGCAATGACTGTCGCCATGACGGCGACCAAACTTAGGTTCGTCACCGGGTCAACAGTGCCTATGAAGCCGATGGTCACAATCAAACCGAGCTGGGTAAACAACATCCAGCCTCTACGCAGACCTAAGGGCAGCTCAAAGCGATCGATCAGTGGCGCCCAAATCACCTTCCAGGAGTAGGGCAAACCGACGAGGGCAAAAAGCCCAATCTCTGCCAGAGAAACACCATTGTCACGAAGCCATAGGGGTACCAACTGATATAAGAGATACAGCGGCATGCCCGACGCAAGACCAGTAAACACACATATCAACATGCGTTTTCCTAGCATTTGCTGCCAAAAGGAAGGTGTGGTCGTAGTCATGCAACCTATATCAAACAGTGGCCATCATCGGGTGACTGTACCCATAAAACAAAAGCCCCGCGAGGGCGGGGCTTGTTGACTTAAGCGGGGAACTGATAATCCGCGAACATTTCCCGAAGCTTCATTTTTTGAATCTTTCCTGTCGCGGTATGGGGCATTTCATCGATGAATTGAACGTCGTCAGGCATCCACCACTTCGCTATCTTGCCGTCGAGGTAGCCCTTAAGCTCGTCCGGGGGCACATCATCCTCGCCGCTCTTAACAATGATGAGCAGTGGTCGCTCACCCCACTTAGGATGGTTTCGACCAATGACAGCCGCCTCGGCCACCTGGGGGTGACCCGTCGCACAGTTTTCGATTTCAATAGACGAGATCCATTCACCACCCGACTTGATCACGTCTTTCGTGCGGTCAGTAATCGACACATTGCCCCTTGAATCGATAGTGGCAACATCACCGGTTTCAAACCAACCGTCTTCTTCGTGAGCCGAGCTGCCATCGAGCTTGAAATAACTCGAGCAAATCCAAGGCCCGCGCACTTTAAGCGCACCGAAGGCGACACCGTCCCAAGGGAGTTCCTCATTGTCGTCGTCAGTAATCTTGACGTCGACGCCAAAAATAGGCTGACCCACGTTCGTTCGCATCTTGGCAAACGTCTCCGCGTCATACTGATGGCGACGGGCACCGGATGAGTTAGAGGTGCCCAATGGACTCATCTCAGTCATACCCCAAGCGTGACGGGTATCCACGCCATAGGTATCAAACTCTTCCATCACCGAGAGAGGACAGGCAGATCCTCCGACAATAATGCGCTGCAACGTGTCTACTCGCAGCCCGCTCTCACGCAAGTGTGCCAAGAGGTTTAACCATACCGTGGGTACGCCCGCAGACATGGTGACACCCTCTTCATTGATCAGCGCAGCCAATGTCGGACCGTCACCCATTTTATTGCCCGGCATCACCATTTTAGCGCCGGCAACAGGACAGCCATACGGGTTGCCCCAGGCATTAACGTGGAACATCGGTACGATGGGCAACACGACGTCCGACCCTGAGATACCCAGAGAGTCTGGCATCATCGTCGCGAAGGTGTGCAGTACAGTCGAACGATGGCTATAAAGCACGCCTTTGGGGTTGCCCGTCGTGCCCGAGGTATAGCACAGCGCGCAGGCCTGATTCTCATCGATTGCAGGCCACTCGTAGCGGTCGGACTGGGCGGTGACAAGCGTCTCGTAGCAGAGGACATTGGCGAGCGATGTTTCAGGCATGTGCTCAGCGGTCGTCATGACCACCCAACCTTTGACGCCCGTGCATTGATCCGCCACTTGCTCTACCAGCGGCCAAAAGTCGGGGTCCAAAAAGACGTACTGATCGTCGGCGTGATTGATAATGTAAACAATCTGCTCGGGGAATAATCGCGGATTAATGGTGTGGCACACATACCCAGCGCACGCCGAGGCGTAGTACGTCTCAAAGTGCCGATAGTCGTTCCACGCAAGCGTGGCAATACGGTCGCTGCGAGACAAACCCCACGCGTCCATCGCGTTGGCCAACTGACGAACCCGCGCGAACGAGTCCGCGTAGGTGTAACGGTGGCGTGGGTTATCCCGCGTAATTGAGACAATCTCTTGCGCACCATGAACACGCTCAGCGTGTTCCATGATCGAAGTGATCGTTAAGGGGACGTCCATCATCAAGCCTTGCATGAATTACCTCTCTATTTGACTGTTATCGTTATATTTTTATATCGAAGATCTAGGTTTTTGACCATAGCCCCGCGCCATGACTCGCTTGCCCCTCAACCTCCAGCTTTAGCAAGTGCGCCAGCAGCGACAGCTGCGCCCAGCGGTGCATCGCCTCTGGAACGTCATCGTATACAGATACCACAAGGGTTTCGAGTGCGACTGGTCCACTGCGTTTTAAATTTGCCACGACCTTTGCTTCGCGCATAAGCCGGTGGCGAACCAGCTTTTCAACTTCGTCGCGACATCCGGGAATGACCTCGCCGTGACCGGGCGCAATGGCCTTTACGTCGTAATCGAGCAGTCGCCGAAGCGAGTCAATATAAGCCTTCATATTGCCACCCGGGGGCACAATAACCACGGTAGACCCATTCATAATGTGATCGCCGGCAAAAACCATGCCTTCTTCTTCCAAGAGAAAACAGTAGTGGTTATCAACGTGCCCTGGCGTATGAATCGCCCTTATCGACCAATCCGACCCCTTAAAGACAGCGTCTTGCGACAGTGCCACCTGCGGCTGAAAGGTCAGGTCTTGGTGCTGATCGTCAGCCGTGATAGCGCCGATCATAGGGACGCCTAACGCCTGAGCTATGGGCGCCGCCGCGGGTGAGTGATCCGGATGCGTATGCGTGCACAAAATGTGACTAATACGTCCCTCAGCAACCTTCAGAATATGATCGATGTGCTCGTCGATAGCAGGTCCGGGATCGATCAGTGCCAGATCGTCTGTCCCCACCAAGTACGTGTTCGTCCCAGGTCCCGTCATGGCGCTGGGGTTAGGTGCTACCAAACGTTGAATCAACGGCGATAATTGTACGGCCTGATCATACGCCTGCATATCAACTCACCAACTGGGCAATCGTGACTGCGGGGTCGACATCGGCGTCGTAATCAACACCGTCAACCTCAAAGCCAAAGAGCTGAAGAAATTCTTCTCGGTAGCCCGAAAAATCGGACAAGTCGCTCAAATTCTCGGTATTTATTTGGTCCCACAGCCCAGCAACCTCGGCCTGCACATCGGGAAGGAGTTCAAGGTCATCAACGCGCAGCCGTCCCTCATCATCCAGCGGTTTATCGCCGTAAATGGCCTCGCGAAACAGACGGTTAATCTGCTCAATACAGCCTTCGTGTGAACCTCGCGCCTTCATGACCTTAAAGAGAATAGCGAGGTAAATTGGCATCGCTGGAATTGCGGCAGACGCCTGAGTCACCACGGCCTTTAAGACTGAGACCCGGGCGTCACCGCCTTTGGCCGCAAGTCGCTCGCGAATCGCTACAACACGTTTATCAAGATCCTTCTTCGCGGCACCAATCGTCCCGTGCCAATAGATGTCCCATGTAATCTTATCGCCAATGTAGGTGTACGCCGTTGTCTTTGCGCCATCGGCGAGCACGCCTGCATCATCAAGCGCTTCTATCCACATCTGCCAGTCTTCGCCGCCCATAACGGCAACGGTATTATCAATCTCATCCTGCGACGCCGGCTCCAAATGAAATTCCTGAATCGTGCCTTTATCGGTATTGATGCCCTTCTGTACCGCAGGCGAGCCAATGGGCTTCAAGGTCGAGACATGCACGTCGCCTGTCACTGGGTGTGTTCTTCGCGGCGCCGCCAAGCTGTAGACCACCAGATCGATTTGACCCAGGTCCTCCTTAATCAAATTGATCACCCTGTCCTTCATTTCGGCGGCAAACGCGTCCCCGTTAATACTCTTCGCATAGAGGTCCGCGTCTTCCGCGTAACGATGAAACGCCGCCGAGTTGTACCAGCCCGCGGTGCCTGGCTTGCGCTCATTGCCTTCTTTTTCAAAGAACACGCCGATGGTGGACGCCCCAGAACCAAACGCTGCGGTAATTCGCGATGCCAAACCGTATCCGGTGGAGGCGCCTAGGACGAGCACTCGCTTCGGGCCGTCAACGATATCGCCGCCGGGCTTTACGTGCTCGATCTGGCGACGGACATTTTCATCGCAACCCTGGGGATGCGTTGTCGTGCATAAAAAACCACGGACTTTCGGCTTAATTACCATCGATCACACTCTCGCTCGAATTATTCGTGCAGAAGTCTAGCATGTGAGTCAGGTTTCGTTAGAGACTGAGCGCGCGATTTGATGTCGCCAAACCAATAACAACACTGGAGATCAAACATGGAATCAGTAAATCCAATTCTGGGGGCCGCTGCTGTACTGGGCCTTTGGTCCGTCCTGATGTTTTTTATTTACGCCGTCCGCCTAGTGAGCACAGGTGCGAAGGTCGGCGATTTGCCGGCCGGTTTTAGAGGTCCGGACGCCGATTCGGAAACACCCGACACAGTAAAGTGGACACGTCATAACTACGAACACCTCATGGAGCAACCCACCCTTTTTTACGCAATGGTGATTATTCTCGCAGTCGTGGGCGATACCTCTGCAGCGTCGTACTACGCCGCGTGGATCTACACGGGTGCGCGTATCTTGCACAGCGTATGGCAAATGCAGGTCAATACGATTCCTGTGCGGTTCATGCTCTTCGCAATCTCAACCTTGGCGCTACTTATGCTCTGTGTTCACGCCGTCATGTTCACGCTGCAGCTCTAATAAACGGGGGACTGGATTGCGCGAGAGGGTCCCCAGGCCATCCCTATGCCTGCTATGAGACAACCCAACATTGCCGCCATTGAGGCGGGGGGCACTAAGTTCGTTGTTGCGGTGGGTCGTGATATTGCCAACAGCACTCGCCACAGTATTCCCACAACAAGTCCCATCGAGACGCTGTCTCGGGTTGCACGCATTATTAACGACGGGTTATCAGGCGACCCTCTGAAGGCCATGGGCGTCGCGAGTTTCGGCCCTTTGTGCATCGACTCTGCCGACCCTCATTATGGTGTTATCGGTGCAACGCCAAAGTCGGGTTGGCAGGGTTTCAACTTGAAAACCCACCTCCAGACCTTATTGGGATGTCCAATCGCGTTCGACACCGATGTGAACAGTGCGGCCTGTGCGGAAGCTCGATGGGCTCTGGATGAGCCCATCGAGCACCTCGCCTACGTCACAGTGGGAACAGGTATTGGTGTCGGCATTATTCAAAATGGCCAGCTCGCCAACGGGGCGGCGCATCCTGAGATTGGCCATAGTAAAGTCGTACGATCACCGCAAGACACCACGTTTCCCGGCGCTTGTACGTTTCATCGCGATTGTCTGGAAGGCTTAGCCTCAGGGCAGGCCATTATGAAACGATGGAATTGTAAGCTCACCGACCTCCCGCCGACGCATGAGGGCCTCGCCCTTGAGGCGTTCTATTTAGGCCAGCTTGCGGCAAATTTAATCCTGCATCATCAACCTAAAGTCATCATTTTTGGTGGTGGCGTGACAGAAACGCCACACTTGTTGACCCAAACGCGGCGCGCATGTCGAGAAGCGCTGGGCGGGTATTTACCCGACCTTGACAGCGCGTGCGCTATGGAAAAAATCATTCAACCACCGCGACTCGGAACCGATTCGGGGATTGTGGGCGCCTTCATGCTGGGCCAGCAGCTATTCATCACGGCTCAAGACGCGTAATAAAATTACAAAAAACGCCGTTATAAGTGTTTTTAATCGCCAAATACGTATTTTTATTACATACTGAGTGTTGTTTAAATCCAGGGCCATTACCGCTATGCACGCCGAAATTTTGCGAGTCACACACGCTATTACAGAGCGGAGCAAGGACTTGCGTGATGATTATTTAAATGACGTAGATTCTATGCGGACTGGCGCTCCCGACCGCAAGCAATTGAGCTGCGGCAACCTGGCTCACGGCATGGCGGCGTGTTCAAGCGACGACAAATCGGTCATTAAGCTCATGGACGCGGCAAATATCGGCATCGTGACCGCCTATAACGATATGTTATCCGCGCATGCGCCTTACGAGACCTACCCTGCACGCATTAAAGAGGCGGCTCGAAAACTCGGTAGCACAGCTCAAATTGCCGGGGGCGTTCCCGCGATGTGCGACGGTGTCACACAAGGCCAGCCAGGCATGGAGCTCAGCCTCTTTAGCCGCGACGTGATTGCACAGGCAACTGCCGTGTCACTGTCACACCAAATGTTCGATGCCGCGTTGCTGCTCGGCGTCTGCGACAAAATTATCCCAGGGCTCTTAATCGGCGCCCTGCAGTTTGGGCATCTGCCCGTCATGACCGTCCCTGCGGGGCCCATGACATCAGGCCTTCCAAACAAGGAAAAAATTCGCATTCGCCAGCTGTTTGCCGAGGGTAAGATCGGGCGTGATGAACTGCTGGACGCCGAAAGCCAGTCGTATCACTCGCCCGGTACCTGTACGTTTTATGGGACTGCGAATAGCAATCAAGTCATGGTTGAAGCCATGGGCTTACAGCTCCCTGGTAGCTCTTTTGTCAATCCAGACACCCCGCTGCGCGACGCGCTCACTGACTTTGCTGCAGAGCACATTACCCGCATCACGGCGCAAAGTCGTAACTACCGCCCAATGGCCCACGTAGTTGACGCTCGCGCGCTGGTTAATGCCCTCGTGGCCCTGCTGGCATCGGGCGGCTCTACGAATCACTGCATTCACTTAATTGCCATTGCACGAGCCGCCGGTTACCGCATGAACTGGTCAGATTTTGACGCCGTTTCTGCTGTGACACCCTTAATTGCGCGCGTCTATCCAAACGGATCAGCAGACGTCAATCATTTTCATGCGGCCGGAGGTACCGGGACGCTGTTTAAGGCATTGCTCGATGCCGGGCTGATGCACCCAGAGGCAACCACGTGCTTTGGCGACAATTTCGGCGACTTTTGCCAAGAACCGATACTCGTCGATGACCGAATTGAATGGCGTCCGGCGGCCAGTCAGAGCTTGGATACCGATATTCTCACAACGCCTAAAACACCTTTTTCAACCAATGGTGGCGTCAAGCTGCTTGAGGGGAACCTCGGTCGTTGTGTAATCAAGACCTCAGCCGTCGACGCGTCGCACCATGTTGTTGAAGCACCCGCCGTGGTTATTGATGACCAAGACGATCTAAGGCCACTGTTTGAGGCCGGAGAGCTGGATCGCGACTGCGTCGTGGTGGTTCGGTTTCAAGGTCCGGCAGCAAATGGCATGCCAGAGCTTCACAAACTGACACCCATGTTAGGTGTGATTCAAGATCGTGGGTTTAAGGTTGCACTGGTCACAGACGGTCGAATGAGTGGTGCGTCGGGCAAGGTGCCAGCCGCCATTCACTTGGTTCCAGAGGCGTCGCAAGGCGGGCTGCTGGCACAACTTAAAACCGGCGACGTCATTCGCCTCGACGCAACGACTGGGGTATTGTCAGCGCTCGTCGACGCGACGGATCTGGAGCGTCGTGTCGTGTCTGTAGCGCCGGCGCCTCGCGGCACAGTGGGGCGAATCTTGTTCAATAATAGTCGACAGGCGGTGAGTAGCGCGGAAGAAGGCGCTTCTTCATTGTTTAACTGAGAACCTCAATGACCAATAACAGCGACAGTCCAGCGACAGCGTACTATCTGGTCGGCGATATCGGCGGTACAAATGCGCGCTTCGCCTTTATTTCGCCGGGCGAACGGCGTCCTTCGCCACTCGCCAGATACCTTGTGGCGGACTTTGCGACCTTCGACGATGTCCTGTCTCGACTCCTCAAAGATTGGCAAGCACTGGGCCTACCCGAGGGCGGGCCAGCGAAAACCTGTCTTGCTGTTGCGGCGCCCCCACACTTGAACACAATTAGCTTTACCAACAGTCCATGGCGCTTTGATCGCGCACTGCTCAAAACCTATCTCGCTCAATCCTCCATTGACATCATTAATGACTTCGCCGCGGTTGGATACGCACTGACGGCGCTTGAAGCTGGCGATGTGGAGCAAGTTGGGGCGGGTACATCACAAGCGCATCAACCCATGGTCGCCCTAGGTCCCGGGACCGGAACCGGCGTTGCCACCGTCGTATTCGATACGATGAGACAGCCTGTTGTTGTGCAAGGCGAAGGCGGCCACGTCGACTTTGCGCCCATTACCGATATGGAATTTGATGTTTTGAGGCGACTTAGGGCCCGGTTTGGTCGAGTGTCTATCGAGCGGCTTCTGTGCGGCGCAGGCATCGTCAACATCTATCAAGCATTGACAGAGATCCGCGGACAACCGGTGGAGTTCAGCTCTCCGACAGATATTGGCGTTGCAGCACAGCGCGACAATCCACTTGCGGCCGAAGCCATGGCCATGTTTTTTGCTGTGCTGGGCTCTTCAGCTGGCAATCTTGCGCTGATTACAGGTGCGATGGGCGGTGTTTTCATCGCTGGTGGCATCGCTCCGCAGTACATCGACCTCTTGCGACGCAGCGACTTTCGCGCGCGTTTCTTAGCCAAAGGCCGCTTTGCGGACTACAACACAAACATTGGCACCTTCGTCATTACCCATGAGGATCCTGGGTTGCTTGGCGCAGCGTTGTACCTTGGAGATCAACACTAAATGAGCACACCGTCTTACGATTTTTTAGACACAGCACCCGTTGTCCCTGTCATTGCGATCGAGTCCTTAGAGCACGCGGTCCCTCTTGCGCAGGCCTTAGTGTCAGGGGGCATCTGTAATCTTGAAATTACTCTGCGGACCGCCTGTGCGATCGAGGCCATCCAGATGATCAGTAACGAGGTCCCCGGTGCCCACGTCGGCGCGGGCACCGTCTGTAATGCCGAGCAATTCGACGCGGTCGTTGAAGCCGGCGCAAAATTTGTGGTTTCTCCGGGTCAGTCGGACCTGTTGTTTGAGCGATCTCTTCTCACCAACATCCCGTTATTACCTGGCGCAGTAACTGCCACTGAGATTATGGCGGCGCGAGAAGCCGGCTTTACAACATTAAAATTTTTCCCGGCCAGTACATCGGGTGGCGCACCGGCAATTAAGGCATTTTCAGGCCCTTTTTCGGATCTATGCTTTGTGCCGACCGGTGGCATTAATTTAACGAACGCGCACAGTTATTTGGCACTTTCAAACGTGCGCGCCGTAGGCGGCTCGTGGCTAACCCCTGCGGACGCCATTCATAACGAACGATGGGACGAGATTGCGCAACTTGCGCGCAACGCGTCCCAACTGCACGCATAGCTGGGAGACCCTATAAATGGCGGCTGTAGATCTTATTATATTTGGTGCCTCGGGGGACCTTTCGGCAAGAAAGCTGTTCCCTGCACTTTTCCAACTCGAGCGCCTCAATTTATTGGAAGCGGACTTACGCATCGCCGCAGTCGCGCGGACCCAACAAACACTCGACGACTTCCTCCCTGTGCTTAAGGAGAAAATGTCTTCGTACATGGGAGACGACGCGCCGAGTGACGAGGAGTGGGGAAGCTTTATTACCCGCTTTAGTTATGTGTCGGTTAATTTTTCAGAGCCAGAGCAGTACGGTGGATTAAGAGCATGGCTCGATGATGATCGAACCAGTCTCTTTTACTTTGCAACGCCACCGTCGTTATTTGCACCCATCTGCGAGCACCTCAGCGACACCCACTGCCTGTCGGGCGATTGTCGGATTGTCGTCGAAAAACCCATTGGCGAGAATCTCGCCTCATCGATCAAAGTGAACGAAACGCTTGCCAAATACTTTGACGAAAAATCCATTTACCGAATCGATCACTACCTTGGCAAGGAAACAGTTCAAAACTTGCTGGTGCTGCGCTTTGCAAACAGCTTTATCAACAGTCAGTGGGATAATACCTGCATCGATCATGTCCAAATTACGGTGGGTGAGATGGTCGGTATTGAAGGTCGATGGTCCTACTACGACAAGGTGGGTCAGCTCCGCGACATGGTCCAAAACCATCTTATGCAATTGATGTGTTTGGTCGCGATGGAGCCGCCAAATTCGCTCAGTGCAGAGAGTATCCGTGATGAAAAAGTGAAGATTGTAAGGGCTCTGCGACGCATTGACTCACAATCAGTGAACGAGAAAGTCGTTCGTGGTCAGTACATTAACGGCTGGGTTCGCGGCACTGCTGTGCCTGGATACCTTGACGAAGACGGCTGCGAAATGGACAGCAGTAATACCGAGACCTTTGTCGCTATCAAGGCCCATATTGATAACTGGCGTTGGTCGGGCGTCCCCTTTTACTTACGGACCGGCAAGCGACTCCCTGAAAAAGTGACTGAAATCGTGATTCAGTACAAAAATCTGCCGCACAACATTTTTGGCGAGGGAACGACGATTCCCAACAAGCTCGTGATTCGCTTGCAGCCTAATGAGGGCATTGAGCTCAGCATGGTGTCTAAAAAGCAGAGCCTGAAGCAGCGTATGTCACTGCAGTCACACCTGCTCGACCTCGACTTCCGAGAGGGCAGCGACTTAGATCGAATACCCGATGCGTACGAACGACTGTTCCTGGACGCCATTCAGGGTGATCAATCGCTGTTTGTCGGCCGGGATGAAATTGAGGAAAGTTGGCGCTGGTGCGATGGCCTGATTGCAGCGTGTGACGACCAAGCGGTGCCTGCACTCCCCTATCAGGCGGGTTCATGGGGGCCTGCAAAGGCGGAAGTCCTGATCGAAAAAGATTTCCGGAGCTGGCATGCCTGATCGTCTTGTCTTTGAAACCCGTGAGGCGCTTGACCAAGACCTAGCAAATGCCATTGTGGCTCAACTCGAGTCAGGCATTGAGACACGTGGCACAGCGACACTCGTTGTTTCGGGAGGAAGCACTCCTAAAGGGCTGTTCAAGACCTTGTCCTCAGCGCCCATAGATTGGGCCAAGGTCACGGTGCTCTTGGCCGATGAACGGTGGGTTGCGGAGGATCACGAAGACAGCAATACCAACCTCGTCAAGTCACTACTGCTCAGAAATAACGCACAGGCCGCGAACTGGATTGATTTTGGCGCAGGCAGTGTTGACCCTGAAACCGAACTCGCACGGATTAACCAGCAGTTAGGTAATACCGGACCATTTGATGTTGTGATCCTCGGCATGGGGGGCGATTCACATACCGCATCGCTGTTCCCCTGTTCCGCGGAACTCAGTGAAGGCCTAACCACACCGCATTCGGCCCTAATGACACAACCCACCACCGCACCTCACCGACGACTGTCACTCTCAAAGACACGTCTTTTGAATACCCACATGGGCGTGATCCATATTGTCGGTGACAGCAAACTTGATGTGTATGAAACGGCCACTGTAGCGCCTGATGACGATGCACATCCGGTCAGTCACTTTGCCCACGCAAGCCACTTCAGTCTTTGGTTTGCGCCATAGACGCACCAAAAAAAAGGGGGCACAAAGGCCCCCAAACACTCACACTTAAAAACACTTAAGCCGCGTGGCTTACGCCTACAGATGCGACTGCCATAAGGCATCCTGTATCCAGCATTCGGTTTGAAAATCCCCACTCGTTGTCATACCAAGACAAGACTTTGACGAGTCGTCCATTGACGCGCGTATGATTTGCATCAAAATTGCTTGAATACGCATTGTGGTTAAAGTCGGCAGACACCAACGGCTGTGTATTGCAGGCCAGGACTCCAAATGGATCAGCTGCGGCGGCGCTAGCAAGAATCTCATTGACCTCTTGAGCTGACGTGTCACGAGACGCGGTGAACGTGAGATCTACTAGCGAAACATTAATCGTTGGAACACGGATAGCAAGGCCGTCTAAGCGTCCCTTTAACTCTGGCATGACCAGCCCAATCGCGGCGGCAGCACCCGTTTTAGTCGGGATCATGCTCTGCGTTGCAGAACGCGCTCGGTATAAGTCCGTGTGATAAACATCACTCAGATTTTGGTCATTCGTAAACGCGTGAATGGTCGTCATCAACCCCTGCTCCACACCTAATGCTGCGTGAAGTGGCGCAACCATGGGCGCTAAGCAATTTGTCGTGCAGGACGCATTGGATACGACAATGGCATCGTCGGTCAGTACGTCGTGATTGACCCCAAAAACGACGGTCTCATCGGCGTCACCCGAGGGTGCAGAAATAAGTACTTTGCGTGCGCCTGCGCGAACATGGGCAGAGGCCTTGTCCCGCGACGTAAAAATACCCGTACACTCGAACACAACATCAATATTCAAGTCGCCCCAAGGCAGATCTTCCGGATTACGCTCAGCAAAAACGGCAATTCGGTCGCCATCCACGACAAGGGCGCCGTCTTCGACCGTTACTGCTGCACCAAAGCGACCGTGGGTGGTGTCAAACTGCAAAAGATGTGCATTGATCTCCGGCGTACCCAGGTCATTAATCGCAACAATACGCATGCGAGACGCAACGTCTGGTCGCTCGTAAAGCGCCCGCAAGATATTTCGACCGATCCTGCCAAACCCGTTAATCGCTACGTTGATCATGCAACTTCTCCTCTCTGCCCACAATTATGTAGTAAATTTACGATAATTCAATGAAAAACTCGCCTAATTCGGCTTTTATTTAGTTTTATTACATTTTAAGTCGGTAAAAAAATCGAATTGCGGTGCTTCAAGGACAAATCTGGGGCATTATTCGTAATATTCTTACAAAAGCCGGGAATTGCGATGACTTCGGAACCTAATCTATTGGCCGTCATTCAGCGCCAACTGAGTGACCTCAACAAATCAGAGTCGAAAGTTGCGCACGCTATTTTAAATGCGCCAGAAGAAGCCACGCGCTTAAGCATCGCCTCGTTAGCCTCTGCCGCGGGCGTGAGCGAACCGAGCGTCAACCGTTTTTGTAAGCGCTTTGGGGCGACCGGTTTTCCCGACTTCAAATTGCAGCTCGCCACGTCACTCGCATCTGGCGTTCGCTATGTCAGTCGTGCCGTAGAGTTCTCAGACGACATTAATACCTTTCCGGTCAAGCTCTTTAACAACGCCATTACCGCGCTTATGACCGCAAAAGAGGATCTACCGCTCAAGGCGATTGCGCGGGCAGTGGACCAAATTGCACAGGCACGACGCGTGTATTTTTTTGGCCTAGGAACATCTGCCGCCGTTGCCAGAGATGCCGAGCACAAGTTTTTTCGGTTCAACGTACCCGTTTTCACTCATGAAGACCCCCTGATGCAACGGATGCTGGCGGCGTCGGCGGGCGTGGGAGATCTCTTTTTCTTCATTTCGCACACCGGACGAACAAAAGTCCTCATCGAAACGGCCGATATTGTCCGCCAAACCGAGGCCAGCATCGTGTCGCTCACGGCTGAAGGCTCTCCGCTGGCGCAAAAAAGCCACTGCTGCATTAACGTCACAGTGGAGGAGGACACCGAACAATACCTCCCCATGACCTCTCGGCTGGTCCAGCTCGTTATCCTCGACGTTCTCGCCGCTGGCGTGACACTGCGTCGGGGCGAGGGGTTTACACCGCATCTCGCCCGCATCAAAGACAGCCTCAAAGACACCCGCTTCCCAACGAGTTAACTAATGACTGTAAATACACAACTGGACACCACCGAGCTTCGTCAAAATGTTCGACTCCTAGGGGACACGCTCGGCGAGGTTATTCGAACAACCGTCGGCGAGGGCCTATTTCAGAGCATTGAGTCGATTCGTCAGACCTCTAAATCAGCCACAGAGGCCGAGCAGACAGCCGCACTTTTTGATCAACTCAAGCAATTGGACGCCAATCAATTGCTGCTCATCTCTCGGGGGTTTGCGCAGTTTTTAAACCTTGCAAATATTGCCGATCAGCACTTCACAACATCAAAGTCAGTGAGCGATCGCTTCGGCGCATACGACCGAATAGCGAGCACTATCGAAGAGCTTAGCCGGAGTGTGAGTCGAGAAGCGCTCGCGAGCGCCATTGCCAATCTTCACATTGATCTTGTCTTGACCGCACACCCCACTGAAATTACCCGGCGGACGCTGATCCATAAGCACGGAGAGATCCACGACTGTCTCTCTCTGATCGAATCGGGTGGAGCAGATGACGCGCAGATTCAGGCACGACTTGCTGATTTAATCGCCCAGATTTGGCATACCGAAGAGTTTCTGGAGCAGCGCCCCACCCCTATTGACGAGGCTCGATGGAGCTTTGCCGTCATCGAAAACTCGTTGTGGGATGCAATACCCGAATTTTTGCGAGGACTGGATGCCATTGCCGCAACGTTCAACCTCGACCTACCCCCTCGAACCAAACCAGTGGTCAAGCTGTCGAGTTGGATTGGGGGTGACCGCGACGGCAATCCAAACGTGACAGCCAAGATCACCCGTCGCGTCATGATCATCAGTCGCTGGCAGGCGGCTGACCTCATCAACCGCGACCTCGAAGATATTTACGAGGAGCTGTCAGTAACTCGCGCCTCGACCGAGCTACACGAAGCAACACAGGGCGCACGCGAGCCCTATCGCGCGCTGTTAAAGCCAGTGCGCGACGCTGTTCGACAGCAGCGCGATCTGCTGGGAGCCCACATCCAAGATGCGACGAACGCCCCTCCCCAAATCTTGAAGACCGCGTCTCTGACTCAACCCCTTCAGCAATGTCGAGACTCACTGATGGCCGTAGGCCTCAATGCCATTGCAAACGGCAAGTTACTGGATCTACTCAGGCGACTCGACTCCTTTGGAACCCACCTGGTCACGCTCGATGTGCGTCAGGAAAGCACTCGACACAGCGATGTCATTGGTGAAATTACAAGCGCATTAGGCCTTGGTGATTACCGTGCGTGGTCCGAAGAAGACAAACAAACGTTTCTCAATAAAGAAATTGACAACCCGCGCCCCCTATTGCCGCTCGCATTTGAGGCCTCAGCGCCTTGCCAGGAGGTGATCGATACCTTCCGCACTATTGCAGAGACGCCCCGTGAGGCATTGGGCTGTTACGTCATATCCATGGCCGCAGAGCCCTCCGATGTGCTGGCAGTCCAGTTGCTGCTTAAAGCCACAGGCGGTCCGGTAGACCTGCCCGTATCGCCACTCTTTGAAACCCTTGACGACCTTGACGGAGCGCCAGCAACGCTCGATGCATTACTTAAAAACGAGGCGTTTAAAGCACGTGCGGCAAACGCCATGGTCGTCATGATCGGGTACTCTGACAGCGCAAAAGACGCAGGCATGCTAACGGCCGGATGGGCACAGTACCGCGCGCAAGAGGCGCTACTGAATGTCTGCGACGCACACGGCGTCGAGTTACAACTGTTTCACGGCCGCGGTGGCACGATCGGACGAGGTGGTGCACCGGCTCATCAAGCGCTTTTGTCACAGCCGCCCGGCTCCTTAGCACACGGCCTTCGTGTGACCGAGCAAGGCGAGATGATTCGCGTTAAGTTAGGCCTCAAACCGCTGGCCGTGAACACGCTCGGACAATATACCAGCGCCATTCTGCGAGGTAATCTCACACCGCCGCCAGTGCCCAAGCCTGAATGGCGCGAACTGATGGACGCTCTGGCGCAACAAGCGTGCACTGACTACCGCAGCTGGGTTCGAGAAAACCCACACTTCGTTGAATACTTTAGACAAGCCACCCCCGAACCCGAACTGGCAAGCCTGCCCTTGGGATCAAGGCCTGCGCGGCGGCGCACGGGTGGCGGAATAGAAACGCTGCGCGCCATTCCGTGGATTTTCGCCTGGTCTCAAAACCGTCTTGTACTGCCGGCATGGCTGGGCGCGGGCTCTGCACTTGAACGTGCGGTAACCGAGGGTAAAAAGGCGCAACTTCAGCAAATGCGCGACCAGTGGCCTTTCTTTGCCTCGAGGCTATCCATGCTCGACATGGTCTATGCCAAATCAAACCTCGTGATCAATACGTTGTACGACGACACGCTGGTTGAGCCGAGTTTACGGTCGCTAGGCAGTGATTTACGACGACAGCTAAGTCAGGACATTCAGTCGGTTCTGGGTATTCTGGAGGTCGACACACTGATGGCAGATAATCCCTGGGGACTTGAATCGATTGGCCTCAGAAACGTCTACACGGCGCCTCTGAATCTAGTGCAAATTGAACTTTTGCGCCGGGTGAGAGAGGCTGAGGACGAGTCGGTACAACGCGCTTTGATGGTATCCATTGCCGGTGTTGCTGCGGGCATGCGCAACACCGGCTAAGCGTTACCGCTAGCGCATGGCCAGCTGACGAATATCGCCAAGCAGCGCTACAAGTTGCGTTAAAAAGCGACCCGCATCGCCCCCGTTGACCACCCGGTGATCGTAGGACATTGACACCGGCAACATGATGCGCGGCTCAAACGTAGCGCCGTCCCAGACTGGCTGTGTCGACGCATTGCTGACGCCTAGAATCGCCACCTCTGGCGCATTGACGATCGGTGTAAAACCGCGCCCTCCAATACTGCCAAGACTGCTAATGGTAAAAACCGCACCCTGCATTTCATCAGGCTTGAGTTTTTTATCCTTGGCCTTGCCGGCCAGCGCTCGGATTTCATCACTCAGCACCCAGATGGATTTTTTATCAGCGTCGCGAAGAACGGGCACGACCAAGCCATTGGGGGTGTCCACCGCCAAACCGATATGACAGTAGTCTTTGTAAATCAGCGCCTCACCCTGCTCACTCAGCGAGGTCTTCAGTTTAGGGTTCTCATTGAGCGCAATTGCGACGGCCTTTACGATAAAGGGCACCGGTGACAACTTACTTCCACGCCCCTCAGCCTCGGCTTTAAGCGACTTTCGGAAATCTTCAAGATCGGTGATATCTGCATCATCAAACTGCGTAACATGCGGCACGTTTAACCACGACTTCGACATGTTTGCGGCGGTCACCTTATCGATACGTGAACGCTCGTGGCGACGCACTGGCCCGAACTTTGAAAAATCGACATCAGCCACTAACGGAATACCGCCGCCGGCCGTGCCGACTGCAGCGGTTGGCTGTGCCAAACGTGTCGCCACGTATTTCTGCAAATCTTCTTTAACGATACGACCCTTGGGACCTGAACCTTGGACGTCCATGAGGTCAACACCAAACTCACGCGCCAATTTCCTCACCGCAGGTCCAACGTAAAGATCGTGTCCACCTGCAACGGGGGGCTCACGCTCCTCTGTTTTTGACGGACTCGCCGCAGGCGCCGGTTCAACGGGTGCCGTAGGTGGAGCAGACTGCTCTACAGCAACAGTAGGTTGCGCAGCAGGACGCATTCTGAGTAATGCAGTTCCCTGCGAAACAGAAGCACCATTTGCAATAAGAAGCTCCAAGACCTCACCCGCAAAAGGCGCTGGTACCTCCATTGAGGCCTTGTCGGACTCAAGCACCACAATAGAATCGCCCTCTTGCAGCACATCGCCTTGAGCAATACAGACCTCAACAACGTCAACCGGCCCGTCTGTGCCAATGTCAGGCACTTCGACAATCTGATCAGAGACTTGTGCCGACGCGACAACAGGCTCAGGCTCCGTCAATGCGTCAGCCTCGGTCGCCTCGGGTGATGGCTCGGGTGCCTTTTGCTCAACAGGTGCGTCGTCAGTCGGCGCCTTATCAACGATTTCAAGTATGAGTACTGCATCGCCTTCAGAGATCTGATCGCCCACGGCGACTTTAAGCTCAGCGACCACGCCGGCGTGGGAGGCTGGAATCTCCATTGAGGCCTTATCGGACTCGAGAACAATCAAGCTCTGTTCGAGCTCAATAACGTCACCGACCGCCACCAGCAATTCCACAACTTCTGCGCCTTCGGCACCGCCAATATCGGGAACAACAATTGTATGATTCACCATAACGTCTCGCCTTGGTTAAACCGTTGTTGGATCGGGTTTCGTGGGATCAATACCGAGATCGACCATCACCTTCGCCACCTCACCGCGTTTGATAGCCCCCTCGTCAGCCAGGGCAGTCATTGCCGCCAAAACCACATAGCGCCGATCGACCTCAAAAAACTCTCTAAGCTGTGCACGAGTGTCACTACGCCCGAAACCATCGGTACCCAACACTGTAAATGAGCGAGGCATAAACTCACGGAGCTGATTTGTGTGGGCTCGCATATAGTCAGTCGCGGCAATAATCGGGCCTTCAGTCGCAGCCAAACACTGCGTCACGTAAGGAATCTGAGGCTCCTCACCCGGGTTCATCATGTTGTGGCGGACAATTTTACTCCCTTGGCGCGCCAACTCATTCACACTGGTCATGCTCCAAATGTCAGCAACAACACCATAGTCACGCTCAAGGATCACAGCGGCCGCTTCGACTTCGCGCATAATCGTGCCCGCACTCATTAACTGCACGCGATGTTTCCCAGCGACGGAGGACGTCTTCAGGGGATAAAGCCCCTTCACAATCCCCTCTTCGACGCCCTCAGGCATGTCAGGATGAACATAGTTCTCGTTCATGGTCGTGATGTAATAGAAAACGTTTTCACCGTTTTCAAACATGCGGCTCATACCCGCCCGAATAATCGTTGCTAACTCAAAGCTGTACGTCGGGTCGTACGACACACAGTTTGGAATAGTAGTTGCCATCAAGTGACTGTGTCCGTCTTGATGTTGAAGGCCCTCACCATTAAGGGTGGTTCGACCCGCCGTCGCACCTATCAAAAACCCCCGCGCCTGACTGTCCCCGGCAGCCCATGCCAGATCGTGAATGCGCTGAAAGCCAAACATTGAATAGAAAATATAAAAGGGAACCATGGGGTAGTCCGACACGGAGTAAGACGTCGCACACGCGAGCCACGCGGACATGGCGCCGGCCTCGTTAATGCCTTCTTCTAAGATCTGTCCGGTTTCCTCTTCCTTGTAATAAAGGATCTGACCCGCATCATGCGGTGTGTACTGCTGACCGACAGAGGAGTAAATACCAAGCTGTCTGAACATGCCCTCCATACCAAAGGTTCGCGCCTCATCGGGCACAATGGGCACAATACGCTCGCCGATTTGCTTGTCTTTCACGAGCGATGACAACACCCTCACAAACGCCATCGTTGTTGAAATCTCGCGCTTACCACTGCCCTTTAATTGGCTGGCATAAGCGGACTGCGCTGGAACGGGCAGATTGTATGAGGTCGCCCGCCGCGCTGGAATACTGCCACCGAGCTCTGCTCGACGCTCCCGAAGGTAGCGCATTTCTGGGCTGTCCTCTGGAGGCCTGTAAAACGGCACGTCCTTTAAGTCCTTGTCGCTGATGGGCACACCAAAACGGTCTCTAAACGCCTTAAGACTCTTTAGGTCGAGCTTCTTAAGCGAGTGTGTTTCGTTACTGGCCTCACCTGCTTCACTGGTCCCATAACCTTTAACCGTCATGGCAAGTATCACCGTTGGACGTTCTGTTTCCTCGCACGCTGCCGCGTAAGCGGCGTAAACCTTATAAGGGTCATGGCCACCTCGGTTGAGGTACATGATGTCGTCGTCTGACAGATCTTTCACCAAGTCGAGCGTTTCCGGGTGTTTTCCAAAGAAGTGCTCGCGCGTGTAGGCGCCGCCGTTAAACTTACAGTTTTGCAGCTCTCCATCGCACACCTCGTTCATTCGCTTGAGTAGCAATCCCGACTTGTCGCGCTCCAACAGTGGGTCCCATCGCCGGCCCCAAACCACTTTAATGACGTTCCAGCCGGCACCGCGGAAAACACCCTCGAGCTCCTGAATAATCTTTCCGTTGCCACGCACCGGTCCGTCAAGGCGTTGCAGGTTACAGTTCACAACAAAGTGCAGGTTTCCTAAGCGTTCTCGACCGGCCAACCCAATGGCCCCCAAGGACTCAGGCTCATCACATTCGCCATCGCCCATGAAACACCAGATCTTGCGATCGCGGTGATCCACCAGGCCGCGCTTCTGCTGATACTTCATGACGTGGGCTTGATAGATCGCCTGAATAGGTCCAAGACCCATGGACACGGTTGGAAACTGCCAGTAGTCGGGCATCAACCAAGGATGCGGGTATGAGGACAGCCCTTTACCCGAGACTTCTCGCCGAAAATTTTCAAGATGCGTCTCGTTAAAAACCCCCTCTAGATAGGAGCGTGCGTACATACCCGGAGCACTGTGTCCTTGATAAAAAATAAGGTCGCCCGGATGACCGTGACCTGTGCCACGGAAAAAGTAGTTCATTCCCACGTCGTACAATGTCGCGCTCGAGCTAAAACTCGAGATATGCCCACCGAGTCCATCTTCATTGTCGTTCGCGCGCATGACCATGGCCATTGCGTTCCAACGAATAAGTGACCGGATGCGCCGCTCCATAAAGAGGTCGCCCGGCATGACACGCTCGTCTTCAGGGTTAATCGTATTCTTAAAGGGGGTGGTGATCGCCGCCGGGAGTTTTAATCCGCGCTCACGCGCATGATCAGTGAGTTGCTGGATCAACTCACCCGATGCCTTGTCACCGCTGTACCGCGTCACCGCATCCAATGAGTCGAGCCACTCGCGCGCCTCCACTGGGTCCAAGCCTGAATTCATCCCCCACCCCTCTTGTTAGTTCCAAAAAAGAACTATATAAAAAGATTATTCTCAACTAAGAGTAGGTTTATTTTAAAATTTTTTCTATATAGTTCTATATTAGAACTTAATATAATAATTACATTGCGCTTTAAGGGGCCTTTTGCCGTTAGCGCGCCTGCACAGGCATGTCATTATGGAATTTATCGATATCATCGATCACCACCCCACCATCTACCGTTGCAAAGGGACGCTCTGAATACCGCTTACCCCTGAGCTGGATGACGATACGCGACGAGGCCTCGCTGAAAACGGTCTCTTCATAGAAACGCTGTACGTCTTGCAGCGTTGCCGCGTTCACCGCAGCAATCAACTTGGCGCGAGTGTCAAAATCATAGTGCTCAATAGCCCAGTCCGACACGAAAGGACCCGCTTCGGCCGAAAGATTTTTAGGGGGCTCTGTCAGCGCAGTCAGTACGCCGGCCTTAAACTTTTCAAACGACGCCTCCGGCAACGCGGCCAACTCATCACTATATTCCTCGGTATATGCGGTAAAGCGATCGAGCATCTCTTGCGGACCTTTAACAGGTGTTTGTATATACAAAATCACCATCGGATGCTTGTAGAGATCGAGCGCCCCGCCGCCGGCGGCATAGCCGAGCTGCTCCTCGGTTCGGAGCGTTTCAAACGCACGCACGCGAAGATGGCGCGCCAATATTTGACTTAGTGCTTGGTTTTTGACACTCGCCTCAGGCGCGGCAAACGCATACAGCATGCCGAGATCTTCCACCGGCACCTCACGATTCAAAAGAAGCGTCGTAGCAGGTTTGGGGGCGTAGACGTTTGACCGCGCATAGCGCGCAGAAGCGCTGGCGCTGACGGCGGTACTCAATAACTCATAAACGCCGCGAACATCAGTCTCACTGTAATTACCGAAGAAGGCCCCACGCACGTGACTTGTGCCCAATACCTGATCAACGAACGCATTAAAACCCTCCAGACTGGCCGTTGACGCCGCTCGCGCGAGGGAGGCGTCGGTGTATCGTCCCTGCCGCGTCAACAAACTCAACAGCGGTGTGAAGCGTGTGTAGGGGAAGGCGCGTTTCGAGTTCTCAATACCCCGCAAAAGGCGCTCGACTGCCTGCCCGAACTCCAACTCCGAAGGCTCAACGCGCAAGCCCGCAAGTGCTCGCTCGAGGAGCTCCGGCTGCTTGTCAGTAAACCCTGCGAGAGTTAGCGAAATCCCGTTGGACGCGCCCATGGACAAACTCATGCCGGCGATCGACGCCTCGGTAGCCAAAGGTGTTTGTTTTAAGTCATAGAGCGACTCCCAAAGAGACAGGTAAACGGCGCTCTGCGCACTGTTTAGTGCCGCATCTGTACTGAGCTGGATACGCGAGAAGCCTTTCGGCAAGCCGCCAAAATGGGTGCTGCCTTTGAGCCAGAACGTTACGTTCTCGTCAACCGAAATAGGCGTGACTGCGGTAGGTGACGTCTTGATACTAAAGTTTTCAGGCAGAAGGCCATTCTTGCTGGGCAACTCAAGACCGAGGCGATCGACGCGGGCGAGTGCCTTGCTGAGATCAGGTGCGGCAAGATCTTCAACAGAATGCGGACCGACGTAAAACTCCAGCTCTTGGTCTGTCGGCTCTTCTTGCGAGATGTACCAAGTATTCAGGCGCTCCGGTACGAGTTGAGAAAGAAGCGTATCCACCGCGGCCTGATCAAATCCGTCAAACCGAAAAGGCGCGTCAATGACGTGCTCGATTGGGTAGTCCTGCATCGCTGCTGCGAGACTGGCAGCGTAAGAGAAGTCGTCGGTTTTTTCGAGAAAGGTAAAGCGATTCTCAAGCGACTGCTTATACTCATCGGCGTAACGATCGTCCACGCCCTCCTGCCGGAGTAGCTCAATGTAGCCTGCGACAATATCGAAGATCTCATCGCGTCGCGTCATGCCCTGCGGCGTCAATTGAACACTGATTTCAAACGTGCCGTAATTGCCGTAGAGCGACTCGTAGCTGGACGTCATCAACTCACTGATTAAACCCATCGACTTGAGCGTGTCCGCCGGCGTGCCAGGCATCTCCGAGCCAATAACATAGCCTAAGTAGTCGCCGGGCTTACTTCGCCATTGCGCTTGATTATTATCAATAATATAGCTCAGCCGCATTTCTCGCAGATCCCGCTGAGGCTTGAACCGAATGAGTTTTCCAGACACGGCGGCCAAGTCCAACTCAGTCGTGACGGTAGGCCGATCAATCTCTTTATTTGGAATACGCGAAAAGTGTAACGCTGCGAGTCGCTCCATTTCAGCAACAGGCAAAGGGCTTATCAATACTAAGGACATTAGATTGGCCGAATAGTATTGCTGGAAAAACTCAATCGTCGCGGGATGTAACTCGCGCTGATCCTTGTCTGCCAAGGTGTCAAGATTACCGATCGTAAACCGATTAGCCGGATGATCCCCCAGCAGCTCACGTTGCAGTCGGTAAATCGAGCGCCCTTCCGACTCGCGACGCATTGACCACTCCGCGTTGACGGCATTTTTCTCTTTCTGAATATAGTCAGGGTCCAGTATCGGCGCGGCAAAAAACTCCGAGAGTCGGTGAAGCGCCTCCGCAAACGCACTGTTCTCGATGGTGATCATGTAGTTCGTGATCTCACTCGAGGTGTAAGCATTTGAACTGCCCCCGTTCTCGGCCGCGAAATTCATATAGCCGTCGGGCTCAGGGAACGATTCGGACCCCATAAACAACATATGCTCGAGGTAATGCGCCATGCCCTGAAAATCCATGGGGTCAGAAAACGCACCAACCCCAACACTGAGGGCTGCAGCGGACTTTTCAGTCTCCTGATCCGACACCATCAGAACCTGTAGGCCATTATCCAATGTCACGGCTGCATACGTCCGCTCGTCGTTAGGGCTTTTGTTTATGACCGCAGGCGGGGTTGGGTCCTGCACGGACCCACCACAGGCCATCAAAAAAGCGGCCAAAAACAGGGCTGATAACAAGCGAGCGAAACGCCTAATTTGCATAGTTACTCCTTTGTGCGCACGCGCGCTAAGATTCTGACCGCGGCCAAGAGACCAACAGCACATTGCACAAGGCGGCCAGGGGTATCGCGAAAAACACACCCCAGACGCCCCAAAGACCACCAAAAATAAGTATTGCGATAATAATAGCCACAGGGTGCAAGTCGACCGCCTCTGAAAACAACACCGGCACGAGTACATTTCCATCGAGCACTTGAATCAGCATGTAGAAGCCGACGACCCAGTAAAAGTGACTCATCAGACCAAACTGAAAGAAGGCGACCAGAACAACCGGTATTGTGACCAAGAACGCACCGATGTAAGGAACGATGACACTTAGGCCGACTAAAAGCGCAAGAAGGGCCGTGTAATTGATACCAAAGGCTGCGAACCCGACGTAGCTCAGTGCACCCATAATCGCAATCTCAATACCCTTGCCGCGGACGTAATTTGCGATCTGCACATTCACATCTCGACCGATCTGATCGAGCGCTGGGCGCTCGCTTGGAAGAAAACTCAGCGCCCAAGTCATGAGTTGCTCACGGTCCTTTAGGAAAAAGAAGACCATGAGCGGAATCAATACCAGGTAAATCAAAAACGTGAGCACGCCGGGAATCGAGGCTAAACCAAACCCAACGAGCGCCTGCCCCATGGACGCGACCTGCCCCTGGAGCGACGAAAGCATTTCCGTAATGGGTGCCTGCTCGATCACTAGGGGATAGCGGGCCATAATTTGTTCAATCTGAACCTGAACAGCAGCCATCATCGCCGGCGCCTCACGAATCAGACCCTCAAACTGACGCCAAGCCAAGGGGGCTACGCCGAGTGAAAACCCGAAGAAGACCCCCACAAAAATTAGGGTCGAACCTGTCAGCGCAAACTCGCGACTCAACCCCCACTTCTGAAGCTGATTGGCGACACCTTGCATTAGATACGCAAGGACCAGCGCCACAAAAACCGGCATGAGGACATCGCCCAATACGCTCAGCAACAAGAGCGCACCCAGCAAGATCATGAACAGAATCACCGATTCGTCACGAGTAAAGTGCCGGTCATACCAATTCTTAACTGCGTTAATCATCCACTGCCTCCTTCCCCTGCGACATAAAGGGTTAGCGCTATGGCCAACACCTCTTCGCGTCGCTCCCAACTCACACTATGACCTTCAAGCTTGGCAAAGGTTTCAAAATCACTGGGGGCCGCGGGGTCGGTCGCTAGGACCTCTATAGAATCACCTTGTTCACACATGGCGATCGCCCGCTTGGCCATCAATATAGGCATTGGACAGCGTTTTCCGCGTGCATCGACAGTCTCTACAAACGACATGAACAGAATCCCTCGCCCCTCAAACCACAGTATACCTGCTCAGGGAACCAACGGACGGTACTTTTGTCACACACAGACACACGTCGCGCTGCAAAGTCAGTTAACATTACTCGATGCCCAAACGCTTCCTACAATCGCTTGTCTTCGCCGCGCTCACAGTCGCGACGACCCTCGGAGGCGTCCGCGTTTTCGCGGACAATGATGATTTGAAAATCCCAAATCTGGGTGCCTCGAGTACGAGTCTGTACTCTGAGGAGTATGAGCGTCGTTTGGGCCGCTTGTGGCTTAAAGTGTTTCGTGCCCAGGCGCCCGTCTTGGACGACCCACTACTTTACGACTACGTTGAGAACCTCGTCTTTGAACTGGTATTGCACAGTGACTTAAGAGACAGGCAGCTGCAACTTGTTGTCGTGGACAACCCAACGATTAACGCGTTTGCCGTGCCGGGCGGCATCATCGGTGTTCACAACGGACTCATACATCATGCGCAGACTGAAGATGAGTTCGCGGCGGTCCTCACGCACGAAGTTGCCCACCTCAGTCAACGCCACTTCTCACGTCAACGGGAACGTTCGCAAAACCAAAACATACTCACCATTGCCGGATTGGTCGCCAGTATTGCGCTGGCGGCGACCGCAGGCTCAGACGCCGGACTTGCAGCCATGACTGCGACGCAGGCCGCCGCTCAAGACTCGCGTCTTAAATACAGTAGAGCCAACGAGTCAGAAGCAGATCGTATTGGACTTAGAACACTGGTTGCATCCGGCAGGGACCCGCACGCGGCGGCCGACATGCACGAACGCATGCTCGCCGCACATCGACTGTACAGTACAAATCGACTCCCTGAATTCCTGCGAACGCACCCATTGTCAGAAAAACGGGTTGCCGACATGCGCAATCGCGCGCGTGCCGAGCGGCGCGTCATCAGACCAAAAAGCTTCGACTTTGCGCTCATGCAAGCACGCGTTCGTCAGCAGTTAACGCAAACACCGGTTGCGGCGATAAATCTCTTTACCGATCAGACGCTTGAAGGTGGTACCGAAGCAGCCGCAGGTTGGTACGGTTTGGCACTGGCGTACATCGAGGCAGGTGAGCCCATTAAGGCAAGAAAAGCGCTCGACGAAGCCATGCGACCTGACCCTGACAATTTGGCTTTTATTCTTGCCAGTAGTGAAATAGACACTGCTCTGGGACAACACCAGAGCGCATTGCGCCGACTCAAAAATCGTTTGAGCTTGTCGCCCGGGAACCACCCCCTGACCATGGCCTATGCGGATGCGCTCTGGCAGGCCGGCCTTCCGCATGTCGCCGCCCAACTGCTCAAAGATCAAAGCAAGAGAAAGCCTGAAGATCCTGGCGTTTGGTATCGACTCGCGGAGGTTCAAGGACTCGCAGGCGATATCGTGGGCCTGCACCAGTCGCGCGCGGAGTACTTTATCTTGGTCGGCGCGCTTAATGCGGCGCAAACGCAGTTAAATTACGCGCTTAAGTTGGTCAACAACAACTTTACCCAGTCCGCCATGATCAACGAACGACTCCGCGACGTTATGGACATCAGAGACGAGCTAGAAAACTCTTAAGCCCGACCGACGACCCCCGTCCCCAACGACTGGGCAAACTGCAGCATGCGATCGAGTGGCTGCATGGCGCGCTCCCCTAAAACCGGATCAACAACAATCTCTCGCCCTTGCGGCTTGTCGAGCACTTCGGCAAGGAGCTCAAGCTCGTTCATCGCCATCCACGGACAATTCGCACAACTTCGACAGGTCGCACCCTCACCCGCCGTGGGTGCAATCAGGAACGTCTTATCAGGGGCGGTCTTTTGGAGCTGATAAAAGATGCCTTGATCCGTCGCAACAATGAACTTTTCGTTTGGAAGGTGAGCCGCCGCCTTAATGATTTGCGTGGTCGATCCAACGTGATCAGCCAGTTCAAGTACCGACGCGGGCGATTCGGGGTGCGCCAGGACTGCGGCGTCAGGGTGCACACGTTTGAGATCTAAAATACCTTTTGCTTTGAACTCTTCGTGGACAATGCAGGCGCCGTCCCAAACGAGAATATCGGCACCACTTTCTCGCCGAACATAGTCGCCCAAGTGACGATCAGGCGCCCACAAAATCTTTTTATCTTGCTCGGCAAGGTGCTCCGCCAAATCCAGCGCGATACTCGACGTGACTACCCAGTCGGCCCTGGCTTTTACAGCCGCAGACGTATTGGCATAAACCACAACCTCCCGATCAGCGTGGGCGTCACAGAAAGCGGCGAACTCGTCAATGGGACAGCCCTCATCTAACGAGCAGGTCGCCTCCAAAGTAGGCATCAATACCCGCTTATGTGGCGTCAAAATCTTTGCGGTTTCACCCATGAAGCGAACACCGGCAACGAGCAGCGTCTGCGCGGGGTGATCTCGGCCAAAGCGGGCCATCTCTAAGGAGTCTGAGACACATCCCCCCGTCGCCTCAGCCAGCGCTTGAATTTCAGGCGCCGTGTAATAGTGGGCAATAATCACCGCATTGTGTTGCTCAAGCTGGGAACGAATTTTCTCCTCGAGCTGGGCTTTGCGCTGCGGATCAATGCGCTTGGGTGCCGCCGCAAAATGTGACTGCACTCGCATCCTGATGTCTTGAAGCTTTTGATCGGCGATCGACACTCAAAAAAACCTTCCCAATGACCAGCGCGCAGTTTACCTTCATATCATCACTGTGGCATCTGGCAATCCAAATTTTGGTGAAACGCGATGAGTTTTACGACACCCGATGCGTCAGGCTTAACAATAATGCACGCCCAACTTTTAGCGTGGCGCGCAACCAAGGAAGGCTCGATTAGTGACTAAAGCAGATGACAGTCCGCTCGTTCTGATTTGCGAGGACGACAGCATGCAGCGTCTCCTAGTGAGACAGTGCCTGGAGTCAGAGGGAATGAGTGTGCTGGAAGCCAGAGACGGCTATGAAGCACTGGACCTTGTTTCCAATAACAGTCCCGACTTTATCTTTATGGATGTCGACATGCCCGGCATCAGCGGTATCGAGACCTGCCGGCGTCTGCGCGCGCGGGATGACGCAAAAGACATTCCACTGCTGATCGTCACCGGCGCAGACGATCAAGAAACCATCGACATGGGCTTTGAGGCAGGTGCGACTCAGTACATTACCAAGCCTCTGAACTGGCCATTGCTAGGCCGACTTGTGCGGTACATGCTCCGCTCTGCTGAAACCTTGAAGGAGCTTAAATCCAAGGAAGATCACCTCCGCTACCTGGCCTACTTTGATCATTTGACTGACCTTCCAAACCGCAGAAGCTTTACGGAACAACTCCGGCGCAACCTCGTCAGCTCGGAAAACATGAACGGGCAAGTCGGTTTAATCATGATCGATATCGATCACTTTAAACGCATTAATGACTCAATTGGTCACGACCGGGGGGATGTCGTCCTCAAGCGCATCGCGTCGCGTCTTCAAACCTGCGCGGCCCAAATCGGCCCTATAGCAACGGACTTTCCTGGCGCGAAGAGAGCGCTTCCCATGGACGCGTTTGCGCTTGAAATCGCGCGCCCCGGTGGCGACGAGTTCTCTCTGATCGTGAGAAATCCAGAGGGCTCAGAACAGCTGATCAGCATTGCAGAGCACATCATCAGCTGCCTGTCTGAACCCATACAGATTCCCGGTCATGCGTTAGTGATCACACCCAGTATTGGGATCGCCATGTCACCGGAGCACGGTCGCTCACCCGAGGAAATCCTCACCAAAGCCGACGCTGCGGCCTACGCCGCAAAGGCAGAAGGACGCCAGCGTGCACGCCTCTATGACACAACTATCGCGGCGGATTCCGCCCTAGAGCTATCAATAGAGCAAGGGCTTCGAAAGTCCCTACAAAGCACTGGCCTGTCTTTGGTGTATCAGCCACAGGTCGACTTGTTCACCGGTGCGATCATTGGTGCAGAGGCACTCGTTAGATGGCAAAACGAAGACGGTAACGATATCTCGCCCGAGCGCTTTATCCCGGTTGCGGAACGCAGCGGGGTGATCAGCGACTTAGGCGACTGGATTCTTAACCAGGTCAATCAAGATGCGAAACAGTACGCCGGACAACTCCCTAACAAAATGACCTTGGCGCTGAATCTGTCGCCACTCCAGTTCAACCAGAGTAACTTCGTCGAGCGCCTCACAACGACGCTTAAGCAATTAGAAATTCGGTACAAAATTGAGCTGGAACTGACAGAGAGCACCATCATGCACAGTGGTGAAGAGAGCATTGGAAAGTTACAGCAGCTCAAGAATCTTGGATTCAAACTCGCCATCGATGACTTTGGTACTGGGTACTCGTCACTCAACTACCTCCGCCGGTTCCCCATCGATACGCTCAAAATTGATCAGGCGTTTGTGAGCGACATTGGGACTAAGGCGGGTAACGGTATTGTCAATGCGATTGTGTCGATGGGTCAGGCGCTTGGGCTCGATTTGGTTGCTGAAGGCGTCGAAACCTCGGAACAGGCTATGCATCTACGCGAGAGGGCTTGTTACTCAATTCAGGGCTACCTCATCTCACCGCCCGTGCCTATTCAGGAGTTGGTGAAGCTCTGCCAGAAGGACTTCAGAAGCCAACTTGGGCTAGAGCTCGACGACTGATGTCGCCAGGTGCTGCGCGCGTGCTGGCTGTATCGCTGGTCTGCCTGCTACTGACGGGGTGTCTCGTCCTACCAACGCGCAGCCTCACCGCAATCGTATTCTCAGACACAGCAGACAATGCCGCACTCGCGGTGGAAAGCGTTGGCGGCGCAGTCAGCCATAAGCTCCCATTGGTCAATGCGGTCGGTACTGCGCTGTCATCGCGTCAGTTAACACAGCTTGCCATCGATGGGCGTGTTGAGCGCGTGGTCGTGTCTGAAAGCTCGGGTGCTAACTTGGCATCTAACGACGGGACGCGCGAGGTTCGCGACTGGCTGGATGCGTCAAGGTCTCGCCCATCAGTCAACCTACAGCTCATGCGCTCTATCGGCGCTGACAATCACGGCCTCACCGGCAAGGGCGTGGGCATTGCCCTCATCGATACCGGTCTTGAGCCATCAACCCAAGGGGACGATTGGTCTCCAAGGGTCGTCGTGAGCTACAACGCAATTATGAAAACCGTAGGTGCTGTGCCCGATCACTCGGGGCATGGCACGCACCTCGCCAGCTTACTGAGCGGCTTTGGAGACTCGTTTAAGGGCATTGCGCCGGATGCTACGATTATCCCCATTAAGGCCTTTAACACTGAGGACGAAGCCAATGTTCTCGATGTCATCGAGGGCATTCAATGGGCTGTGAATCACCGCAAGCGCTACAACCTAAAAGTGCTTAATCTCTCTATAAGCACCTCTGCGGAGCTACCCTATAATATTGACCCCCTAAACCGCGCTTTAACCGCCGCCTGGAATGCCGGTCTCGTGGTCGTCGTGTCAGCAGGGAATAATGGGCCCGCGGCAGGCACTGTCACCGCGCCTGGCAATAATCCTTGGCTCATCAGTGTCGGTGCGGCCGACTTTCAAGACACGAAGAGTTGGAGTGACGTTGCGCCGTTTTCAGGGCGAGGCCCTACTCGTTCAGGTCATATTAAACCGGACGTTCTCGCACCCGGCACGTTATTGGCCGGTGTCCTTCCCCTGAACGCCAAAAGGCCTGCCACCGAGCCGGTCACCACGGATCCTAAAGGGTACTGGGTCGCCAGCGGCGCCTCGCAGGCGACCGCCGTTGCCTCAGGAATCATCGCGCTCCTTTTGGAGTCACGGCCGGAACTGAGTAACCACGATGTGAAATGCCTACTGGCCAATACGGCGCGTCCCTTGTCCACCGCCGAAGGCGAGCTCGTCAGTCCGTTCAGCCAAGGTCGGGGATTAATTAATCTTCAAGGCGCTCTGCCAAGCGCTCAAACGCTTTGCGACGAGCGACTGGAGGGAATTGACCCCGACACTGCCCTCGAAGGCGCGTTCAAAACTCGCTAACGAGACCTCTTGTTCGCCTCGGCCTCCTCTTTTTAAACGCCCAGCAGCAGAGCGGCTTGGGTTTGGTTTGGTTTGGTTTGGTTTGGTTTGGTTTGGTTTGGCCTGCCCCGGTGCAACCGCGTCACACTCTCACCGACCCAACGGGAAATCCAACCTACGACTGTTCAAATCCACGTTTTCTTACACCACCATATTGACCGTACCCCTCTCCCACAAGCATTGCCCGTCCGTTTTAGCCGCTCTTCCGTCGCATCAGTTTCCTGACTCACTTTTTCATCCCCATTTTTCCACACCCATTTTGGGCATCGGAGTAACACCCAATGGGTCAGTGCAAACCTTCCACACTCCTCTTCAGCGCTCTATTGTTGCTCTTGATCAGCCGTTTTACGACACGTCAAATTTTTGACTTACAGCAGCGCACAGACGCTAGGAGCGAAAAATGAATAACGTACTTAAAGTTGCAATGATCGCGAGTACACTTGCCGTATCAAGCACCGCGCTTGCCGGCGAGCCCGTTGGCGCGGCCATGGTGTCGAGCAAAGTGACACAACAGACGGCTGCGGCAGTAACGACCGCGGCGAGCAACCAGGTGGCGGCGGTACGCGTTCAGTCGTTCCAGTGGGGCAGCACACCCGCCCGCACCGAAGCGACCCCTGAGCGTGTTGTGAAAACGAAGAGCTTGGTGGCGAAGCCCTCAGTGATTACGTGGCCCAGTACAACAGGCACAACAAGGGGCACACGTCCCAAAAAAGGTAAAACAGACAAGTAAACAGACTGTGTTGGTGGAAAACTTCCAACACAACGCTTGAGGTCTTGCTCAGTCCGCTTATATTGGCGGTATGAGTAGGTTGTCTAAGTCGTCAAGAAGCCTTTATCGGTCAATGTGGCTCGCCACATTGGCCTTTTGCCATTTCTCCTTCGCCAGCACCGACGTCTCGTTTTGGAATTCGAGCGTCAACAATCGCCTAAACCAAATCGAGGTGCGTGCAGTCCTGCAAGATGGCTCCGGCGCACTCTGGTTTGCGACCCAAGAAGGTCTGACGCGCTACAACGGCGTTCGAGCCGACACGTTCAGTGCCGCAAATTCCGAGTCCGGCGGCCTACAGCCCGGGGAAGTGCGGTCGTTTAGTGTGTCGACCGAAGGGCACCTTTGGGTCTTGACTAACACGCTGCAGGTCTTTGTGCCCGAGACCCAGTCGTTTTCTGTTTTCCCGGAACTGGACGACACCCTGTTTCCCAACACCATCGCCTTCGATGCTGACGGACTGCTTTGGGTCGGGCTCGACGGTGCCGTCGGCTTAATCAACGCAACAACCGGCAGTGTAGAGGCCTTTGACCTGCCCGAAATGCTTCAATTTATTCCAGAGCAACGTGCATCTCCATCATCTCTGCTAGTCAAGCTACTACCCTACCGAGAGACGGTCCTCGGTGTGAACTCGTTGGGCGTGTTCGAGTTTCGCAAAAGCAGCTCGGGTACCGTGGTGATCACGCCCTTAACCGATTTTACGCAGTTAGTCTCCTCGGCCGTGAGTACAGCAGAGATCTCAGGCGGCAACCTTTTTGTCGGCACTGTTCTGGATGGGATGATCGTCATTGATCTTGAGACGCGAGAGACAACGCTCATCGGTCAGGGGACTAATGATAACGAACTCCCCTCTGACACCGTCACGGCGCTGCTCGCGGATGATGACGGTATTTGGATAGGCACACCCAACGGGCTGGTGTACACGCAAGACCGTGGTCGTTCATTTCAGCACTACACGGCCTTTGCCAGCGGCCTGCCCAGCAACTGGATTACCGGACTTTACAAATCGAACGACGGTAGCTATTGGGTGGGCACCCGACAGGGGCTTGCGCAAGGCGCAAGAACTCAGTTCGATTCTTTCAACACAACCAATGCGCGCCTCTCCAGCAACCACACAAATGCCGTGCATCAAGATGTCAGCGGCACGCTCTGGGTGGGTACTCAGGACGGTCTGAATAAACTCCCCTTAGGTGCCAACCAGTTTGAGTGGATTAACTCTGCCACTGCGCCGGTGTTAACCAGCAATCAAATTATGTCGCTGACGAGTCAGGGTGATATTTTATGGGCTGGGACCTTCGACGCTGGTCTCTATCGGTTCGATTCAACGCGCGGTGATATGCAGGCAGTGGCGCTTGAGTACGGCAACCCCTTCGCATTGCAAGCGCCGGGGGTCACCTCGGTTTTATCGCACTCGTCCGGGCATGTGATTGCCGCAACCTTTGGCGGGGGAACCTCTATTGTCAACCCCTCAGGAAAAGTACTAAGAACCCTGCGCGGTGGGTTTGATGAGTTTATCAGCGACTTCCACATTACCCTTGCTGAAGACCAAAACGGCGCAATTTTAGTAGGCATGGCCCAGAGTCTCGGGATTATTAGCCCAACCCTGGACACCATAAGAACGCTGTCACTCAATGGCGCCCCGCTTGGTGTGTCGCTCGAGGCTGGGACCACCATTGTCGCGATTGAAGTCGAAGCCAGCGGGTCGGTGCTACTGGGCACCAATGACGCCGGACTCTACCGTTTAGAGCGAGATGCCTATGGCGAAGGCACCGCGCTGACCAACCTCTCGCGCGCATTCGAATTACCCAGCCTTGCGGTGGTCGGCATTCAGTACGACAACTATGGGAACTTGTGGCTGGCACACAATGACGGTCTGACCCGCGTCAATGAGGCATCGGGGGGTATCAAACACTTTGCGTCACGCCTGGGTGTCACCGCAGAGGAATATAACTCCGGGGCAAGTTACAAGAGCTCCGACGGCACGCTTTACTTCGGAAGTCCCCGCGGCGTCACCTACCTGGACGGTTTACTTGACGCCATTGACGAGCGCCCTATAGACCTTGGTTTTGGCGAAATTAATGTCATGGGGAGGAAGTTTTATCCATCGTCGAGCACCAGTGTGCTTGAACTCGATGCGGCCGACACCCTCGCCACCATTGAATTTTTTGCCGCCGACTATCGAGCACCTTGGACCGTCGAATACGAACACCGACTCGATCCCATTTACGACTGGGACTCAACCACCGGAAAAATCCAGCTCACCACCTTGCGACCTGGCAGCTACACTCTGCAGTTGGCCGCGCGGGGCAGTAACGGTGTCTGGAATCGAACGGGCTTGTCGTTACCCATCGTGGTGGCGCCACCGTGGTACCAGACAACACAGGCCTACGCCTCTTACGCGGCGGCGACCCTAATGTTCATCGTGCTGGTTATCCTGGTCCTTCGACGGAACATTCGCGCCTCGGTGATGCGTGCTCGCGAATTGAAGCAAAAAATAGTTGAGCGGACGCACGAACTCGAACTGGCCAAGCGAGAAGCCGAGCACGCGAATCAGGCCAAGACAGAATTTCTCGCCGTCATGAGCCACGAAATTCGTACGCCATTGCACGGTATCATTGGAATGAATGAGCTACTGCTCAACGCCGGCATATCGTCTCGCCAGTCCCGCTTAGCGCGAACGGCCATGAACAGCGGTAAAACGCTCCTGCAACTGATCAATGAAATCTTAGATATTTCAAAGATTGAAGCCGACAAACTCGAGCTCGATGAAGAGGTTTTTGACCTGTGTGACCTCGTCGATGAAGTCGTGTATCTGCAGGGGGAGCCGGCTCAACGCAAGTCCCTCGACCTCAGAGTTCGCCACGACTTCAACGTTGCAGGCACCTATCGGGGTGATGCTCAAAAGCTCAGGCAAGTCGTCACCAACATTGTAGGTAACGCGGTCAAGTTTACCGAGGTTGGGGCCGTCGACGTCACAACCCACCTCGATGAAAATAATGCCATTGTCATTGCTGTACAAGACACGGGCGTGGGTATTCCTGAGGCCTCACGCGAGAAGATTTTCGAGAAGTTTACACAGGCAGATGCGACAACGACGCGACGATATGGGGGAACCGGCCTCGGGCTTGCGATTTGTAAGAGCTACATGAGCTTTCTTGGCGGTGACCTGCAGCTGTTTGACGGTCCGGACCAGTGCGGTACGCTGGTACACGTCACCGTTCCTTTGAAAAAAGAGCGCTCTCTCGCTGTCGAGAACGCCGGTCGTGTGGCGCTCTGCACCGACGATGACAAACTTGCCCAGAGCATGCAGTCGCAACTGTTACGGCTGGGGTATGAAATGATCCGCGTAGAACACCCCAGTGACATATCGACCGAGGTCCAAACCGTGATTGTCGACGAAATGTGTTCGGCGTCTAAAGTGGCTGCCTTTGGTCAGTCACCGAAGACGTTGGAAAAACTGCTGTTGATCGATATCCGAAGTGATAACCCCTTAATTGCCACTGACGTGTGGGACTTCGTGCACAAACCGGTAACGACGGCAACATTGCTCGACGCATTACACCGGCCCGAGGTGAATAGCGATGCGGAATTTTCTCGCCCACTGCAGAATGTGCACGTATTGGTCGTCGACGACAACGCGGTTAACCAACTGCTGGCCGAAAGTATGCTCAGTGGACTTGGGGCCTCTTATGAGACGGTAAGCGATGGCCTCGCTGCCGTCGTTGCAGCCAGCAACCAGTCATTCGATCTCATTTTGATGGACTGTCTGATGCCCAATATGGATGGCTTTGAGGCGACGCGTGAAATGAGAGCAAACAACATCACCACGCCCATTATCGCGGCCACCGCCTCTGCGTCCGTGGGCGACTTTGAGGACGCACTGGCATCGGGAATGAACGACGTGCTCGTGAAGCCATTTTCTGTACTCGATCTTGAGCGAATGCTGGTTAAGCATTTGCCAATGACGCGTGAGCAAGCGACAGATCTCAGCAGCTTAAAATCACTGATTAACGATGAAGCGCTCCACGTCATCGCAAAAATCAATCCTGGATCGGGTGTCGATTTAGTCGATCAAGTCGTTACTTTGTTTGAACAGCAGGTCCCACTGTTTATTGACGACATCGGCAACGCCACGCGGAACACTGACGCAAACGAAACACGGCGTTTGGTGCATGCGATGAAGTCGTCAGCCTTGAACATCGGTGCGCAGGTGCTTGGCGGGCGTCTGGCGCAAATCGAGGCCGCGTCGCGAGATGCCGGTCAAACGTTAACGCCGGATGAGTTAACGGAGTTGGAACAGCTCACTAAAGAGAGCTTAAAACAACTTCTCTCGCACTATGCAGACATTCGCACTGCACTCGCTACTGGTTCTTAAACATCGGTTTGCGCTTCTCTCTCATTGCGCGCAGACCTTCCTGCAAGTCTTCTGACGCACTGCACTGATCCGCCTGCGCCTGCGCATGCTGCCGATCAAACTGTCCCTGCTCGACCGACTTGATGATGGCAAGCATGGCGCGCACAGATAAAGGCGCAAGGTCCTTAAGCAGTGCAATGATCTCCTCAGAGCGCTCGTTAACGTCGTCACTGGATACCATCCAGTCAAATGCGCCGTGCTGATGGAGCTCTTCAAAGGGCATTGGCATCGTGGTCAATAGAAGCCGACGCACCAACGTACTGCCTAGCCGCTGAGTCATCCGCTCGATGCCCTCAACCGGGTAACACAGACCCACAGCGGCGGCAGGTATTTTGAGTGTCTTTGTGGTGACGCCAAGTCGAAAATCGCAGCTGAATAAGAGCTCAGCACCGCCGCCAAATACATCGCCCTCAACAATGGCCAAGCTGGGAATATCGAGTGCGGCAATGGTATTGGTCATAGACTGGAAGTCGTCACCGTCCATGACACCGTCAGTGATTTCCTTCAAGTTGGCTCCAGCGCAAAACACCGGCCCTTCAGCGCGAACGACCAGCAAGCGACAGGTATCGGGAATGGACGCCAGCGCGCTTTTGACGGCTGTAATTTCGTGTGCCCCAATGGCATTTCGTCGAGACGGCGCGCTGAGTGTCAGCTCTGCCACCACGTCATTAATCTTAAAACGGACTGAGTCAGTCATTCGTGATCTCCACTGCCTGTCTTTGCATTGTTACACGACTGATTTGCATAGACCGATGGACAGGTTCAAAAAAAATACCTAAAGTTCAAATCTTCGAACAGCGAGAATGTCATCGCTGTATTACTGGCTGACTGGACTCCGCTCATCGTCATGGAAAAAATCGCAGTTGAGAACAAAGTGACTTCGGGATCGCCCTTCAGTCGAGGTGCACAGCACGAAGCCAAACGCGCCGCGATTCTCTCGCGCGCAGCCAAACTGTTCAATACCAAAGGCGCTCGCTCAACGACGCTGGCCGACGTAGCGGATAAGCTCGGTCTGACGAAGACGAGCCTTTACTACTACGTAAAAACCAAGGAAGACCTGATCTATCAGTGCTACCAAAGCGCCATGGCCCGTCTCCATCTGTCGCTGGACGAGGTCGAACGAGAGACCGAAAACCCATTGGAGCGAGTCATCCGCTCAATGGAACGTCATATCGAACTGAGCCTGGACTCTCTCTCCGGTCGAGGAGACTACTACGCGGCCCCGCTCGAACTCGCTGTGCTGCCCAAGGAACAACGTGCTGAACTCAAGGACGATTACCTCCGAATGTTTAAACGCTTCAGAGGCTATCTGCGCGAAGGTATTTCGCAAGGTGTCATACGAGACTGCAACACCACCACCACAGCACGTGCACTGTTAACTGCGCTCGACTGGTCGTTTTACTGGCTTTACGAAATGCCCGAGTCAGAAACCCAAAGCGCCGCATCAACAGTTAGAACACTTTTTACAGGCGGATTAGTGCCTCAACACACCGACTTTAAGTGGCAGGCTTCGGAGAGTCTTTCCACGCTGAATATCAGCGAGGGCTTTAACCGCGAGGCGCAAAATCGCATCAAGCAAGAAGCCTTTTTAAGGGCCGGGACGCGGCATTTTAACCGCAAGGGATTTCACGGTACCTCACTCGATGACATTGCCGAATCCTTAGACGTTTCTAAAGGCGCGTTTTACTACCACTTTGCGAACAAAGAGGCGCTTCTGGCCCAGTGTTACGAGTTTACCCTCGATCAGTTTGACCGAATTACCGCGCAGATCGAGCAAAGTGATATCTCACCACTGGAAAAATTAGGAAAGGTCTGTACGGCCATTTTCGAATTACAAAATTCGGATCAAGGTCCCTTGATCAGGTATAATTCCATCACGGCACTGCCACCAAAACTGCGTCGTGCAGTGCTGCAGAGAACCGAAGATACTCACGACAAATTGGGACAACTCATGGCGTTAGGAGTCTCCGAAGGGTCTATTGGTGCTCAAAACGTATTGGTAGCTCGTCACTTACTGGTCAGCGCCATCAACGCCGCTGTCGATATCGATCAGTGGCGTAAGGTCGACAGCGCGACATCCGCCGCGCATGATTTTTTTGATGTCTTTTTCTTTGGTCTCCAGCCCAGATAAAGATCCGAGGTTCAGATGAATTCGAATGAAATTCCAAGGCTCACATTTGCTGAGGTCCTTGACGTGGTTACACCCAAGCGCGTGGGTGACTATTGGTTTATTGGCGATAGTCTGAAGCCGCAGTTCCGTCTGTTTGGCGGTCAGGTCGTTGCGCAGTGCCTTTTAGCCGCTTACGAAACGGTAGAGGATCATTTTACGGCCCACTCGATGCATTGCTACTTTTTACGGGCCGGCGACGCCAGCGTCCCGATTGAACTCGAGGTGGATCCGATTAGAAATGGGCGTTCATTTTGCACACGCCGCGTCGTCGCGCGTCAGCGTGGGGAAGCCATCTTCAATACGTCAATCAGCTACCACGTTGAAGAGGAAGGGATGTCGCACTCGCTGGGCATGCCGGACGTGATTTCGCCCGAAGAAGCGATACGGTTGAATGCTGAACGAGACGGCCTACTGCCACACTCACTGCTCGACCTTTTTGGCGTCGAGCGCGAGCGCATAACAGAACGACTGCCGGAGGCACAGGAGCCCGTGAGTCAGTCGTGGTACCGCGTCATTGGTCCTTTTGAGGGATGCCTTCGAACCCAGCAAGCGGCGCTCGCCATGATTTCGGACTTTTCGCTGTACAGCACCGCGTTTTCTGCATTTCCCTACGAACGACCTGAAAAAGTATTCGTCGGTGCAAGTCTCGATCATGCCATCTGGTTTCACGATATTCCGAAAATGGACGAATGGGTGCTCTATGACACCTACAGCCCGTGGTCAGGCGGTGCGCGCGGTTACAACCGAGGTTCTCTGTGGAGCAGAGACGGAAAACTCATTGCCTCGACAGCACAAGAAGGACTCATGCGAATTCGGCGCGATCGCTAGTTAACGCGCGTCTCCATCTGTTCCCCAAGCTGAACCAGCGTCAACTCACCCTCGTCAAGGGAGAGTTCATGGAACGACGCGTTGGCCGGATAAACTTGGAGAACGTCCGATCGACCCAGAATGTCAGCAATTACTGCATTGATGACCAAAAAATGGCAAAAGATGACGGTTGGGCCCGTGCATTCTTTGAGGCCAGACAATATCTCTGATCGCCATTCCCAAAGGTCATCGGATTGCTCACTCCACGTTTGCTTCATAAAACCCTGAAGCCACACTTTGCGTTCGCTCAGCGGGACGGGTGAACGCACTTCGGAAAACCGGCTATCAATTTCCACAACTCGCGAGTCGAGCTTGTCCGCCAATGCTTGCGCCGTTTCCTGAGCGCGCTGCAACGGACTTGAAATCAGACTGACATCCGGCGGCACCCGATGCGCCAGCGCGTCAGCCGTCGCCTCTGCCTGCTGCTGTCCGAGGGCTGACAAGCCAGGATCTGGGTCTTTTTCCCAGCTTGCGGCTGCCTCACCGTGCCTAACTATCCATAATGTTGTCATCGGTAGGTCACCAGTCGCTCACCACGCTGAGCGCCCATGAGTTGCAAGTGCGACACGTCATTGAACGTCGACAGTGAACACTTACGAGAATTAAAAATAAGGCGCGTGATCGAACAATTAAAGACGGGCTCATAAAACTCATACACCCGATCTGCAGACAAACCGAGTACGTGGCCGACGAGCGTCGCGATCGTCCCACCAGAGGTAAAGATCGCCGACGTCGAACCTGACTCGGCTGACGCCCGCGCGGCCTCGAATGCACTGACGACACCCGCGCTGTAGTCCTGCCAACTCTGAATACCCGCGACCTGACAGTTGGGACTGACCCAATAATTAAAAACGGTCTCGATGATTTTCTGGAAGGACTTGCTGTCTTTGTTCATATCCGCCATGAGCGTTGCAAATCGGGGGTCTTGCTCACACAGTAAGGGCGTCATCACCGCCATTTGCTCATCGGTTTGCACTTCGTTAAGCCGCGGATCGATGACCAGTGATGGCGCGTCCTCTAACTGCGCCAGAATGCGCTCGCCTGTCTCGCGCTGGCGCGACAAATCACCACTGAACGCCGCACTAAAGTGCACGCCACTCTGACTGAGGAACTCGCCCGTAAGGTCCGCCTGCCGTTGTCCTAGGGTGGACAACTGATCGTAGTTGTCTGCGCCAAAAGACGCCTGTCCGTGCCGAATAATGAGTAGGTCTGCCATAGTCAGGTCGCTTACTGCTTAAAACGCAGCGTGTTCGAATAGGGGAAAAAATCTTCAACGAAGCCGTTGCGCAGCTTGTCTTGCAGCTTGAGCCAAAATCCGGCGTCGTAGAGATCATCATGGAACTGATCAAACGCTCTTCGCGCTCGCGCATTACCTGAAAAGAACAGCCGAAACTCCTCTGGGAAAACATCATTGGGGCCCACCGAATACCACGGTTGATCAGACATCTCGTCGTACTCGTCGCGCGGCGGTGGAATCTTCCTAAACGTCACCTCCAGCAACGGCTGAATTTCGTCGTAGTCATAAAAGACCACTCGTCCATGTCGCGTGACCCCAAAATTTTTCAGGAGCATATCGCCAGGAAAAATATTCGCAGCAGCCAGTTCTTTTATGGCGTTGCCATAATCAAGCATTACCGCCGCAACCTCCTCGTCGGTGGCGTCCTTAAGGTAGAGGTTAAGCGGCTGCATACGACGCTCAACGTAACAATGCTTAATAATGAGTGCCCGTCCGTTGACCTCAAGCTGCGACGAGCAGGTTTGTCGCAGCTCGTCCATGAGTTCCTCAGAAAACCGAGACGCCTCAAAAACGAGATTCGAGAACTCTTGTGTATCCGCCATGCGTCCAGCTCTGTCCCACCGCTTTACCAGCTGATACTTGTCGCGCACTTCCTGATGCGTCACCTCTTTGGGCGGCGTAAACCGGTCTTTAATAATCTTAAAAACGTACTCGTAAGACTCAAGCGTAAAGACGGCCATGACCATGCCCTTAATCCCCGGTGCGGGAATAAAGGCATCCTGAGTTGAACGCATGTGACGTGTCGCCGTACGAAAGTAATACGTCTTACCGTGGCGGTGGTGACCGAGGCAACTGTAAATTTCCGAAACCGCCTTACGTGGCATTAACTGCTGTAAAAATAGGACGTATTGAGACGGTATGGACGCGTCGACCATAAAATAGGTCCGCGTGAAGGAAAACAGTTTGGAAATAATGTCGGACCCCAACAGGCAGGCGTCCAGGTAAACAGTCTGATCACCCTCATCACACTCGGTGTGAAGCATCGGCAACACAAAGGGGATCTGGAGACCTTTGCTGGAGATACGACCGACAATATAGGCCGCCTTATTTCTAAAGAAGTGGTGTTCCAGTACGTGAAGCTCAAGGTCGCCCTGACCATCAAATCCGGCCGCCAACACCGCATCGCTCATTACCGTCGCCACGCGATTCACGTCGCGGTCAATATCTTCAAACGGCAACGAGACACGGTAGTCGTGCAGTAAATTCGCCACCGCCGCCTTAATATCTCCCTTCGTGCGGTACTGGTTCAAAACTCGGCGAACATCTACCGGTGGCATGTCGCCTTGCGGCGAAAAAACAAACGCATAGTCGTCTCGAATCCAACGGTGCTCAAAGACGGCATTGAAAATGCTGTTATAAAACGTCTCCGCAATTTCGAAGTTCGTCATCCCACGAACAAGTTGCGCATAGAGGTCGCGCGTCTGAGTCCAAAACGCAAGGTCATCAACGCGATCTGCTGCAATGTACTGAACGACTTCAAGCGTCTCGAGCACCTGCATTTTGTAAATGTCGATGCGACGCATTGAGGCTTCTTGGGTCGCACGCCATTCCGCATTTTCAAATCGCGTGCGCGCTGAGAGCGTTATATTCTCAAACTCGGCAAAGTAGGCGATGAAGCCATTTAAGATTGTGCGGGCTAGCCGGGACTGTTTGTCCATGCCAGGAAGTCTACTGGCCAGCCGGATCCGTGAACAGACGTCTTAACTTACGCATGCCACCGAGCCATCGGTCGTAGCTTCGTGCTTTATTTTGGCGATAGTCCTCAACCTCGGGGTGCGGTAACACCAAGAAAGACTCCGCCTCGAGCCCCAGGATCACAGCCTCAGCAACAGCCTCAGCCGACAACATGCCGTCAACACCGGCGACACCGCCGCCCTCAGTCCCTGCTGTCATCGCAGTGTCTACCGCCTGTGGGCACAGGCAGCTCACCTTAATCCCGTCATCGCCGTGCGTAATAGCCAGGCTCTCGGCAAATGAAACCGCCGCATGCTTGGTCACCGAATAGGGCGCTGAGCCGATCTGAGCGAGCAAGCCTGCCGCCGATGCGGTATTGAGGAAGTACCCGTCACCGCGTTCGATCATGGCGGGCAAACACGCACGAGCGGCGTAGACATGCGACATGACGTGGATTTCCCACATGCGCTGCCACAGATCGTTTTCAGCACCTGTGGCCCACCAAGGCGCACCGTCGACACCTAAAATGCCTGCGTTGGAACAAAACAGATCGATACGCCCAAACTCAGCCTCTACCGCCGCCACCATGGCCGCAATGGCACTCTCGTCGCGCACATCGACCGCGAACGACTGGGCGCCGATCTCAGTGGCAACGGCGGATACCGCGTCACCATTAAGATCGGCAATAATGACCGCCTCAGCCCCTTCATTAACGAAGCGACGCGCAAGCGCCTGACCAATGCCACTGGCGCCGCCCGTCACCACACAGACTTTTCCCAAAATCTTCATGATTAAGCGGCGTACGTCTGCTCAATGAACTTACTGCGGTGGAATGAACCATCGCCGAGCGTCGCATTAATCATCATCAATCGTTTCGCGTAGTGACCGATATCTAACTCATCGGTAATGCCCATACCGCCGTGCATCTGAATTGCCTCGCCGTACACCAGCTTGCTGTTACGATCGATCAGCACTTTAAGGGCATGAATTGTCGTGTCCGCAGAGGCCGGATCGATCTCGTATTCACACAAGGCTTTAAACAGTAATGACTTCGACTGCTCGAACGCCATCATGGTGTCTACCATGCGGTGCTGCAGCGCTTGGAAAGAGCCAATCGCCACACCAAACTGCTCGCGCGTCTTGGTGTATTCAAGCGTCTTCGCGTTCAGCGTCCCCATAATGCCCACCGCCTCTGACGCAAGCGCTAATAACGCGTCGCGAATGACCTCGTTGACCACCTCGAGCGCCGAACCTGCATCGCCAAGCAGGGCGTCCGCACCGAGCTGCACGTTATCAAATGTAATGTTGGCAACCCGCTGCGCATCCATCATCGGGTACAAGACTTTTGACACCCCTTGCGCATTTGCATCGACTAAGAACAGCGACAACCCATGCTCGTCGAACTGCTCGCCGGATGTGCGCGCCAGTACGACCAGTTTGTCCGCGTTCTCACCATTGAAAACAACAACCTTTTCACCGTTCAAGGTGTACCCGTCGCCGCTGGACGTGGCAGACGTCTGACAGTCATTGAGCGCATAGCGACTCTGACGCTCAACGTAAGCAAACGCACCCAGAGTCTCACCGCCGATCACACTCTCCAGAATGGATGTGCGTTGCGCCTCATCGCCGGCACGCGACACTAAACCGCCAAACAGCACGACCGTTGGGAAAAAGGGCTCAACCACAAGACCTTTACCCAACTCCTCCATAACCACCGACAAATCGATGACGCTGCCACCAAAGCCGCCGTCGGCTTCTGCAAAGGGAATAGACAACCACCCCAACTCGGCAAAGGTCTGCCAATTATCGCGACTCATGCCTTCCGCGCCGTCCACAATGGCACGGCGCGTGTCCCAGTCGTAATCGTCTTGTACAAATCTCGCGATCGAGTCGCGGACCATTTGTTGCTCTTCTGTGTAATCGAAGTTCATAGTGTCATTGCTCCGTCAGGAATCTGTCCTTACTCGAGACCAAGTACATACTTGGAGATGATGTTCTTTTGGACCTCATTAGAACCGCCGTAAATGGTTGCTGCACGACCGTACATAAAGGCCCGTCGTGCGTCAGAACCAAACTCGTGTCCCAAAACGCTCGGATCCATGTTGGTCGGTAAAACGCCTTGGTAGTAGGCCGCCAATTCCATACGAAGCTCTTGCGTCGCCTGCTGGAGCTCGGTGCCCTTAATCTTCAGCAACGAGGACTCTGGACCGGGAAACCCACCCGCGGCCATCGTCGCCAGCGTGCGCAGCTCGGTAAACTCAAGCGCCATCAGTTCGACTTCAATATCAGCCATACGCTGCTGGAATCCAGCATCGTCTAACATGCGCTGACCACCATTGGTTTCCTTGGCAGCAGCGTCTTTAATCAGACGCATCGTGCGTTTAATGTCAGCGACACCTGCAATGCCAGTGCGCTCGTGAGCCAGCAGCGCCTTTGCAACAGTCCAACCCTTTCCGACCTCACCCACGACATTCTTCGCCGGCACACGGACGTTGTTAAACTCAACCTCATTAAGGTTGTGCTCGTTATCGATGCCGATAATCGGATTAACCTTGATGCCTTCGGACTTCATGTCCACCAGGATGAAGGTAATACCCTCTTGCTTCTTGCCGCTGTTGTCGGTCCGAACGAGACAGAAAATCCAGTCCGCATGTTGAGCATAGGTGGTCCAAATCTTGGCACCGTTAATAATAAAGTCATCACCGTCGCGCTCTGCTTTTGTCTTCAAGCTCGCCAAGTCAGAACCGGAACCGGGCTCTGAATACCCCTGACACCACCAGTCGTCGCTGTTCAGTATCCGCGGCAAGAAATACTCTTTCTGCTCGTCAGAGCCAAACCCCATAATCACATTCGCCACCATAACGAGTCCAAAAGGGACGACGTCGGGAATACCGCGCAGTGATCGCTCTGACTCCCAGATGTACTTCTGTGTTGCTGTCCAGCCCGTACCACCGTGCTCTTCGGGCCAGTTCGGCGCAACCCAACCCTTGGCGTGCAGCTTTCGCTGCCACGCAACCATTCCCGTAGTGCCCTTAGATTTCAGGTGTGCCTGCATCTCAGCATCGAATTCTGTGTCGAGGAAGTTGCAGACCTCGTCGCGAAACGCGAGGTCTTCGGCCGCTAATGCAATATCCATTGTCTATGCTCCCATGAGTGTGCGTTCGTCGAGGAATGCCGACGAATTTGAACCTTGAGTAGGTTTTTTCAACGGAGAGAATCTAGGCGTTTTGGTGCTTTTTTGCAAGAAAAAGGTGATATGACGCCCGTGCGTTCTCCACGCGTTAATACAGTATAGAAAAGAGTTTACGCTGATACTCTGCGGCCAAGGGGTCGCCCTTTCCAATTGAGGCAATCGTGTCGAGATATAAGCGCTTGGCCTCGCCGTTATTCCAGTCGCGGTCTGCTCGCAACACGGTCAATAAATGATCCAGCGCGTCGCGATGGTGGGCGTCGGTCGTCAACTGCACCGCTAACTTCACTCTGACAGCATGATCCCCTTTATCCGCCAAGAGCTCGGCCTCAAGCGCGGCTATTTCGGGCGACTTTCCTGCGACCCGCTTCAGCTCAATCTGCGCCATGAGTTGCTCATGTAGGGCGTCTCTATCGACCAAGCGAACCTCATTCAATACGGCCTCGGAATCATCCAAACGATTCGCTTCTAACAGCGCACCCGCATATGCCAATGTAATCTCTAGCAACTTGCTGGACTCTTCCCACGCACTTCGCAGCAGTCCAACGGCGCCCGCAGTATCGCCCTGATCAAGGAGCTCCGTGGCCTCTGCCACTTTCGCATCCCATGGCGAGGGCAAGTGCTTTTGTAGTAATTCACGCACCGCTGTCTCTGGCTGTGCACCAGCGAAACCGTCTACCGGCTGGCCATCTTTAAACACCATTACCGTCGGCAGGCTCCGTACGCCCAGCTGACCAGAGATACCTTGTTGCTCATCAGCATTGATCTTGGCCAAAAGAAAGGCACCCGCGTATTCGTCAGCGAGCTTTTCAAGGAGTGGCATGAGTTGTTTGCACGGCGCACACCAATCGGCCCAGAAATCAACGACGACCGGTCGATTAAACGACTCATCAATCAAGTATTGCTGAGCATTATTTTCGTCGATATCAACAACGTGCATAGGAACTCCTCGTTACGACAGGCCCAAAACGTCGGCCATGGTGTAAGAATTTGCTGGCTTGTCGGCTATAAAATGCGCGGCTCTGAGTGCACCGGTTGCAAATGCACTGCGACTGCTGGCTTTGTGCGTGATTTCAAGCCGCTCACCCTCAGAAGCAAACAACACTGTGTGCTCGCCGACGATATCGCCTGCACGGGTAACGGAAAACCCAATCGTCCCCGGCTCACGATTTGACGCGCGATCGTAGCGCGCCACCTGACTCAGGTCAGCGCCCATCGTCTGAGCAATCGCGTCACCCATGGCCAGCGCCGTGCCCGAAGGCGCGTCGATTTTGTGTTTGTGGTGTGCCTCATGAATTTCAATATCAGCATCGCCCAGCACCTTGGCCGACAGCTCGAGTAGCCGGTATGCCAGGTTAACGCCGGTACTGAAGTTTGCAGCGCGGCAGCTCGCGACTGCGCCTAAAGACGCTTCTAACATCGCTCGCTGCTCGTCGGTGAAACCCGTGGTGCCCATGACAATCGGAACCCCCGCCGCCGCACACTGTTGCGCGTAGGCAAGGCTGGATTCGGGCAATGTAAAATCGATAACGACATCGACATTGCTCAGATCAAGCGTGCCACCAACGCGCAGATCAGGAATATCAATACCCAACGCCGATGCGACGCTTTTACCGACAAGGTCGCTAGACTGACGCGCACAAACGCTGACTAAGACGGCGTTTGCATCGGAAAGAACCGCCTGCGCAACAGCGCGGCCCATTCGACCGCCGGCACCGGTGACCGCGACCCGCAGTGTCATCCGTTGAGTCCCTCAAAGAAGCTTTTTACGCCGTCAAAAAAACTGGATTGACGAGGCGATTGCTCTCCAGCAGCACCCAAGCTGGTTCGAAACTTATCCAAAAGTTCTTTCTGCTCGGCATTAAGATTGACCGGCGTCTCAACCACGGCACGGCATAATAAATCACCGACAGGACCGCCACGAACGGGCTGCACACCCTTGCCTCTAAGCCGGAACAACTTCCCCGTCTGCGTCTCCGCCGGAATACGCAGCTTTACACGTCCATCCAGGGTCGGAATTTCGTGCTCACCACCCAGCGCCGCATCAGCAAAACTGATGGGGAACTCGCAATACAAGTTGCGCCCATCGCGCTCAAATAAGGGGTGCTGACGAACCGATATCTGGACGTACAGGTCGCCGTTTGGACCGCCCGAAGGACCTGCTTCGCCTTCACCACTCAGCCGAATACGGTCGCCGGTATCCACACCGGGCGGGACTTTGACCGACAGTGTCTTTGTCTTTTCGACCAAGCCTTGTCCGTGACAACTACCGCAGGGATGCTCGATGATTGTGCCGCGCCCGCGACACGTAGGACAGGTTTGCTGCACCTGAAAAAAGCCCTGCTGCATGCGCACCTGGCCACTACCACCACAGGTCCCGCAGGTGGTCGCCGACGTTCCAGATTTTGCACCTGTGCCGTCGCAAGGGTCGCAGTGCTGTAACGATGGAACCTTGATTTCTGCTGTTTTACCGCGGACCGCGTCTTCCAGTGACACCTCAAGCGTGTAGCGCAAATCTGACCCGCGTTGTGGCCCTTGTCGACGCCCACCGCCGCCACCACCAAAAATGTCGCCGAACACGTCGCCAAAAATGTCGCTAAAACCACCACCTTGGAAACCGCCGCCGCCCATTTGAGGATCAACGCCTGCGTGGCCGTATTGATCATAGGCCTGCCGTTTTTCGGTATCGCTCAGGATCTCATAAGCTTCTGAGGCCTCTTTAAACTTTTCGTCGGCGTTTACATCATCCGAGTTGCGATCGGGATGATACTTCATCGCAATGCGGCGATAGGCCTTCTTGATATCCTGAGCTGAGGTCGATTTCGCCACCCCAAGCACTTCATAATAATCACGCTTTGACATAGTGCTTCCTGTTGCCAGAATCACGGCAACTCATTTAAAAAAAAACGGATTCCAACCCAAAGTTGAAACCCGTAGCGCGTTTACAGAGTTAAAAACCTGCGCGGTTCAACCCGCTTTGCTCAACGCTTGTCGTCTTCGCGAACCTCTTCGAACTCAGCATCGACAACATCGCCGTCGACCGCATCTTCCTCAGGAGCCTGCTCACCGGGAGCTTCACCCGCTTCAGCTTGCGCAGCATACATTTTTTGCGCAACACCACTGGTCACTTCAGTCAACTTGGTTGTTGCTGCTTCGATCACGTCTTTATCGTCGCCTTTAACAGCCTCTTCCGCTTCCGTAATCGCCGCTTCAATGGCCGCGCGCTCGTCATCACTGGCGTGCTCTCCCGCCTCTTCAAGCGTTTTCTTCGCCGCGTGGATCATACCGTCCGCGCTGTTGCGCGCCGAAATGATCTCTTCAAACTTCTTGTCGGCCTCAGCATTAGCCTCAGCATCGGCAACCATTTGCTCGATATCGTCGTCCGACAAACCGCCCGACGCCGTGATGCGGATCGACTGCTCTTTACCCGTTGCCTTATCTTTTGCCGACACGTTCAAGATCCCGTTCGCATCCAGATCGAAGGTCACCTCGATCTGCGGCATACCGCGCGGTGCTGGTGGAATGTCGGCCAAATCAAACCGACCCAGCGACTTGTTTGTTGCCGCCTGCTTTCGCTCGCCCTGAACAACATGAATCGTCACCGCCGTCTGGTTGTCGTCGGCTGTTGAAAAGACCTGTGATTTCTTCGTTGGGATCGTCGTATTTTTTTCAATCAGTGGCGTCGCAACACCGCCCATCGTTTCGATGCCAAGCGTGAGAGGTGTGACGTCGAGTAACAAGACGTCTTTCACGTCACCGGCTAAGACCGCACCCTGAATGGAGGCACCCATAGCAACTGCCTCGTCTGGATTGACGTCCTTACGCGGCTCCTTACCAAAGAAGTCTGCAACGGCCTGCTGAACCATTGGCATGCGGGTTTGACCACCCACAAGGATCACGTCGTCGATCTCGGCTTTTGACAATCCCGAGTCTTTGAGCGCAACTTTTAAAGGCTCCAACGAGCGCTTCACCAACGCTTCAACCAACGACTCAAGTTTCGACCGACTGAGCTTTACGACCAAGTGTTTTGGTCCGGTGGCATCAGCCGTGATGTAAGGCAGGTTCACCTCGGTCTGTTGGGAGCTTGAAAGCTCGATCTTCGCCTTTTCAGCGGCTTCTTTGAGACGCTGCAAGGCAAGTGGATCACCGTGCAAATCGATTCCGTTCTCTGCCTTAAACTCCTCGGCGAGAAACTCAATGAGGCGAAGGTCAAAGTCTTCACCACCGAGGAACGTATCGCCGTTAGTCGCCAGCACTTCGAACTGATGCTCACCGTCAACTTCAGCAATCTCAATAATCGAGATGTCGAACGTACCACCACCCAGATCATAGACCGCAACCGTACGGTCGCCCTGCGCTTTATCCATGCCGTAGGCAAGCGCGGCCGCCGTTGGCTCGTTGATAATGCGCTTAACTTCAAGACCCGCAATGCGACCTGCATCCTTGGTTGCCTGTCGCTGAGAGTCATTAAAGTACGCAGGCACTGTAATGACCGCCTCGGTCACCGACTCGCCGAGGTACTCCTCCGCCGTCTTCTTCATCTTACGAAGGACTTCAGCCGCCACCTGAGGGGGGGCCATTTTCTCGTCTTTCGCTTGAACCCACGCATCGCCGTTATCAGCCTTTACGATGCTGTAAGGGACCATCTTGATGTCTTTCTGAACCACATCGTCTTCAAATCTGCGACCAATAAGACGCTTCACTGCAAACAAGGTGTTCGTTGGATTTGTCACTGCCTGACGCTTTGCCGACTGGCCTACCAAGACCTCATTGTCGTCCGCATACGCAACGATCGATGGCGTTGTGCGTCCACCCTCGGCGTTTTCAATCACACGCGGCTTACCGCCTTCGAGCACTGACACACAGCTGTTTGTGGTGCCGAGGTCAATCCCAATAATCTTTCCCATCTCTTTCTCTCCTACGACCGGGAGGTCCCGGCAACTTATCTTGTCTTTGTAAATGGGTCGCTCTGTGCAAATTTCAAGCGCCCGACGTTAAAAACTTATGCACTCGACTTGGAAACCATGACCATCGCAGGACGCAGCAGCCGCTCTCTGAGCAAGTACCCTTTTTGCATCACGGCGATGACCGTGTTGGGCTCCACGTCAGGGTTTTCAACCATGCTCATGGCCTGAGCGACCTGAGGGTCAAACGACTCGCCGTGCGGGTCGACAGGCGTAATACCGTTCTTTGATAGCACATCGACAAGACTCTTCAGGGTCAGCTCTACGCCCTCGACAACGGCGGTCACGCCCTCAACATCTGAGCCCTTTGATGCCTCGAGTGCACGCTCGAGGTTGTCCACCACGGGCAGCAAGTCTTGTGCGAATCGCTCGAGTGCAAATTTACGTGCTTTCTCAGTGTCCAGTTCGGCGCGACGCTGCGCGTTGATCGCGTCCGCCTGCGCTCTGAGAGTGGCGTCTTTCGCAAACGCCAACTCCTCTTGCAACGCCTCCAGTTCACTCAGTTCATCGGTTTCGATATCCTCAGAATCAACTGCATTGCTGTCGGTCTGTGACTCGACTGCATCTTCTGGAATCTCGTTGTTTTCGGTTGACATGCGATCGCTCCCACACCCAGTTTTGTTCGATACCGGAAAGATGGGGAGTCGTTTTCTATTTTCAAGGCGCTTTTGTCTAACTTTTGGAGATATTTACGTTTTTTTAGGCTCCACAACTGCTTTGATTAGCTGCAGTTGTCGATAAGCGCTGTCGACGAGGGCTGATGAACACGGCTATCGAGAGAGTGCCGCAGTAAGCAGGCGGGCTGTTATATCCACCAGCGGAATGACACGTTCGTAGGCCATTCGCGTCGGGCCAATGACCCCGAGGACGCCCACAGGCTGTGTTCCCTGAGCGTATGGGGCGGTGATCACACTGTAGTCGCCCAACACCTTGTACCCGGCCTCCTCGCCAATAAAAATCTGTACACCGTCGGCTCGGGAGCAGCGATCAAGTAACTCCAGTAAGTCACGTTTGCGCTCAAAGGCATCAAACAACTCTCGAAGCTTATCCATGTCATCGGCACCGGCCTGCTGGAGCAGACGGTTCTCACCGGCCACCACGTACTCCTCAGGCGCATCTTCGACGTCCATTGCATCCTTTGCCAGTTGCAGTGCCGCCTCAAGGTGATCGTCGATATGAGCACGCGCTTGCGCCATCTCCCCGACCAGCAACTGCTTAACCTGCGACAAATCGCTTCCCGCATGGCGGTGATTAATCCAGTCCGCCGCCGATCTCAACTGCGCCTCGCTAAGAGGACGCGACAACTCAATGACTCGGTTTTGAACTTCGCGCTCGTTTACCACCAAAATGACCAATACGCGTGAGTCGGACAGCGGTAAAAACTCTATTTGCCGAAGTTGTGATGCTTTTGGTCGAGGGACGGTCACGATGCCGGCTTGTGACGTGACCTGGGTCAAAAGGCTCGACGCCGAGGCAATGAGATCAGCAGAAGGCCGACTCGGATTTAGCTCGTGCCGTAATGTTTGAATAGCCGTTTCATCAATGGGGCCCATTTGCAGCAAACTGTCGACAAAAAGTCGGTACCCCTGCGCCGTGGGCACCCGGCCTGCGGACGTATGCGGCGACGACAAGTAGCCTCGCTCTTCAAGATCAGACATGACGTTACGGATCGTCGCAGGACTCACCGACAGGCCACTTTCCACATGCAGCGCCTTGGAACCGACGGGCTGTCCCTCGCGTATGTGCATGTCAACAAGCGTTCGCAAAAGCGATGCGGCACGTGTTGATAGACCTTCAGATGACATTCTGCTCTCCTCGACGTTGTGTTGTAGCACACACCCCCCAACGGGCAAAGCGCGAAATTGATCTGGTGTTTATCGTCCTGTGGTGTTCCGAATCATTGAAACCTGAGCTATAACGTCAGTGTGAAAGGGCCATAATAACGATGCTGACCGACCTATCCATTCGCGACTACGCCATTGTCCAGCGCCTCGATGTAGAGCTGCGCGGTGGCATGACCTGTGTCACAGGTGAGACTGGTGCGGGAAAATCAATTTTATTGGATGCGCTGGGACTGTGTATTGGCGATAGAGCAGACGCTCGAGCCGTACGGGCCGGTGCCGATCGCGCCGAAATATCGGCCTTGTTTTGTGTCGAAGACCTCCCACTGGCGCGTGATTGGCTTGAGCGTGCGGCACTTATTGAGGGCCATGAGTGCTTAATTCGACGCACCGTGACGCAAGATGGCCGATCGCGCGCCTTTATTAATGGCACCCCGGCGACATTAGCGCAGTGCTCGGAGCTGGGGGAACTCCTGGTCGACATACACAGCCAGCATGCGCATCAGTCACTATTGCGGCGTGCTGTACAACGGGCCTTGCTCGACGCATTTGCAGGCACCGAGGCCGACGCACACGCCGTGGCAGAAGAAGCCCAGATCCTTCGTGATCTCAAGCACGAGCTTGAGGTCCTGCGCGCTTCGAGTAACGAAGTGGCGGAACGCCGAGACCTGCTCAACTATCAGATTAATGAACTCGCAGAGCTCGCGTTTGGCGAATCGGAGCTTGAGACACTTGAGAACGACCAAACACTGTTAAGTCATGCGACGTGGATCATGGAAACGGTTCACGGGGTTGCCGGGCAGTGCGCAGATCTCGGTGATCAACTGCGATCCTCTGTTAGTGCCCTGACCGATGAACGACTCGGGCCCAAGATTGAGGAAGGTCGCGATCTCATCGCGTCCTCTCAAATTCAACTGGAGGAAGCAGCATCGGAGCTGACCCGCTACCTCGACGCGATTGAACTGGACCCGCAACGATTGCGAGAGGTCGAAGCGCGTTTGGATGTTGCCTACACGCTGTCGCGCAAACACCGTATTCAGCCGGCGGCTCTGGCAGGGCATCTGCAAAAGCTGACCGACGAGCTCGAAGGCCTTGAGCAGGGCGACCTGAGTATCGAACGGCTCGAAGCAGAGATCAGCAGTCGACAAGCATCTTGGACTGAGCGCGCAAAAAAACTCACTCAAAAGCGGACAGTGGGTGCAAAGAGACTCGCAAAACGCGCGATGGAACTATTGGCCCAGCTCGCTATGGATCGCTGTAGCGTTGAAGTTGGCTTTATCGATCTTGCGCCCGAGAGTATCGACCCGCGTGGCCTAGAAGAAATCGAAATCTGGATTGCGACAAACCCAGGCAGCCGGCCCGGACCGCTGAGTCGAGTCGCATCGGGAGGCGAGCTCTCACGAATATCACTCGCGCTGCAAGTGGCGGTCGCGGATAACGCCACGGCACCGACGATGATTTTTGACGAAGTCGATGTGGGTGTAGGTGGTGCGATTGCCGACATCGTCGGGAAGTTACTCAACACCTTGGCCGAGAACGTACAAGTGCTGTGTGTGACGCACCTACCGCAGGTAGCAGCCAAGGGGCAGCATCACGTTAAAGTAAGCAAAGCGGGGGACAAGGTTGTGACAACAAAACTAGACTACTTGTCAGAGGATGAGCGTGTTGAAGAGCTCAGCCGAATGCTGGGCGGCGCAGTGGTCACCCCGGCGACGCGCGAGAACGCCCGAGAGCTATTGGCCGCGCGCTAGCGCTTTTTCCTCACGTAAAGAACCAGCGAATGATCAATAATCTCAAAGCCCTGCTCGGCGGCAATGGCGTGCTGACGTGCTTCAATTTCACTGTCGACAAACTCGATCACTTCATTAGTGTCCACGTCGACCATGTGGTCGTGATGATCGTCAGTGGCAAGCTCGAACACAGAGTGACCCGATTCGAAGTTGTGTCGCTCCACCAAGCCCGCCGTTTCAAATTGAGTTAACACCCGGTAGACCGTGGCAAGGCCCACGTCATCGCCCGCGTCCCGAAGTCGCTGATACACGTCTTCAGCACTCAGGTGCGCACCCTCATCGGTCGATTCGCTCAAAATCGACAAGATATTGATTCTGGGCAAGGTGACTTTTAGCCCCGCTCGCTTTAAATCGACATTTTGGTTTGCCACAGTATTTCCTCGAAGATGTTGATTAGGGGTATGATGCCAGTCGTCTACATTACAGGAAAGTCTGCCTTGAAACGTCGTTCGCCTAATCTCTTTACTTCGCCGCTATTACTGTCCCTTCTCGTGTCGCTCACGACGGTGGCCGGCTGCAGCAACATTGGCTTTCCTGGTGTTTATCGGATCAACGTGGATCAGGGGAACATTGTCGATCAAGACATGGTCGATCAGTTGAAGCCAGAGATGACGCGCCGACAGGTCCGATTTGTCCTGGGGACGCCCATTATTGAAGATACCTTTAACAATGATCGCTGGGACTATGTGCGGGTGCTTCGTCGGGGCGACGACGTACTCTTTCGCACGCAGCTTACGGTGATTTTTGAAAATGACGTGTTAGCCGACGTAGAGGGTGACTTAGTCAGCGAAAATTGGCCTGAGCCTGAGCCAGAAGTGGACGCAGATGTGGATACAGATGTGGATACAGATGCGGAAACAGACACAGGGTCTGAGGGCGAGGAGAACACTGACGTCGAAGTAACTGCTGACGCCAACCGTTAACCGCGCTCTGCTTTCGCCTTTTCAGCCCTCGCGCGACGAACGGCTTTAGGATCCACTAAAAGGTCTCGGTACACTTCAACCCGCTCGCCTTCGGCCAACACGTGTGTGCCGGCAACGGCCTTCCCAAAAACACCGAGTCGCATTGCCTCAGGCTCCACCAAACCATCGAAGAAACGACCTAAATTGGCCTGCGCAACGGCTTCGGTCGCCGTTGTCCCGGCTGCAACCGACAATTTTTCAATGCGTTGCTTGTCGGGTAAGGCATAAGCCACTTCGACGTTCAACATCTCGGACATAGGGTTTTAAACGCTCTGTTTTTGCAGTTGATTGGCTCGCTTTACCATGGCGTCGACCATGTCGTTCGCAACGGTTTCAAACAGCCGGCTCGCGGCCATCTTAATAAGTCCTGTGCGCAATTGAAATGTCAGCTCAAGAGATACTCGACACGCCTCGTCACTCAGGGCCTCAAAACGCCACTCACCGCCTAAAGAATCAAAAGGCCCGTCTTCGAGTGCCAGAGAAATAGCGCTTGGTGGCGCGTTGGTGTTTCGCGTGACGAAAGACTGTTTCACACCCGCCTTGGAGAGCTCAAGTCGGGCGACTACCCCTCGCTCTGTTGTCTCAAGAATCTCTGCATCGCTGCAACCTGGCAAAAATTCTGGATAGCGCACAATGTCGGCGACAAGCGCGTACATGGTCTGTGCCGAATGAGCCAGTAATGCAGTTTTATAAATAGTCGTCGCCACAGCCTGCCCTTCAACCCGCCACGCGCATAAACGCCAGAACGCTCAGCGTAAAACACAACACGGGGGTGAGCCACCGCACGACAAAAAACCACAGATAAAAAACGTAAAAGGGTTCTTGAAATGTCTCGGTACGAAGAATGGGGCGCGGCACCCGCCAGCCTGCAAACAGAGCGGTCAGGCCCAATACCGCAGGCACAAGCACAGGTACAAGCCATGAATCCATGGTCAAGCGGGTCGCTTGATGGGTTATGGCTAACGATGCCGACAGCCACAATCCCAAGGCGACAAGCCCCATAGCAATGGGTCTGGGCACGTAAAGCTCACGCCGCAAAATCGAGACCATAGGCTCGACGAGTGCAATCAACGCCGCCAAACTCGACAGTAGAATTGACACCATGACGAGGACACCGTAAAGCTCACCGGTCGGCAGATTGACGAAAGCGTAGGGAATCGCCACCACAAAAAGCGCCAACCCTTGTGTCATTTCAACGTCAACGGCCGCCGTTATCGCAACGATAATAATCGCCAGCAGAAGCATGGCCGCCGTATCGAGGATTCCGACCGCGATGACCGATCGAATCAAGGGCAGTCCCCGTGGCGAACGGCTTCCAAAGACCAAACCTACGCCAACACCTGCGCCCAAGCTGGATAAGGCAGTCAACGCGGCCGTCACCACGCCCTGCTGCGTTAATTGCTCGGGTCTGAATTTGAAAATCCATTCGTTAGCCGCTGACAAATCTCCAACCTCAAACGCAAAGCCTAAGCTTGCGTAGATCATGAGTAGGATCATCGGCATAAGTAACCACCCAGCGAGCAGCAGGACCACCTGTGGTCCGGGCAGTGCCGCACACATGACGACGAAAATGAGCACACCGAGTATTTTTAAGTGGTCAGCGGTTTGAATGTTACTCAGGCTCGCCACAATGTCGGTGGCACTTGCTGAGTTCCACTGATTCTCGTAGACCGCAAGGGTCGCCTCAGCGCCTAACACCATCGGGACGAGCAATAAGGTTGCGACCAGAAACGCCAACAATGCCTGCAACGCACCGATCCAACGCCAGCGCGTATCGCGCCCCGCGAGCGATGCAACCCATTGGACTGAGCCCATAGGAGAGCTTCGCCCCATACTTCCAATGCTCAGTTCCACCACCAACACAGGACACACAACCACGGCAAGCACGGCGAGGTACACCAACAAAAACGCACCACCACCCTGCTCGCCAATGACGTAGGGCAAACGCAACACGTTACCCAAGCCAAGGGACACGGCTAACAAGGCAAAAATGAGCGTCGTACGCCCCCGCCACGGCTGTTGAACGTTACTGTCCAATTCGACCTTCCATTGAGCTAAGTTACGACTATAAACATCAGACACTGACATGAGCCATGCGTATAATGAAGCCATGGGTAAAACAAAAAAACCGTCAGACAACACCATAGCGCAGAACAAGCGCTCGCGTTTCGAATATCACCTGTTAGATACATTCGAGGCGGGAGTCGCCTTAATGGGCTGGGAGGTCAAAGCACTTCGAGCCGGGCGTGTTCAGCTCACAGACGCTTTTGTGGTAATGACGAAAGGCGAAGCCTTCCTGCTGGGCTCGCAAATAGCACCCTTGGAGACTGTTTCAACACACTATGTGGTGGAGAAAACCCGCTCGCGCAAACTACTTCTGCACAAAAAAGAGCTCGCTAAGATCAATGAGGCGCTGACACAAAAAGGTCAAACCTGCGTGTGCACAACGCTGTATTGGAAAGGTCATTTGGTCAAAGCAAAAATTGCGATTGCTCAGGGAAAGAAGTTACACGACAAGCGTGACACCGAGAAGCAACGTGATTGGCAGCGCGACAAGGCCCGCATTGTGAGAGACAACGTCAAGCAGTGATCTTAAGAACGCGTCAAGCAGTGATCTTAAGAATCAAGCAGTCACCTTAAGAACCTCAAGCAGTGACCTTAGGAGAGCCCCGCGTAGGTGTTCCATCCGCCCAGCACCAATGCGACCACCAAGGCAATTGGCCGATAAGCCGCGCCGCCAACGCGGTGAAATAAGCCACTCCCCAACTTATCGCCCAGCACCCCAAGCGGAATAGCCAAGAGCAATAAAAGCAAAGGCGTTGCGGTGACCATGCCTGCAACACTGAACATAAAAAACGCGAGAACATTGGAAGCGAAAAAAAATGCCATTAGAAAGGCTCTCGCCGCCGCCGGTTCTGAAATAACCGCCATGGCGTAGACCACCACGGGCGGACCTGGAATAGCAAACGCACCGTTCATCAGACCCGATAACACGCCCGTGGCCGACGTCACCGACGCCGGCGCCTTGCGCTGCGCGGAGGGCTTGATAAATGCCGTAACGAGGGTGGCCGCGATAACGCTAATGCCAATCCACAATTGAAACTGTGCCTTTGACATGCCGCTTAATAGATAAACACCCACCGCCGTGCCCACCAAAGACCCCAAGATCATGGGCACAAACTGATCCGCTGGAAATCGGCCCCACCACTCTTTGTAGCTCGTTGAACTCACCACGATGGTGAGGCTTGCAGCCAGAACCACCGCCTCGGCAGGCAGAAGTAGCAAAGAGAAAACGGGAACGGCGATCATGGCAAACCCAAAACCCGTGAAAGCCCTTAACAGTGCCGCCAAAAATGCTGTCCCGACAACCGCCGCAAGTTGAAGTGGCGGCAGTATCTCAAGTATCGAATCCATTTAGTGATGCCCATCCCAGTCAGGAGCCGTATCTTAGGGCAATGATCCCGCGGACTCACTTGAAATTTTAAGCATCACTAATAAGCCGCCGGATCCCTCGTGCGCTTACTCAGGTGGAGATTCCGGTGCAACCCGATCGCCGCGATCCTTAGAACGTAACCGTGCCTTCCTGCCGTCGGAAAGTCTCTGCGGGCTCGGCGGTCTGAATAAGTACGGCGCGGCCTTGAGGCGCTGGTCTGTCTCGAGTGAGAGCAAGACATCGACGCCAATGTCGTGAATAAGGACGTGATATCGGGCCGTTGACTCTCGCATTGCTGACAGGCTTCGGGTCAGCTCCTCGCGCGTCATCGTCTCCGACTCGATCACACGCCGCAGTCTTCGCTCTGTTTTTCTTAAGTCTCTGCGCGCCAGCGAAACATCCTTTGCATGCGCTTTCATCAAAGGACGCACGGTTTCTCTCACTTCCGGCGACACACCTTTAAGGGCCCAGCCCAGAGGTTTCGGATGATTGTTGCCTTGCTTGATAAAATGCCCACCGATCAAACCAACCAGCAGCAAGTTTATGGCGAAGGAGAGAATAACTAACCCTAGTAATGCTCTGTGACTCATATCAATTTACTCCTCACCAATGACAGTGAAGCTGTACTGCTCAGCATTAGACCAATCTTCTGAAGGCACATATACCATCGTCCCCAATGCAATACCGACACTCAACGTTACACTGGCCGCCACCGGCGAGCGCCACGAGCCAAACGCAAACAGATCTGCAATACGCTCAAGAGCAGCACCCAAGCGCACCTCAAGAGCCGGTTTTTGCGCATACGACTGTGAAATTTGCAGCGCGACTGCCTGAGCATCGAGGCTGGCTGTCACCGCCGACTGATTAAGCCACTCGTCCAACGTCTGCTCTTGTGTGTG
>Ga0206125_10000227_pt1 | contig 76201 bp, 75 predicted proteins | sample Helgoland_Spring_4_FD_148598 | JGI IMG/M metagenome (GOLD analysis project Ga0206125, IMG submission 148598) | Pelagic subsurface seawater microbial communities from Kabeltonne, Helgoland, North Sea - Helgoland_Spring_Bloom_20160331_1 | ecosystem: Environmental > Aquatic > Marine > Epipelagic ...
AAGGTTAAAAAAGGTTTAAAAAGGTTTAAAAAGGTTAAAATTGAATTTAATAATTTTTATTTTATATTAAATAAATGACTCCGCAAATAATGACAGAAACGATACATTATATACCCGTTAAAAAAACTTGGTGCCAGGAATGCCAGGAATGCCAGGAACATAAACCTAAGGTTCCTTACACACATACTAAAAAAACTTATGATATGTGTTGCATTCAAACATCGAAAAATCGTACTAGTAACGATTACTGTTATCAATGTTATTCAGAAATATCAATGTGTTTTTGTCCGTGTGCTTTAACATTAGATATATTATGTTGTATCCCTATGATTTTTGGTTATTATACGGTTAACACTCCCAAAAAATAATTATAAATTTAATTAAAATTTAATTAAAATATATTTAAATTATAAATGCTCGCATATCATGAATATATATATTTAATTCACATTATATTTATTGCCCCACTTTTTATTTATGTTGGCTATATGAAAAACAAAACAAATATTACCTTATTTAATGTTATGTTAATATTAGGTATAGTTACATTTTTATATCATTTACATAAATTATATAAATCATTAATATAAAAATATAATATAATAGTATAATGACTATTTCAAATCATCAATTAATGCATATCGGTATTATAATCATATTTGTAATACTATTTATATATAATAATACATCAAAGCACCCATTAGAACCAATATCTTGGAATTTGTTATGTGTAATATTTGTATTACAAACTTCTATAAACATATATAGAACATACCAAAAAGAAAAAACACAACAATCAATTAATTAATAAATACGCCACTGGTTAATTTATGTTTAAGGCCCGGATCCATTTTTATTTTTCGAACTTGTGCCTCAATACGAGAATAATCTATGAGTGGTAGAATAGGCTCACACTGCCAAAAATAACGCTTGTAGTAAGTATCTATTTCATAGGTTTCAGGATAATAATCACCTATATTAGAGGATGCCATCATTAGACTTCTATATTGTGGTGGCAATAAATCCGAGCTACTTTTAGGAAGCACCGATAATAATTGAACGATTGGGTTATATGGTTTTGAGTCATTAAATTTTAGCTCATTTAGATTGATTGAATTCATGACATGTAAAATATCCATTATAGTCGGTGCATGTCTGTAATTATATTTCCATTTCCAACATTTACACCCCCTAAAATAATAATCAAATGTCCATTTTAGACCAGTAATATAATTCAGACAACATTCTTTCAAATCATCATCATCATAAATATTTAGAGCCTTATTGTAATATCTATGTTTCCAATTTTTAGTCCCAATATCAACATAATGCTCTTTTTCTTGATTCAAAATCGGATAATTATTCAATAAATCTAGTTTTTTAGCATATTCACTATCATATGGTCTTCTTAGTCTAAATTTTTGTCGTTTCTTAGACATTTTAAGTAATAGTTCCGATTCATAATTTTTCAGTTCATTCAAATACACTTTGACAAAATTCCAATTTATGTTATTTTTCGTTCGGTTAACCAAATTAGTTTCATAACTGCAATATAAGTCAATATATTTAGTGAGCAAAAACTCTAATCCATCGTCTCGCAAATCAAATGCTATCAAATGTGGTAGAAAATCATTACCTATTAAAAATGTTATAAAAATATAATCATCTAGCAAATTATTTAATTTGTCCACATCAAAGACTAATGTTGGATCCTTCACTAATATTTTCTCCTTAATATCTTTCACTACGAAATATTTTAAATTATCTATATCCAAATATAAAAACTTATTATAAATAGGTTTACCAAATGACATCGCCTCCCTTAACAAAAATATATGATTTTTCTGTGACACAAATGATAGCACAATCAAATCGGCATCAAGGCCATATACCACAATTTTACCGTCTAAAGTATGTGTCCTAATAAATTCTAATATTTTATGCTCACCTTCGCCAGCCGAATAAGCATCACTAAAATACACTTTAATATTTTCATATAATGTGTTAGTATTAAGTTCTGTTTTTATACCCATCGATAATTTATCCATAAACTCGGTTCCAGGCGAAATTGCATTGGTATTCCAATCAAATTGATTCAACTCTATTTTCTCCTGTTTTTTTATTTCATTCGTTTTAACCTTCTCATACACGGTTTTATACCTTCGTAACCGTTGTTGATTCATTTTAGCACATGGCGCAACACCGTCAATTGCTATATATAATAATTTAGGGTTACACATTTTAACCAAACTTTGAATATAAACTAACACTTCTGTTATCATCTTTTTTTCAACCGCCAATTTATTATTATTAGATGAAGAATGCTCTTCTAATATTTTCCGACAACATGGATGAATCGCACAATTTAAATCCAAAAATAAATTATTATCACTAATATTATCACTAATATTATCAACTATAATATTAGGATACTTTTCTGACAATTGTTTAAAATATAATGGTATTCCCATATTACTAATATATTAGTTAGATAACTTTAAATAAAAACTTTTTAAGAAAAAGTTTAGACAAAAACAATAAAAAGAAACTTTTAGAAAAAGTTTAGACAAAAATAACCTTTTTAGAAAATAATGTTTTGGTCTAAGCTTTTTGAAAAGCTTTTAGATGTTTTCTATTTCTACATCTCCTCCGCCATCATCACTATCACTAAATGTAGGTATACCACTCATATAATCTTCATCTTTTTTATTTTGTTTTTGTTTATTAGAATTATCATATTCTACATCATTTTCGTTATCATCGCCGTCATATTCAAAGTCTATATCACCAGTTCCCGATAATTCATTAATCGGTGGTAAATCAACATACCGTTTTAAATAACCCATTTGACTAGGTTGAAATTTATTTATAATATCAACTTTACTAGCATCAAAATCCCTCTCAGTCACAAGAACTATATCACCCAAATTAACAAATACACGCTTTCGCATCTTACCCCTAATGTTACCAATTTTACTATGTTTAGTCCATTCAATCACTAAATGAGTTTTTTCACACCGAGTAGGAACATAATAATCCAAATTTACTTGTCTATTACCTAATATTTTAGTTACATATCCGAAGAACTGGAATTCATCCGGTAAATCTATTTTTATATGGTCTTGCGTGGTATTTTTACCCCTTCGATGTTTTTTTCCACCTTTACCTTTGTTAGACATAGTTTAATAAAATATTGCTAAGTCTTTTTAAATAATTTTATAATCTTTATAATATTTATGGATAAACTTAAATCTATTATATTTATCCAATTAAGATATAAATTTATATTTAAAATTAGAACCCGAGTTGCTAAGGAATATGAAGACCTTCATACTCATATAAACAAAATTATGAATCGGAATGAAAGTAGTTTTCAACTCAAAATTATTTCTAATTATATCTATAATTCTGTGAATACAGAACTTTATAAATTAATTGAAAAATATGATACTATAAAATTAGAGGAAAATATATTTAAAAATATAGTTATTTTAGATAAACTTAAATTAGAACTTAAACATATTATTCAAAAAGTAGGAACTAATTCATTTAATGATATAATCAATTTCTATTATTTGGACGAAACCTTTAAAAATCCAGACTTTTTAGAACAATTGTATGTATTAAATAAATATTTCACACCAACCAAAGTGTTTCTTTATAATAAAAAAATAAAAGTTCACGAATACGATATTAGTAAATTAAAATCAACGAAACTATTATTGTTTAGTAAAATTAAGAATAAAAATATCAGCCTATTTGAATATATTAATGGCGCTATAATTTATTTAAAATATAATGATGATATTTTAATTATTACTGGCTATTTTAATAAAGATCCGTTAAATCTTATAAGAAATACAGGTATTCTAAAAAAGAAATATAATGAATTAGTTGAAACTATTAAACCTTTAACGATTGATAACAATTTTAAATATAATTATATAGAACAATTATCGTTATGTGATTTATTTATTTTATCAATCGATGATATATTAGATAAAATACAAGCAGATTATTTAAAAATAATTAATTATAAAAAGAATAATATATCCTATATTGTTAAAGATTTTTTAAATAAAAATAGTAACGAGCAATTAGAAATCATTGTGTTATTTTTACTGATTGAAAATAATGAGTTCCAATATATGGCTTATTTATTATATGATTTAATAAATAATGAATCGTATTTACTAAAATCACAACCATTATCAGAACAAATATTTAATAATTTACATTGGAGTCTTCAGAAAAATTTTAAGGGTCATGTAACTAAAATAGAAGAACATAAAAAAATGAATTTTAAAATAGAAGAAATACCATATGAAAAAAGAATCTATTTGATGAATTGTGATAATTTTATAAAACAAAAAGCAACCGATAAATATAACGAACTTATTAATAAATCAAATGAGAATTCATCTAAATCACAACAATATTTAGATTCTATACTAAAAATACCATTTAATGTTTATAAAAAAGAAGAAATATTAAATTTAAAGGATACATATGAACTGAAAATACGGAATACTGTAACTAATATTAAAAATAATAATATTAACATCTCAAATTTGCCAATTAAAAAAGAAATGTTATATAGTGAAATGGTCGATTGTATAAATAACCTTACAGAATTCAATAATTTAAATAATAATAGCATTGATCTATTTATTAAAAAAAATAAAAACAGCGAATTAAAATCTATAATTGATTCTATAAATAATAGTCAAAGCATTATACACTATAAAAATAAGGGGAATAAAAAAGAATATTTAGAAATATTTCATGATTTTTTCAATAATAATGTCATTGATTCAAACATTAAATCTAAATTTTACACAATTATTAATATTAAACTAAACCCAATAAATAATAAAATCAATACACTAATTAATGAATGGGCTATATTTAAACAAAAAAGAAAAGACTATATTGTAAATATTGATAAATGTCTAAATAATGCTATTTATAGCCAAAATGATGCAAAGACCGAAATTAAACGAATCATCGGACAATGGATAAATGGTAAAATGACGGGGTATTGTCTTGGATTCGAAGGCCCTCCTGGAATTGGTAAAACATCATTAGCAAAACAAGGTATAGCAAAATGTTTAATAGATGATAAAGGAAATTCAAGACCTTTTTCGTTTATAGCTATTGGAGGTTCAAGTAATGGTTCACTTTTAGAAGGGCATAATTATACATATGTTGGGGCAAATTATGGGAAGATTATTGAAATATTGATTGAAACCCAGTGCATGAATCCGATTATTTATATTGATGAATTGGATAAAATTAGTAATACCGAAAATGGAAAAGAACTCGTTGGGATTTTAACGCATATGACCGATTCTTCGCAAAACGAACATTTCAACGATAAATATTTTTCGGGCATAAATTTCGATTTATCAAAAGTCCTTTTTATTTTTTCGTACAACGATTATAGTAAAATAGACCCTATTCTAGCTGATAGAATACATCGAATAAAATTTAACTATCTACAAACACACGAAAAAATTAATATTATGCAAAACTATATTATCCCGGAACTTCTAAACACCGTCGGATATTCAAACGATTCTATAAAATTTAGCGATGAAGTTATTGAATATATTATAACCAATTATACATATGAAGCGGGGGTTCGGAAAATAAAAGAAAAAGTATACGAAATAATACGAGAAATAAATTTAGAAGAGATTATGGATAATTCTAAGAACACTAAGAACACTAAGAATATATCAATCGAATTTGTAAAAAAAATATTCGCTAATAAATCCCAACATAATCATAAAAAAATATATAATGAAGATTTAGTTGGCATCGTAAATGGATTATATGCTACATCATTAGGATTGGGAGGTATTATAGAAATTCAGGTAACGAACACTTACAGCGACACCAAGATGAGTATCACAATCACCGGTCAACAAGGCGACGTTATGAAAGAGAGTGTGCAATGTGCTAAAACTATTGCTTGGAATATGTTGCCGGACGAAATTAAACATAAAATAAAAGAAAATAAAACATTCGGAGGCCTACATTTACATTGTCCCGAAGCAGCAACACCTAAAGATGGCCCTTCGGCGGGGGGTGCTATAACATTAGCGATTATATCTCTATTAACTAATATAAAAGTTAAACAAACAATCGGATTAACCGGTGAAATTGATTTAAAAGGTAATATTAGTAAAATTGGTGGGTTAGATTTAAAAATAGAAGGTGGAAAAGCCGCTGGATTAAAAACAATATTAATCCCCGAAGAAAATAGAATTGATTATGATATAATAAAATTGGAAAAACCTAATATATTAGAAAATATAGAGATTATTTTTGTTAAAACAATCGACCAGATAATATCATTAGCATTACACACGAATGATATTAGTTTTAATTTATAATCATACTATAATTGTTCTTTAACATGCTTGTATATATTTATATCTTCATCCATAACTTGATCTAAAATATGGTCGCTATTATTAAATTCGTTAACACATTTATATTCCCTAAATTCTTCATTATCACCACTAATATCCTTATACATATTATTTAAAAAATCTGTATTAGAACCATTGGTTGTAATCACTATTTTATTGGATTTATAACTTATACCTTGACTATTAACCGCACTTAATTCTATATCATATGACGTTTGATTCTTTAAATTTGCTATGGTATATTCGCATATATCGCAATTATTATGTTTTATTGTAATTACGTTATGTGATTGATATTTAGTTAATGATTCCTTTACTTCTAATAAATAATGGGTTATTTTAGACATATTATTATATGGTTTTTTCCATTCAATAACAATCGAACTACTATTAGGGTCTGAATTATCGGTTACACCCGGAAACCCTCGTATAAATGGTGATTCAGGCTCCTTCATATCTATTTTTATATTTTTTAGCCACGGACACATCTTGTTTTTATCGGTATCACTCCATTTATCGTAATCAGGTGTATTGCATTCAATACACATTTCTTGACATTGTTTTATATTACATCTATATTCAGGCATAGCACATTCTTTTATACAACGGTCGGCATTATCATTTCCTAAACTATTCCATTTACCAACATCTGTATCTTGTAAATCTTTTATGTTAAATCTACATTTATATTTTCCACAATAAAAATGTTTACATATTTCTTCTAAACTTAAGGTCTCTGGATTAAATTCCTTCACTCTTCCTATATATCTATTATTATTACCATTACTAATACCGTTAAATTCATAATTTGATATGTTAACGGTAGTTGATGTCGGTTGGATGTATGTTGCTGTTTGATATGGATTATATTGATAACTCAATTTAATTTCGTTTTTATTTATTGTAATTAAAAACCATCCTAAATTTTCGACATTTTCTAAATCTAAATTATTAAGTTCCAGATTAATTAGTTTATTATTATTATTAGTCATAGTAACTGTATATCGTTCATCCATCTGTTTTATTGTTTTAAAATTATATGTATCATGTCCATTTATAGTTAAGACATTATCAACACTAGAACCACTACCGCTAAAACCACTACCACTTTGAAACCCTTCACACCCTTCACACCCTTCACTATAATTTACGAAATTATCGACCGATTTAACAGACTCAACAAAACCACTAAATAATATATTAAGACTAAGTATTTCTGTGATTATAATGTATAGTATTTCATTTTTTATTTCTAATGTTAGTTTATGGTTGTTTTTTCCTGCTGTTAAAATATGATTTCCGTTCAAAAATAAATTAATACTTTCAAATGTAAAATTAAAATCAAACCAATGTTGTTCTTTAATCACAATCACAGAAATACTTAGTCTTAATATATTATTTATTATTTTTATTTCAAATTTTATATCGTTGAATTCTTGATTGTCCGAATTAAATGTTATAGAAAAAGTTCTTTTTTCTATAGTGTTTAATTTAGCACGGTATTCAAAGTCAGTTGACACCTCATCCATAAATCCAAATAACACTTTTACCACCGTGTTACCGGTTGTCGTAGTAACGGCACCCGTAGTAACGGCACCCGTAGTAACGGCACCCGTAGTAACGGCACCCGTAGTAACGGCACCCGTAGTAACGGCACCCGTAGTAACGGCACCCGTAGTAACGGCACCCGTAGTAACGGCAGCCGGAGTAGTGTCCGTAACAGCCGGAGTAGTGCCCGTAACCCCGGCACCCCCGGATCCCTGGTGGTTTTGTTGATACACTAAATAAAAGCCAAGTGTAAGCGAATCATTATTTTTAGGTGTGTTTGTAAAAGTTGAATCAACTTTATCAAATTTATAAAATAATATTTTTGGATCAAATTCAACATTAAAATTTTCGGTATATTGTTCGACACTATAATTCTTAGTCTCCCAAAAACCTTGTTTATCAATATCTATGTTGATTCCTTTTTCAATATTATTTGAAACTAAGGCGAATTTTTCTCTCATTTTAAAACTAAAATATAATAATGTAATAATTAGTATAAAGCAAATTATTATTTTCATTACTAATATAAAATAAAATAAAATAATATAAATAATATTATTACAAATAAGTACCATATTACGTTCCCTCCTCTGTAATACCACAAAAATTATCATTCGAATAATTGCCAACTTCATATTGGCTCACATCTTCTATTTTATTTAGAATATCAGTATTGATATTTTTTCGTTTTGTTTTAAATTTTAATTCGTTGGATGATTTTCCAACACCGCTATTATTATAAGCTTTTACAACTAAACTATAATCTTCTTCAGGTATTAAATTCGATATTACATATTCACAATATTTACTACATAAACCACTCGTTATTTTGTCAATTTTTAATCCTTCGTTCTGTTTGTATGTTTTATATACTAATGAAAAATATCCATTTATAGGAGAATTACCAGGATTAGGAGGTTCCCATCTAATTTTTACTTTAGTTCCATCATAGGAGGTCCTTTGTAAACTTATTTTTGGAGGAAATGGTTTACCCGAGCCATCGTCATGTTCATCTGAAAATGTATTGTTTTTAATCCAATAACAATTAGAACCACACTCCCAACATTGTTTTTTACAATAATTAATGTCACATTCATTTTCTGGATTAATACATTTAGTCATACAATCTATAGCATGCCGTGATACATTGGTTCCAGAATCAAAATTACAAATAGGTAAATCTTTACATTCATCATCACAATCTTCTTTAGAACAATTATCATTTTTACATTGATTTTCGCATTCAGATTTAATACTATTTCTACCTCTAAATTCACACATTTTATTTTGTGAATCGTAAAATGTAAATCCACCCATATATCCATCAAAGAACTCTCTGTCAACGTCGGTCGCTGCTAATGATTTATTTCCACCGAAATATAAGTAACTTAATTTATTATATTCGCACAAGTTTTTACCCATAATCGATTTACACGTACCACTTAAACAATTGTTGGCATTACAATCATATATGCTTTTATCACCCTCATAAAATGAATACGTTTTTGATTCTCCATTAATGTAAATTTTAATTTCACCCTCCTTAACTATAATTTTAAATGTATATAGTTCATCAATATCAGTTAATGAAATACCAAGTGGTTTAGAATCTAAATTGTTTATGAATAATGTAAATTGTCCGGTGTCATCATCAATATAGATGTTCCAAAGGTTTAAGCCTGATACTATCATTTGGTTATTATTAGATGTAGATGCTATAACACTAAATTTAAAACTTACATTTAAATTATCGATATCAGACACTTCAATATAGCTTGATTTGGAATTATCGAAAGTATACATTGGTTTGTTCAATTTCTTATAACATTTAGTGGGTTCACATTGGTCACATCGACCATAATCGTCACCACAAATTTCATTTTTATTACATTGTGAATTAAGTGTGCATTGTTTGTCGGTCTCTATATAAGGAAATTGATTCCCATCATTTGAAATATTGTACAACGTCAGTTGTTTGTTAAAATTCACATTTATAATCTGACTCTCTGCTTCTACCGTCTCTGCTGCTGAAGCTTGTGTCGTATCAGATGCTGAAGCTTGTGTCCTATCAGATGAAGCTTCTACCGTCTCTGCTGCTGAAGCTTGTGTCGTCTCTACTGTTGAAGCTTCTACCGTCTCTGCTGCTGAAGCTTGTGTCGTCTCTGCTGCTGAAGCTTGTGTCGTCTCTGCTGCTGAAGCTTGTGTCGTCTCTGCTGAAGCTTGTGTCCTATCAGATGCTGAAGCTTGTGTCGTCTCTGCTGCTGAAGCTTGTGTCGTCTCTGCTGAAGCTTGTGTCGTCTCTGCTGCTGAAGCTTGTGTCGTCTCTGCTGCTGAAGCTTGTGTCGCAAACGTTTCTTTAATATTGTAGTTTAAGTATATTAAACTAATTAATACTATAAAAAAAATTATATATTTCATTATATATAATAGAATAATTTATTTTTTATGACATTTAAATATATAAGTACATAAATATTTTAAAATGATAGCACTAAATAATATTAAAATAATTAATATGTATATTATATTATCAGATAAAGTCAATTTCATATAAAATATAGTATGTTTTATTTATACATTTTGACATTTATTTTGTTCTTGTTCTTGTTCTTGTTCTCTCGTTTCTTTAATATCCTTAATATTTTGTAGAGAACCTGATAAATAATTTATTTTATTTTTAAGAATATTAATAATAAATAGTTGTTTAATTTTTTTAGAATTTAATAAAAGTTTTAATTCATGATTATATTTTGTATAATTGTTATTATCAATAACCGGTAATTCAGTACCCGAAGAATCATTAACATCGGGGGAATCGCTTGCTAAAATATTTAAATATTCATTTAATATATGACTATTTAAATCAACTTCCGAATCTGTTAATTTTAATTCGTGTTTAAAATCATTTACAGATTTTTCAATATTATCTAAATTTTTTAGATTTAAATCTTTGGGATCGAAATCTGTAAATGATTCTGACCTCAAATAAGATATAATTAATATTATAATAACTATTAAAATAAGTATTATTATCATTAATATTTATATATAAAATAATTTTTCTATTATGAAATGTGGAATTAAATATAGTACCACATTTAAATTTAACATTGATAGAAGAACCGCTAAAATTAATAATAGTAACGAGAGGGTTCTTATATTTTTAGTAAACATATTATTATACAATAACCCCCCCCTAATAATAATAAATCCCACCAACCACCATGATAATATATTACCTAATTTACACACTTTAGAACCAGGTTTATCTGATTTACCGATTGGATGATATAATAAATCACTATTAAAATAGGTGAATGGGTGTGCTAAACTGTATTTTGTTTTAAAATAATTTAAAACGTAAATAATATAAATACTATGAATTATAGGAAGAAGCATATAGTATTATAAAAGATTATCTAATTGTTCCATTGTTAAATTATTAATAATAATGTTATCTATATTAGTTTCGGGTTTCACCGTTTTAAAACCAGCATCAGATTTAGAATCAGAATTATTACTATTAGTCTTACAAAGAGAACATTTTTCACACAAATTATTACATCTTACGATATCACCTGTAAGTCTAGTTTTTTTACCACAAATGACTCCCTGTTTTGAATCGTAACATTGACATTTACTACATTCATATTGAGTTCCACCAACACCACCACCACTTGTATCATTTACATAATTAGTTGGTTTTGTAGTGTTTTGATTATTTTTTGTATCATTCGGCCATTTTTGACATTTCTTACAGTTATGACACTTCCAATTTTCAGAACATCCAAATATAGCACCACCTATATCTTTTCCACAAAAATTAGTTCCGTCTAATTTTTTCATACACCCACATCTATAACATATATCTTTTGGACTAACACCGTTATAAGCACTATAATCTTTAAGTCCCGTTTTCTTTTTATCGGATGGTAAATTAGACTTATTGTAATCTGGATATAAATCTTCAAATCTAAAATCAGCATTATATTTATCTATATATTTACTAAACGCCTTTTTATCGTCTTCTACATTTTTAATCATATCATTAGTTATATCATTAGTTATATCATTAGTAGTTACTGATTCGGTTTTTTTATAATCAGAACCATAATCAATTATTTTAGATTCAATCAAATTTAAATATAACCAAAATAGAACTATAAATAGTTCAATAAATACGGTTATTTGCATAACATACGAATATTCCATTTTATTTATTAGGTAAAAGTAGCAGGTGTATAATATAACAATGATTATAACTATAATTTCAATGAATTTCTTTAATAAATTTAAATTATAGTTATAGTCATTATTATCTTCGTCGTTATCGTCATTTATTTTAATCTTATCTGAGATATACAACACTAAATAAATTTGAATTACTAACAATATTCCTAGTGTTATTAAAATAGTTAACATAATATATTAAAATATAAAAATATAAAAGTAAATAGATTTATAATGAATTTATAAACTCATTTACTTTATTGTCTAATACAACATCGCTTTCATACTTGTTACCATCTAAATCTAACCGTTCTTTAATAGATTGTATCGTTTTCTTAAGCGATTTTTGTTTTTCATCTGAATTCATCGTTTTTACACCCCTGCTACTTACATACATCATAAATATAATTATAATACCAACAATCCCTACAACTAACCATGAATAAAAATTATTCTTCTTGTTACTCTTCCGGTTCATAGCAATATTTAAAAAGACTGGAACTAAACACCCAATAGCTATAAATATTGCTTCCAAAAATGGCATATAACTATTTAAATTTTTAAGCAAAAAATGTTCATCAACACTATCATCACCGGTAAGAGAACCATCGTAACCCGTACTATATATAAATAAATTGATTAACCCCGCTCCAAGTATAGCACCTATAAAATCAGAAAATGTATTACCCAACATCGATTTCGAACCGTCAATAATATCATATTTATCTTTTATATTATCAACGTATTCATCGGTTATAAATCTATCTTTTAATATTTCACTTGGAACATTTAATTTAGAGCAATTAAATTTAGTGATACTATTACTCAAATCTTTTAATCGTTTATCTTTTCCAATAATATCTTCAAATCTTAGAACCTGATTTATAATTCTACGCCAATTTCCAGAAGACCATTCATTCACTATTTTAAGATTTTCTCTAATATTTTGTTTATGTTTTAAAAAACGCGTATCAGTAGAGAATGGAGACAAAAATGCCTGAAGAAATGTGTCATCAAGGGCTTCTGTACCGAGTTTCATCCCAAAATTATCAAGAAAGCCAAATACAATCGAACTAACACCTAATGCCATAAATACACCAATTAGAGAGAACTTTTTACCTTTTATATAATTTATTAGTTTCTCTTTACTAAGGACATAAATATTAAATATTGCAAGTATTACAGCCACTATTAATAAGAAAAATATCCCCGTATATTTATCGGTACCCGAATCTTGACCAGATGTTATTATAATTGATACAAAATAACACGCTAAAAAAAAACTAATCATTGTTACTAGGGGTAAGATAAATTTATTTAGTAACACATTATCCTTATATTTTCTACTAAATGTTTGTATATTAAACAAACTAGCAACAAACGATACTAATAAAATAAAAATAATAATATAATTTTTAACTCGTTGACCCATATAATTATTATAAATATATTAATTCTATAATTCTATAATTCGATATCAGGCATCGGAATATCAACAACATTATCACCCTTAATATCGTTGCTTGAAAAGTTAATGCCTACGTTTTTAGAACAATAATCGTCCCCATGCCAATTATCCATATCATCTAATTCTACTTCTTCATCACCATAAACATCAATCAATTTACTTTCATCAATTAATATATTACTATCACCAGTGCCACATGGTGGTATTTGACCCATCATAATATTCGATGAAACACCGGTTAAGTTATCAACTTCACCAAATATAGAAGCCTTAAAAAGTTGATCTGTGGTTTCTTCAAAACTACATTTTGCTAATGGCCCAATATTACCACGATTAATACCAAATCTATCAATCGACATCAAATTACCCCGATTGGTCATTGTATCAACAAGTAATGATATATGTCTATAATTTACAAATTCACCACTTGATTCGATAACATCGGTTATTTCATCTAATAATAATTTCCGCGCCGCCTCGATACCTAATAATTCATACACTTCATATATATCATTTGATATAGTTCGTTTATAATCAATATTAGGATAGTTTAATATAGCTAACAGATTAAGTCCACTCGCATTTAATACCCATTCCTCTTTTTGCACATATGAATTATTCTCTAATTCATAGTTATTTTTATTTTTATACATTGAAACAGATGTAATGTCCTTTATACCCTTTATAACTATATTTTCACGAATATCATTCGCCATTTGTTTTAATATATTAATATCATTTCCTGAATTTTTTTTCACTTTATTTAATCTTATTCTAAATATTAATTTGCTGGAATTATCATCATTATATTTACATGATATTTCATCACCGTAAATACTATTTATATTATAATAAATATCTTCCATAGTAATATTTTTATTCATCATTTCCTGCTTATCAAACTCAATTCTAATAATCATTTTTGATTGTGTCGATTTTTCGACACATTCAGAATTCATTTTACTAAAAATATCATAAATTCGTAATAAATCTTGGTCGTCATCGATATTATTATCATCTGGATCATAATAAATATTAATTGTTTTAATTAAATCTTTAGCCGATGTTAATTCAATTGTATTTAAAATATCATTAGCCGCACTTTTATCATATTTACAACTTTTATCTAAATAAATAGTTGTTGTTGGCGATTTCTGATTTTTTGATATATGTAATAATTCTTTTAATCTTGGAACACCCCTCGTAACATTGGATTTACTAGATACACCCGCAAAATGGAATGTATTTAATGTCATTTGTGTAGCTGGTTCACCTATACTTTGAGCAGCAATAGGTCCAACCATATCACTAACATCTATTTTTGAACTATTATATTGCGTTTTTATATTTTCGATTAAATAATCAAAAGCCAATTTATTTAATTTAAATTTTTTCAATATTTTTTTAGGTGATAAATAATCATATACTAAACAAATGAATAAATCGACCCCATTAGGCGTATCTTTTCTTAAATAACTCTCTAATTCATAAATCTTTTCAATAATATAGGTTGGATTTAAATTTAGTTGTAATGTATTTAATGAAAATGTATTTTTTACACTATTTATTAATCGATATAAATTAACCGGAAATCTAATTAATCCATTTGAACTATTTTTAAACACATAATTTCTTAGAAAATGATATTTATTAAATAATTTAGTGTAGTATGCATTCAGTTTTGTATTATATTCTTTATCCATCTTAATTTCTTTAACCACCGATTTAATTAGATAATTTTCATATTTTTCATTGACACTAAATTTAAAGATATCTTCCATTTTTTCATATGAATTATTCAATAAATCCGTCGTTTGATTAATAATTTTGACATAATCCATCCCATCTTCCCCATAAATGAATTGAATCACGTTTCCATAAGCATTTCTAACAGATAAATCATAGTAAACTTTTAAATCTTCCATCGCCTTTATTAATTTACGTTGAATATAACCGGTTTCACTCGTCTTAACCGCCGTATCAATTAGGCCTTCCCTACCACCCATCGCATGAAAGAAGAACTCGTGTGGCTTTAAACCTTGAATAAATGATGATTCGACAAACCCTTTACTTTCAGGACTAATATCATATTTTGAGAAATTCGGCAATGTTCTATCATTATAACTGCTTGGAATTCGTTTACCATCTACATTCTGCTGACCTAAACATGCTATCATCTGAGCAATATTAATAATTTTACCTTTTGAACCAGCGGCAACCATATTTGTCATCCGATTCGTCGAGCTTAAACTTTTTAATCCCACTTTACCAGCTTCAGAAATAGCTTTATTAAGTAAATTATTCACCTTTTTCTCAAATTCGGCTTCCTTAGAATCAGAAACCGTATTTTCGAAAATCTGTTTATGGACATGTGTATTTAACTTAGACACTTGCTTTTTAGTATTACCAATAATTTTATTTATTTGGTCATCGGTTTCTTTATTAGCTACTAAATCACCAATGCCAACACTAAATCCAGTTAACAACAGGAATCTAGTAATAATATTCTGTAAATCATCCAATACTTGTTTGCAGACTTTATACCCATAATCATTAAAGATAATATGAATTAGTCCCCTAGTCCCACTATTCATAATCTTAGAATCAATTCGACCCTGAAGAAGTTGTCCATCCTTAATTATTACATGATTTAACTTATCATCTTCGAGTGTTTCATCATGAGAATTATTTTTCATTTCCATATTTAATGTTTTAGGAAGCACAATCGAAATAAGTTGGCGACCACTCCACCTTATATATGGTTCCTTTTTATCTGGTTCTGGTAGGACACCATCAAATAAAGGAATATAAATCAATATGTTCATCATTTCTTCGCGATTTATATAGACATCATTATTTGTCATTCGATTTATTCCAAGCAACGAATCCTGAACCAACGAAATAACCGGTTTATGTTCTCGAGGAGAAATTATTTGTAGTGGCACTAACGTTAAATGCATTAATTCTGCCTTAGTTTGAACCGATTGTGGCACATGCATGTTCATTTCATCCCCATCAAAATCAGCATTATAAGGCTTAGTAACACTCACATTTAATCTAAATGTATTAAAATCCATTACTTTAACACGATGACCCATCATACTCATTTTATGAAGCGATGGCTGACGATTAAATAGAACAACATCATCATCGTCTAAATGTCTATGAACAATATCGCCCTCATTTAATATAATATTATATACATCTACATATTGTAATGATGTAGTTTTACCATCAAGTTTCTTTTTAATACTTTTAGCACCAGGATGTTTAAATGGTCCATTTCTAACATATTTATAGAGTTTATCTTTATTATACGATGTTACTATATCGGGATATGTTAAATTCATAGCAATCTTCTTAGGAACACCCAGCTGATCAATCTCAATATTTGGATCCGGGGTGATAACACTACGAGCGGAATAATCGACTCTTTTACCCATTAAATTACCCCTAATACGACCTTCTTTACCCTTTAATCGTTGCTTTAATGTTTTCAATGAACGACCCGACCGATGTGTTGACGCATTTATACCAGGTAAATCGTTATCAACTAATGTAGCAACATGGTATTGTAAAACTTGTGACCATTCATCTACTGTATTTTCTAGTGATTTTTCATTTTCAATCTTTCTCTTAAGATGATTGTTAGTTTTAATAATATCAATTAATTTATGCGTAATATCATCTTCACTCCTAAGACCCCCACTTTGTCTAACAGATGGTCTTACTGATGGTGGACAAACCGGAAGAATAGAACAAATTAACCAATCAGGTCTACACCATTTAGAAGATAACCCAATTGCCTCACAATCTTCATTTGTAATACGTCTAAATATTTTTTGAATAAATTCGGCGGTAAGCAATTGCTTATTATCATTTTCAATAGTATCATCTAATGATTTATCTTTCCATTCAGCATATATTTTAGAAAGCCCATCTTTAATATATTTAGATGGTTGTAGGGCCCCACAACCATTTTCACAAGATGTTCCGCAGATTTTAACTTTAGAACATTTGTCCACAACTAAATTAAATAACTTTTTCTTATTTGTAATATTTAACTCAATATCATTCGTATCTATAAGTATATTTGAACACCTTACACATATACATTTAAGAATTTTAATGATAATCTGTATAAATTGGATGTGAAATACTGGTCTAGCTAATTCTATATGACCAAAATATCCCGGGCAAAATCTGTTGTCGAGATTATCTGTCGGACAAATCTTACCATGTTCGATTACACCCATCCGACTATCAAATAAACCACCTATAACAGGCTCTCCATGACTATCATATAATACCGTTTGTGTTACATGTACCACAGACCTATTGATTATTTCTTCAGGGCTAAGAACCCCAAATTGAACTCCTTTAATTTCTTTGATATTTTCGGTGTAATCCAATTGATTATAAAGAGAAGACATTTATTATATATATATATATTTTTTAAGTTAATTTTTAATTTATTTCAATTTTTTATAAATACTTAAAAATTTATTCATTAAATATTAATAATGAATTATATTTTAGGATTTTTATCTTTAATTCCATTATATTATTATAGAACACATGTTATTTATTATTTTATTTTATTTTATGATAAATTGTTGACCTATAAACAAAAAAAAATTACGTGCACTGGAATAAATAATAACACTATGGTTAAATTCAACTATAGTTTAGATAATGAATACTTAAAATATGATATAATTTTAGTTAATTTTAACATTAATAATAAACCTAAAAGATTAATATATAATTCAAATGTAGATTTTTCATTACTAAATACAATGTCAGATTATAACAGTTCTATAATATTAGCTACAATCGATTTATATGATGGTATTAGTTGTATTAAAACCGAAATAGATATAACGTCTGAATTAAATGAATTTATACTTTATAATTGTAGTATAAAGCTTAATAATAATAAATTAAGTAAATTAATGTGGATTTCCATAATAAATGAAAAATATTATACACATTACCCGACGGACTTAAATATTGTATACTCCTTAATGAAAGTTGATATTTCTACTATAAGAGCCAATGAAATTGATATTTTAGTAACAAATGGCGACCTTAATTTGTTATAAATGTGATGGTTTATTATTCTGCTAATATAGGGATTGTTATTGTTCCGGATTCTATTAATGTCTTAATAAAATCAATTTGGTTTAATTCATTTATTTTGGCTTTTAACTATTGTATAGTGTTAACATGAAGCGGATCAATTAATGTGTTTATTTCTGTGTCTTATTATATTTTATTAAAATAATTGACCATCCTTACCCACTAATTCAGATGATTCGGGGTCATAAATTTTTTTATTATTTGTCATATAGTATGTTTTTCCACGAATCATCAATTCTTCAACATCAAGTTCTTCGTTTGTGTTGGAATTATTAGCATTATTATTAGCATTATTATTAGCATTATTATTAGCATTATTAGCATTATTATTAGCATTATTATTAGCATTATTATTAGCATTATTCTTAGCATTATTATTAGCATTATTCTTAACATTATTCTTAGCATTATTTTCATTTGTTGAGTTATAAACAGTCTTATTAGATTTAAATTTAGTATTAGTATTAGTATTAGTCTTAGGCTTAGTCTTAGTCTTAGTCTTAGACTTATCTTTATGACTATCTTTATGACTATCTTTAATCCATGACGCGAGACCACTAGTGGTTTTAGATGTAGGTGTTTCGATAAGTTCTGAACCAATACGAAGAGAATATGCTCTCGAGGTTTTAGTTATTCCACTACAATGACCATATCGGTTTGCCACATTAATTGCTTCATCGAAACTTTTAAAATTTAATGCCTTTCCATCCGTTCCCTTAGCAGTTCCAAGTATATATTTCATTTTAGCTGGACCCGACCAACCAGTGGGCGATGATGAATATTCATTAATATTATAAGCTTTAGATTTAGCTTTAACTTTAGGTTTAGATTTAGACATTTTAATCATTAGTTTAGCAACATTAAGTTTATTTTTTTTAGAATTTGTTTTTAAATTTGTTAGAATTTTACCGGCTTTAATTACATTGTTTGTTGGCCTATTAGACCCTCCATATAAATTATTTTTGATTGAACGCATTATAATATAATATAATATAATATTTTTATACTTAAAATTATATTAAAGTATATAATTAGTATGACTGAATCATTAGATAAATCTGAACATAAATTAAATGAAAAATGGAATGTATGGTTTCATGATCCATTAGATAACAATTGGAAATTGGACAGTTATAAGAAAATATATTCAATTGAAACAATCGAGCAATTTTGGGGGTTATATTCATTTCTCGATAACAAACTGGTTGAAAATTCTATGTTATTTGTGATGCGGGAAAATATAGACCCGCTGTGGGAACATATCGAAAATGTAAACGGAGGGTGTTGGTCGTTAAAGATTCCAAAAGGAAATATTAATGAATTATGGAAAAATGTTTCAATGTCTTTATTGGGTGAAAACATTTCAAATAGTGAAGACGTAAATATTAATGGAATCTCAATTAGTCCAAAAAAGAATTTTTGTATCATTAAACTATGGACAAATAAAAATAAAAATGATATTAAAACATTAAAACCGATAAAAGATATTTCATATAATGGGATTATTTTCAAATCGCATCATATAAATACATAATAATTATTAAAATTATTCATTATCTACTTTTGGGGCAAGACATAATTTAATTTCTCCTAATGATGCCACCGTATATTTAATAATTAGTGGATAATCATTTTTCAAAAATAATTCTATAGTATTACACAAATTAGTACATTTACTAAAGAGCACTAAATGTTTTAATGCAAAAACTCCTTGAACTATTTCATCAGGGTTATGATTTTTTAGGAATGTTAATCCTGTATTAGCTTCTCCGATACATGTTTCTTGAGACGCAAAATGTCCTTTACAATTGAAAATAAGCTGATTGTCTAAACTTTTTATTTCAATATTATCAGCTAAATTATGCATATCTCTACATATTTTTTGGAAATCAATCGATGGCATAGTAATTACAGAATCAAATGTAGTGGGTGGAATTTGAATATTATCTTCGTGTAAATCCATTAGATTAAGTTTGTAATTTGTAATAGAATTCTTTTCGCTATTTTCTATTCGTATACACAAAACACTTTCATTATCTTCTTCTAAAAATAAGGTTAACGAGTCATTATTTCCCATTGTTTTAATTAATTTAAACAAATTTAACATATTAACACCTAATACTCGTTTCTTTTTACAAACAAAATGTTCAAAATTTTCACTATTCAATTTAAGATGAACTAGAACTGTATGCGAAGAATCCATCGCAATAATCTTAATACCACTCTCATCAAATTCAAAATTGGCATCGGTAAGTATTTCTTTAAGTGCTTCTATTAATACTCGAAAAGCCGATGATTGAACGGTTTTTATTTCAATTAAATTCGTCATCTATTTATAATTAGATTTCCTATTGTTTCCTTTAAATACATATTTTAATATATTTTTAATAAATTTAAACAATGTAATCAACTTCTAGAAGAATCGACCCGGCAACAACAATACAAATTAACCCTCCCATAATTTTCATTATAATTTTTTTTTCATCTATTTTATCGTTCGCTTTTTTTAAAAAAACAATAGCTCCTATAAGTAATATTACAATAATTATATATAATCCAACTTGTTTTGTGTATTTAGATGGGTTAAATTTTATAGTATTTTTTTTATCTGGACTATGGTCTATTTCTAATAAATTATTTGATAAAAAACTCGGTAATATATTAATAAATTTATCTCTAAATAAAATTAATACAGGTATAACCATAATAAATAGGAAAAATATTATAGCAAAAAAATCTGGTCCTAGAACACCTACTAATAACACAAATCCTATTATTACTAGGATAAATACTGTAAACATAGTGTAAGATTTAATTTTATATTTTGGAGGCTGAACTAATGTTTCGGATACTTTACTCATTATTATTTATTTATATTTTATTTAGACTAATATATTAAGAATCAAATAAATTACAAAGAAAATAACTGTTGCTAAATATAAATAATATGCTTTATCAATTTTAACTACTTTTAATAACACATTTTTAGTATCCACGTGGGCCAACAAATAAAATAAACATGAAAATAATAAGGATTTTAATAGTAGTTTCATATTACAATTTCTAGATATAGAATTTCTATTATTTCCCGAAAACCCTTCAATTCTATTTCTATTTCCTACAAATGGTTCGGTTTCATCAGATGTGTCTGGTTCTTCTTCCGATTCTTCTTCTGATTCTTCTTCTGATTCGCCGACTTCGTCTGAACCGTCTGTATCTTTGCTAGCTGTGTTATCTTTGCTAGCTGTGTTAGCTTTGCTATCTTTGTTATCTTTTGTAGCCTGTGTTGTAGATTCGGATTCTTCGCATTCTTTTACGGAGTCTTGATCCAATATATATGTAATCGTTAAAGATTCATAATTTATTGGAATTTGCGCATCATCGGAATCCTTAACTTTTTCTAATACATCTTTATCAACCTTTAATTTAGTTAAAAAATCTTCCATTGTCAGTTCATCTTTCTCTTTAAGTTTATCAAATATTGGCTTAAAATTACCAATATCACTATTTTCAGGATTAAGAATATAAATATAACACATTTCATCTTCACTCGAATCTTCGTCACCGTCTTCTTTGGGAAGAATGACTTTAACTGTTAAATTACCCTCATCATCTAATTCTTTAAATTCATATTTAAAAGTGGCGTCTTTACCATCCTCATTTTCGACTTTTATATTATTTTCAAAACCTTCGTAGTATAGTGGAGCGCCAAAATTAGAAAATAACATTATAAATTAGACATAGAAAAGAATTACATATTAAATAGTTTAATTGAACTATTTTAATAAATTTTTTAATTGAAATATTTTAATATATCTATTTAATGGCTATTAAAATACTAGTTTTATTAATAATAATTATTTTATTTATATTTTATAGAATACATTTAACTAAAAAAGAAAATTTCCAAGTGAAATATATTAGAGATTTAAATACTAAATTAGATAAAATAATTAAAAAAAAAAAACCGAAGAAATTTGTTAAAATCAAAGAGTCTGAATATAATGATCCATCAAAAAAATTCCTGTATAATAATAAAATAGTTATAACCGGTGGAACCAGTGGGATTGGCTATGAAGTAGCTAAAATGTTAAATAAATATAAACCATTTTTAGTGATTTGTGGTAGGAAAAAAGAAAAAGTAGAAAAAATTGTCAATAATCTAAAGAAATATAATAAAAATGTATATGGTGTATGGGTCGATTTATCCGATAAAGATGCAGGAAAGGAAATGTATAAGTCTATTACTAAACATATCCATACAATAGATATATTAATTAACAATGCGATAATAAGTAAAGGTTCTAAATTTCTATTAAATAAAAAAAATACCGATTGGGAACATGAAATCGCAGTTAATATTAATGGTAATATAGTTCTTACTCAGCAAGTAGCTAATTCTATGAAAACCAGAAAAATTAAAGGACGTATTATAAATATAAGTTCAAATGCCGTTAAATCAGTATCAACAAGTGATAGTTCAGGGAGTGAAATATTAACTAAAAATATGATTGAAAAATATAGTAACTTATTGGCTGATGAATTATATTCCTATAAAATTGCAGTAACTACTATAAGATTAGATGACTCATTTAATATTAATAAAGCTACCGTATTTGGATCTGATAATAGCAGCATTTATAAAAAATACTTCGGTAATATGTTTGATATAAATTTAGACAAATTTACACCTCTGTTTATGTATGCTATAAAAGCACCGTATCATGAAATATCGGGTAAAATATTATCGAGCGATTCATTTAAACAAAATATAGAATTATCAAAAATAATACCAGCCCATCAAATGAAACTTAACAACACCTATAAAGATTATAAATTTAATACTTTCACTAAAGACAAAAAAAAAACATATTTAGTTAAACAAAACCCATTTCCTATGTCAAACAGTGTCAAGAAACTAAATACCAAATCTTTTAATACTATAAATAATGAATCTAAATATGAACCAATATTAGATTCGATCATTGCCAAAAAACTTAAAATTAACAAAAATAATATTGTGTTTTTTAAAACCGAATATGATTGTATAAAAAAACTAATTGATATATTTGTCCCTAAATATCAAAATATTATAGTAGTAAATCCTTTATGGTCTATATTAAAATTAGTGGCATTAGAAACCAAAATTAATATCGATTACGCCACTTTTAAACAATATGATAAAAATTTAGTTCCCGATTTTAATAGGATTTTGAAATTAATTAATACTAAAACAAAAATGATTTATTTAAATAGTCCTAATATTATATCAGGACAAAATATAGATAAATCGGATTTCACTACATTTTTAAAAGAAGTACCTGAAAATATCATTGTTTTACTAGACCAAAGATACTATGAATTTGTTGATAAAGATTCTAAAGATTATAAAGATATTCTTAAGGGTGAAAAATATCTGAAATATCCGAATTTAATCGTTTTAAGAAGCTTTAATAATTTTTTTTCAATCGAAAATTTAGAATTATGCTACATTATTACTAATAAAATATTAAGTAAATTTATTAAAGAAGCCATTATTATTAATCAAATAGACCATTTTAACGAATCCTTAGCACTTGAAATTTATACTGATAATTATTATGATACGATAAGAAAGAAAATAACTAAAGAACGTACTAAGATGTTTAAACATCTAGAAGAAAACAATATAGAGTTTTTTCCAAGTGAAACCCATTTCTTTTTACTTAAATTAAAAAAAGATAAAGAACATGTTGAAACTGAATTAGAAAAAAGAAAAATAATACTTTACAAATCGAATGATAATTATAATGATTTCTGGACCCTACCATTATCTACTGAATCTATAAATGATACCATAGTCGATGTATTAATTTATAGTAATATTTAGGAATATTTAATTATAATCGTTCGTTAAGTTTATTCGAACGATTATAACATTTTTATATTAATATTAATATATGAATGATAATAATAGTAACAATAGTAACAGTGGTATTTTTTTGACTAATAGTAAAAAATGGTCAAAATTTATGAACAATACAGTGACAAAATCGATAACAGAGTCTTTTGGACATTATTATATGAAATTAACTATGGAAATGGAACGAAAACACCCACATAAAACACAAATTAATAGAAATAATATTATTAGAACAAAGCAAAAAGATAATGAGAAAAATATGTACAAATTTATAACATATATCGCTGACAGTTCAATACTTGTTTATGACAATAAATTTATCCCTAATTTAATACCATTTAAAGACATCGATTTTGTGAAACATCCATTACACAATAAATATGTAAATATTATTATAAATTACAACGACGATGATATAGTTGATAAAATTTTGGAAATGATTAGTTCTGTAAAAGAAGGTGTAGTATCAATAATAAAGACTTTAAAATCAGCCGAAAGTGGGGTAGATGATGGTTGTGGATGGGGGGGACAAAGTTGTTTAGGCCCAAAATTAGCAATAAGATGTTTTCAATTATTGTCTGAAGAAGTATCAACACTTGCTGACAGGTCTACACAATCTGTCAAATTGTGGTCATATAAACCGGTTGGTAATATAAATACAGTATCATTAGGTAAAGGAAAAGGGTTTATGTCTCAACAATACAAACGGATATCAGACGACACACCCTCAACAAATAACGCTCCATCTATTCCAAAAAAAAAGAAATCATCTAAACGATTTCCAGGCAGCTCACATAGTCTAGTAATTAAAAATAATTAGGTTTATTTATAAAAATACATATTTCTAAGAACAAAATCGTGTATTCCTCCAAGACCTAAAATAATACCCAGGATAGCAATCATTACTAAATAGACACATCGGATATGCTGGCTGTACTTCACCAAATGACTTTGGCACACCTGTCTGTATATTGAATTTTTCTTTAGTATAAATATTAATAATTAATAGTATTAATATAATTAATAATAAAATAAATAAAAGCATTAATAATATCCTATATTTTAATTATTTTTATAAGCAAATTAAACCGTTCATCTAATATCTTAACATGATTTATTAAGTTATTTAATAGATATTCACAATTTGAAGTTCTATATTTATAAAACCACTTTTTAGAATGAGCATCAAGTTCCAAATTAATATGTTCGATTTCAGTTTCAATCGTTTTTAGAATAGTTTCCAAATAATTAAAGATTTTTGTTAATGTGTCATTAAAGATTTTCTTATCGTTGTGAACATCTATAATAAATGTATGAATAATATCCAATGTAGTATTAATATCTAAATTATCCAATATTTTTTTAAAATGTGCATTATCATTTAATATTATTTTCTCTATTCCATTATATATATTTTTAGTTGTATTTGTTACAGTTGTTGTAAACATTTCTTTTCCCAGAAATAATGATGATGTTATTAAAAGAGGTTCTATCATATATTATAATTAATTTATTTATTTTTTAAATACATTATTAAAACATTATATTGGTAAATTAGTATCGTACGGACATTGACCACCTTCACATGCCGAATCAAATGCTTTTGGAAATGGTTTAGAATTTAAGAAATCCCTGCTATTATTTGATAATGATTTTTGTTGACCATTATCTAGTTCATTAAAGCTTAAAGTTAAACTGTTTGACGCAATTGTCGGACCCGATATTGGGTGGGGTGTTGGAGCCGTCGGTGCTGCTGTTGGGAGTTGAAGCCCATTCTTCATAGCCATAAGTTTGTTTAAATCAGCTCTCATACCATCAATGTCCGATGGTGACGATGACTGATTAAGATCAATCTTATTTTTCAATTGTTCTAAAAGGTCCTGAAGACGAGGGTCATCACTTTCTAATAATTCATTAATAACTTCTTCAGTTGTAGGTTTCTCGACACCTTTATAACTACATTTAGGACAATTTTTATCAGGACATCTCCCTTTACCATCTTTACATGAATTAGGAATTGGACATGGCTTAGTTTCGGGACATTTAAAATCTGGTTTATGGATAGTTAATGCAGGACATACCTTTTCTGGTAATTGGGGGCATGCTTGAGGTGCTGGACATTTAGGACACGATACTTGTTTTTGCCATGGTTCACACTTTATTACATCTTTACATTGTTGAGCATCGCATGGTTTAGGTTTAGGACAATTATTTTTAGGTTCTGGACATTTTTTACACAACCCAGCTTCAACTTTAACTTTTGGACAAACACACGACGGACATTTTTGGACTGGTGGTATAGTTGATTTTAAAACATAGTCTTTAAGATTCGGTGGGACCGGACATTGTTTTTGTAAATCAATCTCAGATTTCTTAACATAATTCGAAGGATTATATTGTGGTCCAACGGGACAATATTCATATGCTACTTCTCTCGCGACTTGTTCAACATCTGATTTTTTTACAAAATCATCACTAGCACCACAACTATCACCAGCACCACTACCAGCACCACTAGCACCAGCACCACCAGCACCACTACCAGCACCACTACCAGCACCACTAGCACCACTAGCACCAGCACCACTAGAACCAGCACCACTAGAACCAGCACCACCAGCACCACCAGCACCAGCACCACCAGCACCACCAGCACCACCAGCACCATCTTCAAATAATTCTAATCTTTTAGCTGTGTCAAGTTCAGCATGAGTTGATGAACCTTCAAAATATTCCTTAGTATTTTTTACCCATAAATATGAGAGTAATACAAATACAACGATAATTCCAATTATTAAACATAAATCGATATTCATTATTATATATATTATATTTTTATTATTTTTTTGTCGATTAATATTTAAAAATAATAAAATATAATTATTAAATGAATACAGACATTATAAATAATTCATTTAATAAAGCATTTAACAGAGCATTGGGTGGTGGGTTATCTGGAAGTTTAGCAATGGTGTCGCAAGTTTCTACTTTAATGTGGTTAAGAACTATAATGAATTATCAATATGTTAATGGGACCGGGTTTAAAGAATCATTTAGAACCCTATATTCGCAAGGTGGAATAAAACGATTATACAGAGGATACCCTATAGCAATTATTAATGCCCCACTATTCAGATTTGGTGATACCGCCGCAAATATCGGGGTTCTTGAATTAACTAAAAATAGTAATCTACCATTATCTGTAACTACCGGTATTGCAAGTATCGGAGCCGCAAGTTGGAGAGTATTACTTATGCCCGTAGATACACTCAAACTCAATTATCAAGTTAACGGAACACTGGATTTACTTAAATCAAATATTAAATCAAATGGACCTAAAGTATTATACAACGGTTCTTTAGCAGCATTTAGTTCAACATTAATCGGGCATTATCCATGGTTTGTTACCTATAATTACCTGAATCAATATTTCCCAGAAACTAAAAATGATAGTACATGTGATAAATTAATAAAACGAGCCAGTATTGGATTAGGGTCTTCATTAGTATCGGATACATCATCTAATTTTATTAGAGTCATAAAAACTATAAAACAAACAACACATAATACGATGACTTATAAAGAAACTGTTAGACACTTAACCGAAAAAGAAGGCTATAGTTGGATATTTAGAGGACTTAAAACAAAACTCATAACAAATGGGATTAATGGAATTATGTTCTCTGTAACCTGGAAATACTTTCAAAACCTTTTTGAAAAAAGTGAAGCAAAAGTATATTGATTTGTAATAATTATTTAATAAATATTTTAAATTAGTTCATTGCCATTAAATTTAATTGTAGATACAAAATGTAAAATATTTTTATCAATAAAATAATTATTAATTTATTAAAATAAAGTTTAAGTATATGTCTTGTTAAATGTCTGTTTATCTATACCATAATATTTAGAAGGATCATCCAATTCATAAAGAATCATATCATCTTTCTGTAAGAATTGTTTCCCTCCCCAGCTTGGCGTTATTACTATATTATTTTTATTATTTTTTAGTCCTTTATGTTTATTTAAAAATGATCCAGATAATTTAAATCCCTTTCTACTTAACTTCTTATTACTTATTTTACCTAAATCATACGTATTAAGAATTTTTTCTAATGCTAAACCATACTTTTCATTTGATTTACCACATATAACATAATCACCACGATTTAATGATTGTTTCGTTTCAATAATTCCTTTAATTCGTGTTACAACTAACGTAGGTTTTAATAATATCGTATAAGTTAATGGTTTCAACGCAGTATAATTTACAGACATATATTTATATTCGTTCACTTTTCTATTATATTTTTTTAAACCTTTAGAATATTTCATAGATTTAATAACTTTATTCATTAATATATATCGTATATTTATAATATGTCTAATATGTCTAATAGAATTATTTATTATTATCAAACGTTTGTGGGATTAAAAGATATTTTAACACCTGAAACTAAAGTAACTCATATACATCTATCATCTATTCATTTCGGTGCTGATAGTAACAATACTCCATACATTCATCTTAATAATAATAATCCAACTAATAAAATATTTGATAGTGTATGGTCTGAACTTGAAACAGCTAAAACACTTGGAATAAAAGTTATATTAATGGTAGGTGGTGCGGGTGGGGCATTTCAAGACCTATTTTCAAATTACGATACTTATTATTCGTTGTTAAAGGAATTTGTATTAGATAAACGTAACATAATAGATGGTATAGATTTAGATATAGAAGAACCAGCAAGCTTAGAAAATGTGGAAAACTTGATAAAAACAATTAAAGCCGATTTTGGTGAATCGTTTATGATTACGATGGCACCCATCCAAAGTTCAATGCAGACAGATCAGTCAGGGATGGGTGGGTTTGTTTACAAAACACTATACAAATCATGTGGTAACCTAATAGATTATTTCAATGTCCAATGCTATAACGATTATAGTTTTGATGCCTATAACCAAATGATTAAAAATGGGTATCCTGAAGATAAAATAGTAATGGGAAGCATATCCAGTCAAGATATAACAACTAATATAAATACAATTAAAAATATAGTTAAAAGTTATCCTAAGATAGGTGGTGTTTTCAATTGGGAATACTATGATTCACCTACAACAAATTTACCATATGATAATCATGGAACATGGGCTTGGTTAATGTATGAGGCTATGAATTAAATATAAAATTTATATTCTCTAATTTTTTTAGATTTGTTAGACATACATTTTATACAATAATAGGCTTGTTCAAAATAATACGTAAAGGGTTCATCTTCTCTAAAACATTTAGAACATTTCATACAGTAAGAAGGTTCCATTATTAGTATATAATATAATATTATATTTTATAATGTATAATGTATTATGTATTAGTGTACGTAATTCATCGGTGGAAGGTTTCATGGTGTGTAGATATGTTAAATAAAAATAACTTAATAAAATAAATAAATTTTTATATTTAATATTGTAATTCTATTAGTTACTTATAAATTTACGATTGGTCCGAATCGTCCAATATCTTGATTAAAATTATTAGTAAATAATAAACATATAACTCATATCAGTTACATTTGAAGTATTCCATCTACTAATATCTTGATTAAACTTATCAGCTTTTGCGAACATACTACTCATATTAGTAACATTTGAAGTATCCCACCTTCCAATATCTTGATTAAAATTAATAGCACACTGAAACATAAATATCATCTCAGTTACATTTGAAGTTTCCCAATGTCCAATATCTTGATTAAACTTTTTAGAATTGTGAAACATACCAGACATAGTAGTAACTTTTGAAGTATTCCAATTTCCAATATCTTGATTAAACTCTTTAGCATCATGAAACATATAACTCATATTAGTAACTTTTGAAGTATCCCATCTTCCTATATCTTGATTTAAATTACTAGCATTAAAAAACATCCAACTCATATCAGTAACTTTCGAAGTATCCCATCCTCCAATATCTTGATTAAAATTAGTAGCATTATAAAACATACAATGCATATTAGTAACATTTGAAGTATCCCAATTTCCAATATGTTGATTAAAATTACTAGCATCATTAAACATATCAATCATATCAGTAACTTTCGAAGTATCCCATCCTCCAATATCTTGATTAAAATTAGTAGCATTATAAAACATACAATGCATATTAGTAATATTTGAAGTATCCCAATTTCCAATATGTTGATTAAAATTACTAGCACCATTAAATATATGAATCATATCAGTTACTTTTGAAGTATCCCAATTTCCAATAGCTTGATTAAACTCTTTAGCATTATAAAACATACCAGACATAGTAGTAACTTTTGAAGTATCCCAACCTCCAATATCTTTATTAAACTTACTAGCACCATAAAACATATAACTCATATCAGTAACTTTTGAAGTATCCCATAGTCTAATATGTCCGTATTTGGTTATAGCTATAGATTCTTCGCTTCTCCAAAGTGTAACTGCTTCTCGTAATTCATCTGAATCTTTCATTTGATAAAATAATACAGAACTCATAATTTGATTATAAATGTTCGGTTCGTATGAGTGAATCTTATGTAATAGAGAACATAATGCATCATTGGAAGGTTCTATTGTATTAGTCATAATAGAAGGCATTGATATTAATAAAAATAAGTTAATAAATCAATTTTATATTTAATAATGTAATTCTATTAGTACATATCAGTTACGTTTGAAGTATCCCATTTTCCAATATCTTGATTAAACATGTTAGTAAAACTAAACATACCCCTCATATTAGTTACTTTTAAGTATTCCACCCTCCAATATCTTGATTAAAATTAGTAGCACCATTAAACATCTTACTCATATCAGTTACGTTTGAAGTATTCCAATTTCCAATAATTTATCTATTATTTAACATAACTAACTCACATTCATTTTTAATGTGTTCAAATAATTCTTTATCCGATTTATCGAATATTTTTTTGAATTTAATAAAATTAGCTATATCACATGGATTAAACTTATTTAAATTATCATCATAATATGTGTCCATTATAAAATATTTACCATCTATAAGGTCACTAATAACTTCGTCTTTTGTTTTGTAAACCCATTTATTGTTTCTAAATATTTGTATTTTATTATCTCTCTTGTTTGGTAGTATTATATTTTTATTTTCAGGTTTATTATCGTTAAAATGAATAGCTTCGACCATTTTAGGTATCATTCCATAAGGCAGTTTCAACATTGATTTTTTTACGGCGTCAGTTAAATGACTCAAATCTTCATTACCATAACTATTAATTTGAATATTATTAGTAATTGTTGTATGTGTTGTATTTCCAGCCTTTTCAATTAGTTTATCAATCTGCTTTTGCATCGTCTTAATCAATTTATTCTTCTCATTTATTATTTTTTTATTACCAATTTCTTTACAATAATGTAACTCATGACGCCGTTTGTGAGCATGTGTTGAAAACAATTCATGGCATAAATCACAGCTAAATGTGTGGTCATTTGTGGTCATTTTGTGGTCATTTGTGGTCATTTTGTGGTCATTTGTGGTCATTACCATATTTGTTTCAAAAGGAATGTATTTCTTTATATGTTTCTTAGTTTTAAGGTGTCTATTATAATTATTTTTTAATATTGTGAAGAAATTACAATTATTACAACTATATAAAACCATATATGAATAAAATATATTTTTTTTGTTTAAATAGTTTATTCTTTTTTTATTCTTTTTTATTCTTTTTTATTCTTTTTATTCCTTTTATAAGAAATAAGGTAACAAAATAATTGGTAAAAACCTAAAAAATATAAGGAATATTCAAAAAAAAAGAATATTTTTACTTTTTTTAGAGAGAGAGAGCGATAGAAAGATAGATAGAAATCTGAAAAAACTGTTTCCTAAACAGTTTTGGGATTAAATGAAACTCCACAGCCACAACCGGTTGCTAGATTCTTATCGGGGATAAATACGAATTTGCTTTCAAATATATTTTTACCATAATCTTCTTTAATGTAATCAATGGTTGTTCCAAGTAAATACATTTCAGCGAATGGATCAACCGCTATTATAGTGTTATCATTTTCTAATATATTCGGTTTAATTAAATCATTAAATTCGGTTTTATCTATTGTTATAAGTTTATAGTTGAAACCACTACACCCACCACTACTTGCTGTAAATAAAAATGAATAAACGCTATTTGATTTTGATATTTGTGCCATTTTAGTCCATGCCGATTTAGTTATATTTATTATTGGATTCATTATAATAAATTAATAAATTAATTTATTTACAAGTATAAATATTACCATATTACCATTCCCATTAATGTGAAATTAGGGAGAAGTGTAATTCTTACTATTTTATAAACTGCTGTAATCTTGTATATGCGTTTCGTCATTATAACAGCAAAACAAATCTTCTAATTTAATTTTTATTGTTAGACATAAATTATCTAATTCTGATTCACAACACATTTTATACAACAAGAATACTACTAACATTAATAAAATAGTAAGAATTACACTTTCTTTAACATTATATATTACAGGTTCAACATCGCATGTTGTAAATAAACTATCATTTTTAGAATTTATACATTTATTAATTTTAGTTATATCACAATAATCGTAATTTACAAATTCTATAATAGTAGAAACACTATTATTGCATTGTGTAGAATTATATAAATAACTAGTATGTTTAAACTTGGTTATCGATTTACTTTCAGTATAGGATATTAAAAATAGTGTTAATAAAAGTTTCATTTATATTAAATATTAACTTTACACTTTATATTATTTTATTTTAAATATTTATATGCCGAGTAAATCTAAAAAACACAACATAAAATTTATAAATAAAAAGCGTTCAAAATCATACAGTAGATTCGTTATAAAAAAAAAAGAATTACGGACCTATAAGAAAAGCTCGTTACATGGTGGATCCAAAGCCTTAGCTGTTATTAAAATTCCAGATAGAATTCCAGATAGAGAGAGTCTAGTTATAACCGACCATGAGTCCTTTTATAGATTTATTAAAAGATATTTTGTTTCAACCGAAGCTAAACATAAAGATATTGAACGTCCGATTTATTGTAATATGTATTTAATTAAAGTAAAAATAGCACCCACCGAATTTAAATATTATATTTATGACTCTCATATAAAAGAATTTTTACCGGACGACCAGCCAACATATGAACAAATTGATATTATGGAGTCACAATTAGAATGGGGTAGTGGTGGTGGTGTAACACGATGTAAAGGTAGTATCCAAGGTAATTTTATAAAAGAACAATATGGTTTAAGTAGATTAGCTAAAGCTAAAGCAACCGAAGCTAAAGCTAAAGCAACCGAAGCTAAAGCTAAAGCTAAAGCAACCAAAGCAACAGCTAAAGAAAAAGCTAAAGAAGAACACGAAGTTAATGATATATCTATTTTACTTTTTTTTAAAAATGAAGGTATTGGTGGCTTTGTAACAAAGTCTGTTACCAGCAGAACGAAGCAATACAATTATTCTTTATGTGGATTATTACTTTTAAATAATTTAAAAAAAAACGGAATGTATTTAAATCTAATTTGTTCATTGCAAAAAGTAGGAGGTCATCTATTAATATTAGCTGAAAACATAAGTAAACATTTTAATAAAACCCATATTTTTTTAAGAGCACTAGAAGAACCAATGCCTATATATATTCATAAAGGATATAAGTTTATTAATGGTAAGGATTCTTTTAATTTCACACATCTAAAAGAACCAGAAAAACCAGAAAAACTATATATAAAATCAAATCCGACTAAAACAGCCGAAAAAAAAACTTATTATGAAGATGAATTTGGAATTATATATGATTTAAAAGAAATTAATAGAATTTATGAATCAACTTCAACTAGAAAAGGAAAAGGAAAAGGAAATATTCTAATGAATATTAAAGGAAATACTGATAATGGATTTGAAATGTATAAAGATTTATAAAATATTTTATAATATAATATTAGTGGATGAAGCCAATAAAGTCAACGAAGCCAATGAAGCCAATAAAGTCAACGAAGCCAATAAAGTCAACGAAGCCAATAAAGTCAACGAAGCCAACGAAGGCAATAAAGCCAATAAAGTCAATAAAGTCAATGAAGCCAATAAAGTCAACGACGACATTAAATAATGTAATCCCAACAAAAATACCAGAGAGAAATAATTCGTTTATTTATAATAATAGTGACTTAATTTATTTTATGGTTAAACTTAAATTATTATTAGAACATAAAGAAGGTTTAAATTCTAATACAAAAAAAAGTGTAAAATGTAGTATATATTTAATAAAAATAAAAACTAATAACAATAAATTTATCCATTTTATTTATGATTCGAGAAAACAAACATATTATAGTAAAGCCGATTCAAAAAACGAATTACCAAAATTGAAGGATCAAATTAGATGGAATTATAGTTCTGGGAAAATATGTGATGGAATTACCGTTAAATTTGTAAATAAAGAATTTTATACGTCTGATATTTCTATATCTCTTTTTAATAAAAATGATATAGACTATACATTATGTGGATTATTACTATTAAATAATTTAAAACAAAATGGAATGTATTTAAATCTAATCTGTTCGTTACAAAAAGTAGGGGGGTATCTATTAGCATTATCTGAAGACATAAGTAAACATTTTAATAAAACACATATTTTTTTAAGATCATTAGGTGGTCCAATGCCCGTATATATTCATAAAGGATACGAGTTTATTGATGGAAATGATTCATTAAACATTAAAGAATCGCATATAAACTTTAGAAATAATCCTAAAGGTGTCATTTCTAAAAAATCAAAATATTATGAATCGCAGTATAATTTAAAATTTATAAAATCAATTATCCCTAATTATATTAGAAAAAGTAAAAGAACTAAAAAAGTTTATAATAACCATATTTTATTTAATATTAATGGTAATAAAGATGATGGGTGGGATATGTATAAAAATTTAACCATCGTTTGATAATAATTAAGTGAATGTGCTATGGGTTTTAAATGTTAATTAATTAATTTAATTATAAAAATATTATATAAACTATTAATATATGACAAATACAATTTCGAAACTTCGCACTAACAATGTATTAGTTAAAGCTAATAGTTTAAATCCTAGGATGTTTAAACCGGTCGTTTCAAACTTAAAAATGTATTGTAATACTTATTTAGTTTCTTTAAAACAAATCGAGAGTGGAAAAATAGTTACCAAATATTATGTATTAAATAGTGATATTGCTACATTGAATGAAATTACAATAAAAGAAGCAAGCAATTATATCACTGAATTTAAAGCATCATGTACTAAACTGTGCTCTGCTATACCAAAATCGTTTATTAATACATCAATAAATAAATCCGATATGGTTATTTATCAATTTTCACACGAAGAAATTATTCCCAGAGCCAGCAGAGCCAGCACCAGCGCCAGCAGAGCCAGAACAAGCAAATTAAATTCTAAACCAAACGTGGGGGATACATTTACCAAATCAAGACTTTCTGTACTTAACACAACACTTAGTTCTAAAGTTCCGAAGAAACCAACGGATGTGGAAAAAAAATTTAAACCGTCATTATGCGGATTTGTATGTTTAAAGAATTTAGCAAATGATAAATGGGATGACGATAGTATTAGAACTAATATTTATTTAGATTTAATATGTTCTCAGCCAGGGACCGGCAGTAATTTATTAAACACGGCCGAAGAGGTTTCTAGGAGTTTTCATAAGAATTGTTTATATTTAAAATCTATATATGCCCCATTACCTTTTTATTTATATAAAAAATATGTATTTGTAGATGGGGACAATTCGGTTGATTTAAACTTATGGTTTGATGAAAATATAAAAAGTGGAAAACCAATAGAATTTCACACCGATCCATTTTGCCAATTAATAAAAATAAAAGGTCAAGAGATTAAAACAACTCGTAGTGGTCGTAAATCTAAACCTGGTCCAATTACAAATATTCAAGATTGTAATTATTTAAGGTCAGTCCAAGGCGATTTGGTGGATGGTATTCTTTATAACAAACTACTGATAAACCAAAAGGGAGTTAAAGTTAATCAATTGGGACAATAATATTGTAATTTATAGTTGTTTTAATCTATATTTTTATATTTTTTATATTTGTTAATATTATAAATGAAGAATCGTTCAGTAAATCCAGATTATGGGAAAATCACATTAATAGTTGTTGTTATGGTTCTTTTAGTTATTATTATTGGAGTATTAATTTATTATTTTACTAGAGAAGAAACACTTTTAGAAGATAAAACACCTAAAAATAACCAATACATGTTTTTACCACCTCTTTATATAGACAATCAATCTGTGCAACCCGCCGTACAACCCGCCGTACAACCCGCCGTACAATTAGTTAACCCAAATGTAAATGTTGGTTCAACAACTAAAAATGAATCAAATAGACAAACTAATTTAGGATTGGGATTTATTATTGGAGCATCACATGAAAAAATGAGAGAACAGGATATACAAATAGCGGATTTAAATTGTAAACAATCTCAGGGTCAAACTTCTAGATATAATCCATACACGATGTCGTGTGAATCTACTATAGATAACAAGGTATCAGGAAATGATGTTCCTAGTTCAAATGAAGTTCTACATAATGAACCTACACAAAATAGTCCCTTCCCGGAACCCACAGAGCCTGGCCCTGGACCTGGCCCAGGCAGAGGAGGTGGACCTGGCCCAGGCAGAGGAGGTGGACCTGGTCCAGGTAGAGGTGGTAGAGGTGGTAGAGGTGGTAGAGGAGGTGGACCTGGCCCAGGTAGAGGTGGCAGAGGTGGTGGACCTGGCCCTGGCCCTGGCCCTGGCAGAGGTAGAGGCGGGAGAGGAGGTGGCCCTGGCCCTGGCCCAGGTAGAGGAGGTGGTCCTGGCCCTGGCCCAGGCAGAGGAGGTGGTCCAGGCCCTGGCCCAGGTAGAGGTGGAGGTGGAGGTCCAGGCCCTGGCCCAGGTAGAGGAGGTCCTGGCCCAGGTAGAGGAGGTCCTGGCCCAGGTAGAGGTGGCAGAGGTAGAGGTAGAGGTAGAGGTGGCAGAGGTAGAGGAGGTGGTCCTGGCCCAGGTAGAGGTAAATAATAGTATATTATTTATTTATGATTAAAAAATTCAAAAATTTGTTTGAAAAACCCAAAGAAACAAATATAAATTCTATAAACTATATAAATAGTATTACAAGAAATAGAACAAACGAATTTAAATCTATAAGAAATCCAATTTCACATTCATTAAATTTAGAAAAAAGTAGATTACAATGTAGATTAGAGAAATTGATACAAATATATCAAACTACATCTTATACCAATTTATTTTTTAATAAAACCAAATTAGAACAAGAAATTATATACTGGGAATCAAATAATAAGTGCTATTTATGTTGGAAAAAAAGTAAAGATAATTGTAGACTATGTGGATTTCCTATTTGTAATTATTGTACTAGAGAAATACCTCTTAAAGAAATTAAAAAAAAAATAAAAGGTTCTATTATAGTTTGTAAAGAGTTATGTTTTAAACTTATAATAAATACAAAGTATAAGTGATTATAATCTACTATATTTTAATTAGTATTCAAAAATAAATAATGGCAGAGGTAGAGGTGGACCAGGTAGAGGAGGCCCTGGTCCTGGTCCTGGTCCTGGCCCAGGTAGAGGAGGACCAGGTAGAGGTGGCGGAGGTGGCAGAGGTGGTAGAGGTGGCAGAGGTGGCAGAGGTGGCAGAGGTGGACCAGGTAGAGGTGGCCCTGGTCCAGGGAGAGGGAGAGGGAGGTGACAGAGGAGGTGGTAACATTACGGATTAACACTAGATTTACACGTTTTAAAATCTTTTTTAGAAAATTCGGGTGATATAAATTCAACTTGGTCTTCTGGTATATTTAGTCTATCTCTCCAGTTATCATATAAGAATTTTTTTAGTTTTTTACCTGAATTTTCAACACTATAGTTTTTAATAAAATAATCACGCGAATTATACTGTTTATTTTTTATTCCTTCTAATAATTTATCTAATGCCGTTGACACATCTGTTTCATCGGTAAAAAGAACTCCCGTTTCATCATTAACATATTTCCATCCACCTAGAATATTACGGTTTACTAAACAACTTAAATTATGAGCTAATGCTTCGGTTAAAACACGTGGGGAAGCATCTTTTTCGTTTGGAATAAAAATAAATTTAGCTTTACTATACATTTTTTGAAAATCATAATAACTTAACATATTAGTTGTTTCCATATAATTACAACCATTGGGCAATTCACACCCCTTTCTACCTATAAGCAATCCCTTTAATTTATATTTATTACAAAAAATATCAAGGCATTTTTTAGCAAGGGTCCAATTTTTATTATATGTCGCCCAATCATCACATGCCTCTTTTTTCTCATCAACTTTAAGACAAATATAGATGAAATCATATATTTTCTCCTGCGAATAATCAGGTTTCGCAACATTACAATCGATCCAATCCGATTCACTAGCAAATAATAGAGGAACCTCCGGTGGGAAATAATTGTCAGGATCTCTAAACCCATGAATCCAGCCTTCACACATTTCTTTATATTTAAATTTTTCGAAATTATCTCCAAAATCTTCATTTGGATTAGATGGATGATTAGGGAATTCTAAATAACTGGTTATTCCTAAGAAAATACATTTATCTTTATTATCATTATATGTCGCTAATTCATGTTCGCCTTGAAATGGTTTAGATAGTAATATAACATTAAGTTTATTACCATTATTGTCAAATAAATTAACATAGGGTCGTTTTACGGTTGGTACTTCATATTTCTTTTCAACTAAATCAGTAAAGTTTTCTTTATTGCACATCGAAATTAATAATATGATTGCAATAGCAATAAGAAATAATAATACAAACATTTTTATATTCATTATAATAATAAAATATTTTTAAACTTTCTATATTTTTTATTTATTTAGTAAATCTATGATTTCCTTTTTTTTACACTATGGTTACATTTTTTTTTAATGCTATTTATAAATTTATTAATACTTTTTTTACTCTGTGTTTTTTTAGATAAACCTTGTAACCATTCTTTAGTTAATTTTTCCAATTCCTTTTTTATTTTTATTGACATATTTCGTTTTATACTTTTTGATTTCATATATGTATATAAAATTGATTTTATTCTCAAAAAAGTAAATTATATATATTATGGAAATTAATGGAAATTTAGTTACAAATGAATTTTATAAATTTGATGATAAAGATGATATGGTTATATTGAATGACGATGACTATAAAAAGATAATTGATAATAAAAATACTATTAAAATTCAATTCCCATATGGAATTAATGGTATAATGTCAAATATACATGAATATTCAGTTGACCAGTTTAATATTGGTAATTTAATAACTATTATAAATAATTTTTACAATTCTAAACTTTTAGAAGAAGAAAAAAAAATGATATACACACAAATTGAAGAGCTTGCTGATGGTCTAGATAATATACATACTAGAAAGGATATTTTAAAATATACTAATCAATGTTTTATAGAAGAACTTGAATACGAAAATGGTGTATATATTTTAAGGACTGGTTCATAAAAGCTTTTTCTAAAAAGCTTAGACCAAAAATACTTTTTTTTTAAAAGTATTGTTGATTTTACTTTCAAAAAAAGGTTTATTTTATATAAACTTCTTAAGTTTATTTAAAGTTTATTTGTATAAACTTTAGTAAAGTTTAGATAAAACTTTTCTAAAGTTTATGGAATCTAAAAAAAATACCCAATTAGAATATATTAAAGATGAATTGACTGAATTTGAAAAAACCGAAATATTTGATTATAAATCTATTTATTATGTAGGTGATATTAATATAAAAAATAATAAACATATCTCTTATCAAGATTATTTAGATAATATTAATATTTTTGGTGTAGACTATAAATTTGTAATTAAATTAGACGACCACATTAGTTACAGATATAAAATATTAGATAATTTAGGTAAAGGGACCTATGGGAATGTTATTAAAGTCAACGATTGTAAATATAATAAAAATAAAGCTATAAAAATATTTAATAATTTTCATAATTTTACATCTAAAGAAAATATTAAATTATTTTTAAGAGAATATGATATTTTAGAAATTTTATACACCCGTTTCAATTTACATCATAATAGCGAATTATTTACACTATTTTATGGGGAAGATATGTTTAGAAACTTTAATTATATAATTTTTAGATTGTATCATGGAAATCTGTATAAAGAACGACGTAAAATACAAGAGTCATCTATAAATAAAAAAATTATAATTATAAAAGACTTATTAAATGCCTTAATATTTTTATCGTGTGAATCTCCTAAAATAATTCACGCAGATATAAAACCTGAAAATATTTTGTTTAAAACCGAAGAATCATTTAATATTGTTTTAGGAGATTTTGGGTTATCAGTAATTCTAAAAGATGATTATGCAACTTATAAAAAAAACTTACAAACACGATGGTATAGAAGTCCTGAAATTATATATCAAATCCCATTTAATGAAAAAATAGATGTGTGGAGTGTTGGGTCTATTATATATGAACTAATATCAAATAGACCATTATTTAAATCGTATAGTGATAATGATCATTTAGTTTATATCCATTATATACTAGGATATCCTACACGCGAATTTATTAATCAACATGAAAATATACAAGAATTTTATACTGAAAAATATAAACCTAAATATATACATAATATTAAAAATAAAGTATTAATACCTGGAACCGGCTGTAATGTTCTAGACAGATTTTTTGAATTTAGCGAATCTGATGACTATGGACAAGATAATGAAGGTCCTAGTGAAGGTCCTAGTGAAGGTAATATAAAATATAATTTAATTAGATTAGTGTATAAATGCTTAGATTATGACTCTAATTCCAGGATTTCAGCCGAGAAAGCATTAGAATTTATTAATAATATTTCATCATTCAAGTAAAGATGAGATAAACTACAAAGTTAACTTTACAAATTTCGGTATTTCTTAATATTTGATGTTCCTATTATAATTATTTCTTTTTTTTTACTACAGTTATAAATAAATCCTATAACTATTAATACAATACTTACTATTAGAGAAACATTGTAATAAATATAAAACTTCCACAAGTTTTTATTATCATTTTTATAATAGTAGTCACATGCGTCATCCATTTTATCAATTAAATACATATTGTAAATCATAGATCCAATTATACATAGTGAAGGCACGATTAGGGAGCTCTTTTTAACACATGTTATAGAATAAAGTAGTAAATTTATAATAAATACGCCCATACTAATTATACCAGCCAGAATGCCATAATTTAAGTGACACGAATTATAGTCTTTAAAATTTTTGATAACATGTATGCCACCACCAACAAACGTGCTCGTGCTAATAACACCTGTTAAAATTAATAATCCCCCAATAAACGTAATATTAGAACACATACCCATTATTAAATTATATGGTGTAATGATTGTTCGTTTTATATGTTTAAATACTTTAGGTAATATTATTACATGTCGGATATTTCTATAAAATCGCAGGTAAGTGATAGTTTATTTTTAAGTGTATACGAATACCCACGTTGGTTTAATAAGAAAAAGTATATATTTTATAATAAAACTCTTCAAAGACTTATACGATTAAGTGCTATCAATACAAAAGCCTCGCAATACTATGAAAAAATGAATTTTAATATTTTTGGACCATCGATTACAATTACAGCTCTATCTGGTATAGCATCATTTTTATCTACATCGCAATATGTTAATGAAAACACCCAAAATGCCTTCGGTATTGGAGTTGGAATTGTGGCATCAATTTCATCCGTACTACAGGCCTTGGCGGGGGCGTGTCAATACAGTGCTAAAAAAGAAGCGCACAGAACAGTCGCCGAACAATACAATAATCTAATTATAACCGTTAAATTTGAAATAGAAATGCCGGATGAAGAAGATTTTACAGATAAATTAGAGACTCAAATTTTAGATATCCAAAGTAAATGTAACTATTTTGTTCCACAATTTATAGTTGAAGAATATGATACCAAACACGCATTAAATAAAAAATCAAATAGTTCTAATAGTTCTAATAATTCAATACTTTCAAATAGGTCTGAAAATGTAGTTATAAATATTGATGATAAAAATTATAATACATTTAATGATAATAGAGTCAATAAAAGTTTAACACGAGACACCTTTGATAATAGTTCACAAAATTCAATTAATAGTGATAAAACGGAAGAATATATTGATGGTAATACAACCACTATTATAAATGGCAGTGATGTATAGTCTATTACATATTAGAAGATATTACCGCCCAAGACTTAATAATCGAATAAATATATTCCAGATGTCTAAGAATAATTTGAGTGATTCGCTTATATAATCGGCTACAACACATTGTTTAGCGTTAATTTGTAGTCTTTTAGTATCATATAAAATGAATATCATAAACAGACCCACCACAAAATATGATATTAGTCTAAACCACTTTGACTTCACCGTATAATCTGTATTAAATAATAGCATTAACACTTCAAGCACTATAACACCAATAAGTAATGCCAATAATACAGGCCCCCATGATAACGAAATGAGGTCTGGTCTTAAAAATGCTATTGCCGATAATCCAACAAATAATAAAATTGTAGTGAGCATTGTTGCAGCAATATATCCTTTTCTATTTTTATAAAGACTATACATTGGATAAAACATTAATCCCATTAATAGAATAAACATTAGCCATACTATATGCTTAATAATTATTTGTTTAGGTGATATTTTGTGTAGCGCTACAATTGATACAAGTATTAATATAAATATAGCAAAAAATAATAATAGATTTGGCAAGAAAGCTACATTATTATATTCCATGATAAGAACTTGTAAAGCGATTAGATTTAGTGTGAGTATAATGTATAAATATGTATTTAATATGTATCGATTACACACAAATTGTCCATCTCTTATGGAGCTGTTTGCTATACCAAATATGACACACACAAAAATGAGTAAAGCCCCGAATATTTGTAGTAATAATTTATTCATATATATTAATGCTACAAATAAAAAATAAACTCAACACATTTGTAAACCTAAATAATATTAAAGTCATACCAACACGAAATAAGAAAATAATAAGCACATGCCTTTATATTCCTAGTAATTTATCATACAATGAGCGTAGCATTTACTATTTTCAAGGTTTAGTTAAATCGGTTGAGACATTTGATGCAGTGATGAATTTAGATAGCACTAATCGGTGGATTTACCGCATATATTACGATAAAATGTTTGACTCAGGCATAAATTTCAGGTTTAACAACACACATAAAAAAACTAAAAAGATGACCGCCAAACAAAAGAGGGCCGAATTGAAACGGCGAAAATTGCTGTTGTCGAAAAAAAAGAAACAACCCACTAACGAATATAAATATGCCTACAACGGGGACACATATCAGGGAGCCACCTTGGACGTCCAAGAAGTATTAGTAAAATACAAGGACTCATTTAAGAAATTGTTAAAGCTTTATCATTTATATCTAAAACAAATCAAAAATAATAAAGACAATCGATACCAAAATATAGAATTAATAAGTTATGATTGTCCTGACATTAAAACCGAACCAGAATTTATTGGTCATAGTTCTTCGTTTGGAATGTTTTTAAGATTTACGCCTATACTTGATTCCGACGTGGACCTTTTTTATTCGGTTAATTCTACACACCCAGTTACACCACAATTACGGGTGATGTTAGATAAATGGGCTTCTAATACAGATGAGACGGCATTTTGTTTCGCATATCAAACCCGCAATGTAATTGGATCATCCAAGAAATATATAGTTGAATCGGTTGAAGTGATTAAAGAAAAACAAAACTTAAATCTGAGCGAACAAGAAATTGAATTCGTAGAAATTATAGAGAACATATTTAATATATTACAAACAGAACTAACATATGATTTTGATTATATAAAAAAGAAACGTGTAAAAAGTAGCAAGAGTAGCAAGAGTAGCAAGAGTAGCAAGAGGAGTAAGAGTGTCAAATCATCTAAGTTATTAGATAGTGATTATAATTTTAAAAATTTACTTTATAATGAGGCTAAATTCTCTTTAGATATGGCGATTGGTGGTGGCATGTGTGGGTTTAAAAAGGATTTCCCGATGCTTCTAAAAAGATATGATGTATTTATAGATTATATTAACTATTTGATACGTCACAAAATACAATTAGACTATGGCCTTGATGAATTAATATTGAAAATAATTTTATTACCAGAGATATATATTAATTCTGATAATATCGATAATATAGATTATATTAATATAAGAGAATTAAATCAATATGCCGAATGTTCTAGTTCTATTTTTCAACTAAAACAACACCCTTCAACCAGCTCATATGTCTTTGATGAACATGGGACTAAAATATATTTTAATAGGGATGCCCTTTTTAACACACAATTTGATTTATTCGGCGACAACTGGTTAATACAAATTGATGCAGTTGATTCAAGGGCATTGTATAAAAAAGAAGATGGAACCGAAGTAAGTTCAGATGAAATCTTAACCTTAAAAATAGATGAAGATGATTTAAGTTTTAATAGCTTATTTGTTAGCTACAATGAACCCACTAAATTATTATTATTAGATACGAATAATAAATCACATTCACTAATTAAACCGAATGAAATATTTGAACTAGAATATATACATAAGTATGATACTAATAATATCTATAAATTATTAACAAAATTAGTTGTATATTATAGAGAAAATATCGTTCAACCAAAACTAAACTTTTAAAAAAAGTTTAGACAAAAACAATGGTTTTTTTTTTGGCCAACCTTTTTCTTAAAAAGGTTAAAAAAGTAAAGCAAAAATACTTTTTAAAAAAAAGGTTGGCCAACCTTTTTTAGAAAAAGGTTTCAAATTCTTTAATTCTATCTTGAACACACACTTTATTATTTCGACTCTTATATTTCGTTGATAATTTAAATATTTTAGAATACCATTTTTCACATTCTAGTTGGAATATATCCTTGAATAGTGGAAAATGATGACAATATATAACCGATATTAGCCATCGTGTAAAATTAACACTATTTTTTTGATCATCATAATCACTATAATTATACAAATCTTCGTCTATCTGAACTATAAAGAATATTGCAACCGAATTTAATATAGAGTCAATAATAGAATCAGAGTTTAGTATTATAAAGAAATTTACGAGAGGTATTCCTAATGGTAATACGAAGTTTGAAAAGAAATCAGCCCACCAATTGTATTGTATATGATATTTTTTCATAGTAATTTTTCGTTTTTTATAATATAACATACCACTATCTTTTTTAGATAAGGCCAATTCTGGATAATCGTCATAAATCTGTATTAAAAATCTATACAAATATCGTGAGTAGAAATATGATTTTATCGAATTATAACTATATAATAACGATAAAATAGTGGATAATATTGATATTGCAATTATAAGAGGCTCTTCAGTTGTCGAATAATCTTGGGTTACACTATAAACAAGCGAACCTAAACATACATATTGAATGATTAATGTGAATATCCCAATAAAAAAACATTTATAAGAAAATGAACACGAACGCAATGAATAGTTCCAAAGGTTATTATGTATAGAGCGTTCTTCAAAAATATTAAGATATTGGTATATAAACACAATAAACCGAAACATATTTATTTCTATAAAATCTTTATTTTGTTCTTCTTTTTGTATTGATTCAAATATTAGTTCATTATCATTGGGAGGGGGTTTAGCGTCATTTAAATTAATAATAAAATGTTCATCATCAATAAAAATATTAGTATTCCATATATTTAACTTATCAGCTATATAATTAAAATTTTTTTTTACTATTAAATAATTATCATAATAATTAGTTGTTAATATAATCTCTTCGTCCGTTTGTTTCTCACTCCCACTTAAATCGGTTTGTGCCATACATAGAAATTCACTTCTACTATTATATAATTCTATAAAATTAAACTTCCATTTACTATATAAACTATTTTTTTGATCATTATTATTAAAATAGGTTGAAACTGGTTTGCACAATAAACTAATAAAATTTTGTGCAGGTTCTATTAAATAACATTTTAATGTCATTGTTTATTTAATATTTTTAATATAATTAATAATTAAATCCTTAAATTACATATAAATATTTATTATTGACAAAATCTACATATTTATTGTCAACTAATTTATCTAATATATCATTAATCATTTTTATTTCTACATTATATTTCGTTTTTATCATTGTTAGTAAGTCTTCATCACTAATAAACTCTACACTTTTAAGCGTCCTAACAATAAATAATTCAATAATTTCGGTCTGTGAGAAAACAATTTCATTTTTACATTTTTTTTTTATTTTTTTATTAGTTACATTATTTTTAATATTTAATTTATGCCCCTTAGGATTAAACATATCATTCAATATAAACCTATTGTCGACACTTTTTATAATTAATTTATAGTGACACAATATTTCAAAATCTCTTTTAGAATAGACACTATGTAACTCCAAATAATCTTGAATATTAAATTCACATAATATATTTGCTAGACTTAACGAACATACTATTTCAACGTCGGTGCCAGTTTTAAACACATCGTACGTTAACGAACACGTTGATAATTGATGATTCCAAGCTAATTTTTTATTTTCAAATTTACAATTATAAAATGTAGTGAACTCGGTTTTAAATGAATTAAATTTACTATTAAACTCTATATTTGAAAATGTATCACATTTAGGAGATAAATTCCATATCCCATCGGTTATTATAATTAAATTGTTATTCTGATTGTAAATACTATTAAATTCAGTTGATAAATGAGACGAATTTATGATATCCCTTTTAATAATATTAAGTTTGTATAAACACGGTGTATCTATATTATCTGTTAGACTATTTATAATATCCAATTCATGTTTAATATAGGATTCATTAAAATTATAATAGTATAACCGTTTTACTAAATAATTTTTATAGTAAATAAATACGGTTTCATCATCATTTTCTACAAACGTATTAAAATAATTTATTAGCATTTTATGGAAGTAATTGACCGGAATTAAGTTATTTTTATACAGTTGGATTCTAATATATTTATCAATATTTTCGATGGTTGAATTTATGGGTTTAAAATGACTTTCAAAACAACTGAATATATTTTTAAAAATAGATGAACTATTAATGTCTAATTGACAATGTATTTTATCAACAATCATCGTCATAAAATAATATATATCTAATATTTCAGGGAAATCATTCACACATATAATTAAACCATTTAGCCATTGTGTAAATGCGTCTTTAATATATTGTATATCATGACAATATTTAATAGAATTTTTAAAAGAAGTATAGAATATATCATTGATAGTATACGTATGTTTAAAGGATTCAAAATCAAAGTCATTTAATAATTTTAAAAAGTCACGTTTAATTATAACCTCATATTTATCTAATATTAGACTTTTGAATAAATTTTCGTAATCGTTAATTAAAATATCTAAATTTAATTCATTTAATTTATTGGTATGAAACGTATTAATTTCATAAATAGTTCCCAAAAACTCTTTATCCTCTATAATATTGGTATCAAGGTTAATTAATGTTTTCTCTAAATAAGATAATACTTCATTACCAATATTATTTATAAATGCATCTTGATTAATTAAATTTTTATTCAGACAGTGATATATAGAATCCAATGCTTCCGACAAATAATATATAGTTTCATCATCGTCGGATACTTTGTTTTTATAATCTAAATAATAACATAGTTTAGAATTAATGTATTTAATAAGTTTAAATGTTACATAATCATACCATTTGGTAAATCCATAATTAATATAATTAATATCAGTGTAAGTTGTATCCATTTTTTTCGATTCAACTTTAAAATAATCCATTAAATTATTTATTGTAATAAGTGAGTCATGAAACAGATTGAATTCAGTAAAATATGATTGTAGGATTTCGTTACTACTCGCTATTTTTTCAAACATATTATTAAGAAAATTATCAATTATAAATTTTACCTTATTAATCATATTACTGTAAAATTCTATTATGTCTTTTCTACTATCTTTATGCTTTAGTTGTTGGATTTTTACAGTATAATTATACAATTCACTATAAAAGTGAACCTTATTAATATCATTATTATATAGAATTCGGTTAAAGTTGGATTCGAGATGTATGAAGAATTCAGTATTTAGTTCCATCGTTAGTTCCATAATATAATATTCTTTTTAAAGTTAAAACTTTTTTAAAGTTTAAGTATTTGTTTAAACTTTTTAAAGTTTAAGTATTTGTTAAAACTTTTTTAAAGTTTAAATCAATTTTAAGTTTCTTTTTATTTTGTTTAATATTATTATTCGTGTGTTAGATGTAAGTGGTGGTATATTTTTTTTAAATAATTTTAGAAATATATGTTTAATTTGTTTATCAGTTATCGTATCTTCCCATGTATCTGATTTAAAATCAATCTCAAATTTTAAACCTATGGAATCATTGGAATCATTGGAATCATTGGAATCATTCGAATAATCCGGTGTATTTCTATATTCGGTAAGTTCTATTTCATCTTTATTATAAAATTCTAAAATTTTGTTATTAATACTTATCCATATATCAATTAGACGAAGTAATAGTTTATTGGCATCTTCAATAGTTCGGTTTTCAAATTTCTTTTTCATCAAGTTTTCAAAAAATATATGATTTTCGGTTTTTTTAGATGGTGTTAATAAATTCGTGATAATTATTCCCTTGGTAAAGGTTCTTCTTATATTAGATATAACTGTATCGGGAATAATATATAGTTGTTTCAAATTATCATATTTTGGAGAGTTACTTTCAATAATTTTAGATAATATTAACTGTGTTAATTGAACTCTATGAAAACCTTGTAAATATTTAACTTTAGATAGTGATGATTTTTTAAAATATGATTTTATTTTTGAAATAATTCCTTTTAATGTAGTATGTTTAATTGTTTCAATAATAGTTCTATAAAACCTATCTATATTTTCACTACACGATGATATTAAATTTTTACCAATAAACTCGTTACACGATTTAAATTTATATAAGTTAGCTTGTAAAAGTGCTGAATCATTTTGTGTGAGTATTTCTATAATATGGTCGCAATGGTTTTTATCTTCTATACACGTATTTATTTGCGGTCGTATTTCATAATTAGCATCTTGATTATAGTTAGTTAACATACTTACCGAAAATGCACCACCCATACCTATATTAGGTATTAAACTTTCATTATGATCAAAATTTAATCCTTTAAACTTTTTATTTTTAACTAAAAACATAATAAATTCTTTAATATGCTTATGTTGTTCGGTTATATTAGTAATTGCTTCTATAATAAATTGATGGTATTGTTTTGATATATTACTTATTATTTCATTATTTTTTTCGTGTGTCGATTCATCTTCTGCGTAAATTAATTCGGGCTTAATTGAATATTGTGCTGAACAATCTATATCAATTGTTTTATATTTTAAAAAGTATTGTAAAATTTCCATGTCCTCTTCAATAAATAAATTTAAACTTTTTGCTTCAACAAATAACATAAAAAATACGGACCCACCAAAGAATTGTATAAAATGACCAGGTAAAATAGGCAACATTGTTACTTCATAGTGTTCATATTTAAAATGAGCTTTAGCGAATTCTTTATTTAATAATATTGTAATTTCAAAAAAATATTTAATATAATCTTCGTGTATTTTTGAGTCTAAAGTGTTATAAAACATTTCCCTTATTGGAGGTAATTTAACATTATTATATCTATCTACAGCATTGTTTTGAGGACTCGAATTGGACCTGGACCTAGACCTGGACCTGGACCTGGACCTGGATCTGGAACCTTTAGAACTCGAATTGGATCTGGAACCTTTAGAACTCGAATTGGATCTGGACCGTTTTACTGATTTTTTCTTTTTGGTATATTTGCGGTCGTTTGAATTATTGTTCATATATAATATAAATATTTAAAATTATTTTATGTGCTTATATTATAAAATGATTGGAGGTAGAAAAACTAGAAGCAACAAAGGTAAAAAACGAGGAGCTTATGGTTCACGAAAGAAGGTGTCTAATACAGAAAACATACGAAGGAAAGTACGAAGTAATAAAGGTAAAAAACGACAACCTTATGGACCACGAATGAATAATTCAGGTAGAACGCGTTCAGGTGCTATATTCAGAGGAAGAGCCGTCAGAGGCAGCGCCGTCAGAGGAAGAGCCGTCAGAGGCAGCGCCGTCAGAATGAATTCAAATTCAAACGAAGTAGAGGGTGAAACCATTTTATTACGATAATAATTTATAGACATTAGTAATAATATAACCTTTTTTCAAAAAAAACCTTTTTTCAAAAAAAGGTTGACCAAAAAAAAATAATAGATTTTGTTAAAACTTTTTTAAAAAGTTTAAAGGTTGACCAAAAAAAAATAATAGATTTTGTTAAAACTTTTTTCAAAAGTTTAAAGGTTGACCAAAAATAAATAATATAACCTTTTTATTAAAAAGGTTTACCAACATTAATTTTTTCATTTGGTAGCAAATTTATTTTTTTAAATAATAATTCTTCAGTCATTTTCATTTATATAATATACTTACATTTAATTGAATTAATATAATTAAACTAATATTTATAAATAATTTTCTAAGCATATTATATAAATGCCTAATTCACGTTCACGTTCAACCCGAAATTTAAGTCTCCGAAGAAATTATAGACTTAGACGAATATCCGGGGGATCAAAAAAAATGACTCAACAACAAGCTAGAAATATGGTTGCCTCATGGAATGACACCTATGAACAGGAAAAAAAGGCTCCTACAAAGAAGGCATCAGGAAAGAAGGTATCAGGAAAGAAGAAGGCATCGGGAAAGAAGGCTTCAGGAAAGAAGCCGAAGGCGAAGGCGAAGGCGAAGGCGAAGGCGACGTCGAATATAGGACCGTTCATGAATAACACCGCTGAGTTTAGAATTAAAAATGACGAATTAATAAAAGAAGAGTAATTTAATGGTCATTAATCCATAAACTCCATATCAACTACCGATTGTTTCCCACCTCTACCACCACCTCGACCACCTCGACCACCTCTACCACCTCGACCACCTCTACCACCTCGACCACCTCGACCACCTCCCCCACTTGACGGAATAACCACGTCTATTTCTTTATTATCATTATCATAAAATTTTAGTTTATAATTATTTTTGTTATAAAATGCTACCCTTTTAAACTTTTGTTTAGCAAATAGGGAGAAATCATCGGCTATATCGTAAATGAGTGGTGTGAATTTGCGGTCTTTCGCTTCTTGTCTTAAAATGCGTCCAACCGCCTGTTCAATATTACTTTTAGGAGATGTTAAGAAAATAGTGTCAAGAGGATATTTACAATCAAAGCCTTCACTAGCCATCATAAATGTCCCTAATATAACATCTTTAGTTTCGGTATCTTGTAAATCTTTTTCCTTCATCCCACCTAAATAGAACCCACAGCTATATTTTCCGTCATCAATTTTCGGTATTAAATCGTGCAAAACTTTAAGATGTTCCCTCCTATCACTAAGCATCAATATTTTTCGACCTTCTCTGAGACAATCTGACAAATGTTCTATTATTTTAAGAGTCCTAGGAAGAAAATCACAAATATTATTTATCATTGTAGCCATATTAGGTTTCTTCTTAAAATTAAGGACTTCTTTACTATATTTAGATTCAGAATTCTTATAGATTACCATTTTTACATTAACATCGTCTTCCTCACGCTTCTTAATACTATAGACAATTTCACCTAAATACCATTCAAATACTTTAGAAAGTCCGTCGGCTCTTTTAGGTGTAGCCGATAATCCAAGCGTATATTTAGTGCCAGTTTTAAGCAGTGCCTTAGAGAAAGTTTCAGCCCCTAGATGGTGACATTCATCATAAATAACGAGCCCAAATTCTTCAAATATTTTATCACTGTAATCAATCATCGAAATACTTTGAAGCATTCCAATAACAATATCATAGCCCTCTACATGAATGACAGAACTTTGTAGTCTACCAATTTTAGCATTGGGGATAAATTCTTTAATTCGTTCTTTCCATTGATTTAATAGAAATTCTTTATGAACTACAACTAACGTTTTAACTTTAAGTTTAGCTGCGATATACAGAGCTATTACAGTTTTACCATAACCACATGGAACCGAAATGATACCACCACCCACTTCTTCGGCCGCTTTAAGATATGTTTCTACAATAGGATGCTGTTTATCTTTTAATGATTTAGAAAACTCAATGTTTATAGATTTTGGATCATTTAATTTACTTTCAGACGGTAATCCATATTTTCGTTGACCGTAGAACCGAGGAATATATAGTTTTTTAATACTTTCACAAAATGTAGGGAATGATTTTGGAGCAACACCGTAGTCACCATTTATAAATGGTTTTACAGTTAGGTCTTTTTTTAAATCAATCATTTCCGTATTTGTTAAGTCATCTTTATAAATAGAGAATCCTCTTTTACTTATAGACGTTTTCATTATGAAATTAATTATTTATTTATTTTTATATCAATTTTTTTAAAAATAAAATCTATATATAAATTATATGTCTAGTAGTTTAAAAAAAATGTCTAAATTAAATAATAAATTAACAAATTCTTTTAATAATAAAATAAATTCCGCAACAAAAAATTATAATAACATTTTTAATAAAAATGATTATGTAAATCACGGGATTTCATTATTAATTGTAATTTTAATTTTATGCATCCAAGTCATTCCAAATAATGTTTTATCATTTTTAAATAATGGAGTTGTAAGATTAGTATTAATATTATTAATATGCGTCTTATGCCTTGTCGACCCGGTTAAAGCATTATTATTAGCTATTGCATTTGTTGTAGCCGTACAAAAATTACACAATTCAGATGGTTCTAATGTTTTGGAAATTAATGAAGTTAATGAAATTAGTCATGACCTCAACGAAGTTAATGAAGTTAATGAAGTTAATGAAGTTAATGAAGTTAATGAAGTTAATGAAGTTAATGAAGTTAATGGTAATGAAGCAATTAATAATAATGTGGCAGTTTCTAAAAACATAGCAGAATTAAATAATAAAATTAATAATACATTAAACAATGCACTCGATAATAGTTTAAATAATGTTGTTAATGATTTACTTAATTCGACTGGTTCAAAAGCACCAGTTAATGTAGTTAAAGAAGTTGTTAAAAATAGTGTTAATAATGTTGTTAATAATGTTTTAAATAAAAGTATAAGCAATCTGTCTAATGAACATGGTAATATTGTTGATGTAACTGTCATTACCGATATTTTAAATAATTCGGTTAGTGATGTTATTAACAACACTATTAACAATACTATTAACAAATTAAATAAAGATCAGGATAATCATGTAGATGTTAAATCAATTAAAAATGCTGTTAAAAATAGTGTTAAAAATTCAATTAACAATGTTGTTAATCATGCTGTTAATACATCTGCCAATAATATAATAGTAAATAATACCGTTTCAAATAATGTGGCAAAATCTAATAATGTAGCATTAAGTGCTGCCAATCAACAATCTAAAAACATTGTTGATTATGATCTTAATAGTAATATAAAGATAAATCCAGCAAATACAGTCGTCGGAGATGTTAACGTTGTTAATCATCTTGGAAATAATATTAATTCTTTAGATAAATTGGAAAGTAATAATAATGCTAGTTTATTAAGTAATATTAAAGATGATGTTGTTAATACAGATAATAGAAATTGTCGAAAAAATTTAAATGCCGAAGGAGATAATGCTGGCAACCTTGTTAAAAATAAGATATCATTTAATAATAATTTATTATTAGGAGATGTTCAAGGTTATAAACCCGAAAATAGAAATACATTAACTGGTGAATTTAGAACTAATGTAAATCCATCCAACAATAACGAATTAATTGGTAATCCATATTTAAATCCAGGAAATAATAGAAGTAATATGAAGGGACCAAATTATAAGGCTACTAATAATGTTCCAGGATTTAATAGTAATAATTTAGTTACTAAAAACCCATTTCCAGGTAATAATACCACTTACAAACCTAAATTTGTCCCAGCATCAAATAATGTAAATTCGTATAATAATGCTGACCCTCAATATGGTTTAGCAAATAATGTTGGGAATCTTTTAATTGAGGGATTCGCTAACCCACCAGCTAGATTTAATGGTAATGGTAATGGTAATGGTAATGGTAATGGTAATGGTAATGGTAATGGTAATGGTAATGGTAATGGTAATGGTAATGGTAATGGTAATGGTAATGCTAATGGTAATGGTAATGGTAATGGTAATGGTAATGGTAATGGTAATGCTAATGGTAATGGTAATGGTAATGGTAATGGTAATGGTAATGTTATGCCCAACGAACCAAATGATTTTGGAAATAATCTTATCCGTAATGGTCCAACTAGGAATGTTACCTTAAATGTTCCAGTTAATGAGCGAAATAATCCTAATTCTAATCTGGTTGGTTTAGAAGCAGGAAATACCAATAATCTTGTTAATGGACCAAATCGAAATGTTAATGTTGCAACACCTTACAATCCAGCATCGAATGTAGCAAATACGGCAAGCCCATTATTAAATGATGATGATTGTGTATCATTATTCCCAAATTATATCGAAGAACAATTAGTTAAAGCACAAGATAGATCAGTCCATAATCCAGAAAATAAAAAAGCATTAAGAAGCGCCGAAAATATGCAATCAGCCCAAGGTTATCGTGTCGGGGGGGAAGTATCTGGGTATAACGAATATGGACCCGATTCTATAAATTATTTATGTGTTTAAATTATCTTCTAGGTTGTCCTGGTCCTTGCTGCCCTTGCTGCCTGTGACCTTGCTGCCTAGGTTGCCCTTGCTGCCTAGGTTGCCCTTGCTGTCCTTGCCCTTGCTGCCCTTGCTGCCCTGGCCCTGGTCCTGGTTGCCCTTGCTGTCCTGGTCCTGGTCCTGGTTGCCCTGGTTGCCCTGCTCCTGCTCCTGCCCCTAATGTAGGGTCTGTACCAACGGATCTATTACATGTTTCCCATTTTTCTATCCATCCTTCTAAATATTCTCTACCTATTATAATAATAAGTAGTTTTTGGGCGTAAAAGTGCTTAAACAAGTATTTAACAAATATTATCGCATTTACGAATATAAATATAACTATAATTAGTAAAAAAATTTGTTTTAAATACATTCGTGTTGTAGCATTTATACCTTCTCCATCATACGGGATTGTTATAACGGCTTCCGTTGATTTGGGTAACAGTTGTACCACAGGATCTTTAACACATTTTAAGAATCTATCGTCGATTATGGTGCCTTCATCTGACTCTTCGGAGCCTTTATAATATGGCTTATACATAATAGTTCTATCACCTATGTCTTGTGGATTTCGTATATTATCCCCAATATTTAGTTTTAATATCTCTAAATTTGTTCTGCCAATATTTCCAATATCTTCATAAATAATTACTTTATAGTTTGTATGACATGGTGGAAAAGGAAGACTTCCATCATACATATAGAATGATTTATTTTCGGGAACTAACATATTTGGCCCCCATGTTTCAGATACTTCAATTTCCTTATCATAATCTATATCTTCCTTAGGTATTTCATTTATTACTTGATTAAGAAATGTTTCAGCCGGACCATAATGAGGCCCGGCTTCAAATAATCGACATAATATAACACCGTCTGGTGTATCTGATGTAGTAGTTGTTTTATTGTCGGTGCTTAAACTATGAATCAAACATATCTCAACATCGTATTTGAAATTATCGAAACTATGTAATGTAGGTGTATGAATAGTTATTTCTTTAAGCTCATACAATATATTTTGATATTCGATGTAAGAACCCTTAGACACCTTGAGTCTAACTAAATTATTCTTATAATTTACAAAACATGTAGACGGTTGATACAATGTTTTAAAATCGCACAACGATTGACAATGTTGAATATTTTCAGTGTCAACATTTATTGGCGATTGATTTTTAGCACTACATTGTGGGAAAGTATTACCCCATGTAAAACTATCAGCAAAAGACCATTTATCATTAGTATTACTCATTAAATATAATGAATATATTTTTTTTGTATATTTTAATTTATAGTCTATCTTTAATGATAATAATTATAATTATATTAATAATTATTTATATATATTGGTTTTGGTATAAAAAAACAATAAATCAAGACACCGAAGAAATTCAAGGGTTCAAAGACTACAAAAATCAACGTATATCGTGTAACAAGAATATTATTATTAACGACCGTCTCGAAGAACACATTAGCGATGTTAATAACTCCGCTGAAAATATGAACACCTTACATCCAGTCGGCGTTTTACCATACAACTTAAATAAAACCGATGACTACAACATTCTAAACAATTATGGTATTAAAAACCAACGAAAAAGAGAAGCCTACACACTGAAATTTAATGGTTGTGCCACTATACCCCATAATTCACAAAAGTTGCTTAAAAATTATGATAGTGTGCTAGATGAATCCTTCAAAACAATTGAAATTCCTAGGTGGAAAAACTACACTGCTACACAGTCCAATAGTAATAAAGAAGACCCACCTAAAATACTGTTATTACTTGGCGACGGTGAGCGAGATGTGCGATCTGTGCGATGGAGCTATCCCCAGAAAGATTTATGCAATCGAAAATTATACTTATACTATAAATTTAATAAAGATTCAAACTATAATTCATTATTACTCAATAATAAATTAGATAATAATGAGTTTAAACTAACGGTGTCACAATTCAAAGAACGCAATATTTATAAATTAGACTATAATTTGTCTAAAACAGTCAAACTAAAAGTGGGACTAAAAGAAAATAATAAATTAATTGTTGAATCAAATAGTGTATTTATTTAAACATACATCTAGTTCTTCTGAGTCTTCGCACATATGGACTAAATCCGCATCTAATTCACCGGGACTATTTATATCCGTCTTGTATTTATCACATGCTGTTTTTTTTTAAATCTTGTAAATAATCAAATAAATTTATATCTGTTTTTTCTTCTAATGTTGTAATGATTTTATTGTGTGGCATGAAATCTCCACAAAATGTTAAAATTTTTTCTATTTTTATATTTCTTAATATTTCTATGTGTGAGATATTTAGTATAGAGTCTAACAATTTATTTAGAAATGGTATATTATTTGTTAAAAATGCTAATAATTCAAGTTGTAATAGTTTGTTTATATATGTTTTTAATATATACCATATTTTGTCAGCTATTTCGCGGGAATCTGTTTTTATTATATTTGACCCGTCAAAATACGCTGGGTCTTCTTTTTTTTGGTTCATCATCCTAGCTTCAAATAAATAATCATGATTGTCAAATACTTTGCCAAATATTGTGCCATATAAATCAATAGGTTGTGCTTTGTAGTCACAAATATTAGCCTGACGTGTTCCTAGTTTACAATAAAGACTTTTAATGTAAAAGTTTTTAGTATCGTGAATAAATTCTAATATTGTTAGTATTTTATATATTGTGGCATCGCTTGTAATTATTGAATCTAATATAGGAGACGAAGTCGCCATGTTTAAATAATCAGGAGTTCTAATAGTTAATGTAATGGCCATGTCGTCTTTTAAATCGTCTGTTACTCCTGAAGTTGTTATAGCTGTATTATTAATGTGTGTAATAATTTGACCTCGAATTATACCCGCATCTGCCGTTGGTGAACCATTACTAACCTCCGTAATTAAATGTGTGGTCTTGGACATTTTAAATCCCCAAGGTATTTCTTGAGATTCCCGCTCAAGTGTAATTTCTTGCGACTTACCAGCACCACCTTTTAAAAATAGGCGTTTTTTAAATTTACCTTTCATTTGTGTTCTTTTTACTCTACGCCTAGATTTAGTCCTAGAACGCTTAAGATTATAACCTTTAGATCCTGAACGTTTAGATTTAATCCTTGAAACTCGTTTTTTTCTATATACCATATAATATTTATTAAATATAAAAATTGAAAACATATTTAAAAAACTTAACATATATTATTCATACGTAATGCCAAGAAGAACTGCTATGAATTTTACGATGGGTAAATCTAATAAACCATCTAAGATACCAAAAAAATATTTAGTGGAGGAAGAGGAGGAAGAAGAAGTCGAAGGAATTGAAGAAATAAAAGTAATTAATAATCACATATATTTCTACAGCGATGTATCAGTGTATTCGATATTGAATCTTACTGAAATAATCAATAAAACTACACAAAATTTGCTGATAATGAACATCCAATTTGATTGTGATATAGAGATTTATCTACATATTAACAGTGGGGGTGGAGATGTATTTGCCGTGCTATCCATTATAAATTTAATTGAAAATAACAAGATTAATATTAATACAATTATTGAAGGACAAGCATGTAGTGCGGCTACTATTTTGGCGATGGTTGGTAGAAGAAGACAAATCACTCAAAATAGTTATATGTTGATTCATAATATATCGAGTGGCTTTTGGGGGAAAATGCATGAATTCGAGGATGAAATGAAAAATTTAACCTTGTTAACAACCGATATTAAAAAATTATATAAAAAATACACTAATATATCAACAAAACAATTAGAACAGCTGTTGAAAAAAGATTTACTATTAGATGCCTCAACGTGTATGCGATATGGTCTCGTTGATGAGATTGTCTAACTATAATAATTTTATTTTTTTAGATTGATTAAATGACGGTTTAAAATTTTATTTAAATCTCGGTTTAAATCCCTATTAATCTTAGTATAATATATTCGCTTTTTAGTCTTAGCCTTAGCCTTAGTCTTAGCCTTAGCCTTAGTCTTTTTAGCCTTAGCCTTAGCCTTAGCCTTTTTAGCCTTAGTCTTTTTAGCCTTGGATATCTGATTTATCCAACCAAACGGAAGATTTTTGGCATTTTTATTAATAAATCTTATAGTCGGTTTTTTTCCATTACGTTGGGGCGGTTTCCATCGATTAACATTAGTGGGCATTATAATATTACACAATATTATAATGTATTAAAGTGAGAATTATCTAATTCAATAAAATTAGTATCTTCTGTGCTAAATATACGCATTAAACTAATATAATGCGTGTCTTTATTTTTATTGTAAATTTTAAGGGGTTCAACTTCAATATGTTTATTTAATTTAGATATACATTTTCCGATAGTTAGTTCATTTATAGTTGAAGATTTAGGTTGAATATCTAATATAATATTATCTGTATCAAGTGAAATATTATTTAATCGTTCGAGTCGTATATCTATTTTATTTGAAATACTGTGTTTAATTAAGTCAAGCAATTTAACCTCGGTAATTTTTTTAAAATTGTTATTTTTATTATAACTAATAGTTACTATTTTGCGTGTATCGCTCAAGTCATAATCACTTTCGGTAAAATTCATATTAAGAATGTAATTATTTGGAACACTGTAAGAATTGCTGTAAGGATTACTGTAAGAATTACTACATTTAAAGTAGTGATTTGGATCACTCCATAAACTTATTGGATTATTATCGCTAATATTATTATACACTAATGTATGAATTTCTTCATTTATATTTTTAATGTAGTCAACCGAAATCGAATATATTAAATTGTCAGCCTCAGGTTGCTCATCGCCAACGACAACAATATCGCCAAAAAAATAGTAGTCATTATGCGGTTTTGGTCTCCAAAAATTGATATTTTTATCTGTCGATTTATTTGTAATAGTATTAACGCTTTTGGTGCCATAATTTAAAGGGATTTTACAAAAGGATTTATTAACAACAATCGTGTTAAGCTTCCCATTGGGATCATTCTTTTTTGACAATATTATATCACCAATCGAACAAAAATTAGGTGGTGGGATAGGTCTCCACACATAAAATTTCTTATCTAACTTTGGATCTTTATAGCTACATATCTTCTTATAAGAAGTAATTGATTTAATGTGTAGTTTTTTCTCTGTCTCTAGACTATTTTCTTTTAATGTATAAACATCTTTTAATCCTGTTAAATTATAGTTATTGATGTTATTACAAATAAACAGATTTGAGTGTTGGATTGACCATAATTCATACCCTTTATCAAACTTCGATATTTTATTTTTAATCAACATATTATTTACTATTGATTTTTCACAAAATTTACTAGGTAACGTCCTAATTAAATATTTAGAAGGATAATCTTTACTATAAATATGACCCATTGATAAATGGTCAGTAGCACTAATCGGTTTCCATATGGCATAATTTTTATTGGTTATCGAAACAATTTCATATTTAATAGGTTTATCATTACTTTCTAATCCAGAATTATTTTTCACTAATGTAGCCATTTGTGTTGGTGGTTTTTTATTAAATGAAATATAATTACCAATCGGGTAATAATCATTAATGGGTTTTGGAATCCATATACTATATTTACTATTTTCAAATACCTTATCATAATTCATGGTTTTTTTAATAAATAATTTATTTGATGGTATTTCATTACTAAAGGCTTCTTTAACACTATTTTTATCTTGGAAATACATTAGAATCATTATAAATATTGCTATAATAATAAGTATAATTATTGTGTCCATCTTAATAATAATAAAGATTTTTATTAGATTTATTGTGTATTATAAAAATAAAATAGTGTTTCATAGAAGGTTTTTATATCGGGTCCAAAACGAAGAATGATTGATGGTTGTTCACTGAGTTCTTTATATTTGTTAATTTCTTCTTGTGTATAATGATTATTTATGCGATTTAATATATCATTATTATAAAAATATTCTATTAGTTGCGTGTTTGAAATAACATTAGTTTCATTAAAAATAAAATCTCTAAGATAGTCATTACTATTTATAGTTTCTATTATTAATCTATAATAATCAAATAAATGAGGAAATACGGGTTTTACAATAATTCCTGGCATATTACAAAATTGATATCTGGTTCTAATATCAGAAATTGAGTTATAAACTTCCGATAAATCAAAATCAAATAGTTTTATATCACCCGTGTTTTCATTCACTAATAAATTGCCACTATGCAAATCCCAGTGGCAAAATGCTTTGTGTTGGTAAAATAAGTTTAAAATAGCACACGCATTTCTAAAAATTGGCAATAAATTGTTAAAAACATGCGAATTACCAGAATTGTCGATATAATCCATAAACGTTGAAAATCCATTATATTCTTTAACAATTGAATAGCAAAAATTATTATTTCTTTTCATGCTCCACTTATTACGGCGTATACATTCGCATAATGTCATATTACCGAAGGTTGTAGTGATAGTATTTAAATCGGTACCCCCATCTAAATTGACCATAAAGTTAGATGAATTTCGATTTATGTTTATTATATCCCATTCTAATATTTCTGATACGTAAGTATTTAAATCATTACCATTGTAGGTGACATTTGTTCGACGATTCATTTCTTCATAAATTAAACATTCATAAATATATTCACCAACAGAATCGCTATTAATGTTTCTAATATCAACCTGGTTGGTTTCTTCTTTGGTTGATATTATAATTGATGGCGATATTTTCAAAAAATAATTATCATGTCTATTAGTTATAACTAAAAATACAAGCCGTTCACTGTTTTTATCGGTTGAAATATTAGACATTTTTTTAATTCGGTTTTTGTTAAATGAATTTAAAATTTGTGGATTTAAAAAATATATAATAGTCATTATAAAAATGATTATTCCCATTAGTGTTTCTAAGGTATAAATATTCGAAGCAGCAGCACCCCCCCTAACTAATATTGAGGACCTTTTTAAATTAAATATATTTTTATTTTTATTTTTATTTTTATATTTAGTTATTTTTTTAGATATAGAACTTTTTTTAGATTTATTTAATTTAGCATATATTTTTTTAGGGGTGCGTGGTTCCGCACTAAAATTTATTCCTGATTTTACTTTTCTTTTTGATTTTACTGTGGAAAATTTTGGGTTTTTTTTATTTAATCTCATTACTAATTGTTTGGACATAAATCCCTTAAAAGAGTCTAGTTGTTCGGATGGTGATAATTTTGAAAGTTCCATAATAAATCTACTTTTTTCAATTATGTTTTTATTTTTTTTATAAAAATCACTTTTAGAGATTTGTTCAGCTAATTCATCTGTCATAAAATTTTTAGCAGGCGATTTTAAATTATTTAATGGTATTAATAACACGGTCATTTTATAATATATATATATAGAAAAAATATACACGATTTAATTATTTTACGTTTAATCTAAAAAAAATATATTGTATTCTTATAGAATGTCCTATTATAATAGTAAAGGTAAATATCAAAAAGCGTATGATTTTTTATTCGACAAATTAATCCCCCCTAGTGGAAATGCATTAAATAATCTAGGAGAAATATTACGTTTAATAAATAGGGTTGTTTATAGAAAATATAATGATGGTGATAGTTATGAAGATTGTGTGTATAATGACATAGTACAAGATTTTAACTTACAGAAATATCCGTTTGATAAAGAATATCATGATTTAGGTATAAAATTATCTAATATTTTAAGTGATTCTAATTATGATGACGCAATAAATCTTATATTATTACACATTATGATAAGTCTTAGTAGCAACACTAATATATATAACCCAAGTTCAAACAGATTAGTTCCTATTAACTCAGTTGGTGGAAGAAATGCGTTAAAATTGCTTGGTTTAAAAGATGGTGTATTCATTAACTATTGTGGTAAAAATGAAGAATGGATGCCCGAATCTTTAAGAAAAGAGGGCATTAAAATAACAAAGTTTTTATCCGATGAAACTATAAAGGAACTTAAGTGTGATACATTTCAAGAATACACGCAACCGATTAAAGTTACTTTATCAACAGATAAAACTATTTTAAGTAAAAAATTTAGTAATATAAAGAAAAAACATAAAAAATCGGTTAAAGAAAATATCAAGAAAATGAAAGAACGTCAGAAACGAAGATCCATACAAGAAAAGAAACAAACCAAATCTAAAGTTAAGAACTTCAATAATACTAAGATATTCTATAAACATTTAAAAGAACTCAGTGTTAAAAAACGTGTCGATGCCATACAAAATATTATTAGTTCAAAAAAACAGAAAGATCCATTAGTTACAATGCTATTAATGACACTCGTAAATTATAAAGATAAAAAGGTAACTTTAAAAACACAACGTGAAAATAAGGCTTTAGTTATAGAAAAACTCACTAATGCATTAAATGAAGCCGGAAATCACATATTACAAAAATTTAGTAAATATAATGCTAATGATACGATATATTCATCGAATGTAAGACTTGACAATGTACTTGATAAAAAACTAGATAATTTATTAGTTGAAATACTTGGAAGTAGTGAAGCAGTTGATGCCTTATACAATAAATGTTGTGGCTGGAGGTAACCTTCCACCAAGCCCCTACGGATTTGGTATGGTTTCAAACGGGTGGGTTAATTTATAAAGGGAATGTAACGTGGTTTATTCATTTTATAAATCTTCACCTTAAAATCGCCATTATACGATGGGATTACTACATCAACGCCATCATAAATTTCGTCACATCCATAATCATCGGTGCAATCTTTATTTTTATAGGTTACAGGTATTTTAACCGGATGTAATTTATCGGTTTCAGTATAATATAACCATTTATTGGATCCTCTGTAAGTTGGTTTTCCATATAATGGTAGCACCACACTATCGGTATTATTACCAGGGGTCTCTTCACCATCATTTATGGCATTTTTAGATAATATACCTAATTGTTGATAATCTCCACCACTTTCTCGTGTCTCTTCATTTATAGATATACCCCGTTGAAGTGGTGGATATAATGGATTTGAAATCACTTTCATATCATGATTATTTTGTGCTTGACCCATAATCGGTGGCTGTATCGGCATCTGTATCGGTGGCTGTATCGGTGGCTGTATCGGTGGCTGTATCGGCATCTGTATCGGGTGCGTATTTTTACCAAACATTGATTTATAATTATCGTTATTGAATACATATAATACCGATAACCCCACAATAATGATAATTATACCTTGGAAATGATTTATACATATATAACCATTAGGACACGTGTTATTCATTATAATTTAATAATATTTTTATTAGACAAGTTTCATTTTATTTACAAGATTATAGTTTTCCTCTAATAATTGAATATCTTTCTTTAAATTTTTTATAAGTTGCTTCCCATTCTGTATTTTATTAATATCTAATACTGAATTAGATAAATAGTCTTTATTATATTTTATCTTAAATTCCTTTAATTTTTTAAATATAGTTTTAATATTGTAATCTATAATAACAACATTAATATTTTCATTATAGACTTCATCGGTATTTAACCCATTTGTATTCATTTCAATTAAATTTTTCCTAACATACCATCTATGATGCCCGTCTATAATAAAATTATCATTTGAAATAATAATCGGTTTAATCAATTTCGAGGTATTAATATTTTGTTTCATTTTCTGTATTTTATTTTTTTTTATATTTTTAAGGGTTGGTTTTAAATCATAAATACTCTTTTGGGTTTTTATAACTAACAAATTATCAACTTCTTTAATTTTACCGATGAATTGATTAATTAATTCATCTGATAGGGCTGAATCAACATTATTTTCAACATTAGCATTAGCATTAGCATTAGCATTAGCATTACCATTAGCATTAGCATTAGCATTACCATTACCATTAGCATTAGCATTAGCATTAGCATTAGCATTACCATTACCATTAGCATTAGCATTAGCATTAGCATTAGCATTACCATTACCATTAGCATTACCATTAGCATTACCATTAGCATTACCATTAGTATTACCATTAGCATTACCATTAGCATTACCATTAGCATTAGAACCAGGGCTTCCCACTAATACCTTGAAATTTTCAAATAGATGAAAATTTTTAACAATTCCAAAAACTAATGCTATTATATATGCTAAAAATAAAGCACTTTGTTCAGTCATCATATTTCTAAGTCCTAAGAAACATATTATAAATATTAAAACATTAATAATATTTCTATAATAAATATTAATACATATAAAAATTATTATTAGAACTATTATACCATATTGATTTAATAATGTATAATCCATATAATATAATTAACTATTTTATTTAAAGACATATAGACTTTATAAAATGTTATTTATACTTTTATATGAGATAGAGATAGAGATAGAGATAGAGATAGGATTATTATTTATAAATTCTTTTTTAAAATATAGTTAAGTAAAATTAGTTGTTTCTTTTCAGGTTGCGATTCATTTAACCATTGATATACAAAATTTAGTTGAATTTCATTTATATTATTATTTAACATTATAATTTCCTCATCTAATATAGAGTATTCTTTATCTGTTACATTAAAATCTATATCGAATTTTTTAGCAATTAATAAGAGCTTGTATAATATTTTAGATTCTTTGCTTTGTTTACATAATGAAAAATAAGCACTTTTTATGCTGTCATTCGTTTTATCAGGGTGTATATATTTAGAAAGTTTATAATATAATTTAGTAATTATTTTAGAGGTTTCATCTGGTTCATCATTGTCTAAATCTAAATCTAAATCTAAATCATTTTGTTTGGGGATTTTAACTTTATATTCAACAGTGTTTTCTTTACATAGTTTATCATCAGAATTATTGCTATCTTTACAAATCAGTATAAGGTTTTTATTGAATTCTGGTAAAGATTCATCTATACATTTTTTAATAGTAAAATATTCAGAATGTAAGTATTCAAGTTTAGCTAAATATTTACTTTTTTTTGTATTATATTGATTATTTATAAGATCGGTGTCCATTATATTAAGACTTTAATTTTTTCCTATAAATTCTATTTATTAAATATCTTAGAGCTTTTACAAACTTTTATTTATATTTTCTATGAATAAAGTTACAAACTTTTATTTATACCGAAATATAATCCACCAGCGATAAGTCCCTTAACTATTAATATAATTATATTTGCATAGGCGGCCAACGATGCTTTGGATTTAACCATTCCTTCTAACATAGTTGTAAATGCTGGAACAGATACTAAAATAGCAATTACACCCACAATTAATGGTAATTTTGCCAATTCTAACACTTTATCTAACATAGATGGATTGGTTAATACCGGTTCTTTTGTTTGGTTCTCTAACATTTGTTCGTGCATATCTTGTTGTTCTGCCATATGTTTATCTACAGCATGCTGTTCTTGCGCCATTAATGCATGTTGTCTCGCCATTTCCTGCTGCTGCTCATGTTGCTGTTGTTGCTGCAACATAGCGGCTTGTTGATTACCTTGTGGATTTTTTTCAGTATCTATTTCTTGAAGAATTTCTTTTACAAGTTCATTTTCTTTTGTATCGTAAGCATTTAAAGATTCTGAAGATTTATTAGGTAAATTATTTAAGGGTGTAGAACGACTCATTTTATAAATTAATCTTATAAAATGTTTAATGATTTAAAACGAATTAATTAGATGAAAAACATTTATTATTTATTTTTAATTTATCATTAGTATTAAAATTATAGTTTAAAACAATCGTCTTTTTCATAATAAAACAATTATAAATTAGTGTCCCAACTAAAAGTCCAAGTATAATTGATATAATTTTATCTATCATTAAATATAATATATAAATTATTTTTCACACTCTTCTTCTTTAATATTTAATACTTTATTATTATGAAGTCTAAATATTATTTTTGGTATTGGTAGTATTAAATATATCACTAATATACATAAAAATAAGGTTAATAATAAATATTCATTATTAATAAGTTTCATATAATATATAACAATAAATTATTCACATTCGATTTCTGTAGTATTAATAAATTCATCGTCACTTTCATCAGAGGATTCAATCTCAAATTCATCGACTTTTTTAATATAGTTTATTTTTTTTAAATTTCTACAAATAAAATGTCTAATATAATTTAGTTTTACATCATTTGTTATTTTTAGGTCTTTATTCGTCTTCATTAAATTATAGCATTATTTTTAAAATATTTTTATAACTTACTTTTTCACTTTTTACTTTTCACTTTTACAATACGCCCATTTTTCAGCACTACAATCTTCTTTTCTCTCGGTAGCACACCAATCTTCGATTCCTGTATCAGAACATTCGGTGTTCATTACAGCCTTTTTACCTTTCCCTTCCTTAAATGGGAAAATACAATTCTTTAATTCGGGGTCTATACCTTTCTTTTTACGGATTTTCCCACCGGCAACATTCGTTGTTTCTATATTAGACCGTTTCGTTTTACTATCGTCGCATTTTAAAGAAGTAATATTTGAAAACTGAAGATTTGGGTCAACTCTAATAATTTTAATATTCGGATCCTTAACTTGCTTGTTCAATTGTTTTGATAACTTATCCAAATCTAATTCATCACCATCGATATTCATCGAAGGTTCTTTACCTTTATCTTTAGCTTTAGCTTTACCTTTATCTTTTGGTGCATTAGATGATTCGCCATCACCATCACCTTCGACATTCATCGAAGGTTCTTTACCTTTAGGTTCATTAGATGATTCACCATCACCATCACCATCACCATCACCATCACTATCGAATTTAAGTGGAATATTTTTATCTTCATCAACATCAGCATTTGATGTCTCGGATTTATTAAAAACATATTCGGAATTGTCTTCATCGCCATCATCGAATAATGGTTGTAATGCTTCTAAATCATCACCTAAATCAAGTTCTTCGGCTTTTAATCCCAAATCAACTTCTTCTAATTCATCATTCGTCTCTGGGTCAGGAACTAATTCTTTGCCTTTAGATTCAGCTTTATCGGCATCTTTGCCCGGTTTACTTAAATCAACTTCTTCTAATTCATCATTCGTCTCTGGGTCAGGAACTAATTCTTTGGATTCAGCTTTACCTTTATCGGCATCTTTGTCCGGGTTACTTAAATCAACTTCGTCTAATTCATCATTCGTCTCTGGGTCAGGAACTAATTCTTTGGATTCATCGGCATCTTTGGATTCAGGAACTAATGCTTTGGATTCAGATGCATCGGCATCCTTAGCAGATTTTTTAGATTTAGTTGATTTTTTAGTTATTTTAAATTTAATAGTTTTTTTGACTGGTGTATTATTATTGAATACTTCCTTTACAATAAATTCGTTAACTGGTTGTGATGTAAGTGCTATTATTTTGTCATTATTACTATTTATAGCTTCATTATTTAATAAATATTTATGTATTACTTCGTCTTCATTAGCTTCCCGTAATTTTATTGAATTCATAGTGTTATATTGTTCTAAGTTAATATTAATATTGTCTAATTTAAGTTTAGTTATAGTATCCTTATTTTCACTAATCTTATTGGTTTTATTATTATAATTATTTATAGAATCTCGCTCTGCCAATAATTTATTATAGTCTTCTAATGTAGAATCAAAATCGGATTTAACAGCATTATTATTATTTAGTAATTGGGTTCTAAAATAGCGTAACATAGATTCTTTACCTTTAATTATACCAGTCAATTCATCAAGTCTCGTTTTTATATTAATATATTTCGGCTTTAATACTACCATATTATTCTTTTCATCCTTTTTATCCAAGGCATTCTTAACATAATTACCATCATCATCTACAAAAAAATCATAATTAGTATTGAATTTACCTTTCGTGCTTTGTTTATAATAACTATCTAATAATTCTAAATATCTGGCATATGATTGCCCTTCAACATTCTCAGTAAATATATCGGATTTACTACCACCCTCTAAGACATGCGTGTTCTCAATAGCTTCAATTAAATTAATAGATTCCATAATATAAATAGACTATATTAATTTTAAATTTATTAATTTTATTAGAATAATAAAATAATTATCTTAATATAATATAAATATGGAAACTAAATTTAATTCTCTTTTCAATAATGAAGAAACAATAGAGGTTGAACTTAATAATTATTATGATGTTACTAGTGTAGATGATGTTAATCTGGATATACGAATAATAAAGACCCCCCTTATACTTAATTATAACGATGAAGAATTAAAACAAAATAAATTACTTAGTGAAAGACGCTATGGTAATTTGCCCGTCACTATTATTTCGGGCAGACCATGTCCTACATCCCTGTGCACATACAATAAATTCTGCGAATCATCGGGAACTCCCGAAATCTTGTATGATCCACCCCTAACATGCCAGAATGATTTTGCCCCACAAGGCCAAAAAGGTAGTAATAAACGGTATATAGAAAATATCGACGTTGAATCAAGACTTTTTAATATGGATTATAAGGCCACAAATAAAAATTGTGGTAGGAAAGAATTTAAAAATAAAAATTTAGCATCATTAAGTTGCTTTGATGATGTATTATTAGGAGACAACGTCAATTTCAATTATGCCTCAAAAAGTTATAAACACAATCCTAAAAATAATAGCGCCTGTAAAAAAACATATGATAGACCTTTATTTAATTACTCTTCTAAAAGAATTGACACGGTTGACTGGTAAGGATTATACTGAAAAATTAACAGGTGTTATTTACTCAGAAACCGTTGATCGTTTTGATCGTTTTGATCGTTTTTTTAGGAGTGGGCGGGGCCAAGGTGCTTCAATTTTAATAACATTTTCTTTAGGAAAAATCCCTTTTTCGAATGGTGCATATACCTGTATTACTTCCACAAAACCGGATTGTTGTGTATCAATACTAGTCACTTGGATAATTTCATCGATTTTTAATTTCAATGTATCTATATCTCCACGATATGTTATGATTACCTTCACATAATCATTTACCTTCAAAACTGTTTCTACACATGCGTTGTCTATGATACATTCCACACCATCGGTAAGTGGTGTCACTTTCCACTTTTTACCAGGTATCTTCCGATTCAACATGATTTCATCACCCACTTTCACACGCTTTACCCCATTCACGGTAGTACAATAACAATCAGTTACCACAACTCCCGGCTGTGGATGTGGTTTCTTCGCTCGTGTCCTCTCATTTAGCAAATCACCCTTTATTTTACCGTCCGGCAACGCCGCTTGTTGCCCGTCCAACCACATACCACCTCTTAAAGATTTTCGACCTCTTCTAACAGATTTTCTAGATTTTCTACCACGCCTAGAACCCCGTCTTTTCCGTGAATATTTTTTAGAAAACCGCATTTTATAATATCCATAGAAAATTAATTAATTAATTTAATTAATTAAAATAATTATTTATTTCTTCTTAAACTTTTTCTGTATCATAGCCATACAATCGTCCACATCTAATTCATCTAATGGCTTCTTACTATAAATTTTAATATTATGTTTATTTTTATAATTAATGTATGGACCATATTGGCCGGTCCTAATAACTATATCCTTATTAATTGTTTTAATGGTTCCTGAACTACTTGTCCCCGATTTGTTCTCACTCGAATTTCCAGCATTAGAACCACCTCCACCTGATACCAAATTTTTAATCACTTCGGCATTAAGGTTTTCTTCGGTAGTGCCATTCATCGAAATATTTTTCTCATCATATTTCAAATAGACACCAAACTTGCCTTTACACACTTGAACATTTTTTTTATTAAATTTGCCCCAATCATACGGATATTTCAACATTGAGACTGCTTGCTCTAATGTAACTTCTTCCATTTTAATATCTTTGAGTGGTGCGAATTTACATTTTTTCGCATCAGTCGTATTTTTTAATTGAACTAATGGCCCGAATTTGCCAATGTAAGTACAGATTTCAAAATTAGTAGCTGGGTCAATGCCTAAGACTCGTCTATATTTATCTTTATCTTTATCTGATAAATCACTGCTCCCTAATTTAACCACAATTTCATTAAAACTCTTATAGACGTCTCGAACGACCGTTACCCAATCTTTCTGACCCTTAGAAATTAAATCCAAATTTTTCTCTAAGTTAGCTGTAAAATTGTAGTTCAATATATTTTCAAAATTGGCGCACAGGAATTTATTCACAATTTCTCCAATTGTTGTTGGAAGCAATTTATTTTTCTCGGCATTAATTTTAATTTTATCTTCATTTTCTTCAATCGTATCCCCTACCAATTTTAGCATCGAATATTTTTTAGTTTCACCTTCTTTATCTTTTAAGGCAACATATTTTCGGTCTTGAACGGTTGTAACCATGCTCGAATAAGTACTAGGTCGTCCAATACCCAACTCATCTAATTTTTTAATTAAACTCGCTTCCGTAAATCTAAGATGGGGTGGTTTAGTATATTTTTCAATAGCGTAAACCGATTTCATATTTAAGTCGACACCTTCTTTAACATCCTTAATACCGACATTAGTATCTGTGCCACCAGCGCCACCAGCGCCACCAGCGCCACCAGATCCACCAGCGCCACCAGATCCACCAGCCCCGCCATACTCATCAGACCCATCGTCTTCAACAAACGGCTTGTAAATAATAGTGAACCCATCAAATAACATTTTCTGATTTTTAGACGTAAAATAATAATCTTTCATTAGCACAGAATCGTCATAAATATTAATATTAAGTGTAATATTCTCGATTTTTGCCTGACTCATCTGCGATGCCACCGTTCGTCGCCAAATCAAATTATAGACTTTAAAATGGTCCATCGTAAAATCGCCACCATCATATTCTTCTAATTTCCGCAGAGTCAAATCGGTTGGTCTAATTGCCTCGTGTGCTTCCTGTGCTCCAGTAGATTTAGATTTATACTGTTTCTTGCTGCTATATTTTTCACCGTGTTCTTCAATCACCATCTTTTCAATCTGGTCTAGCATATCTTCACTAATTAAAGTAGAATCGGTTCTCATGTAAGTAATTAAACCACCTTCATACAGTTTCTGTAGCAACATCATCAGTTTTTTGGGTCCAATCCTAAATTTACTGCTGACCTCTTGCTGAACAGTTGATGTCGTGAATGGAGCACTTGGATTCCGTTTTGAAATAGTTTTATTAATCGAACCCACTTTAAATTCGGCATTAGCACACACCTCTAATAAATCATAGGCTTTATCTTTATCCGTAATGCGTTGCACTAAGTCACCATTGATTTTAATTTTATTTTTCAGATCCCGGAATTTGCCAGTGGTTTTATAATAGCTTGAACTGCTAAATTTCTGTATTTCGGCTTCTCGCTCACACACCAATTTATTAACCACACTTTGGACTCGTCCGGCCGAAAGGGACACATCTTTTTTCATAGAATTCTGAATATTCGCCCACAAAATAGGGGTGATTTTATACCCGATTAGGCGGTCAATGATTCTCCTCGCTTGTTGGGCGTAAAACATATTCATATCTAAATCAACTGGATTATTAAAGGCTTTTTCAAGGGCACTCTTAGTAATTTCAGTAAATAACATGCGCTTCCGTTCCTTCTTAGGGACTTTCAATTGTTCGGACACATGCCACGCGATGGCTTCACCTTCCCGATCAAAATCACACCCAAGCAGAATCTTGTTATACTTTTTGTAGTAAGTCTTCAAATCACTAAGAACTTGTTTTTTATCATGGCTTATGATATAGTGTGGTTTAAAATTATTAGAAACATCGACTGACAACTTCTTCTTATCTAAATCAGTCACATGGCCGTATGAGGCTTTCACAACCACATCATGACCGAGCGATTTAAGGATATCACCTATTTTCTTGCATTTTGCGGGCGATTCCAATAGAACTAATGTTGGCATAATAATAATAATATTATAATTTATCTTTAATTTAAATCAATTTTAACCTTTTTCAAAAAAAGGTTGACCAAAAAAAAACCTTTTTAAAACCTTTTTCAAAAAAAGGTTGACCAAAAAAAATACTTTTTAAAACCTTTTTAAGAAAAAGGTTGACCAAAAAAAAACCTTTTTCAAAAAAAGTTTAGTTTTGTTAAAAGTTTAAAGTTTACTTAAAAACAACATATTATATATTAATAAAAAAATGACCACTCACTCAACCGAAAATATTACAATGGACTTAGAAGGAGGAGCACCAGTTAGTTTAACTTTAAACTGTTTGTCTAATGTTAAAAATTTGGTTGACGTATCAATTTCTAGAGGTGCTTACAAACCAAATGAAGTTAGTACAGTAGGGAAAGTTTATGATGAATTCGTTGCTGCATTAACTCATCTAGTTAATGCTAATGCTAATGCTAATGATAATGATAATACTAATGCTAATGATAGTGTGAATGCTAATACGAATGCTAATGATAGTGTGAATGCTAATACGAATGCTAATGATAATGATAATGATAGTGTGAATGATAGTGTGAATGATAGTGCGAATGATAGTGCGAATGCTAATGATAGTGCGAATGCTAATGCGAATGCTAATGTTAGTGCTAATGTGAATGATAATGCTAATACGAATGCTAATACTTTGACCGAATCTGAACCAGAATCTAAAATTGTATCACCGAAACACTATAAAGCGACACTGGACAATTTTAGGTCATTTGAATCATATAATCATGCGTCCAAAGACGCTGCCATCAATGAAATGTTGACCATTCTAGCCCCAATCCGAGCCACTCTCAACCAATCACCTAATTTAAATCGCTACACAGATGATTTCCTAAAGTTTTCGGTGTGGCGCCCAAAGCCCCGAGGGCCTGGACGCAAAAATTGTGTCTTGCGCTATGAATGTGTATACAGCAGCGACACGAAAATACGGATAGTAAAAGACTAATCCAAAAATCTCGGTTGATCTCTCTATAATATAATAATAATTATTTTTACTTATTTTAATATTCATTAAAACCTTTTGTTAAAAGTTTAGTTTTGTTAAAAGTTTAGTTTTGTTAAAACTTTTTTTAAAAGTTTACTTTTGTTAAAAGTTTACTTAAAAATAACATATTATAAATTAATATAAAATGACCACTCACACAACCGAAAATATTAAAATGGATTTAGAACAAGTAGCAGCAGAACAAGGAGGAGAAGCACAAGGGGGAGCAGCAGGAGAAGCACAAGGGGGGGCAGCGGGATCAGCAGGAGTAGCACCAGTTAGTTTAACTTTAAACTGTTTGTCTAATGTTAAAAATTTGGTTGATGTAGCAATTTCTAGAGGTGCTTACAAACCAAATGAAGTTAGTATAGTAGGGAAAGTTTATGATGAATTCGTTGCTGCATTAACACATCTAGTTAACGCTAATGCTAATGCTAATGCTAATGCTAATGCTAACGCTAACACTAACACTTTGACCGAATCTGAACCAGAATCTAAAACTGTATAATATTCTTAAACTTTAAGAAAAAAAAAGTAAAAATAAAATTATCTAATGTTATCTATAATATTTATCTTCGTTCTTCGTCATATATAACTATATGCTCTTATTTGTCCATTTATAATATAACATTATCCTTCGTCTGCCCAAACACCTCTAATTTCATCTATTAACCATCCATCTGCGGTAAGTCCAACTAATTTAACATAATCATATTGTTTTTGTGAGGTTTTAGGATTGATAATATCTTTATTATTTGCTCCTGCTTCTCCTGCAATATTTACTAAAAATTTATCATCCGCGGCAGGACTAATAGTTAAAAGTGAACCACCATCAGCAGCAGTATTAACAATTATAAATGTTGCACCAATTGCGACTGCAGGTAATGTAATTGTTTTTGCATCAACATTCATAGTAACATACTTGCCTGTTTGTGCACTATGATTAGCTACAGCTAAAGTGGTATCCTCTGTTAGGCCTACAGCAGTGTAATTGGCAAAGGACGGAAGAGCTGCTTTTAAATTACCGACAAGTGTAGTTGCTCCAGTAACAGTTAAATTACCACCAATTGTTGGATTATTTTCTATTTTAGCTCCAGTAACCTGGTCATCGGCAATCATAGCAGTCTCAACAGCATCATTAGCAATAGTTACGACTCCACCATTATCCATACTAACATCACCGGTTAATGCTGCTGCTGTAAAACCGGTGCCATTACCAATTAAGATTTGAGTAGTAGTTACTTCTTTAGCAGATAAAACACCCTCGGTATTTGCGTCTCTAACAAGAACCGTGTTAGGAGCAGAATTAGCTATTTTACCTAAAGTTACTTGTACGTCACCAATCATAGCAGTCTCAACAGCATCATTAGCAATAGTTACGACTCCACCATTATCCATACTAACATCACCGGTTAATGCTGCTGCTGTAAAACCGGCGCCATTACCAATTAAGATTTGAGTAGTAGTTACTTCTTTAGCAGATAAAACACCCTCGGTATTTGCGTCTCTAACAAGAACCGTGTTAGGAGCAGAATTAGCTATTTTACCTAAAGTTACTTGTACG